>Ga0210396_10002725_pt1 | contig 17875 bp, 15 predicted proteins | sample IncBWH17OmetaG_FD_155466 | JGI IMG/M metagenome (GOLD analysis project Ga0210396, IMG submission 155466) | Forest soil microbial communities from Barre Woods Harvard Forest LTER site, Petersham, Massachusetts, United States - Inc-BW-H-17-O ... | reverse complement strand
CAGCTCGAAACGCTCACGCTCCTGCGCGCCCAATACCACCTCCGTTATCTGCTGCTGTTTGAGCCGCTGCTGCAGGGCCAGCTCTTTTTCCAGCCGCACCCGCTCGGTCACGTCATTGACGATCACCTGCATACAGGGTTTTCCAAAATAATCGATCCGATGACTGGTGATCTCCACCGTGATGAGGACGCCCGACTTGTTCCGGTGATGCCATAACCGCCGCTCTCTACCCACCGCCGGATGCCGGATGCCGTCGAGGAAGGACTCGGCCTCGCCCTCGGGATGCAGATCCCGCATGGTGAGCTGGTGGAACTCGCCCTTATCGAAACCGTATTTTTCCACCGCTGCATCGTTCACCTCCAGGATACGTAGCGTATCGAGATCGAAGATCCAGGTGGGATACGGGTTTTTATAAAAGATCTGCCGGTATTTTTCCTCAGAGGCCAGGATGATCTCTTCCGACCGCTTCCGCACCGTGATATCCTGGATCGCCCCGATCATCCGGATCGGCCGCTGATCGGCGGAATAAATGATATACCCTCTGTCATGCACATAGGCATATTCGCCATTGCTTTTTTTCAGCCGGTATTCATCCTCCCATTTGCTGGCCGCGCCTTCCCGGATCAACGCGGACAGTTTTCCCACCACCCGCTCCCTGTCCTGCGGATGGATGATACTTTCCCAAAAATCTCCGGGCGGATAGGCATTGACTACATCATACCCGAACAACTGTTTGTAGGTGTCTCCAACCATGAATACCTTGTTCGTCACGAAATCCCAATCCCAAATCGCGTCATTGGTCGCCTTGACCACCGTATTGAACCGCTCATTGCTGACCCGCAAATTCTCCAGCGTCCGCTTGCGCTCCATACTATACTGGATAGCCTTGGCGAGCAAGCCCTCCGTGAGCTCGCCCTTGACCAGGTAATCCTGCGCGCCTTCCTTGATCGCCTCCAACGCCACATTCGTGTCCGACATGCCCGTGAGAATGATCACGGGGATCCGCTGGACCACCGGTTTGAGATAGATGAAGGTATGCAGGCCGAAACTGTCCGGCAGCGTGAGGTCCAATAACACGACATCGATTTCTCGCGCAATCAACAAAGCGTAAGCATCACGGATACAAGAAGCAGAATACAACTGATGAACAACCAGACCAGAGGATTTGATCATATGCTCCAGCAAGAATAGATCGCTGGGATTATCCTCTACTGTCAAAATAATAAGACCATTATTCATTGGCATTGGTTATAGTATAACACTATTGCACAAAATAAAAAATCCCCGCCCCTTTGGCCGGAGGCCAATAAAAAATCCCCGCTTTAGGCGGGGATGCACTAATCAAATACCATAACCATTAAACCTTATCCTATTAGAATATGAAAATACTTCTTTTTTGATTCACAGACAAAAATCTTCTGCGGTCATTTTGAAATGACTAGAAAATTATATAAGCAAAAACACCTACAAATAGAGTAGTAAGAAACATGTTTGCAAGTCAGAAAATCACTAAGCTACAACCCCCTCATTTTCAGTCTTTTTTACCCATTTACCAGGATAGTGCAGGATAGTTCGAATGCAGGAAAATTGCAGCAAAATTTGATTTGTTGAAAACTTTTGACAAAATTTCTCAAAAAAGATTTTCACGGGCCCCTTCTGGTGTACTTAAATACTCCAAAAAGACAGGACCGCAGGGCCTGCTCCAGGCCCCACACGAGCCTCCCGCTCGTTATAAACAACTTACCCCGGTGGGAAAGCCCCCGGGGTAAATGATATGGTTTTTCAGACAGATTTTCCAGGGTAAGTCACTTAGGCCCCCGCCCAATTACCTGTAAGCTAGAAAAATCCTCCATTTTCTACAAACAATGTAAGAGTTATTTCTTATATGTAAGATGAAGCACTTAGTCGATCTTTCCGCATTTTACTACGCGGCGCTGAAAGTAAATCCAAAAGAACTGCCTTCTCCCAGCCGGCTGTCCACCCAGATCCGCCCTCCCTGCGCTTCGATGAATTCCTTGGAGATCGATAGCCCCAGCCCGGTTCCAATCCGGTCATGCGAACCCGGTACCTTGAAATAGCGCTCGAAGATGCGGGGCAGGTATTTTTCGTCGATGCCCTTCCCATGATCACTCACCCGGAATTCTACCTTGTCCTGGTTGCGAAAGGCAGCGACCTCGATAGCCGACTCCTCCGGGGAATATTTGATGGCATTGGTTAGTAGATTGATCAATACCCACGAGGTCTTTTCTACATCGGCCTGGATATACGGCAGGTTCGGGGCCAGCTCGGTATGGACATCGATTCGCCGCTGCTGCGCCTGGAAGGACACTGCCTGGATAGCCTGCTGTACAATGTCAGCCGGATTGGCCGGCTGCAATTTGAGCTGGATATTGCCGGTCTCCACCTGTGACATGTTCAGCAACTCGCCCGTGATCTTCAGCAGCCGGTCCGCATCGTCGGTGATGCTCCGGATCAGCTCCTGCTGCTCGCCGTTCAAGGCGCCAACCCGCAGGTCCGTGAGTAACCGCGCACTCATCTTGATGGAGCTCAAAGGCGTCTTGAGCTCGTGTGACACCGTGGCGATAAAATTCGTTTTGGCCTCGTTGAGCTCATGGAAAGGAGTGATATTCCGCAAGACGATCACCTGTCCGATGATACTCTGGTTATTGGTCACATCCAGCACATCCTTGCTGAAATATCCTTCTTTATTGTCACAATAGATCTTGAGGTCCTTTTTCAACGGGTCTTCCTGCAACAAAGTCCGCATCAGGTCGTTCGACAAGGCTACATCCGGCGCATACTGACCCGCGATGTCCTTTTCCTTTAGCCCCAGCAGTTTTTCGGCGACGGCATTGAGAAAGAGGATATTCCGTTTCTCGTCGAGACCGATGATGCCGTCCCGCATCTGGTTGATGATCGTCTCGATGCGGCTCTTCTCGAATTTGATCTGCGCCAGGTTGCTGTTCTCGTATTCATCCAGCTTCTCGGCCATGGTGTTAAAAGCGCTGGCGAGCTCTCCGAATTCGTCCCCCTGCCGCAGAAAGATACGTTTCTTATAGTTCTTCCCCGCGATGGCGCGGATACCCTCCGACAGGCTCCTTATCGGATCGGAAATGATGCCGGGCAGATTAAAAATAAAAGTAAAGGATAGCAGGGTCAGGATGGTGAAAAGGATCGTCAGCACTTCCTTGGCGCCTTCCGCCGTCTTTTGTGCGCTCGCATTTTTTCGCACGATCGCCTGCTCGTTGACGTCCAGGATCTTGTTGATGGATCGGCGGATATCCGCATAATTGCTTTGATCGCTGGGGTCTACCAGCATCTCGTTGAAATTCTTCGTAAGCTCATCCGTCGCTTCTTTCTCTCCTACTTCGGTAATATTATTCTGTTGCCGGACGAGATTATCCCGGAAGACGTCGAGGGCATTCTTGTCTGTCTTCAGGTCTTCCAGGGCCTCCAGCATCCTGTTGCAATAGACGATCGATTCATGGTTGTTCTTCAATACCAGCCTGCCCTCATCGCTTAGCCGGTTGATGTAGAATAACCCCAGCACCCCGAACAGTACGATGACCACGAAGAGGAAGACAAGCCCCAGAGACAATTTCGCTTTCAGACGTATGCTCATACTATCTATGATAAGATCACCACATCGATATCCGACGCGGCTAATTTGGTCAGCAATTGATTAAAGACGGCCGTACTCATGATGACATTGTATAGACTGAGATGGGGTTTACCGATGCAAATCGTCGTAATGGAATGACTTTCAGCCACTTCCATTATCCCTTTGGCGATATTGGGTTGTTTTAACCGGATCACCTCAGCCCCCAATTCCGTTGCTAATTTAAAGTTATTGATCAAATGTCGTTGCGCCGCGAGCCCGATCTTGTCCCCATCCTCGCGGGGCGTCTGCACATACAGCAACCACCACCGGCTATGATAATAGCTCGCCAGCCGGGCCGTCTTGCGGATGACCTTCTTGGCGGTCTCGTGATTGCTGCCGATACAGGCCAAAAATCGTTCGGTTTGCAGATGGGTGCCCCGGGGGAGCTCCGTCTCGATCTTCCGTTCCACCTGGCTGGCCACCTCTTTAAGCGCCAGCTCCCGCAGCTGCAGGATCTTCTCCGGCTGGAAAAAATTTTGCAGGGCGATACCGATCTTATCCGCCGCATAGATCCTGCCCTCCCTGAGCCGGGCAACCAGCTCATCGGCCGTTAGATCGATGTTGACCACCTCGTCCGCCTCTTCCAGCACGCTGTCCGGCACCCGTTCCGTTACCTCCACGCCCGTGATCTTTCGGATCTCTTCGTTGAGGCTTTCGATGTGCTGGATATTGACGGCGCTGATGACATTGATGCCCGCATTCAGGACTTCCATCACATCCTGCCACCGCTTTTCGTTCGCGCTCCCCTCGATATTGGTATGCGCCAGCTCATCGATGATCACCACTTCCGGATGAAGATTGATGATCGCCTGTACATCCAGCTCGTCCAGCTCTTTGCCTTTATAGAACAGTTTCCGCCGTGGCAGGACGGGCAGTCCCTGCAATTGCAGCTCAGTTTCCTTTCGCCCATGCGTCTCCACATACCCTATTTTTACATCCACCCCGTTGCGCAGCAGGGTCTGCGCTTCCTGCAACATGCGGTACGTCTTCCCTACCCCGGCGCTCATGCCGATGTAGATCTTGAATTTCCCCCGCCGGCTCTGGCGGATCAGATCCAGAAAATGCTGTACGCTCGGGTCTTTATCGTCCGCCATAGTTCATTGCATCAAGGGCAATATTCAATTTGAGCACGTTGACCTTGCTGGGTCCCAGGAATCCCAGGAATGGTCCCTGAGTATAACGATCAACCAGCTCATTTAGTTTATCCGTATCGATATGCCGGACGGCTGCTATCCGCGCTATTTGTATCCTGGCTCCCGCGGGCGACAGGTCGGGGTCCAGCCCGCTGCCCGAATAGGTGACCAGCTCCGCCGGGATGTCTTCTTTCTTCACCCCCGGATTGTGTACCACAAACGAGTCGATATGCGCCTGCACATCTTTGAGGTAGTCGGGGTTGGAAGGTCCTTTATAGCTCCCCCCGCTGCCCGCGGCATTATAGGCTACCGCGCTGGGGCGGCTCCAGAAATATTTATCGGCGGTAAAATGTTGACCGATATTCGCATAACCTACAACCTTGCCGTTGACGCTCAGGGTCTCCCCCCTGCCTTGGCCCGGGGTTAGTTTGCCGACGGCCGCGATCAGCAAGGGATAGATCACCGAACACAGGACGATGAACACGGCCGTTAGCTTAAGGGATGGTAAGATATATTTTTTCATTTTGCTTATAGTTTAATTCACATGAACAATCCTAACAACAGATCGATGGCCTTTATTCCGATAAAGGGCACGATTATGCCTCCCAGCCCATAGATCAAGAGATTCCGGCGCAACAATGCGCTGGCGCCAATGGGTTTGTAGGCCACTCCCCGCAACGCCAGCGGGATGAGGATCGGGATGATGATGGCATTGAAGATCACCGCGGAGAGGATGGCGCTTTCCGGGCTCTTCAATTGCATGATGTTGAGTGCCTGTAAAGCCGGGATCGAGGTGATGAACAGCGCCGGTACGATGGCAAAATATTTTGCTACGTCGTTGGCGATCGAGAATGTCGTCAGCGTACCCCTTGTCATCAGCAGCTGTTTGCCAATCTCCACGATCTCGATGAGCTTGGTCGGATCATTATCCAGATCGACCATATTGCCGGCCTCTTTCGCCGCCTGCGTGCCGCTGTTCATGGCTACGCCGACATCCGCCTGTGCCAGCGCCGGTGCGTCATTGGTGCCGTCGCCCATCATGGCGACCAGCTTTCCCCCCTGCTGTTCCTTCTTGATATAGTTCATCTTGTCTTCCGGTTTGGCTTCGGCGATGAAGTCATCGACGCCGGCCTTTTCGGCGATATACTTGGCCGTAAGCGGGTTGTCGCCCGTGACCATGACGGTCTTGACGCCCATCTTCCGCAACCGCTGGAAACGCTCCTGGATACCGGGTTTGATGATGTCCTGCAATTCGATGACGCCCATGGCCTTGCCACCTTCGCTAACCGCCAGCGGAGTACCGCCGTTGGAAGCGATCTCTTTGACCTTGACGTCCATCGTCGCAGGGATGGTCTGCCCCGCCCTGGTGACCAGTTGCCGGATGGCATCCACCGCACCTTTACGGATCTTCAGCCCCGAAACATCGATGCCGCTGCACCGCGTCTCCGCCGTAAAAGGAATGAACCGCGCGCCGTTCACGGGATACGATGCAGGCGTGGCGCCCGCCAGCTCGAGGATCGATTTTCCTTCAGGTGTCTCGTCAGCTAATGAGGATAGTACACATGCCTCGATAAAGGCTTTCTCCTCGACGCCGTCCGCCGGCCAGAAATGCGTGGCCTTCCGGTTACCAATGGTGATGGTTCCGGTTTTGTCCAGCAACAGCGTGTCCAGGTCTCCCGCCGTTTCCACCGCCTTACCACTCTTGGTGATGACGTTGGCGCGAAGGGCCCTGTCCATCCCCGCGATGCCGATGGCGCTCAGCAGACCGCCGATGGTAGTGGGGATCAGGCAGACGAAGAGGGATACAAAGGCGGCCACGGTGATGGGCGTCTGGGCGTAGTCCGCAAAGGGTTTGAGCGTCACACACACGATCAGGAAAATAAGGGTGAAGCTGGCCAGCAGGATGGTGAGGGCGATCTCGTTCGGCGTCTTTTGCCGCGAAGCGCCTTCTACCAGTGCGATCATCTTGTCGAGAAAGCTTTCTCCCGGCTCCGTGGTCACCCGGACCTTGATCTTGTCGCTCAGGACCTTCGTCCCGCCGGTGACCGAAGATTTATCGCCTCCGGCTTCCCGGATCACGGGTGCGCTTTCCCCCGTGATGGCGCTTTCGTCGATGGTAGCCAGCCCTTCTATGATCTCCCCATCCATCGGGATGGTGTCGCCGGTTTCGGCGACGAAGACATCCCCTTTGCGCAACTGGGAGGACGGAACGATCTTTATCTCGCCGACATAGATCTCGCCTACGGCGAATACCTTTTTGGCCGGCGTGTCTTCCCGGGTCTTCCGCAGGCTGTTGGCCTGCGCTTTACCCCTGGCTTCGGCAATGGCTTCCGCAAAATTGGCGAAAAGAACGGTGATAAAGAGGATGATGAAAATGGCGATATTATACGTCAGCGACCCCTGCGTATGTTCGCCCGCCATAATCCAGATACAGACGAAGAGCATGATGATCGTACAAAGGTACACGGTGAACATCACGGGGTTCCGGAACATCGACCTGGGGCTCAGCTTGACAAACGACTGTTTGAGTGCCTCTGCGACGATCTCCCGGGGGAATAGAGATTTATTATTGGTCTTCATTTTTCTTAAGCTTTTAAACTAAAATATTCTGCGATCGGACCTAAAGCCAGGGGCGGAAAATACGACAGCGCCGTGACGATCACGATCACCACAAAGACCATGATGCCAAAGGTCATCGAATCCACTTTCAGCGTACCGGCCGATTCCGGGATATACTTCTTATTCGCTAACAAGCCGACGATGGCGATCGGGCCGATGATGGGAAGAAAACGTCCCAGCAGGATCACGATCCCCGTAAGCACATTCCAGAAGATATTGTTCCCCGTGAGACCGGAGAACGCGCTTCCATTGTTGGCGTTGGAGGAAGTGACCTGGTATAGCATCTCGGAGAAGCCGTGGTAGCCGGAGTTGCTCAGCCACGCCGTAGGCTTCATATCCCAGCCCGCATTGGGATAGCGCACCAGCACATAGGCAGCCAGCGCCGTTCCCCCTTTGATGAGGAAGGCGGATAGCAGCGTCACCAGGGCGGCGATCTTCACCTCCCGCGCTTCGACCTTATGTCCCATGAACTCCGGCGTTCGCCCGACCATCAGTCCGGAGATAAAGACCGCTATGATAACGTAGATGAAATAGTTGAGGATACCCACCCCGCAACCGCCGTAGAAGGCGTTCACCATCATGCCTAACAGCTGCATCAGGCCGGAAAGCGGCATGGCGCTGTCATGCTGGGAATTCACGGAGCCGGTGGAGATAACGGTGGTGATGATACTCCAGAACCCGCTGGCCGCGGGACCGAACCGCACCTCTTTCCCTTCCATCGCCCCGGTGGGCTGGGCGACCCCCATGTGGGCGATAGCCGGGTTACCACGAACCTCCGTAATAATGGTCGGGACCACCAGGATAAGCACCCCCACGGTCATCACGATATACGTGACCCAGGCGAATTTCTTCCGGCCGATATAGAATCCCAGCGCGAAGATCATAGCCACGGGAATGAGCGTCTGGGCGATCAGTTCCAGTATGTTGGTAAAATAATCGGGGTTTTCCAGCGGATGTGCGCTATTGGCGCCAAACCAACCGCCGCCGTTGGTGCCCAGATGTTTGATGGCGATCATGCCCGCGGCAGGACCGCGCGACACCTGTACCGTATCCCCCTGGACCGTGGTGATGGTATCTTTTCCGTCAAAGCTGGTGGGTGTCCCATGAAAAGCCAGCAAAATGCCGATGATGAGGCACATCGGCAGGAAGATGCGCGTCACCGTCTTGGTCAGGTAAAGCCAGAAGTTCCCGAGATTTTGGGTGGTCTTCTCCTTTAATCCGTTGAAAAGGGCAACCAGACAGGCGATGCCCGTGGCGGCGCTGACGAACTGCAGGAACGTGATCACAAAAAGCTGGGTGAGATAGGTCGCCCCGGTCTCCCCGGAGTAGTCCTGCAGATTGGTATTGGTAATAAAGCTGGCAGCGCTGTTGAAGGCCAGATCAGGCGTCATACCGGGATTGCCATCCGGGTTGAGGGGCAGCCTTCCCTGCAACAGGAAAAGCACAAAGGCATAAACGAACCATAACGAATTGATCGTCAACATGGCTTTCAGGAATTCCTTCCAGCTCATTTTTTTTGTCGGATCGATGCCGCAGATGCGGAAGATAAAGCGTTCCAGCGGACCCATAAAGTCCAGGATCGTCCGGTCGCCTTTAAAGACCTTGGCGATATACCTGCCAAGGGGATAAGCGAGCAACACAGTTAGCAAAAACGTGACGATCACGCCGGTAAATTCTGTATACATGGTCTAAAGCGTTTTAGTTAAAATTTCTCCGGTTTTATCAGCACGTACAAGAGGTAGACGAAAACCGCAATGGATAAAATGAAGAGGCCGGTCATCATAACATTAAATATTTTCGAAGTAATCAATCGATTTAAAGAACAGGTAGAAGCATACGAATCCCGCCAGGAATAAAATGACTGTCAACATAGCATCATATTTTTACCGGGATGAGCCAAATGGGATGCCCGAAACGCCGTCAGCCGGCCGCCTGCCGCTCCGGCCCCGGCCAGGCCTGGATTTCAGCGACACGGCCCCTTTCCCGGCGCCCGCGGCATCGCCGGCCTACCCTGTCAAAATGAAAAGCTTTTCGCCGAAATGGGGGTAGCCCGGCCGCCGGAGCTGCAACGCGTCGATCCATCCGAACAGCCGGAGGCATCACGGGGCCCTGGCCGTCAGGAGCACGTCCGGGTCGGCGCTTGCCCGGGGCTCGTGCCCTTACGCCTCGTAGCTGAGCTTGTATTCTTCGATCTTGCGGTAAAGCGTGGTGAGCCCGATATTGAGGAGGCGGGCCGCTTCGGTCTTGTTGCCGCGGGTGTGGTTGAGTACCCGTTGGATATGCAGTTTCTCGACCGATGCCAGGTCGAATGCGGAAAGCGGGCCCGTGCTGCGGGTGCCGCTGACCTGGAGTTCGGTGGGCAGGCTATCCAGGGTGAGTTGAGGGCCGTCGGAGAGGATCACGGCCCGTTCGATGATATTCTTGAGCTCGCGGATATTCCCTTTCCACTCGTGCTGCTGCAGCCGGTCGAGGAACTCTTTGCTCATGCTGTCGATACGTTTATTGCCTTTGCCCGAGAAAATGCGGAGATAAAATTCGGCAATGGCGGGGATATCTTTCTTGCGGTCTCGCAGCGAGGGAAGGTAGATGGTGAAGACGTTGAGGCGGTAGTACAGGTCATCGCGAAACCGGCCTTCATCCACCTCTTGTTGCAGCTCGCGGTTGGTGGCGGCGATGATCCGCACGTTGACGCGTGTGGGCCGCGTGTCGCCGACCTTGATGAATTCGCTGGTCTCCAGTACGCGCAGCAATTTAGCTTGCAGGTCGATATGCATTTCGCCGATCTCGTCGAGGAACAGGGTTCCCAGGTTGGCTTCTTCGATCAGACCCTTTTTATCGCGGGTGGCGCTGGTAAAGGAACCGGCCTTGTGGCCGAAGAGCTCGCTTTCCAGCAGTTCCTTGCTGAAGGCGCTACAGTTCAAAGCGATAAAGGGTTTGTTCACTCGTTTGCTGGCATGGTGGATGGCCTGGGCGAAGACTTCTTTGCCCGTACCCGTCTCGCCGAGCAGCAGGACCGTCGCCTCGGTGGGTGCTACTTTCCTGGCCATGACGATCGCCTCGGCGATCAGCGGGCTATGACCCAGGATCGCGTCGAAGGTGTACCGTTTCCCGACCTGCTGTTCGAGAAGGCTGACCCGTTTCTGCAGCTGCACCTTCTCCAGCGCGCGGGACAGCAGCGGGATGATCTTGTCGTTGTCATCGCCCTTGGTGATATAGTCGAAGGCGCCGTTCTTCATGGCCGTGACCCCGTCCGCGATGTTTCCATAGGCCGTCAGCAGGATCGCCTCTGCCTGCGGATGCCGCGTCTTGAGGTCGCGGACAAAGTCTACCCCATTGCCGTCCGGCAGCTTGACGTCGCACAGGACCACGTCTATATCCTCTTTGTCCAGCAGCTTATTGCCGGCTTTCAACGTGTCGGCCTCCAGCACCGTCATCCCCTCCAGCCGGATGATCCGGCTCAACAAGCTCCGCAACTTCTCTTCGTCGTCGATGATCAAAACAATTCCCGTAGTTCCCGTAGACATTTCCAACCAAATTAGGGGGCAAAACTATCCCTTTTCCACCAATCCCTGATAATTCCTGATTTTTTGCCCCAAAAACTCTATTTTTGCGTCCCTTAACCGCCCGCGCTACCCCGCGCGGCGCCCTCACGGAGAGGTGGCAGAGCGGTCGATTGTGGCGGTCTCGAAAACCGTTGTGCGGGCAACCGTACCGAGGGTTCGAATCCCTCCCTCTCCGCAGAACGTTACAAAAATTGCCCTCAAGTTATTATATTTGAGGGCTTTCTTTTTGCCCAAACTTTTCCCAACCTATTTCGCGTCCTTCTGTAATCAGGTAGTTTCCAACCAATAAGGGTTCGAATCCCCTCGTCGATCCATTACTTTATTAAAAAACAAGCCGATGTCTACCAAAAAGAAAACTGAATCAATAAATCCCAAACGTGAGCCACTTACTCCGGAGAAGCTAAGGGAACTCTCAGGTCTGAATTTATCAGATGAACAGGCAGAAGAAGTTATTGGGTCTTTAACTCGATTTGCACGAATTCTTTACGATTCTATCGCACGCCAAGAAAAGTCAGCTAATAGAGATGCAAATCAAACTTTAAATGATCCATAAAGAAATACGGATTTCAGTGCGTGGGCACTTTTTCAGCACCCTAACCTACTGCTTTTGTCAGTCGTCGGCCAAAAGGTATGACAACAAATGAACGTGCTATTCACTAGGGTAATATTGACTGTCATTCATCCTTTGAAATTCATAAAAGTATTCATCTCGTACTATAGGCAAGTTGTTGGGTAATACAATGTCCTTTGCTTTCTTCAAAATTTTAAAAAATGATAGATCTAATTTTATGTGAAGGTCTATGAAAGAATTGAGGATAAAATAATTTGGATTCCCATTCGGAAATTTGCCGTTTTCCGAAATGGTTGAGGTATGTTTCGTCTCGTTCCTTTTGTACTGATAGGTGCTGGCGATGTGCTGAAGATACTTCTCTGAAATGTTGTTGTCAAAGAATAAACTATGAAGGTTAACATCTTCAATGACACTGTCCGAGCTGTTTATATTTAATCTCATCAAGTTAGACTAAAAACTCGCTTATTTTAATTAAATCTTTCACGGGAAGTAACATGTGGTCGTTCCGGGCAGGTCAAAGGCGTTTCGATTGCGACTGTCAAAGATGGCTATCGGCTTTCCGGTACTGTCCCTGCCAATATGCGATACAAACGGGATGTCTTTCGGTTGAACGTTTTAGGAGCCGGCTTCCAGCTTCTCTTTTAACACCTGCAGCGCACGCTTTCTTCTTACGTACTTGCGATTCCCTTTGATGCCGACATAAAAACTAGGGGGGCACACAAGCAGGACGAATATGCATGCCTTCAGGAGCTGCCCGGATCCCCAGGCGATCAAGAACGCTATCGCACCCAGCGGCAGTATATTCAAGCTCAATATTCGGACAAGATGAACTTGAAAAGTGGCAATGGAAATGGCGTGATCGAGATCCCCATGGATGGAACGGTCGAAGCGGTGGCCGGAAGAGATCCTTCGGGCGCGGTGTGCCGCTACAAACACAACGGTGGCGATCATCCAGGCCGCTTCAATATAGACTAAGACATTTGCACCGTGGCGGAGAGAATAGATAGCGATAAGAACACCTGCGGAAAAAAGATTGCTGATGATCGACCCCCACTCGGTGATATTGGTATAGAGAAGAGCGCTTTTCATTTTCGATTGAATTCGGCTGTGCAACGCTTTTTCATCGATGACATACAAAGGCCGGTTGTTCTGCGCATCCCAGATTTTTTTTAAATCATCGAATTCCATGGTTATCATACTTTTTTGATTTAGCAATAAGTTGTTTCTTGATACGATTGATCTTTACACCTACGTTTGACTCGCTTATACCCAGTATAGCGGACATCTCCTTATAGCTGTAACCATCGAGAAGCAACAGGGCGACTGACCGATCGATTTCATCGAGCTTGTATATCTCGTCGTAAAGCCAGGCCAGGCGTTCATCTATTGCCGTCTTGTTTTCCTGCAGCAGATGCTGTATGCTGTCCAGTGCTCCGGCGCCGGCATGTTTCTTTTCTTTTTTAGTCCATTTGATCGCCGTGTTAAGCGCAATCCGATACAGCCAGGTGGTTACGGAAGCCTGCTGCCGGAATGAGGGGATCGAATGCCATACCTGGATGATGATTTCCTGGAAAAGATCGTCATGATCTGTTAGTGTATATGACTGGATAACCTTGAAGATAAGCCCTTTATGTAGCATTAGCCACTCTTCGAGTATACCTAGTTGTTCTTTTTGCGTCACGTTGATTTTACTTTATCAATTAGTCCCCTGAAGGGTCCGGTTTCTTACAGAGAGAAAGGAAATAGTTATGAGCACCCATACCTTGACTTTCCTTTCCGATCGGAAAAACACAGTACGATAGTGGCGGCGCGCTTCATGACGTGAGCTTAGGTTATGGGTAAATATAAGTACTCTTTATGGAGTCCCTCCAGGTCCGGGGCAATTTTCCCGACTTTGCCTCAAACCGTCACCCAATCATACAGTAGACGTCCACGCTAAAAACCCATTTTCTTCAACCAAACTGATCCATGGAAGTCCAACAGGCGTCGGCAACATACAGACCGTTGCCATAGGCAAAAGCGTTACAATTTCCGGCAATAATCAGGTATGACGCGGATTTTTAGTAGCCGGTTTCCAGCTGCTCCTTTAACACCTGTAGCTCCCGCCTTCTTCTTACATTCGCGCGATTCCCTTTAATGCCGGCATAAATAGCAAAACCATACACAACCAGAATTAGTATGCCTACCTTAATGAGTTGCCCGGCTTCCCAGCTGCTAAAGAGCATGATTGCACCCAGGGGCAGTATATTCCAACTCATTATCCGGGCAAGCCGCAGTTGGTATGTAACAATGGAAATGGCGCGATCGAGATCGCCATGGATGTAACGGTTGAAGTGGCGGCTGGAAGAAAACCGTTGCAAGCGATGCACCACTACATACACAACAGTGGCAACCATCCAGGTGGCTTCAATACACATGCAGACATTCGCGATGTGTTGGAGAGAATTGAAGGCGATAAGGAACCCTGCGCCACAAAGATAAATGATGATCAACCCCCACTCGATGATATTGGCAAAGAGAAGTGCGTTTCGAAGCCCATATCTAGTCAAAAAGTCACTAATTTTTATTAAGTCTTTCACAAAAAAGTTCGAAACTTGTCCCCTCCCTCTCCGCTGGTCCAAATTCAAAACCCCTACTCAGTAAGGGTTTTGGCGTTTTTGGGCGTGTGGGGGTGCAAAAGGGGATAAGTCGCGATCATCCAATCGGTTATTTTTTCGGCACATCTTGGGTTAGCTTTCATTAAAAAATGCCGCAGGCATCCCTCTTACGCCAGGTTGGCAAGAAAACAACCCTCCGGCCTGCGGAAACTTTTCGATATTTTCAGCGGTATCATATCTGCGGCTGGAAGTAATATACAACGTACGCAAATCTTTTCCGCCAAAGCAGCAGGAACTGGGTATAAATGCCGGGACATAAATGCAGGTCAGGACTTCGCCGGTATTGCTGTCGTACCGGACCACCGATTGCCCCTGCCAAAACGCCACCCATAGATGATCCTCTTCGTCTATCGCCATCCCATCCGGCCATCCCATTACCGAAGAAGTATCGATCAACACCCTCTTATTGCGGATTGTGCCTTTTTCGAGGTCAAAGTCGTAACGGAAGATCTCCTTCGTCATACTATCCACCACAAACATGGCCGTGTTCTCCTTATTCCAGGCGATACCATTGGGTATTATAAAGGGCTCATCCATTTTCTCATAGGTTAGGTCGGCATTCACCTTATACAAGGCCCCTGCGGCAGTATCTCCCGCTTTATTCATCGTCCCGATCCAGAGCCGGCTCTTTGCATCGCATTTACCATCATTCAATCTATTATCGGGTTTATTCTCCTGTACAGTTACCTCCCTGATCACCTGCTTTTTATACGGATCATAAATGCAAACCTTTTTATCTATTGCCACTACCCAATTTTTTCGATTGGTGGGTATAGCCACCATTACGGTGTCGGCAACCGATACAGAGGAATATTTCTGCGAGCCCGGGTGAAAGCTGCAAATCTTTCCACTATTATAATCAACCCATATCAGTTCTTCTTTCACGTGGTCCCACACCGGGCCTTCACCTAAATCGTTTTGGCAATCCACCACAATCGTTGCGGTTTTCATCATACTATTTTAATTAATGCATCAGACCAGCTTCATCGCTGCGTTCATATACCAATATCCCCCTGAATTCAAGACCTATTGTAATTTATAGACTTTTGAGAAAACTTCAAGACAGTTGGCGGCAGAATTTCTAAGACAAGATCCATTTTCCATCATACATGGGAATACCATGCTCGCAGCGAAAGCGGTTAATTTTTATCGTAGATTCTACTTCTATTTCCCCGAATTAGGGAAATTCACCCCAGACCCAAAGAAACACTCATTGGACATAATTTTTCCGTCTTTAAACCTGAAATACTCTGTGTTCCGAAATAATTTGCCGTCTGTCGTCCACCCATTGTACGTTACAAATGCATCATCTCCATTAATAACAAGCTTCTCCACATCAAATCGTTTGGTCTTATTGGCGTTTGGCCAACACCTTTCTTTGTAGGCCGTTAGATTAATATGATCATCAAGGGGACTGGTGAAAGTAAACCCCTCAGCGAGATTTTGCTCCAACAAATTCCAATCTTTTTTCTCATAGGCGGTATAATAGGCCTTAATGGCTTTTTCGTTTGGTCCATTTTGGAGCGCTGCTGCCGGGCCATGGGAGTTCTGGGCAAATCCTGCCTGGCTTGACATGGCAACCCATAAGAAGAGAATTTTCCCAAAGAGAGTAGTCATTTTCATAATTTTTTGTTTTATTAGTATAAACAATTGCAAAAGCCATTACCGGACATCATGTGCTTATTATTTTTTGCACGATGGCATCGGATGCTCGCTATGTTGCATGGTAACGCGCTCAAAATACTTTCGGATGGTCATATCAAGAATGGGCAGTTTATTATAATAGGGGTTCCGGTGAAGTTCCATCAGGATGCGAAAGGCCTTGTCGTTTTGGTGATTGTACTGCAATGCCACTGCATAATTTATCTCGGCAAACGGGGAAGGATAAACTGTTAAGAGTACTTCATACTATTTGCAGATGGCTTCCCAATCAGTATCTTCAAATTTGCGTGCAGCGCAGTGCACACAGGCGATAGCAGCTTCAAGGTGGTAGGGTGAAAAGATAGAATCTTCTGATTCGGTTAATAAAAAGCCGGCAAGCTGTATTAATGATTGGTCCAAGCGCCCGGTCCTGGTACTCCATAAGCGCATCTTCGCACATGATCTTTCCCTGGCTTATTTTGTCGCCTGATTGCTTATAGCCTTCATTAAATATCAAGTAGATTACCTTATGCATGACCGAAAGCCGTTCCATGGAATAACCATAAAGACTGGTCGATAAGACCAATGACTCGCTTTTTATTTTTTGTCTTGCACGGTACAGCAGTTTTTCAATAGCATCCGGTTCTGCCCCAAACTGCAGCGCAATATTTTCGACCTTGAGATTGGCGACATATTTAAGGGCCAGCACTATCTGCGTTTTTGGCGTCAAATTTCATCGGTCATTTTGCGCATCCTGGCCAAATCCTCCCTTACAATCAGCATAAACTTTTCCATGATCTGCCGTATTAATTTTCAATTTTAGATCTGATCTTAAGATGGTCCCATAGAAAAAGACAACATCCCCGGCAAAAACCGGACGTTGGGCGAAAATAATTGCGGCACTTGTAGCTTTCGAAGGAATAAGGTATATTGTGAAGATTTATAATATGTATGAAAAACCGATCGACCATAGGTTTACTACTGGCCGTTCTATTCTATAGCTGCATCCAGGCCAACGCGCAGACTGCGTCCGGGATCGTCAATTCCTATTGCCAGGTAACGGCCATCAATACAACAACTAACACCGTGACAGTGGATAATGCCACTGGCCTGTATCCGGGTCAACGGGTGCTGCTTATCCAGATGAAAGGGGCATCCATCAACCCTTCGAATGCTTCCACTTACGGAGATATCACTGCTATCGGCGACGCCGGCAATTATGAGTTCGATACTATTTGTACGATTGCCGGCAATGCAGTCACGCTCAAAGAGACCTTACTTAATTCATATGCTCCCGCCGGGAATGTCCAGCTTGTCTCTATCCCGTCTTATGGTTCTGTGATCGTTTCGGGTACGGTCACCGCAAGCGCCTGGGACCCGACGACGGGCAAGGGTGGGGTCGTTGTGATAAGTGCGCTTGATACCATTTTTCTGAATGCGGATGTCAACGTCAGTGGTCAGGGGTTTTTGGGCGGCGCGTTGATCAACTACCCCGTCCCTCCTTTCAGTTGCGATTGGTATACCCCTGTCAACAATTATTATCTCCCGGCAGCGGGCAATGCCGATTATACCGGCGGCAAGAAAGGTGAGGGGATCACGCCCTACATCCTGAACGAAGAATGTGGGATGGGCAAGCTGGCCAATGGCGGCGGTGGCGGTAACAACACCAATACCGGTGGGGCCGGCGGAGGTAATTATGGTGCGGGAGGCGCGGGAGGCCAGCGGGCGGGAGAGGGTTATTTTTATTGCCACGGTCAGTATCCGGGTATCGGGGGCGCGGGCCTCTCCTCCTATGGCTACAGCGTGGCGAACAATCGGATCTTTTTGGGCGGTGGTGGGGGCAGTGGGCATGAGAATAATGGAGTAGGGCTGCCGGGCGGCAATGGCGGCGGTATCATCATCCTGGAAGCCCCGGTGATCGTTGGTGGCGGCGGAGGACTGCTGGCGTCTGGCGTGGCCCCATTGAACCCTACCAATACCGATCAGACGCAGGCCGAAGGCGACGGGGGCGGTGGGGCGGGCGCGGGAGG
>Ga0210396_10002722_pt1 | contig 17882 bp, 9 predicted proteins | sample IncBWH17OmetaG_FD_155466 | JGI IMG/M metagenome (GOLD analysis project Ga0210396, IMG submission 155466) | Forest soil microbial communities from Barre Woods Harvard Forest LTER site, Petersham, Massachusetts, United States - Inc-BW-H-17-O ... | reverse complement strand
CCTACGCGAGTTGCCTGCGGTCGCTGCCCGGGCTCACGCTCTTGCCGCACGACGCGAATGAAACGAGCAACTATCAGTACGTCGTGGTCGAGGTCGACCCGCAGCAAGCCGGCCTCTCGCGAGACGAGTTGGTGACCGTGCTGCAGGCGGACAACGTACTGACCCGCCGTTATTTCTCGCCGGGCTGCCACCGCATGGAGCCCTACTGCTCCGATCCACTCGCGGCGCCGCGGCCTTTGCCCGTCACCGAGCGACTGGCCGAAAGCGTGCTTGCCCTGCCGACGGGACTGCAGCTCGACGAGTCGGGCGTCGTGCGGATCGGCGCGATCGTGTCGCGGGCGATCGAGCACGCGGCCGCAATTCGTCGGCAACTGGGACGCCGCCGCGCAGCTTGACGCGCCGAGTGACACAGCGAGCGGCGGGTGCGGGTACCCACGGCGAGCCGTGGGTGCCGCCGGTTCTTGCAGATCGCGCCTCAGGCGAGGATCGGTCGCACGACGTTGCCGCTGACGTCGGTCAGCCGAAAATCGCGGCCGGCGTGGCGGAAGGTCAACCGCTCGTGGTCGAAACCGAGTGTGTGCAGGATCGTCGCCTGCAGATCGTGCACGTGCACGCCGTTTTCGACGACATGGAAGCCCAAGTCGTCGGTCTTGCCGTGGACGATGCCCGGCTTGATGCCGCCGCCGGCCATCCACATCGTGAAGGCTTGCGGGTGGTGGTCGCGGCCCAGCTTGCGGCCAAGCACCGGGTGGCTTTCGACCATTGGCGTGCGGCCGAATTCGCCGCCCCAGATGACGAGCGTTTCGTCCAACAGACCCCGCTGCTTGAGATCCTGAACGAGGGCCGCCGCGCCCTGATCGGTGGCCGCACAGTTCTGGCGGTGGTTGCCGTTCAGGTCGCTGTGGGCGTCCCAGCCTTCGTGATAGATGTTGATGAACCGCACGCCCCGCTCGACCATCCGCCGCGCGAGCAAACAGGCGCGGGCGAACGTCGGCTTGTCGGGATCGCACCCGTAAAGTTCGAGCGTCGCCCGGCTCTCGCTGCGGAGGTTCATCAGCTCGGGGGCCGAGCTTTCCAGGCGGTCGGCCATTTCGTACGAGGCGATGCGGGTGGCGATTTCCGGGTCGCCCACGATGTCGAGCCGGCGGCGATCGAGATTCTCCACCAGGTCGAGCGTGTCTCTTTGCGATTGGCGGCTGACGCCAGCCGGGCGCGACACATTCAAGATCGGGTCGCCCTGGTTCCGGAAGCGGACCCCGGTGTAGACGGTCGGCAGCATGCCGCTCGACCAGTTGGCCGCGCCGCCGCTGATGCCTGAGCCGGTCGACATGACGACGAAGGCGGGCAAGTCGCTTGTCTGCGCCCCCAGGCCGTAGACGACCCACGAGCCGAGGCTGGGCCGACCCGGCTGCGCGGCCCCCGTGTTGAGAAACAGCTGGGCCGGGGCGTGATTGAACTGGTCGGTGTGCATCGAGCGGATCAGGCATACGTCGTCCACGATCTTGCCAAAATGCGGCAGGATGTCGGCGATCTCGACGCCTGATTCCCCGCGGCGGACGAAGCGGAACCGCGGCCCGAGCACGGCCGCATCCGAACGAATGAATGCGTAGCGCTGGCCGCCGATGATCGAGGGCGGGATCGGCTTCCCTTCGAACTCGGCTAGCTTGGGCTTGGGATCGAAGAGATCGAGATGGCTCGGCGCCCCCGCCATGAACAAGTGGATGACCGCCTTGGCTCGTCCTTTGTAGGGCGAGGTTCTGGCGACGAGCGATTCGCTGGCACGGCTGGCGGCCGCGGCCCCCGCGCGGGTAAGCACGCCCGAGAAAAGCCCAGCCAGCGCGATCCGGCCCAGGCCGACGCCGCACTGCTCGAAGAACCAGCGGCGCGTGACGAGCTGAGGATCGCAATTTCGATAAAGGAGCGACTGGCAATTCATGGAGAAACTTTCGAGCCGCGGCCGGCCGACGTGTGTACGCTATTCCTTCGTGATGGCTTCATCGAGATTGAGCAGGCTGCGGGCGACGAGCGTCCAGGCGGCCAGTTGAGCCGTCTGGTGTTTGTCCGTCGGAGGCGCCGCGGACGCGCCGGGGCCTGACAGGATTTCTTTCGCGGCGGCCGCATCGGCGTCGAACCGTGCTTTTGACTGCCCATAGAACGCGACCAGTGCCGACAGCTCGCTCGGCTCCGGCGGCCGCACCAGGCAGCGGCGGAACAGGTCCCGTGCCACAGCCGTTTCGTCACCCTGCGATTTACCGACCGCGGCTGAGGCCAACCCGCGGGCGAACTCGACGAACTGGGCGTCGTTGAGCAGGGTCAGCGCCTGCAGCGGTGTATTCGTCACCTCGCGGCGGGCCACGCACTCTTCGCCGCTGGGCCCGTCAAAAGTCGCCAGCATGGCAAAGGGCGACGTCCGCTTGGAGAACGTGTAGAGGCCGCGGCGAAAACGATCCGCGCCCTGGCTGACGTTCCAGCTCATACCGCCGTACGATCCCTCGCCGACGCTGGCCGGTTGCGGCGGAAAGACGCTCGGTCCGCCGATCCGCTCGGTCAGCAGGTCGCCGGCCGCCAGGGCCGAATCGCGGACGAGCTCGGCCTCGAGCCGTATCCGCGGCGCGTGGGAGAGCAGCTTGTTTTCCGGATCTTTGGCGATGGCGTCGGGCGTGAGATGCGACGCCTGCCGATAGGTCGCGCTGGTGACGATGAGCCGATGAGCCGCTTTGAATGACCAGCCCCGCCGCACGAACTCGATGGCCAGCCAGTCGAGCAGCTGGGGATGAGTGGGGGGCGTGCCCTGGTAGCCGAAGTCGTCCCCCGTCTTCACCAGGCCGCGGCCAAAGAAGGCCTGCCACTGCCGATTGGCGGTGACCCGCCCCACAAGGGGATTGCGGGCATCGACAAGCCAGCGAGCAAAGCCGAGCCGATTGCGCGGGAATTCGGGCGGCAGCGGACCGAACAGCGACGGGATCTGTGCCTCGACCGCTTCGGTCGGACCCAAGAACTCGCCCCGCTTGTGCACGAACGTCTTCCGCGGATTGTCAGCCGGCCGCTCAGAGAAGACCAGTGTCGTCGGCAAGAGAGGTTCTTGGGCTCGCTCGCTCTCGATGTCTTGGCGAGGGCCCGAGAGGGCGGGCGCGATCGAGGCGAAATAACGCTCGAGGGTCGCTCGCTCGGCAGCCGTCCGCTCAGCACGCGGGCGGGCGAGGATGGCGTCGACGTCGGCTGGCAGCACGCGGCGATCGACGGGGACGGAGCCGCCGGTGGCCGAGATGCGAAACTTGCCCAGCCCACACGCATAGTAATACTCAAACAACATCCGCACGGAGAGACTCCGCGCGTTGTGCAGCGGCTTGTCGAGAATGAAGACGGCCGAATGCGATTGCCCCTGGCCTTTGTTGATCGACCAGGACGTGAGCGGGTTCCCGTCGATTGCGGCGGCGGCTCCGCCGGCGTTCGCGGCGTAACTTTGCGTGGCCGCCCGGAACTGCAGCGGCGCCCCGTCGGCCTCGGCCGTCCATTCGCTCAGCTCGAAGTCCCCGAACGGCCCTTCGTAGAAGACGCGGCCGGGGCCGTGCTGGGGAAGTGAATCGTCGGGCAGCACGTCGATCCGCAGGGCGGTGATCTCGGCCGGCAGCTTGTCGAACACGACCTCATAGCGGTCGCTCTTGCTCATGTCGCCGCTGGCCAGGATCGAATTGTCGGGCTGGACGGCCAGGTGTGGCAACGTGGCCTGCGCCTTTGACGGATGCAGCACGGTCCAACCCAGCGCTCGGGCCGATTCCGTTTGTTCCCAGCGAGCGAATCTTTCCTCGAACTTCGCCCGACCTTCGCGGCCGCCGGGCCCGAAGCGATTGGGCAAGTCCGCCTCGGCCGCGGCGATCTGATGTTCGATCTGTTGCCGTCGACTGACCAGCGCGGGAACGGGCAGGTCGAGTTGCCGTTCGTCGGCGTTGTTCAAAAAGGCCAAGAAGCGGTAGTAGTCGCGGTGGGGGATCGGGTCGAACTTGTGCGTATGACACTGGGCACAGCGGACGGTCAGCCCCAGCCAAACCGTGCCGGTGGTCGCGACCCGATCGACAACCGCATAGTAACGATACTCGAGCGGGTCGATGCCCCCTTCTTCGTTGAGCATCGTGTTGCGATGAAAGCCCGTAGCCACCCGGTCCGACACGCTGGCGTTGGGCAGCATATCGCCGGCCAGCTGCTTGATCGTGAACTGATCGAAGGGCAGGTCGGAATTGAGGGCGGCGATCACCCAATCGCGATACGGCCAGATCGAGCGGCCGCGGTCCTTCTCGTAGCCGTTCGTGTCCGCGTACCGGGCCAGGTCGAGCCAGCGCCGACCCCAGCGCTCGCCGTAGTGTGGCGAGGCCAGCAGCCGATCGACGAGCCGCTCGTAGGCATTGGGCGACGAGTCGTTGACGAACGCGTCAGCCTCGGCGGGCGTCGGCGGCGAGCCGATCAGGTCGAGCGAGACGCGGCGAATCAGCGTGTAGCGATCGGCCTCGGGCGAGGGCTGCAACCCCAGACCGCTCGACTCGAGCTGAGCGCGGATAAAGTCATCGATCGGATTGCGCGAGGGCGGAATGTCGGTCCGAGCGGCGACGCGGGGAGGCGGCACCTGTCGCGGCGGGACGAAGGCCCAGTGCGGCTTGTATTCGGCGCCGGCAGTCACCCACGCGCGAAGAATCCGTCGCTCGTCGTCGGAGAGTGGCTTGTTGGCCGCGGGAGGCGGCATCATCGCGTCCGCGTCGTGCGAATCGATGCGGCGGATCAGTTCGCTCGAGTCCGCCTTTCCCGGAACGATCGCCGCTTTGCCCGATTCGGTGCGTGCGGTCGCCGATTCGGGGAGGTCCAACCGCAGCTTGGCCTCGCGGGCTGCGTCGTCCGGGCCATGACACTTAAAGCAGTGCTGACTGAGAATGGGCCGGACGTCGCGCGAAAAATCGGGGCGAGGAGAATCGGGCCCGGCGAACCCAAAGCCCGCCGACGTGCAGACAATCGCTAGTGCAGCACCCAAACGAACGGCGGGCAAAGCGCACCCCCAAACAGCGGCTCAGACGCATCAATCTTCATTTATTCTACGCTATTTCTCGGGGGCCGCGAGCGACGCGGGCCATCATTCGACAGGGAAAACACGGACGGCCGCTGCCGTAGGGCAAGCTGCCAGCTTGCCCGCCGATCTGAGTCCGACATTCCCAGCCCGATGAAACCGGACACAGGCAAGCTGGCAGCTTGCCCTACGCAGGAGACTACTTGCGGAACGCCTGCATGCGTCGCTCCATCTCCTCGGGGGAGACGTCTTCGACGTGCGTGGCGATGTACCAGGAGTTGCCGCACGGGTCGACGACCGCCCCTGTGCGATCGCCATAGAACATGTCGGTGGGCTCCGAGAGCACCTTGGCGCCGGCCGCGACGGCGCGGCGATGTGTTTCGTCGACATTGGTGACGTAGTAATGGAGCGTCGCGGTGTAGGCCTTGGCCCGTTCGCTCGCCTCCCCCAGCATGACGATCGTGTCGCCGATTTTGACTTCGGCGTGGGCGATCGCCCCGTTGGGGCCGTTGAGCCGTTCGACGCACGTTCCGCCGAACGCTTGCTCGAGAAACGTGACGAGTTTCCCTGCACCGACAACGACCAGGTAAGCCGTCACGCTGTGATGACCTTCGGGAATCGCTTTCACCGCCATGGCTGCCTCCACTTTTGTCGCGACCTTGAGCGAAAGACGCGGGACAATCGAATTATAATCGGACCGCGGTTGCCGCACGTCGCGGGCGACACGGGAAAACGGATGCGAGAGCGAACAGTGAAACATCGAGTGGACACACGTCGGCTCTGCGGTTTGGTGCTTTCGAGTTTGTGGTTGGCATTACCGGCAGCGACCCGGGCTGCCGATCCGCCCGCCTCAACCGACCTGCGAGTAGGAGCCGCCGCGGAGAATCTCAAGTGCGATCGCTCGATGGTGATCGGTGGCTCGATCGAAGCACGCTACACGAACGAACAAGAGGGTGAGCTGCGGGCCACGGCCGTCGTAATCGAAAAGCCGGGGGCGGCCAAGATTGCCATCGTCGAGTGCGACGTCCTTTGGATTCCCAAGGCCCAGGTCGACGCGGCCTTGGTGGAGATTCAGAAGAGCACGGGGATCGATCCGCAGAACGTGCTGGTCAACGCCACGCACACGCACCACGCGCCGAGCACGGCGCCGGCCCACGATTTCGGCTATTCGCCCGAGTTCTGCCGCGAGCTGAAGCGGGGCGTCGTGCACGCCGTCGAGGAGGCCAATCGGCGCTTGGCCGGAGGCGACGCGGCCTTTTTCTTCGCGCTCGGCGAGGAGAAGACTGTCGGCGGGAACAGCCGGTTTAAACTGCCCGATGGCAATATCAGCTGGCTGCGGCCCAAGGAAGAGGCGGGTAAGCAGGGAGTGCCGACCGGTCCGTTCGATCCGCAGCTTCCCGTGCTCGACTTCCGCGATCCGGCCGGCCACACGCGGGCCCTGATCTTCAATCATTCGACGCACACCATCGGCACCCGCAGCGGCAAGAACGTGCGCTCGCCCGGCTTCTATGGGCTGGCCGCCCAGGAGCTGGAGCACGAACTGGGAGGCACCGTGAGCTTCCTCGAAGGGGCCTCGGGCTCGACGCACAACATCACGGCAGTCCCCGTCGACCAGGCCGTCCTCCGCATGAAAGCGGCCGTCCGCGAGGCGCGCGGGCGGGCCACGCGTCATCCCGTCGATCACTTGGCCTCGATCAAGCGTGCTCTCAAGTTCCGCGTCCGCCACTTCGACGATTCCGAGGAAGACGCCAAGATTGCCCGTTACACCACCCGCTACACGCCGACCCGCGCGTCGTCCGATTACATTCGCAAAGTCTTCGCCACGATGCGAAAGCAGCTCAAGCCGCAGCAAGGGCAGGAGCGCGAGACCGTCGTGCAGGCCCTGCGGATCGGCGACGTGGCGATCGTCGGCGTCCCGGCCGAGTATTTCACCGTGCTTGGCGTCGACATCAAACTGCGATCCCCCTTCAAATTCACTTACGTGGCCGAGCTGGCCAACGACTGGATCGGCTACTTGCCCAATCGCGAGGGGCTGCACCTCGGGGGCTACCAAACGTGGATGGGCCTGCACAGCTATGCCGAAGAGGGGACCGGCGAACGAATTGCCGATCTGGCCGTCGGGCTGTTGCGCGAACTAAAAGCGGGCGACGGACAACCGACCGCGAACAAGGAAACCTCGCCGCGGCATTCGGTCGAGTCAGCGACTCCGGTTAAGAGTGCGCCCGCCGGCCGTCAAACGCCGCAAGCCGAACAGCAGACGTTTCGCTTCGCCGATCCATCGCTCACCGCGGATTTGGTCGCGGCCGAGCCCCAGGTTGTCAGTCCGGTGGCCCTCGCCTGGGACGCTCGCGGCCGCATGTACGTGGCTGAAATGGGCGGCTACCCGGTCACCGAGCACAAGGGCCGCATTCGGCAGCTGCGCGACAATGACGGCGACGGCGTTTACGAGCTGTCGATCGTCTTTGCCGAGGGGCTGAATTTTCCGGCCACGGTCATGCCCTATCGGGACGGCATCTTGACGATCGACGCGCCGGACCTGATTTTCCTCCGCGACACAGATGGCGACGGCAAGGCCGACGAGCGACGCGTCGAATGGACGGGCTTCATCCCCGGCTCGCAACAATTGCGGGCCAATGCCTTGCACTGGGGGCTCGACAACTGGATTTATGGCGCGAACGGCCGCTGCGACGGCGAGATTCTTCGCCCAGGGGCCGACCCGAAGATGGCCGTCTCGATCCGCGGCCGCGACTTTCGCTTTCGATTCGCGGGCGATGCGAAATCGAGCACGGCAGAGTTTCAGGCGATTGCCGGGCAGAGCCAGTTCGGGCAGTGCCACGACGATTGGGGCCGCCGTTTTCTCTCTTGGAACACGATCCCGGTGCGACAAGCCGTCGTGCCCGAGCCCTACGCCAGCGAGCGCTCGCAGTTCCAGTCGCGGGGCGTGGTCGACATTGCCTCGCCGGAGGACAAAGGTCGCGTCTACCCGGTGAGTCCGCCGCCGCGGCAATTCAACGCCGAGCCGGCCGAGTATTACAACGCGATGTGCGGCCTGACGATCTTTCGTGGCACCGCACTTGGCGAGGCCTATCGCGGCAACGCATTCGTCGGCGAGTCGCTCTCGAACCTGGTGACGCGGCGGGTGTTGACGTCCGACGGGGTCGAGCGGGTTTCGCATCGTGGAGAGCAGAATCGCGAGTTTCTCGCCGGCGCCGATCCCTGGTTTCACCCGGTGTTCATGACCACGGGGCCCGACGGCGCGCTCTATGTGGCCGACTTCTACCGCGAATATGTCGAGCATCCACGCTACGTCGCTTCCGAGGAGATTCGCCGCCGCATCCCCTGGCAGACCGGCTCCGAGAACGGTCGCATCTGGCGGATTCACCGTCGCGATTGGCAACCTAATTCGCACCCTCGCCCGGATCTTTCGCAGGCGAGCACCGAGCAGCTCGTCGCGGCACTCGCCGATCCGGTCGGCTGGCGGCGGGACACGGCCCAGCGGCTGCTGGTCGAACGCCAGGACCGGGCGGCCGTTCCCCTGCTCGAAGCGCGGGTGGAAAAGGACGCATCGCCCGTCGCGCAGATTCACGCGCTCTGGACGCTCGACGGATTGGGGGCGACCAGCGACAAGGTGCTGCGTGCGGCTCTAGTGTCGAACGAGCCGAGAGTCCGCGAGCAGGCGATCGCCATCGTGGCACAGGATCCGGCGCGGATCGGCCGCTGTCTGCAGCCGCTGTCTGAATTGCTCGCCGACGTCGATCCCGGCGTGCGCTTCCGGCTGGCGCTCGCACTCGGCGCGCTGCCGCCTGACGAGGTGCGCCTGAGCGCGCTTGTGCGGCTGGCGGCTTATCGTCCGCGTGATCCCTGGGTCCTTTCGGCCGTGCTCAGCAGCGCGGCTGGCCAGACGTCGGGCGTGATCCGATTGTTGGCCGAGTCGCATCCCGAGACGCTGATCGCGACCGAGCCGACGCTGTTGCCGTTTCTCGCCGACGCTGGCCAGCAAATCGCCACGGAACTGGCGGGCGACGACCTGGGCGATTTCTGCGGTTGGCTGGCTGACGCCGACGCGCGATCCGACGAAGCCCGCGTCGGTCGCGTCGTGCTATTGGCAGCGATCGTTCGCGGTCGCGAGTCGGCCGCGTCGGGCGACGCCAAGAATCGTTTCAGTTTCCTGACGGCCGCACAGCGGGCGCAAGTGGCTAAGTCGGCCGTGCGATTCGCCGAAGATTCGAATCGGCCGCTGCTCGTGCGGTCGGCCGCCATTCGACTGCTGACGCTGGCTCCGGCTGAGTCCGCGGAGCGGCTGGCGAAGCTCTTGGCGGGACCGGCGGATGGGCCGTTGCAAGCGGCGGTGGCCGAGGCGCTCGCCGATCGCAACGAGGCGGCGGGTTGCCGGGCTGTGTACCAGGCCTGGGAGTTGTTGGGGACCGACGCGCGGCGCGCGGTGATCGCCGCAGCACTGCGCTCGCCCGCCGCGATCGAGGCGCTGTTGGACGCGGTGAAAACGGGAACCGTGCGGCCGGTCGAAGTGCCGATCGACGTCGCCGAGAGCCTAAAACACGCCCCGTCGGAGCCGCTCCGCGAGCGGGCCCTCGCACTCTTTCGCAGTACGGCGTCGACCAATCGTCGGGCCGTCGTCGAACATTACTTACAGTCAGTGCCAGCGACCGGCAGCGTGGAGCGGGGGGCCGCGCTCTTCCGCGAAAACTGCCTCACGTGCCACACGATTCAGCGCGTCGGCAAGCAGGTGGGGCCGGAGCTTTCGGGGCTCAGCTCGCGGCCGCGAGAGATTGTGCTGCACGACATCTTGGACCCGAGCGCCCAGGTTTCGGCCGATTACCTGAGCTACACGGTCGTCACCAAGGACGGCAAAACGGCCGAGGGACTGATCGTCAGCCAGTCGAACGGCTCGGTGCGGCTGAGGCGGTCGGGTGGCGAAGAGAGCCTCGTGCCGGCCGCCTTGATCGAACAGATTCGAGCCAGTGACAAGTCGCTGATGCCCGACGGTTTCGAGACCAAAATCAGTCCACAAGCCATGGGCGATTTGCTAGCATTCCTCCGGCAGCCGAGCCGCGACTTGCTGCAGTCGGGAAAGCCCGCCCCGGCCGGTCGCGCCGCGGGGAGCGAGTGACCGCAACCCGAGCTTCGGCGTGCCGAGAGCGCTCGGCAGACGAGCGCGAATGAACCACGTTGTAGCCAAGAGTTGGCTTCCAGAAAGGAGTATGGCGATGAACGGAATTTCTCGACGCGCCGGAGTCCTCGCCCTTGGGGTCGCGTCGGCGGCGTGTGTGGTGTTCGGAGTGTGGCACGAATTGCGGGCCGAATTGCCGCGGCCCGAGTACCGTCGTTTGCAGCGGCAATCACCGGAAGAGGTCAAGATCGCGGTGCTGGGCGTCCATGAAGCTCCGGTCGGCGAGTCGCCGCGCGAACGCGAGCGAGTGGGCCGGGCGTTTGATATCGACGTCGAGGCCAAGGTGCTCCGCGTCGCCCGCACGTCCGTGCGGATCCACGATGGCGAAGTGATCCACATCGTGTATCGGCTGCACCGCCGCGAGCGAGCGGTCCCCGGCCCCGGCGAACCGCAACCGCCCGAGCAGGGACACGAGTACCCGGCCTTCCTGGCGAAGGTCGAAGGCGATCGCCGCGCATTCGCGCCGGCCGCCGGCGTCTACACCTTCGAGCGGCTCTAACGAGCCCGCGGCGTTCGATCGTCGAGCGTCACGAATCGGAAATGACAAAAGACGGCGCAACTCCGCGCCGTCTTTTTTTGCGCGAGTTTGATTCTCGGGTGCCACTGCTGAGCTTGCTCAACAGTGGCTTCCGTGATGCACGCAGCATCCGCAATCAGGAGCACTGCTGAGCCGGTGACGTCTCAGCAGTGGCACACGAACGGCACGCTCAAAAATGTTTGGCGAGCCGGTCGACAATCAGGCGGCCAATGTTGAGCGAGGCGGTGGCGGCGGGGCTGGGGGCGTTGAGGACGTTGACGATGCGGTCGTTCTCGACGATCGAAAAGTCGTCGACGAGGCTGCCGTCCGGCGCCAAAGCCTGGGCACGCACACCCGCCGGCGCGGTGTGTAGGTGCTCGGTGCGAATCTCGGGAATCAGACGGGTGAGGGCCTTCACGAAGGCCCCTTTGCTCATCGACCGCCACAGTTCGCCCATCCCCATTCGCCAGTTTCGCGAGGCGAGCCGCAGGAAACCCGGATAGGTGAGCGATTCGGCCAGGTCGTGCAGGTTGATGTCGCTGAGGTGATAGCCTTCCCGCGCGAAGGCGAGCACGGCGTTTGGCCCGCACTCGACGCCGCCGAGCGCCATCCGCGTGAAGTGCACCCCCAGAAACGGGAAGTCGGGATCGGGGACCGGGTAGATCAAGTTGCGGCAGAATTTTTCGGCCTCCGGCACCAGCTCGTAATATTCGCCGCGAAAGGGGACGATCTTGGCCGGCGGCGTCATCCCGCCCAGGGCCGTCACTCGGTCGGCGAACAGCCCCGTGCAGTTGACCACGAGTTTTGCCACGACTTCGCCCGCGGTGCTCACGAGTCGCGTGCGGTCGCCCTCGCCATGAATGGCCGTCACGCGGGCGTTCGTGATGATTGTTCCGCCGGCCTGCTCGATCCGGGCGGCCAGTTTCGCGCACACGCCCCGATAGTCGACGATGCCCGCGTCAGGGACGTGGATCGCGCGGATGCCCGCCGAGTACGGCTCCAGCTCGTGCAGCTGCTCGCGGCCGATGATTTCGCACGTGACGCCGTTGGCCTGGCCGCGCTCGTAAATCCGCTCCAGTGCGGGCAACTCTTTTTCGTCGACGGCGACGATCACCTTGCCGCAAATTTCGTGGGCGACGCCCTCTTGTTGGCAGAACTCGATCAGGGCCTTACGACCCTCGCGACAGTTGACTGCTTTGAGCGAGCCGGGCTTGTAGTAGATGCCCGAGTGGATCACGCCCGAGTTGCGACCGGTCTGGTGCGCGGCGAGGGCGGCCTCTTTTTCGAGCACGACGACTTTTTTGCCCGGATCGAGCCGGCCGAGCTGATAGCCGGTCGCCAGGCCGACGATGCCGCCGCCGATGATTGCGACGTCGCACTCGGTGGTCACGACCGCGACTCGGCGCGTTTGGCCCGGTAGATGTGTGTCGCCTGGCCGAAGGCGGTTTCGGCCGCCTCCATGATCGTTTCGCTCAAGGTCGGGTGGGCATGAATCGTTTCGGCGACATCGCGGGCGACGCACGCCGTCTCGACGGCCAGCGTTGCTTCGGCGATCAGCTCGCCGGCGCCGGCCCCGACGATGCCCACGCCCAGCACACGCTCGGTCTCGGGATCGAAGAGGATCTTCGTCAGGCCCTCGGTCCGTGAAATCGTGACGGCCCGGCCCGACGCGCCCCAGGGGAAGCGGGCGATCTTCACTTCGCGATTGGTGTTCTTGGCCTCGGTCTCGGTCAGGCCGCACCAGGCGATTTCCGGATCGGTGAAGACGACGGCCGGAATGGCCAGGTTGTCGAACGCGGCCGGCTCGCCGGCGAGCGCCTCGATCGCCACGTGCGCCTCGCGCGTAGCTTTGTGCGCGAGCATCGGTTCGCCCGCCACGTCGCCGATCGCCAGGATGTTCGGATCGGCCGTCCGCCGCTGCGGGTCGACCTTGATGAAACCTTTCTGATCGACTTCCGCGCGGGTGTTTTCCAGGCCCAGGTCGCGGCTGTTCGGCCGGCGGCCGACCGAGACCAGCACGCGGTCGAAGGTCTGCTTCGGCTCGACTCCTTCGCCCTCGAGTTCCGCGACGATGCCTTCCTTGGTCGCGGTCAGCTTGGTGACCTTCGTGTTGAGCAGGATTGCCGCGAAAAGCCTGTCGAGCCGCGTCTTGAGCGGCCGCACTAGGTCGCGGTCGGCCCCGGGGAGCAGGCCCGCCGTCATCTCCACGACGGTGACCTTCGAGCCGAGCGCTGCGTAGACCGAACCCATCTCGAGGCCAATGTACCCGCCGCCGACGACGAGCAATTTTCCCGGCACGTCGGGCAAGTCGAGGGCGCAGGTCGAGTCCATCACCCGCGGGTCTTTGATGGCGAAGATCGGCGGAATGATCGGCGAAGAACCCGTGGCGACGATGGCTTTGCCGAAGGCCAGCTTTTGCGTCGAGCCGGCTTTTTCAATTCGAGTGTGGTCGAGTCGAGAAAGCGGGCCCGCGCTTGGACCAGCTTGACGCCGCGGGCCTTGCACAACTCGCCCACACCGCCCGTCAGTTTTTTGACGACTGATTCTTTGAACGACCGCAGTTTGTCGAGCTCGACCTTCGGCTGCGCGAAGGTGATGCCCCACTGCGTCGCTTCGTGCGCTTCGCCCAGCAGGGCGGCCACGTGCAAGAGGGCCTTCGACGGAATGCACCCGCGATGCAGGCACACGCCGCCGGGAATGGCTTCGTCGTTGACGAGCGTGACGTCCATCCCGCGGTCCGCCGCGTCGAACGCCGCCGGATAACCGCCCGGCCCGCCGCCGATCACTACCAATTCGGCGCGAGCGCCGGAATCTGCTTGATCACCATCGCCCGGCATGTTGAGTCTCTTTAGAAGTCGAACAAGGCTTTGGTCCGCGGTCACGGATCGGATCCCCGATCGCCGGAGGAGTTTTCGCTAAAACTCGACGCGGCATCTGCACCACCGACGGACCGGCCGGCGGCCGCTCACAGCTCGATCAGGAGCTTGAACGGATCGGACAGGATGCCGGCCAGCTTGACGATGAAGCGGGCCGCGTCGGCACCGTTAATGATCCGATGGTCGTAGGAGAGCGACAAGGGCAGCATCAGCCGCTCGACCACCTTGCCGTCGATCAGCTTGAGCGTTTTTTGCGTCCGCGACATGCCGAGGATGGCCGCCTCGGGATAGTTGACGATCGGCGTGAAGGCCGTGCCGCCGATGCCGCCCAGGTTCGTGATCGTGAACGTGCCCCCCTGCATGTCGGCCAGGTCGAGCTTGCGTTCACGTGCCTTGGCCGCCAGCACGCCCAGCTCCTGCGCGATCACGAGCACCGTTTTGCGGTCGGCATCGGGAATGACGGGGACCGCCACGCCGATGTGGAAGTAGTGCTTGACGATCAATTCGCCGGCCGCCATGTCGATCGTCGAATTGAAGTGGGGGAACGCCTTGAGGGCGCCGACGACCGCCTTCACCATGATCGCGGTCATGGTGACCTTGGGGGCGTTGTGGCCGATGTTCTTGACGTAGCTCTGCCGGGCCTCTTCCAGCTCGGTGACGTCGGCCAGCTCGTGCTGGGTGACGTGCGGCACGTTCTGCCAGGCGATCGTCAGGTTGGCGGCGCTTACGCGGCCCAGCTTGTTGATGGCGACCCGCTCGATTGCGCCGAAGCGATCGAACGGGGGCAGCGTCACGCCACCACCTGGAGGTCCAGCCTGAACGGCGCGCCCCGTGGTGAGCGAGCGGACGAACGACTGCACGTCGTCGCTGGTGACGCGACCGCCCGGACCCGTTCCCGAAACTCGATGCAGGTCGACGCCCAGCTCGCGGGCCAACCGCCTCGTGGCAGGGCCGGCCGGCACGGGAGCGCCGGAATCGTGCCCGTTACCGGAAACGTCACTGCGTTCCGGTGGGGCGTAGGGAGTCGCCGGCTCGTTGGCGGCAGCCACAGTGGTAGGAGCTTGCGCGGGCGGCTGCGGTGCGGGCCTGACAGGCGCGGCACCAGTCGGTTGCTTCGGGGCGGGTGCCGCCGCTGATTGAGTCGCCGGAGTCGCCGGGGCCTTGTCGGGCTCGGCCTTGGCCGGCGCAGTCTTGGCCGCCTCAGTTTTAGCGGGTGCGGGTGCGGCGCTTTTGGCTGCGGACTGGGCCGGTGCGGATCCGCCGTCGCCTGCAGCCGCCGATTCGTTGATCGTCAGCAAGGGCTGGCCGATCTTCACGGTCTGGCCCTGCTTGACGAGGATCTTCTCGACCCGGCCGGCTTGCGGCGAAGGAATCTCTGCGACGGCCTTTTCGGTCTCGACCTCCAGCACGATCTGGCCGGCCTGGATCATGTCCCCTTCGTGGACGTGAACTGCGGCGATGTCGGCGGATTCAACGCCTTCGGAGATCAGCGGTAGCTTGAATTCAGTGGTCATGTTGCCCAAAGACCGCGTACCGAGGGTGATCGTCGCGTGCGCCACCAGGCGCAAACGCCAAGCGAGCCACCCATCGAGCCCGGCATTCGTCCAGGCCCTGACCCACGCGGAGGGGACAGGAAAATCGACTCTACGCGATCGCCGGGTCGACTTTGTCCGGATCGAGGCCGAGGTCCGTGACCGCTTTGGCGAGCTTCTTCTTATCAAACTGACCGGCCTCGGACAACGCGGAGAGCGTCGCGTAGACCGTATGCTCGGCGTCGATCTCGAAGTGCCGCCGCAGCGCGGACCGCGTATCGCTGCGGCCGAATCCGTCCGTTCCCAGCGTAACATAATCACCGGGCACCCACGGGCGAATCTGGTCGGCCACGAGCCGCACGTTGTCGCTCACCGCGATGAACGGGCCGCTCACGCCTTTGAGCACCTGCTCCAGGTAGCTTTGGCGCGGCTCTTCTTTGGAATGCAGCCGGTTCCAACGCTCGCAAGCGCGGGCGTCGCGGAACAGCTCGCTATAGCTGGTGACGCTCCAGACGTCGCTGCTGACGCCGAACTGCTCGGCCAGCATCTTTTGGGCACGGCACGCTTCGTTCAAGAGCGGACCGCTGCCGAAGAGTTGCGGGCGCACACCGGTCGTCTTGCTCGCCTCTCCGCCGGACAACTTATAGATGCCCTTGAGAATGCCCTCCTGGCAGCCCTCGGGCATTTCGGGCATCGCGTAGTTTTCGTTGTAGACGCTGATGTAGTAGAAGCCGTCTTCGTTCTCGTGGCACATCCGCCGCAGGCCGTCCTGAATGATCACGGTCAGCTCGTAGGCGTAGGCCGGATCGTAGGCGCGGATGGTCGGCACCGACGTGGCGATCAGCAGGCTGTGCCCGTCCTGGTGCTGCAGACCCTCGCCGTTGAGCGTGGTGCGGCCCGACGTTCCGCCCAGCAGGAAGCCGCGGGTTCGGGCGTCGGCGGCGAGCCAGAACAGGTCGCCCACCCGCTGGAAGCCGAACATCGAGTAATAGATGAAGAACGGGATCATGTACGTCCCGAGGGTGGAGTACGCGGTGCCTGCCGCGATGAACGAAGACGTGGCTCCCGCTTCGTTGATTCCCTCCTCGAGGATCTGGCCGTTCTTGGCCTCCTTGTAGTACATGATGGTGCCGGCATCGACCGGGTCGTAGAGCTGGCCTTTGCTCGAATAGATGCCGCACTGGGCGAAAAGCCCCTCGACGCCAAAGGTCCGCGCCTCGTCGGGAATAATCGGGACGACGCGCTTGCCGATATTCTTGTCCTTGAGCAGCTGGCTCAAGAGCGCGCCGAAGGCCATCGTCGTCGAGGCTTCGCGCCCGCCGCTGCCTTTGAGCGTCTTCTCGAAGGCCGAGAGGGGCGGCGTATCCAACCGCTCGAGCGCGCCGTGCCGCACCGGGAGCGAACCGCCCAGCGCCTTGCGCCGCGCGATGAGGTACTGGAACTCTTCGCTGTCCTCGGGGAAGCGATAGAAGGGCGCGTCCTTCAGCTCGTCGTCGCCGATCGGAATGGCGAAGCGGCTGCGGAAGGCCCGCATCTCTTCGCTGTCGAGCTTCTTTTCCTGGTGCGTCGTGTTGCGGCCTTCGCCGGCTTCGCCCAGGCCGTAACCCTTGATCGTCTTGGCGAGGATTACCGTGGGCGAACCCTCGTGATGCACGGCCGCGTGATAAGCGGCGAATACCTTCCGCGGATCGTGCCCGCCGCGGCGCATCTTCTGCAACTGCTCGTCGCTCAGCTGCTCGGCCATCGCCAACAGCTCGGGCGAGACGCCGAAGAAGTGCTCGCGAATGTACGCGCCCGGTTCGACGCTGTATTTCTGATATTGGCCGTCGACGACCTCGCCCATGCGTTTGACGAGCCGGCCGTCGGTGTCGGCCGCGAGCAGCGGATCCCAGTCCGTGCCCCAAATCACCTTGAGGCAGTTCCAGCCGGCGCCGCGGAAGGCGGCTTCCAGCTCCTGGATGATCTTGGCGTTGCCGCGCACCGGCCCGTCGAGCCGCTGCAGGTTGCAATTGACGACGAAGATCAAATTGTCGAGCGATTCGCGCGAGGCGAGGGTCAGCGCGCCGAGCGATTCAGGCTCGTCGCATTCGCCGTCGCCCATAAAGCACCAGACCTTCGACTGGCTCGTGTCGACGATGCCCCGATCGCGCAAATAGCGCAAGAAGCGGGCCTGGTAGATCGCTGTGATCGGCCCGAGCCCCATCGAGACGGTGGGGAACTGCCAGAAGTTGGGCATCAGCCACGGATGCGGGTAGGACGAGAGCCCCTTGCCGGGCCGTAACGTCTCGCGGCGGAAGGCCTCGAGGTCTTGTTCGGTCAGGCGGCCTTCGACAAAGGCCCGCGCATACATGCCGGGCGAGGCGTGCCCCTGAAAATAAATGAAGTCGCCCGTGTGCTCGGTCGACGGGGCGTGGAAGAAGTGGTTCATGCCCACTTCGTAGAGCGTGGCCGACGAGGCGAAGGTGGAGATGTGGCCGCCGACGCCCGGGTACTTGGTGTTGGCCCGGGAGACCATGGCCATCGCATTCCAGCGAATGATCGACTTGATCCGCCGCTCGATCTCGATGTTGCCGGGGAAACGGGGCTGCTGGTCGGCGGAGATTGTGTTGACGTACGGGGTGTTGGCGGTGAACGGCAGCGTCACGCCGCGGAGGTAGGCCCGCTCTTGCAGGTTGACGAGCAGCTCTTGGAGGCGTTGCGGCCCATAGCGGACTAGCAC
>Ga0210396_10002720_pt1 | contig 17884 bp, 19 predicted proteins | sample IncBWH17OmetaG_FD_155466 | JGI IMG/M metagenome (GOLD analysis project Ga0210396, IMG submission 155466) | Forest soil microbial communities from Barre Woods Harvard Forest LTER site, Petersham, Massachusetts, United States - Inc-BW-H-17-O ... | reverse complement strand
AGCCGCGGCGCAATCTGGACGATCAACTCGCCCGAGCTCTCCGTCACCGCGACGCTGGATCGACTGGGTCAGCTGCAGCCGGTGGTGCTCATTGGAGCCAGCCATTACCGATTCAACGGCAAAGACGTCGATTGCCGAGCGCAGCTGCACACGCTGCCAGACAAGCTGCCAAGCTTGCGGCACAGCATCGTCGTCAACGATCCCGACCATGCCGACAACGCCCCTAGCGACCGGCAATTGCTGGATTTCACAACACTTGTCACCGATACCACCGAACCTGCCTATACACCAGTGCCGTTCGACCATCCGTTGTGGATCTTGTTCTCTTCGGGAACGACAGGAAAGCCGAAAGGCATCGTGCACGGCCACGGCGGCATGACGTTGGAAGCCTTGAAGTTCTATGGCCTCAACCACGACGTGGGCAGCGGCGACGTCTACTACGTTGGCGCCAACACATCGTGGATGGTGTGGAACACCCTGGCCTACAACCTGATGTGCGGCGCCTCGGTCGTCACGTATGCCGGATCCCCAACCTTTGGGCGTGCCGATCGCCAGTTCGACATCATCGCCCGTACCGGCACCACCATGTTCACCACCGGCGCGGCCTACCTGTCTCTTGTACAAAACGCGAACCTCAGTCCCGGGCGCGACTGGGACCTTTCGCGGCTGCGATCGATCATGTCCACCGGCTCACCGCTTCCCAACTCCACCTGGCAGTGGGTGCACGAACACGTCAAAGCCGACGTCCATCTCGGATCGGACTCAGGTGGCACCGAAATCTGCAGTGCCTTTATCGGTTCCAATCCGCTCGAACCAGTCCACCTAGGTCGACTGCAGGGCCCCGAGCTCGGCGTAGCGGTGCAAGCCTGGGATGATTCCGGCACCCGCGTGATCGGCGAGGTCGGTGAAATGGTAGTCACCAGGCCGCTCCCGTCGATGCCGGTGGCACTGTGGAATGACCCCGACGGCGCCCGATACTCCGGCGCCTATTTCGAACGCTTTCCCGGGGTGTGGACCCACGGTGACTGGATCACCGAAACCCCCGAGGGGGAGTTCATCGTCCACGGGCGCTCCGATGCCACCCTCAACCGCGGCGGGGTACGTCTGGGCAGCTCCGACATCTACGCCGCACTCGAGCATGTACCCGAAGTTCTCGACGCCCTTGTTGTGGGAGCCGAAGAGCCCGACGGCGGCTACTACATGCCGCTGTTCGTGGTGTTAGCGCACGACGCCGAACTGACCGACGAACTCGCCGCCCACATCAAGGCCATCATCCGCCAGCACACCTCGCCCCGGCATGTTCCCGATGAAATCATCGCAGCCCCCGCCGTTCCGCTGACGCACACCCTCAAAAAGGCCGAAATACCCGTCAAGAAACTCTTTGCCGGGTATGACCCCGCCACCGCCATAGCCAAAGGCGCACTGACCAATCCAGACAGCATCGACTTCTACATCGAGCAGGCCCGCCGCCGGCTGAACGCTCGCGCTGCCGGCCCACCCAACCAATAGCCGGACGGGCCGCCGCCGACGACTGCTCCTGGCGACACTCGTCCCACACCGTGACTGTCCAAACCTGCATCGCTCCGTGGAAAGGATCCGAAATGTACATCGCCGCCACGATCTTGAGCATTGAGTTAGTCTTAGCGGCCATAATCGTACAAGATCTTTCGCTGTGAGAACCAAGGGCGCCAACAGAATTGGCCACCGCGCACCAAACATGACCATGGCGTGGCCCCCCAAGACAATGCGCCGCACCGCCGCGCTAGCCGCCGTCGCGGTAACCACGCTCGCGGGCACCTGGGCCCGCCGCGACTACCGCGCCTGGCTCGCTCTCGGCGAAGGCGGGCTGCCGGCCAACCCCAAAGGCTGGCTGATAACCAGCTACCTGCGGCTGCGCAAGGCCGACCCCATCACGACCGGGGTGTACGACGCGCAGATCGGTGCGCTAGGCGCCGCCGCCCACCTCGGCCCGCTGCCCCGCCGCCGCGGCCCGCGTCCGACGATCGCCCCGTGGCCGATCCCACACCGCCAGCTCGACCAGTTCCCCGGGCCCGAGATCAGGGTCGCCCTGGACGGCGTCTTCGAGGACGCGCTCGGTAGGCACGCCAAGACGGTGCATTCCAAGCTCAGCCGCTTCGAGAAGCACAATCCGGCGGTCACGCTCCGCGACCCCGCCGCCGGTCACGCCGACGCGCGGCTGAGCGAGGGCGAGACCGCGCACATCCACCCGCACGACGGGTCGATGCACATGATCTTTAGCAGCGCCGACGCCGCCAGCGTCCTTGACGCCGGGTGGGGCGAGCGCCATCCTCTGGCGGGCGTGCTGCCAGAGCTTCCCAGCACTTACATCTACGTCTACCCACCGCGAGACGGGGCCGAGCTCGCCATCGTGGCCCAACTACTCAACGCCGCGATAGGGCACATGACCAGCACGGAGCACTGAACCACCCCGGCCTATCGGCGCCTACAATGTTGCCCACGACGAAGGGCCGACCCATGAGCAACCTTGAAGCGGCGCCGGCCGAAGTCGAGTGCAGTGCCAACCGGGTTGCGGGTACAGAGGTGCTGCATCCCCGGGAGGTTCCGCTCGGCGGCCCGAGGGCGATTCGGGTACGACGCACGCTTCCGCAGCGACAACGCTCGCTGATTGGCGCGTGGTGTTTTGTCGACCACTACGGCCCGGTGTCAGCGACCATGGATGTCCCACCTCACCCGCACACCGGACTACAAACCGTGAGTTGGTTGTTCAGCGGGCAAGTAGAGCACCGCGATAGCGCCGGCGTGCACGCGCTGATCCGGCCCGGCGAGCTGAATCTGATGACCGCGGGTGGCGGTATCTGTCATTCCGAAGTGTCGGTCGAATCGCAACCAGGCGCTGTTTTGCACGGTGTGCAGCTGTGGGTGGCATTGCCTGACTCCTCCCGCGACACTGCGCGCGACTTCGCTCACTACGCGCCTGTTCCGATTTCGCTGCCAGGTGCTACGGCACGGGTGTTTCTCGGAGAGCTCGCGGGCAGCCGTTCGCCGGTGCATACCTTCTCTCCGCTGCTCGGTGCCCAGATCGACCTCGACTCGAACGCTCGGCTGGATCTCGACATCGACCCGGAATTTGAGCACGGCGTGCTGTGCGATTTGGGGGCCATCGAGATCGGAGGGGTGTCCCTAGGGGGCGGCGACCTCGGGTACCAAGGCCCGGGCAGCGCGTCACTGCATCTGCGCAATGCCGGTGGTGGGCCGGCGCGGGTGCTACTGCTGGGCGGGACTCCCTTCACCGAACAGCTGGTGATGTGGTGGAACTTCGTCGGACGCACCCACGACGAGATCGCGGGCTATCGCCAACTGTGGGAGGACGCCGACGAACGCTTCGGCGCCGTCCACGGATATCGAGGTCCGGTCAACCGATTGCCCGCCCCGCCACTGCCCACCGCCCGGCTGCGGCCCCGCCGACTTCCGCAACGAAACGAACACAGCTGATTGCCGCGGCGGCTTGACATAGGACAAACCCATGCTGATCCGGGACCGCCCGATCCGACGAACTTTGGACCTGGTGCGTATCAAAGATCCGGAGAGTGACGCGCTGCGACGCGCCATCCGCGCGGCGATCGCAGTGCCGCTTGCGGCCGGATTCAGTGTCGTCGTTGTGGGCGGCACCGCGGCACCACTATTCACGTTGCTCGGCGCCTTTTGGCTGCTAGTGGTTACCGATTTTCCCGGCAACCGACAGCAGCGGGCGGTGGCCTACCTCGGCTTAGCCGTCAACGTAAGTCTTCTGATCACAATCGGCACCTTGATTGCTCCCATTGCCTGGCTCGCGGTGACGTTCATGTTTTTCCTCGGCGTGGCGGTGACACTGGCCGGTATGGCCAGTGCGACGATGTCCGCCGGTCAACGCGCGGTCCTCTTGTCGTACGTCTGGCCGGTCTGCACACCGGTCGGGCCAATCAGCGAGCGGCTGCTGGGTTGGCTGATCGCCGTGGTGATATGCGTGCCGGCGGCGTTGTTCTTCCTTCCCCCGCGGCATTACGACGAACTGCGCCGTCACGTCGGACAAGTGTGCACGGCGCTCGCCGACCGGATCGAGGGCATCGGCTCGGCTGCGGACGTGACCGCCGCAATGGACGCGTTGCGGGCCAACTTCCTGGCTGCCAGCTACCGGCCGGTGGGCCTTAGCGCCGGCAGCCGGGCGCTGGTACGCATCGTCGACATCCTCGACCTGGTCGCCGACCTCGTCGACGACGACGCCGGGGCGACGTTGGGGCCGGTGAAACGGCCGGCCATCGACGTCTTGCGGTGCTGCGCTCGCTTGCTCGATGCATCGCAAGTAGCCCATCGCGCCGCGAATCGCGGCGCTCTGGACCAGACACTTCCCCGATTGCGGTCGCTGGCACGTGACCGTTACCGCGACGAGGTAACGCGGATTCTCGGCGCTGGCGACGACGCGGCGGCCACGGCGATTGGCCGGCGGCTGCTGGTGTGTCGAGTGATCGCGACAACCATCGGATTGACAGGCAGGGTCATCGCCGCAGCCGCCGCGGCCGATGCCCGACCGGTGTGGGCACGGGCCCTCGGCCTGCAACTCCCACCCACCGGCTTCGCCGATCGGCTGTCGCCGGAGACCGTCGCCGGCACCACGGTTGTTACCGCGTTTCTGGCCGCCCGTTCGGTGGCGGCACATAACGGCCTCCGCACGGGCGTCGGGTTGGCTCTCGCCGTCGCCGTCACTCATCTGCATCTGGTCGAGCATGGCTTCTGGGTCGTGGTGGGAACGATGGTGGTGCTCAGTAGCAGTGCGCTCAGCACCAGAACCAGAGTCGTTCAGGCTGTGGTGGGTACTACGTTGGGCATCATCCTCGGCGGGGTGCTCGTCGGTGCTGTCGGTGTGCAACCAGCGGTGCTGTGGCTGCTGGTGCCGATCGCGGTCTTTCTGTCGACCTACCTGCCGCGTTTCGTTTCCTTCACTGTCGCTCAGGCGATGGCTGCGTTGAGTCTGTTGATCATCCTTAACCTCACGGCCCCTGCCGGCTGGCGCACCGGTCTGCTGCGCATCGAGGACATCGCGATGGGCGCGGCCGTGGGTATGGGCGTATCGCTGCTGCTATGGCCCAGGGGTGCCACGGCTGCGGTGTCGGCTGTGATCAGCGCCGCACTCGATGTCAATGTGCGCTATCTTCAGGCAGCCGTGCTACGTGTCACCCGTGGCCGTTCGGAGGAAAGCGATGCCAACCTCGCGGCCCTGAGCCACGATGCAGTGGTGGCTTGGCGACGAATCGATGACGCTGTGCGCCATTATCTTTCGGAGACCGGCAGCGGGGCCGACCTGCGGACCCCGGTGGTCAGGGCGGCCAACCGAGCCACCTGGGTGCGCGCCGCGGCGGACATGATCGCCGACCTCAGGACGCTGCCGCCACTCGGAGCGTATCCATCCGCCCGGACTGTGCTAGAAGCACACATGGAATTCGTCACCAAACAGATCGCGGGGCACACCGACCCGTCCGCGAAGCCGATCGCCGGGGAATTCGTGCGGGCATTGCGCGCCGAGGCGACCGACGACGTCGAAGTGGTCGAGGCCGCGCAGCCGCTGGTTACCGTGGCCGCCAACCTCGCCCAACTCGAGTTGGTGTTACTTCCGGAATCAGAAAGCACCGCTGCCACAACGAGTTCGTTGATCGAATGATCCGGCTACACCCGGTTGAGCCACCGCTACCTCAATCTCGCCGTCGTGGCGATCATGGTCGGCGGCGTCGCCTTCGATTGGTTTAGGAACAATCGACGCCGCGCCCGGTCGGAACACCCACAGCAGACAGAGGATGAATAGGCAACGCACCAACTGGAATTGGCGTCGGTGTGATCCTTGTCCTTCGCTGAGCGCATGCGTCTTGCGATCTCTTCCACACCCTGGTGGGCTGGCGCAACCACTAATGGGTAAGTGACGAAACGTAAGGGGCTGCAGTGGTTGGGGGGCTCGCGTAGATGGGCGCCGAGCAATTGGCCAAGCTGTATCGGCCGACGGCGGACTTCTGGTCGCGGACCTCCCCGTTGATGGTGATCTGGCAATACACCTCCTCGCCAGAGGTCTTCGCGCCGACGGCAAACAGCCCAGAAGTCGTCTCGCTCGTAAAAGTGGTAGACCAGTTGGCCGGCTGGTCTGTTATCTGGCGCATGTTGGCCATCTCGTCGTAGTACGACACCGACACCAGCGGACCGTCCGAGCTGACGGTGTAGGTCACGGTGTCGCCAGGATCGGCCACGGCGGCTGCAGCGGTTGTTAGCGAAGCTCCCACCAGCAGCCCAGTGGCAGTAGCAAATCGCGCGGTCATCATCTGATCCAACAGGTAAGGCGCTAGCTGGATTTGGCGTCGGTGTGGTCTTCCACCGTGGCGGTGGATGCGCGCGTCTTGATCGCCTCAATGCCTTTCTCGGCGTTCGCCTTCGTCTCGTAACCCTGGCTGGCAGCGATGATCTCACCATTAGGTGCCTTGAGGTGAAACCGGAACTTGCCGGCGTGGTCCTTGCTTATTTCGAACTTGGCGGCCATGAGTGCCTCCCTCGTCTTGTGGTTGTCGGACGTCACGCTAGCAACGGCACCGAGCAGGTCCTGCCGCGGCGGGCGCTCACTGGTCGCGTTGAGTTCGGTGAGGATGGTTTCCGATACTCGCCCGAGTTGCCTCAGCTCTTGTGTCGTCAGCGGGTCGATGATCAGTCGGCGGACGGTTTCGATGTGGGCAGGCGCGCTCGCAACGAGTTTCGCGTAGCCGGCCTCGGTGAGTGTCGCCAGTGTGATGCGGCGATTGGCCGGCGCCGGATGGCGGGTGACCCAGCCCTGGCGCTCCAAGGCTGAGACGGCGTGTGACAGCCGCGACAGGGATCCGCCGGCGCGCACCGCTAGTTCGCTCATAACCAGGGTCCGTTCGGGCGCCTCCGACAGCCCGGCGAGCACGCAATAGCCGAACAGCGACAGCTTCGCGTCGCGCAGTTGCGTGTCGAGGGCGCTAAGCAGGCCTATCAGCATCCCGCTGAACGGGATCCACGCCGCCAGCTCGGTGTCGCTGAGCCAGCGGGTGTGGGCAGCGTCGGTCATAGCGCAACCCCTTGACTTGAAATCTCAAGTGTGGTCATAATCGGACTTGAAGGTTCAAGTGTAGCCATGGGCCGCTCAGGACGACCCCGGCATCCTTCACACAGCGACTGGGAGAAGTCATGTACCAACTCCGCACATGCACGCTGAAAGACCGGGAAAGTCTGGACTTCTATCGCAGCGTGGTAAGGCGCAACGCTTGGAATGCTGGCGATACCGGATCTCCATGCGCGCCAAGTGGGATCAGATCGGCCAGATCGATGGATAACGTCAGCATAAGCGGAGCCTATCGCCATGTCTGACCTCGAAACGAACAAAGCCATCGCGCAACGACTGATCGAGGTTTTCAACAGCCGCCAACTTGATCTGCTTGAAGATGTGCTTCATCCCGAGTTCCGCGGGCGCAGAATCTCAGCCTTCGCACCGGACGAACCCGAGGTCGGACCCGGTGCTCGGCGAAAGCTCTACGAGATGTTCTATCAAGCGATCCCCGACGCGCGGGGCGAGGTGCTCGACGTTGTCGCAGAAGGCGACAAGGTCGTACTCGCCGATCGCTTCGGTGGTACACATCGCGGGGAGTTCCTCGGACGTCCCGGCACGGGCGATCACGTCGAGTGGCTGGCCATCCACTTCTACACCATTCGTGACGGCAAAGTCCTCGAAGACGCCTACATACGAGACGAGCTCGCAATCATGCAGCAGCTCGGTCCCGTGCCAAGCACCTGAACAAGCGCAAGACAGACCTTGTCGGCTGGGACACCTACACGGCACCAAGCACGACCTCCCCTCTGCGGTAACTAGCCACGTTCGGCCAATCGCGTTGAGCACCAGTCCGACTCGTGATGGATCGACAAAGGAGCTGCTCCCATGACCTCAATCCTGTTACGCAACGGCTACGTAGTCACCGTTGACCCGGACCGCCGGGTCTTCCCGAACGGGTACGTGCACGTCGACGGTGAGCGGATTGCGGCTGTCGGCCCGATGGATCAGCTCGCGTCGGCTGTCGCCGACGAGGTGGACGAGGTGCTCGACCTGGGTGGCAAGCTCGTCATCCCGGGCTTGATCAACCTGCACGACCATCACTGGGCCTCGTTGTTCAAGGGCTTCGATGAAGGTGCGGACATGGGGCCGTGGCTGGTCTCGCACGTGATCCCGATCGCGATGGCGCTTACCCCGGGCGACCTGCAAATAGCGTCCTATGTTTCTTCTTTGGAGATGCTGCGCTACGGCGTCACCTGCTCGGTGAACCATCTGGCCAACATCAACGACGCCGACAGCTACGCCGGGATGGCGGGCGCCGGGCAGGAGGTCGGGGTCCGGCAGGTCCTCGCCAAGGAGGTACGCGGCACCCCCGACCCGCCATTCAGCACCGACTATCCCGCATACCCCCACATCCGGTCGCTGGATGAGGAATTCGCCGTCGCCGAGGAGATCGTGCGCCAATGGCACGGTAAGGACGGGGTGGTGCATGTGGGGCTGGCCACCGAGACCGGCGCGTTCTACATGGTGAGCAACACCACCAGCACCGAGACCATTCACCGCAGCCTGGCTCTGGCCGACAAGTACGACCTGCGGATCAGCAACCACATGGGCTGCGGTTCACCGGCGCGAACCATCCCGCAGTTCACCGAAATCGCCGGTGGCGGCGAAATCGACTACCTGCAGCGTCTTGAGGCGCTGTCGGCGCGGTGGCTGTTCGTGCACGACCAGTGGCTCGAGGACCGGGAGCTGGACCTGATCGCCCAGGCCGGTGCCAGCCTGGCGATATGCACCAGCTCCGGGGCCTTCCGCGCGGTCGGAATCGCCCCGCTGCCCAAGATCCTGGCCCGCGGCATCAACGTCGGGCTCGGCACCGACGGCGCATACTCCGCCGGGTCGCTGGATGTGGTGCAGCAAATGCGTATCACCGCGCTGGTGCACAACGCGCTCAACGCCGACCCGACCCTGATCACCGCCGAACGGGCCATCGAGATGGCCACAATCAACGCCGCCGCCGCAGTCGGGTTGCGCGACCAAATCGGCTCCCTCGAGGCGGGCAAACGCGCAGACATCACCGTCTTCGACGTCACCCACCCGCCGGTCAATGGCTGGCACCGGCCAGTGTCGTCGCTGGTGTTCTCCGCCACCGGCGCCGACGCCCACACCGTCCTGGTCAACGGACGGGTGGTACTGCGTGACCGCCGGCCCGGGTTCACCGACGAAACCGCAGTGCTCGAGGAAGGGCGTGCCATCGCCCGCACGCTGCTGGAGAAAACCAATCTCACCGACTACCCCGACACCCCGTGGCGAACCCCCAAACCCATCACCGACCCCGACCGGGCCACCACCCCGGCCCGCTGAAGGACGCGACCTCGATGACTCTTACCGGCGCAGCCACGAACGAGGGTGTCCCGGTAGGCCAGGCGGGTCGCCGGGAAGTCATCGGGCAGCGGGGCGCCGAATCCCGGCGGCGACACCCGCACCACATCGTCGCGCCCCAGGGCGTCGACCAGCGGGTTCCAGATCGCTTCGGTTTCCGGGTTGCCGTGCACCAGAACCACCGTCATGGTCGACATCCTGGTACAGCGCAGCGGCGCGGCATCGCTGTTTGGCGGGCCACGGGGATGATCGCTACGGCGGGGTGTTGAACTCGCATGTTCGCTGCTTGCGGATGGTCTCGATGGCTTGGCTGGTCACGACATTGCGATCGCTTTCTTGCAGGGTGTACCTACGCGTAGTGGCGGGCCTGCGCGGTGTCGGAGTGCGAGGGTGGGCTCAGCGCCGTGTTCGCGGTGGTGTCCTCAACGACTCGGGCACAGATGCGCCAGCCGAACTCGGGATCGTTTCGCAGCCGGTCAGTAACCAGGGAATGCACGAACACTGCGGGCAGTCCATCGCCGCGGGCCGCGACGTCCAGCCAACCCATCGCCCGGCCCTCACCCGCGGCGGCGACGCGCAACAAGATGATTTGACTCGTCACCGTCAACGTGCCGTCATCGTTGGCGTCGACCACCTGGTTGATGTTGCTGCGCCGCACCCCGTCGGTGAGAGGTCGGTAGGCGTCAAGGAACGCGCGCACCTCGTCACGACCCCGCACCAGCCCGTGCGGATGCTCGACGGTGCAGTCCTCGGTGTACACCTCGAGGATCGCCTCCACGTCCCAATAGTCAAGCGCCATGTTGAGCCGATTGACGACGTCGATGACCTTCAGCCAATCGGCAGCGGGAATGGAGTGGGACACCAGTCCGAGATTTTGGGGACGCGGCATGGCGAGGACCTTTCAGGCGAGAAACGATGCGTAATCGTCTAACTATGATTATCATAGTAATGCTGCCGTGGGACCACGGCAACGGTTAACTTGCTCACGCTTAACCGCGCAAGGACGGAGTCATGATGCGCACCCGCTCATTCGCCGACATGAAGTGCTCGATCGCCGGGGCACTCGAGCATGTCGGTGATCGGTGGTCGTTGCTCATCATCCGCGACCTGATGTTCGGGCTTTCGCGTTTCGATGACCTGCAAGCATCGTCGGGCATACCGCCTCAGACCCTCGCCGATCGCCTACGCCGCTTGCAGGCCTCCAAGGTCATCGTCAAACACCATGCATCGTCAGCGAAAGGCTACGAGCTTAGCGAGATGGGCCGCGACTTGCTGACGGTCCTGATCGCGCTGCGTGAATGGGGTGATCGCTGGCAACTGCACGGCGCGATCGGTCCCCCGCTGGAAGTCTTGGACTCACAGAGCGGCAGCCCGGTCGAACTCACCATGATCGCGGCCGAGACCGGAGAACGCGTCAGCCCTCGGCAACTCGTCCCCTCACCAGGGTCCGGCGCCGACGAACGAATGCGGTTCCGACTCCGGGCCGGCCAACCCGATCAAACGACGACCTAAGAATCGGCAACCAGAAATCTCCAGCGCCCATGACCCCCATCGTGACCGCCACCGCCACACCCGGCAGCACACCAAGGAGACGATGTGACCGCAGAACTCACCGACACCACCGCCCGCGAGGGGTGGGGACCGGAACGCTCGCGTACGGTCACCTGGCACGACCCCGGCCCCAGCGCCGCGAAGGGCCTGTCGATGGCCGGCGTGGACTACCTGCGGGCGATGATCGACGGCACGCTCCCGCCTCCTCCCGTCGCCGGGCTGATGCAGTTCGACCTCGTCTCGGCTGACCCGGGTCGCGTCGTGTTCAACTGTCGCCCGGACGAGTCGGCGTACAACCCCATCGGCGCCGTTCACGGTGGCCTCGTCTGCGCCCTGCTGGACGCCGTTCTGGGCTGTGCGCTGCACAGTACGCTGCCGCAGGGCAGGGGCTTCACCTCGGTGGAGATCAAGGTCAGCTACCTCAAGGCGGTCCGGCTCAGCAGTGGCCTGCTCACCGCGACCGGGACCGTCGTCAAGTCCGGCACCCGGGTGGGATTCACCGAAGGCGCCGTCACCGACGCCTCAGGTGCGACGGTGGCCACTGCCTCAAGCACGCTGCTGGTCTTCGACGTCTGAGAAACACTGCCGCAGTTAGGTGAACACATCACGTCGCCGGCCCTAGATCGCCAAGTGCCAACGGTCGCAAATGTGCGGATACGGCCGGTAATCGTCCCACTCCATCCCCCGTTCGTGACCGCGAGCGGCGTGATGGCGTCAGCTCCGCTGGTTCTTGTCGATGTCGCTAGCGACAGCGGAGTCGTCGGGCACGCATATGTATGTACGTATGCACCGAGCGTGCTGCCGGCGATGACCAAGCTCCTCGAAGACATCTCGGGGCAGCTCGTCGGCGAGCCCGCTGCGCCGAAAACCGTGATGGGCAGAATTCGAAGCCGTCTCGTTCTGCTCGGGACCCCAGGCCTGATGGACATGGCCCTGGCAGGTCTGGACATGGCGCTGTGGGACGTGCATGCCCGCATGTCAAGGCTCCCACTGGTTCGTGGCTTCCGTAGGGTCATTGGGGCCGACATTGACCTGATGGTCGACTACAACCAGGCACTCAACGTGCCGGAGGCCATTCGTCGGTGCCACGCGCTCGACGATGAAGGGCTTGCGTGGATCGAAGAGCCAACCCTGTGTGAGGACTTAGACGGGCACGCGCGAATTGCCGAAGCCATCAAGACGCCGCTTCAACTCGGCGAAAACGTGTGGGGCCCGCGAGGCATGATGGCGATGCTTTCTCGTAGAGCCTCCGACCTCGCCATGGCGGATCTCATGAAGATCGGCGGTGTCACGGGCTGGCTCGAGGCGGTCTCGATGTGCGAGGCCGCCGGCGTACCCGTGTCCAACCACTTTTATCAGGAGATGAGTGCTCACCTGCTTGCACTCTCGTCCTGCACGCATTACCTCGAATGCTTCGGGCTTGCGGATGCGGTATTGGCCCGGGCCTCAGTTCCGTTGGGAGGTTTAGTCAAACCCGATGACCTTCCCGGTAGCGGGATCGAGTGGGACGAGGACGCAGTTGCGCATTACACCCCTATTCAGTAGCAAGCCAACGCCATCGCGGACCTTGATGCGCTCGCGGACTTCTTCTTCCTGGCCGAGGGCCTGCGGCTGTATCGAGTGCTGGCTGCTACTCACGACGACTAGCCGGGTGCTGCACGGGCGGGAGCGGCCTTTGTCACGCATGGGCCAGGCAACAGGGTCGCTTTCCGCCTCGGACTGACGCCGAGCGGGCCACCGCTCGTGTCGTGGTCATTCCGGGCTCCCACGCACCGTGTTGGGCTAACGAGCCAGATCCGGGCGAGTTGGGCTGTCCGCATCCTGTGTCGGCAGGGACCGTAATGCCTCTAGCGCACGGGCGGTGACACTTTCGGGCTCGGCGTGGTAGATGAGGATGTGTTGTCCCCCGGAATGGGGCAGGGAGAGCCGGTTTCGGTACAGCTCCAGCTCGCCGACTCGGGGATGACGCATCTTGATGGTGCCGACGCGGTAGCCGACGTCGGCACGCTCCCAGAGCTGACGGAAAAGTGGGCTGTCCTGGGTGAGCTGGTCGATCAGGGCGCGCAAGCGGCGATCGTTTAAATCGGTGACGGCGACCTCTCGCAGCCCGCGCACGAGGTTTTCCGATGCGTATTCCCAATTCGAGTAGAGCTGCCGCGCAGCCGGTTCCAGGAGGCGCCAGCGGAGCACGTTTTCGCCGATCGTGTACTCGGGTGACAGTGCGCGGGCGCAGGGGTTGGAGGCCAGCACATCGAGGCACCGGTTGACGATGGCAGCCGGCATGGGGAATTGCGCGATCAGTCGACCCAGGCCGTCGGCAACTTTCTGCGCCGCGGGTTCGGTCCCGTGCTTGCCGGGGAGGTGCGCTAGCTGGCAAAGATGCTCGGTCCCTTCGATGTCCAGTTGCAGTGCTCGGGCAAGGGCGTACACCACCTGTTCTGATGGGTGGGTGACATGGCCCTGTTCGATCCGCAGGTAGTAGGCGACGCTGATGCCGGCGAGCAACGCCACTTCCTCACGGCGCAAACCCGCCACACGTCGCCGTGACCCAGGATCGAGCCCGACGTCCTCGGGCCGCACCTGCTTGCGTCGCGCGGTCAGATAGTCACCGAGGGCATCAGCCTTGCGTGTCGCCACCGCTTGATCCTAAGCCTGTCCCTCTCAATATCACGATCAACTAGGACTGGCTGGCGGCTCCCGAACCCTGTCGAATCGGGCCATGCTGTTGGTAGCCGCCAAAGACTTTGGCACCAAACAGAAAACGTAGGAAAGGAACTGTCATGACTGAGGTTCACGCATTGCCCGATAAGACGCTGACTCCCTTCGAGGGTGCACTCGTCACTATCCGTTCGAAGAAGTCCTACACCGACGTCACTGCGGCCATCGAAGCCAAGTTGCAGCGCTTCTCGATCGCAAAGTTCATGGAGTACGTGGTACACCAGGACAAGGAAGGTCTTGAGGCCTACGTGGCACGGGTTTCGGCACCGAGCAAGTTCTCCATCTTCTGGGACTTCGAGCAAGGTTCGTCGTTCAGGCTCGCCGGCATCCCGATCGAGTCCAAGTTCTACCTGGTGGGTAACGCCGTCATCGCCCGCGGCCTGTTCCGCTACACCGGCGCATCAGGACTGGGAGCACCGGTTCGGATCTGCGTGTCCCAGCGCGACGGTGAGGAAACCCGCATCGACCTGGATCTGCCCTCGGCCTTTTTCAGCAAATTTCTGGAAACACGCGAGTCTGATGTTCCCGCGTTGCTGGACGCCGAAATGGTGAAGGTCTTCGAAGACGCCGCCGCTTAACGACAACGGGCCAGCACAGATGGGGCCATCAGCCTGCTCGCCCAACCGGGGTTTGAGGCCGGGGTGAGTGAGCGGGACGGAGCCACCAGCGCTACAACGCAATAACTACATCACCATGAATGGAAACCATCATGACCATATCCACCGACATTGACTTGCGCCAGTACATCATCGGGGCCTGGATCTTGGAGTCCTACGAAAGTTTCGACCTCGACGGGTCTAATGTGCACTACCCCTTGGGTTCTGACGCGCGGGGAATCATCATGTACACCGCTAACGAGTACATGTCCGCCCAGATCATGCGCTCAGACCGCCCGCAGTTTCACACCGGAGACCTCGCGGCCGGCGACAACGAGGAACTGGCTGCTGCGGCCAGCGGATACCTTGCCTACACCGGCCCTTACACCGTGTCCGATGACAACGTGATCAGCCACCACGTCCAGGTCAGCCTGCTGCCCAACTGGATCGGCGGCACCCAATACCGCGCAGCCAAAATCGGCAACGAGCGCCTCGAGCTCGGTCCCACCGAGCCCACGCTGATCGACGGGCAACTCCGAAACGCCCGCCTGGTCTGGCGCAGGCCAAAACAAACAGTATCAGTGAGCAATACGCACCGATGCTGAACCGGTGCAGCTCAATCGAAGGATTGGTCTCCACTCTAGGGCCGAATTCCACGTCGGCCGAGGTGCGAAAGTCACTGCACAACAACGCTTCTAGAACGAGATCAGTAAGTAAATAGGTCAACCGAGATAGTAAGGAGATGAAGTGAAATGAGTAGTACAGAACACGCCACTGATGGGGCACCCGCGCGCCTGGTTGTGCCCGGTCCAGACACCCCGCCAGTAGGGCGGGAGATGGACGGCCACCTCGCCGTGCTGACGATGCAGTACGCCCCGCACAATTTCCTGGGGACCGAGCTGACCGCCGGGTTGCTCGAGGGTCTGCAGTGGGCGAAAGACCAAGGCGCACGCGCAGTGCTGCTCAACAGCGGGTTGCGTAATTTCTGCGCCGGCGCCGATCTAGCGATGTTCCAAAGCGCCTACCGCGGTGTTGCCCCGGACATCGACTTGGTCGAGGTGCTGCGCGCGTTCGACTCGTTGCCCGTGCCGATCGTGGCCGCCATTCACGGCGTGACGGTCGGCGGCGGGCTTGAGATCGCGCTGGCGTGCGACCTGATCATTTCCAGCGAGTCAGCCAAGATCGGCAGCGTCGAGGCCACGCTCGGGCTCAACCCGCTGATGGGTGGGATTCAGCGGGTCACCGAGCGCGCCGGGGCGGCGCGGGCCAAGGAAATGGCGCTGTTGGCCCGCCGGTACGACGCTCGCACGCTGGAGCGCTGGAACATCATCAACCGGGTGGTGCCCGACGAGAAGCTCGGTGATGTCAGTGTGACGGTCGCCCAGGAACTGGCCAACGGCCCCACCCTGGCACACGCCTCGACTAAAGCGATCGTGTCCTACACCCTGGCCCACGGCGTGCCCGCCGCCGACGAGGTGATGCGCGACCTGCAAGCCGACTACTGGAAGTCCGAAGACCTCAAACGCGGTCTTGAGTCGTTGGCCGCCAACGGTCCCGGTGCCGCACGATTCGAAGGGAAATAATCATGAGCTTGCCACTAGAGGGCGTGCGCGTCATTGACTTCACCCGCGTACTGGCCGGACCCCACTGCACCAAACACCTGCTCGACCTGGGGGCCGAAGTCATCAAGATCGAACCCCCCACCGGCGATATCACTCGGACCTCCTACCCGCGACAGGGTGAGATCAGCGGCTACTACGCCCAGCAAAACGCCGGCAAACGCGTCCTGAGCATCGACCTGAATTTCCCCGAAGCACGCGAGGTGGTCGCCCAGTTGTGCGACACCGCCGACGTGATCGTGGAGAACTTCCGTCCCGGAGCTTTGGCCGCGTTCGGTCTCGACTACAAGTCGGTGGCCGCGCGCAATCCCGGCGTGGTCTACGTCTCCATCAGCGGCTACGGCCAACGCGGGTCGTGGCGCACTCGGATGGCGTATGCCCCCACCGTGCAGGCCGAGACCGGATTCACCGAGAACACCTTGCGGCAGTTCGGTGTCGAAGGGGATGCGCGTCGAAGCGATGCGTTGTCGCACGCCGACGTCTATGCGGGGCTGCATGCGACTATCGCGGTGCTGGCCGCGCTGGCGCATCGCCGAGTCACCGGCCAGGGCCAGTACGTCGACGTCGCGATGGCCGCGGTGCTCACCTCGATCAACGAACGAGTCCACTACGACCTGTCCGACATCGACCTGGGCGCCGAGCCCCCGATCCTGGGTGCCACCGACTGCGTGTTTTTCACCGGCCCAGAAGGAGAACAGTTCGTCTCCCCAATCAGTCTTGTCGGCACCGAAACGTTCCCGCTCTATCTGCACGCCATGCGCCGGCCCGATCTGGTCGACGATCCGCGATTTGGCAGCGCAGAGTCGCGCCGGACGAACTTCGATGCGTTACACACCATCGTCCAAAACTGGATCGACACCTTCGATTCCATGGAAGCTCTGGACGCGCAATTCGACGAATCCAAGATCGCAACCGGTCAACTGCGCGATATCGCCGAGTTTAACGAGACCGAATGGGCCAAGGACTGGGTCCTGACCCGGGAAGTCTCCGACCGACACGGAGGGACCGTCACAATCCCCGCGCCGCCGTGGCACTTCAGCGACCACGATGGCAGCCTTGCCGAGCAAATCCCCGCCCACCAAGGCGAACACAACGAGGTAATCCTCAAAGAGCTCGGCTGCACCGACGGCCAAATACAGGCACTCAAAGACAAGGGGGCGCTAATCACCGCGGCACCGGAATGACCACCCGCAACACATTTTTGAGGTTGTGCTGTCCACCTGGACCCAACGCGGTGAGGTGGACAGCACGCGTTGGGCCTGCCGAAGTTGGTCGCGAGTTGTGCACCCATCTCCAAGGCCTCGGCATTCGGGTCTGGTTCGACGAGGTCGTTATCGAGCCCGGAGCCAGCCAGGCGCTCCAGATGGATCGGGGCCTTGCGAAGGCGCATTGCGGGATCGCGCTCCTGACTCCGGCCTATCTGGCTGGCCGCTTCTGGACAGAGCGTGAACTTGGAGCGCTCCTCAGCAAGAAGACCCTGATACCCGTCCTGGACGGCGTCGATTTCGGCCAGGTCAGGGAGTACAGCGGCATCCTGCCCGATTTGGCTGGCTTCGAGACCGCCCGCCACTCGGTCGCTGAGATCGCCGACAAGATTGCCGCTGCCGTGCTCCGGCGGAAGGCGGCGTGACCGCAGGCTCCTAGGTACGCGCCCGACGCCGTAGCGCCACCACGTTCCCAGCGGCCCGGCGACGCCGCCTACACGACGATTTGCGGCCGATCTTGCCTGCTTACTGCGTCTGCCCGCTCCCGGCAGTGTGGGGGTCGGGGTTCGTTTTCATCCAACTTGTTGAATGTGGGCCAGGAGAGCAGGGTCTGCAGCCATGCTTTCCGAGGCGGTGGCCGGTGTGGGCTCGGTTTTCATCTGTCGCCTTCAGGGCTGACTTCGGAGCGGCGTGCCGGCCGGTCACCGCCGCTCGGGCGGGGAGTGGCTGAAGAGAGGCCTGCGTAGCCGAAAGTTGGTGTGC
>Ga0210396_10002719_pt1 | contig 17885 bp, 19 predicted proteins | sample IncBWH17OmetaG_FD_155466 | JGI IMG/M metagenome (GOLD analysis project Ga0210396, IMG submission 155466) | Forest soil microbial communities from Barre Woods Harvard Forest LTER site, Petersham, Massachusetts, United States - Inc-BW-H-17-O ... | reverse complement strand
CTGATTCGCAAGGATTTTACGGTGGCTTTGAGCCTTTCGGGGAGCGCCGTCGACGACCCCGACACGCAGTTTTACGAGAATTATTCCTGCCGCTCGTCACGCAATTATACCGGCTGCAACCCCGAGGTGGATGCGTTGATCGACCGGCAGTCGGCGGAAACCGATCCGGCGAAGCGCAAAGAGCTGGTCTGGCAGATCGAGCGCAAGCTGATCGAGGATGCGGTGCGCCCGATCATCTTTTTTATGAGGCAGGGCACCTGCTGGCAGCCGGAGGTGAAGGGATTGACTCTGATGGAGAACAGCATCTTCAACAGCTGGCGGATGGAGGACGTCTGGCTCGACAGGTGATTTCGAGCGGCATTCAACGTGGCGCGGTCGCCCACTGCGCTGTAGCGGGAGGAGTGTTCACGAGCTCCGGCCGGTATTCGAAATGCATGGTATCGTAGTGGGACCACTTCCCGCCCCAGATGAAGCCGTGCCGCTCGAAGATGTCGATGATTTCGGTCGGGATTGTGTTGGTCGATGTGGTGCGGGGCCACAGCCAATACTGGGCATAGGTCGCATTGATGTCGATCGCCGCCCCCCAGGAGTGCATGCTCGGCTCCCCGGTATCAGCTACCGTGCGGCAATTGTACGTTCCTGACGGCGGATAGACATAACGCTTCACGGGTGTCGGCAGCGCGTCCAGTTCCGCGGAGATCTCGGCCAGGCGCGAGGAAACGCCGTTGACCGATGTCGCCCGAACCATATGGTCCCAGCTCTGCGGAAGCCAAACCACAGGCACCAGCCGGGAGGTTACCTCTCCTTTCCAGCAATCCCCATACATCTTGTCGAAGAAAGCGCGGTTGCGGATCCGGCCGGGATCGCCTCGGGGAACGAGCGCGGCGGCACTGACGCCCGCCGGGTAGCCCAGGCGCGTTTGGTCGAGGATCGAACCATGCCGCAGCATCTCCTCGAAGCTTTTGTCCGGCTGCCCGTCCGAGAGCGGCATCCGCGTGCCGTCCCGCCAGATGAGGTAAGTAGAGTCGTAGCCGGCCAACTGTTTGGGATAAGCGCGGATGAGGGCGTCCAGGGCGGACCCATCCGCCGCTGCCGCCGCTCCGGCAATTCCGGAGAACAAAAGAACCAGGACGGCTATGCCCCTCACCCCTAGCCTCTGGGTGAGCGGCAGATCCTCAGCCCGGCAGTTTCCAGCCGAGCCAGTCGCACACCGCGCGCCCCATGACGAGATCGAGGTCGCGGCCTTTGAGCCAGGGCATCTCGTCGGTGAACATCGTCACGCATTCTTTCCACGAACACGGCATGCGGGTGATGTCCGTGCCCCAGAAGGTGCGCTCGGGCCCAAACGCCTCGACGATCTGCTGCGTGTATTTGTGGATGTTGCGATAGGGATAGGACTGGCTCGAATTGCCCGGCGCGCCGGTCGCCTTGACGGCGACATTGGGATGTTTGGCGAGCGCCAGCAACGCCGGCTGGTTGCCGTGCGCGGCGTCGTCCTTGCCGTCGCGGACCCGCGCGTAGTGGTCGATGATGAGCTTCAATCCCGGATGGCGTTCGGCAATCTGCCCTACCTGCGGCAGATAGTTCGACGCCATCAGCGCGATCGGGATCCCGGCCTTCTCGGCTGCCGGCCACAGCCAGTCCATCGTCCCGTCGGTCATCCAATTGGCCTGATGCGGCTGCGTGAACGCGTAACGCAGCCCGAGCATGCCGGGACGCTGCTTCCAAGTATCGATCAGAGACCGGCTCTCCGGCTTGTCGGGCGGGAAGTTGCCGAGAATGCCGAAGCGGTTCGGGTACTTGGCCGCGGCCTCCTCCGAGATCTTGCCCGAGCTCGGGTCCCACCCCGGAGGATGCAACAGGCAGGCATTGACGCCGGCCGCGTCCATGTCGCGGATGCATTCTTCCGCAGAATAGGATGTGACCTGACGGTGAGCCTGATTCGTGGGCGGCCCGGCCGACCAGATGTGAACCTGCGCGTCGACGATCAACATGGCGTTCCTGCTCCTCTTCGAGTTCTTTACCAGGCGCTCAGCGCGGCAGGCCTTCGGCCCCGGCGGGGACGTCGTAGAAGGCGAGCGTCATCGACACGCTGGTGTAAAAGCCCATCAGGCAGATGACGTCGGTGATCCCTTCGTGGCCAAGCGCCTCGACTGCTCGGTCGTAAAGACCCTTTGACACCCAGCGCGATTCCGTCAAGCACTTCGCCATCTCATAGATGACCTGCTCGCGTTTGTCGTTAAACGAGGTCGGCAGGCCGGACAGCATCGCCTCCACCTTGTCGGCCGGGAGGCCCGCCGCCTTGCCGGCGCGCTCGTGCGCGTTGGTCGGGTAGGCCGAATGCCACTTGCTGTTGACGATGATGACGGCGATTTCGCGCTCGCGTTCGGAAAGCGAATAGCCGGTGCGGAAATAGGCGCCCAACGGCCCCATCACCTTCACCAGCTTGGGGTTGTGGACGTAGATCTTGTTCGGGCCCGGAAGGCGCCCCCGGGCCTCCATCAGCGAGCGATAACCCTCCTGCTGCTCGGGCGTCATCTGGTCATACGGGATCTCCGCATAGCGGCCAAAGGTCGACTTTTCTGGCATCAGGCAAATCCTCCTTTGTGTCGGCGTCAAATGGCCGGGTTCGACCCCGGCCATTTCGATCGTCGGATGTCGTGAGCCGACTGGCTCGGCTATTTCTGATTGGGCTGCAGCATCAGCCGCTCGACCCGGCCGCCCTCGATCAGGTGCGTTTGCAGGATCTCGTCGACATCTTCCGTGCTCTCGTAGTGGTACCAGACGCCCTCGGGATAGATGACCATGTTGGGACCGAGCTCGCATCGGTCGAGGCAGCCCGAGGCATTGACCCGGATATTCTCGATGCCGAGCGCCTTGGCCTTCTCGCGCATATAGGCTCGCAGCTTCTCGCTGCCCCCGGCACTGCAGCATCCTCGCGGATGCCCCTCAGGACGCACGTTCGTGCAGCAGAATATGTGGCGATCGTAAAAGAGCGGCGGGTCCGCCGGCGCACTTGGCATTCGGGCTCTCCATGTTGTTGTAGTGGCGGAGCGAATGTCGCGAGCCGCCGTTCGGAAGTAAGGTAGGAAACCTAACGCGTCGAGCCGGTGGCGGCAACGCTGCTGTCAAACAACGGGAGTTATCATGGACCGCAACCGCCTCGGCGAGGAGACGAGCCCCTATCTCCTCCAGCATAAGGACAACCCGGTGCACTGGCAGCCGTGGAGCGCGGAGACCCTTGCCGCCGCCAAGGCGCAGGACAAGCCGATCCTGCTGTCGATCGGCTATGCCGCCTGCCATTGGTGCCATGTGATGGCCCATGAGAGCTTCGAAAACCCACAAATCGCCGCGCGGACGAACGAGCTGTTCGTCAACATCAAAGTGGATCGCGAGGAGCGGCCGGACCTCGATGCGATCTACCAGCACGCGCTGGCATTGATGGGCGAGCAGGGCGGTTGGCCCCTGACCATGTTCCTGACCCCCGATGGCGAACCGTTCTGGGGCGGCACCTATTTCCCGCCGGAGCAGCGTTGGGGGCGGCCTGGTTTTCCGCAGGTTTTGGAGGCGATGAGCAACGCCTATGCGCAAGACCGCGACAAAGTCGCGAAGAACGTCGTCGCACTGCGCGAGGCGCTGCAGAGGCTGGGTCGTCCGGAACGGGGCGGCGCTATCGACCGGGAGCTGCTCGACCGAACCGCCGAACGTTTGCTGCGCGAGACCGACCAGCTGCATGGTGGGATCGGCACCGCGCCCAAATTCCCGCAGACCGGGGTCCTCGAACTCTTGTGGCGGGCCTGGAAGCGCACCGGCCAGCCGCCCTATCGCGATGCCGTGGTGAAGGCGCTCGACGCGATGTGCCAGGGCGGCATTTACGACCATCTCGGCGGCGGGTTCGCCCGCTACTCGACCGATGCGCGCTGGCTCGTTCCGCATTTCGAGAAGATGCTCTACGACAACGCCGAGCTTGTCGATCTGCTGACGTTGGTTTGGCAGGAGACCAAGAGCCCGCTTTATCGAGAGCGGGTCGAGGAGACGCTCGGATGGGTCAGCCGCGAGATGGTGACCGCCGAAGACGGGTTCGCGAGTAGCCTCGACGCAGACAGCGAGCACGAGGAAGGCAAATTCTACGTATGGTCAGAGCCCGAAATCGACCACGTGCTTGGCGATCGCGCCGGCTCGTTCAAACGCTTTTACGACGTGACGCCGGAAGGAAATTGGGAAGAGAAGAATATTCTCAACCGGTCGAAGGCGCCCGAACGTGCCGATGAACAGAGCGAGCGCGAATTGGCCGCTTGCCGGGCCCTCTTGTTGCGGGCGCGCGAGCAACGGGTGCGGCCGGGGTGGGATGACAAGGTCCTTGCCGACTGGAACGGGCTGATGATTTCGGCGATTGCCAACGCGGGGGTCGTCTTCGAGCGTCCCAAGTGGATCGATAGCGCTCGCCGTGCTTTCGACTTCATCCGCGGGGAGATGACCCTCACCGATGGCCGGCTGCTGCATAGCTGGCGCGGCGGCCGCGCCCGCCATCCGGCGAATGTCGACGATTATGCCAATCTCTCCAGGGCCGCGCTTGCGCTCCACGAAGCGACCGACCACGAAGGGTTCTTGTCGCAAGCCCGCAACTGGGTGGCTGTCCTCGATCGGCATTATTGGGACGAGGCGGCGGGCGGGTATTTCTTTGCGGCCAAGGACACCGAGGGGCTCATCACCCGCACCAAAACCGCCGCAGATTCTGCCGTCCCCGCCGGCAACGGCACCCTGGTGGGGGTGCTGACCCGCCTGGCGATCCTGACCGGCGAAGAAGGCTACCGCCGCCGTGCCAAGGCGATCGTGGAAACCTTCTCCGGCGAAGTCGCGCGCAACTTCTTCCCGCTCGCGACATTGCTCAACAATGTCGAACTCCTCGAAAGACCGCTGCAGATCGTCGTGGTCGGTGAGAATGACAACCCGTCATTCCAATCCCTGCTCCGTGCCGTCTACGGTCTTTCGCTTCCGAACCGAGTCGTTCTCGGCTTACCGCCTAGCGGCTCGCTGGCCGCCGGTCATCCCGCTGCCGGCAAAGGCTTGGTCGACGGGAAACCGGCTGCCTATGTCTGCGAGGGGCCGGTATGCTCGCTCCCCATCACCGACGCGGAGGGTTTGCTCGAAAGTCTCACCCGAGTACGCTAGCCTCCTGGTCTCTCCACAAACCGAGTAGAAGGTCATGGCGCACGCGATCCGCTTCGAGAAATCCGGGGGCCCCGATGTTCTGTCGTGGCAGCAAGTCCAGCTTGGCAAACCCGGTCACGGCCAGGTACGTCTCCGCCACACCGCGGTCGGCCTCAATTACATCGATACCTACCAGCGTAGCGGCCTCTATCAGCTGCCGCTGCCGAGCGGGCTCGGCTCCGAGGGCGCGGGTGTCGTCGAGGAAGTCGGATCCGGGGTCAGCGGCCTGAGGCCGGGCGACCGTGTCGCTTACGCCGGCGGGCCGATCGGCGCCTATGCCGACGAGCGGGTAATGCCGGCCGACCGCCTCGTCCCGGTGCCCGACGGCATCACCGACCAGCAGGCCGCCGCAATGATGCTGAAGGGCATGACCGCGTGGTATCTCGTCCGCCGCACCCATCCCATTAAGCGCGGCGAGACGATCCTGATCCACGCGGCGGCAGGCGGGGTAGGCCTCATCGTCTGCCAATGGGCCAAGCATCTCGGCGCAACCGTCATCGGCACGGTTGGCGACGAGGAAAAGGCGAGGCTCGCCAGGCAGAACGGCTGCGACTACCCGATCCTCTACAAGCACGAAGACCTCGTCGCCAAGGTCAATGAGCTGACCCAGGGAAAGAAGCTGCCGGTTGTATACGACTCGGTCGGCAAGGACACCTTTTACAAGTCGCTCGAGTGCCTGGCACCCCTCGGGCTGATGGTGTCGTTTGGTCAGTCTTCAGGAGCGGTCGGGCCCGTCGACACCGGCATCCTCGCGGCCAAGGGCTCACTCTTCCTGACCCGGCCGACCTTGAACACCTACACGGCGAGCCGAGAAGATCTGCTGACGGCTGCTCGGGAGCTGTTCGAGGTTGTTCAGAGCGGAGCCGTAAAAATCGTGGTGAACCAAACCTATCCGCTGCGCGAGGCAGCTCAAGCGCATCGTGACCTCGAAGGCCGTAAAACGACCGGGCAAACCGTGCTGACGGTTTAGCGCTTAACTCATCAAGTATTCATCGCGTCGAAGAATTCGGCGTTGCTCTTCGATTCCTTGAGCTTGTTGATCAGGAACTCGAGGCCGTCGACGGTGCCCATCGGGGTCAGGACGCGGCGCAATACCCACATTTTCGACAGGACACCGCGATCGACCAGCAATTCCTCCTTGCGGGTGCCGGATTTGGTGATGTCGATCGACGGGAAGGTGCGCTTGTCGGCAACCTTACGGTCGAGAATAATTTCGGAATTGCCGGTGCCTTTGAATTCTTCGAAGATCACCTCGTCCATGCGCGAGCCGGTGTCGATCAGCGCGGTCGCGATGATCGTCAATGAGCCGCCTTCCTCAATGTTCCGGGCAGCACCGAAAAAGCGTTTCGGCCGCTGCAGCGCATTAGCGTCGACGCCGCCGGTCAGCACCTTCCCGGAAGAGGGAACGACGGTGTTGTAGGCGCGTGCGAGGCGGGTGATCGAATCGAGCAGGATCACCACATCCCGCTTGTGCTCGACGAGGCGCTTGGCCTTTTCGATCACCATCTCGGCGATCTGGACGTGGCGTTGGGCGGGCTCGTCGAAGGTCGAGCTGATGACCTCGCCCCGCACCGAGCGGGCCATGTCCGTCACCTCCTCGGGCCGCTCGTCGATCAGCAGCACGATCAGGTAGACCTCGGGATGGTTGGCCATGATCGCGTGCGCGATGTTCTGCAGCATGACCGTCTTGCCGGCCCGTGGCGGCGACACGATCAGCGCCCGCTGCCCTTTGCCGAGGGGCGTGATCAGGTCGATGACCCGCGTCGTCAGATCCTTGCGGGTCGGGTCGTCGAATTCCAGCCCGAGCTTCTCCTCAGGGTAGAGCGGCGTCAAATTGTCGAAGTTGATGCGCTGGCGCAGGCGGTCCGGTTCGTCAAAGTTGATCGCATTCACCTTGAGGAGCGCGAAATAGCGCTCGCCGTCGCGCGGTGAACGGATCTGGCCTTCGACCGTATCGCCGGTGCGCAGGCCAAAGCGTCGGACCTGGCTCGGGCTGACATAAATGTCGTCCGGCCCAGGCAGGTAGTTGGCTTCGGGAGACCGCAGGAATCCGAAGCCGTCCGACAGCACTTCGAGCACGCCGTCACCGGAAATCGGCACGTCGTTTTCGGCCAGCTGCTTTAGAATCGCGAACAGCATGTCCTGCTTGCGCAGCGACGACGCATTCTCGATTTCCAGCTCCTCGGCAAAAGCCAGGAGCTCTGCCGGGGTCTTATGCTTTAGTTCCTGTAGGTTCATCGGGTTCGTGTCGAGGGTGAGGACCAGGGCGCCTGTCGGGGCAGACTCCCGCTGAGAAAACGCTCCGAGCAGAGTCATAGGTGAGGCGAGAATGAGCGGGGACTAGCAGAAAGAACCGATTACCGGCCCGGCAATCCCTTTATCCCGCTTGAGATAAGCTGGTCAAATGCGATTACAAGATCTCTGCTCATCAGAGAACGCAGCGAAAACCCGGGCTAAAACGGTTTAACTACAACGAGGATAATGATCGCGATCAGGGCCAAGGTGGGTAGCTCGTTGACCAAGCGGAAAAACCGTGTCGAGTGGCGAATTTGGTTCGCTAAGAAATTGCGCCGCCAGCGGGCAAGCGCGATGTGAAAAACGGTCAGCGCTCCGACGAGAGCAAGCTTAGCCCAAATCCAACCCATCCGCCAGTCGACTACCCCCGGCATCCCCATGAGCAACAGCCCGAAACCCCATGTAGCGAGCATTGCGGGGGTCATGATGCCTCGCAGCAGGCGACGTTCCATGACTTTGAAGGTCTCCGAGAGATCCGATTTGACCGGCGCCATGGAGTGATAAACGTAGAGACGGGGCAAATACAGCAGTCCTGCCATCCAAGCAACCATGCTCACAATGTGGAATGACTTGATCCAGGGATAAGCTCCGGAAATCCATCCGATCAAGCCGCGAGTCCTGACAAGGCGCAACGAGCAACATCGGCAGCACAGCCCCCGACCCGATCCTCAATGCAAGCACGGCGGACGAGCTCGGCGAGCGATCGGATGAAGCCCGGCTCGGCCCCGACTGTCGGAACCCGACGATAGACCGGCACGCCCGTGGCTGCCGCCAGATCGCGGTAATCGAGGTCCAGCTCGACCAAGGTTTCGGAATGCTCGGAAACAAAAGAAATTGGCGCCACGACGACAGGGACCCCATCCTTACCCGCGCGCCGAATCTCGTCGTCGGTTGCCGGACCGATCCATTCCAGCGGTCCGACACGACTCTGATAGCAGACCGTCCAATCGAGGCCCGGCCGGTTCAGCGCGGCGATCACGGCCGCGGCGGTTGTCTCGACCTGGTTTTGATAGGGGTCACCAGCCCGTACAATCCTTTTCGGCAAGCCATGGGCGGTGAGCAACACGCGAGGCGGTTTTTCGTAACCGCCAGCATCGAGCGACGGTCGGATCAACCCGGCTATCGCTTCGACAAACCCCGGATTGGCGGGATAACAGCACACAGCCCGTGTTGGGCATTCGATCCTGTGGCGTGACGCCGAGGCGCGCCACGCGGCGAGCGAAGAAGCCGTCGTTGTCGTCGAGAATTGCGGGTATAGCGGCAAACAGACGACCTCGTCCGCCGCCCAATCGGCGACCTCTCGCGCAGCCTGCTCACTGGTCGGGGCCCAGTAGCGCATTGCGACAAAACACCGGTGCTGCGGACCCAAAACTGTTTCGAGTGCCCTTGCCTGCAACTCGGTGTTGGCGAGCAGCGGCGAGCCGCCGCCAAGCTTACGATAGATCTCCTGCGCTACCGGGCCTCGACGCCGTGCGATGATCCGCGCCAGCGGCAACCGAACGAGCGCAGGCAACCGCAGGATGGCGGGATCGCTGAACAGGTTGAAAAGAAAGGGCTGCACCGCTTCCAGCCGATCCGGACCTCCCAGGTTCATCAACACGACCGCGGTACGAGCCACGTCACGCGTCCATCGGTTCAGCCAGAAGGCGAGCGAGTGCCTGCACGTTCTCCGGCGGTGTTTCCGGCAGCACCCCGTGACCGAGATTGAAGATGTAGGGCCCCCGGCCGAGTGTCCGGCGCAGTATCCGCACCGCTTCTTCGAGAGCCGTCCCTCCGACGATCAGCAGGACAGGATCCAAATTGCCCTGAACCGTCCCGTGCGGCTGCAGGGATCGATTTGCATAACTCGGTGGCACCGCAGTATCGATGCCTATCCCGTCGACTCCCGTATCGCGAAGATAGCGCTCGTGCAGCATGCCGGCGCCACGCGGAAACCCTATGACCGGACACCCGGCACAGCGGAGTTTCAAGGCTTCTACGATCCGCCTGGTCGGCTCGACCACCCAGCGCACGAAAGCCGGTTCGGGCAGGATCCCGGCCCAGCTGTCGAAGAGCTGCACCACCTCAACGCCGGCCTCGATTTGGCCGGCCAGGTACTCGATCGTGGCTTCGGCAAGCAAGTCGATCAGAGCGCCAAAGACCTGCGGATCGCGATACGCCCAGCCCTTGACCCGGCGAAAATCCCGGCTTCCACCACCCTCGACCATGTAGGTCGCAACCGTCCAGGGCGCACCGGCAAAACCGATCAGTGTCGTCCGAGGATCAAGCGCACCTCTGACCCGCCGAGCCGTTTCGAATACTGGAGCAAGAGACGAAGCGATACGGCCGGGATCTAGCTTTGTCACCCCGGCAAGATCTTCGATTCGTGCCAGCACCGGCCCCTCTCCCTCCTGGAAGGCGAGCCTCTGTCCGAGAGCGAAAGGCACCATCAGAATGTCTGAGAACAGGATGGCACCATCCATGCCATATCGTCGGATCGGCTGCAGCGTCAACTCGGCAGCCAGCTCCGGGGTCAGACACAGCTCGACGAAGTCGTGCGCCCTGGCGCGAACCTCTCGGTACTCGGGCAAGTAGCGTCCGGCTTGCCGCATCAGCCACCATGGCGGTGATGAAAGCGCTTCGCCTGCCAGCGCGCGCAACAGAGGTTTTGCTGGCTCAGTCTGCATGGATGCGCCACCCTCCTTCCTTCATAATTAGGTATAGGAGAAATAGTGGTAGATTTGGATCCGTGTGGATACCGAGGATTGAATGTTATCCCCGGAACATTGATCGGGCCTGCGAGCGCTCGAACATCGACCGTGAGGGATGTGCATAAGGTTGTGACCTTTCCCTCGGGCCGATGCAGAGGCTGGGCTGTGGTCGGATGAGAGAGTTGGGGATGACCACCATGACAATCTGCTCTGTGCCCGATTTACCCAGGCTGGGATAAGTCGATCGCGCCGTGGCACAACAGACGGGCGGGCGCAGGCAAGCCGGGGACAGCTCGAAGGTGGAGCGCCGTTCAAACCGAATTTTTCCACATTAATCTCAAATGACTCACACGCTCTTTTGATGATCCGGGTGAGATGCCGTGACGCGCTTTCATCTTCACCTCGTTTCCGATTCCACCGGGGAAACCGTGCATTCGGTGGCCCGGGCCTGTCTCGTCCAGTTCGACGATGCTCAGGCGGTCGAGCATGTTTGGAGCATGGTGCGAACCCGCGCCCAGATCGACCGGGTTATAGCCGGGGTTGAAGCCAATCCCGGGGTCGTCCTGTTCACGATGGTCAATGACACTCTTCGCCAATTGCTGCAGGAGGGCTGCCGCCGGTTGCAGGTGCCGGCGATCCCGGTTCTAGATCCGGTCATCGGCGCGTTGGCTTCCTATCTTCATCGGAAGAGTCGGGGAGTGCCGGGCAAACAACATCTGCTCAACAGCGAGTATTTTGCGCGCATCGATGCGATCACCTTTGCCCTCAATCATGATGATGGGCAATCGAGTTGGGGTCTCAACGATGCCGATGTCTGTCTCGTCGGCGTGTCTCGTACCTCGAAGACGCCGACTTGCCTCTATTTGGCAAACCGGGGCATCAAGGCAGCTAATGTGCCCTACGTACCGAGAGTGCCGTTGCCGCCGGAGCTGATCGAAGCCGAGCACCCGTTGATCGTCGGACTGACCAATGACCCCGAGCGGCTGATCCAGTTGCGCCGGAACAGGTTGGACCTGCTGCATCATGACGGCGCGACCGAGTATACGGATCTTGAGGCAGTCCGAGCCGAGGTGCGTGAAGCGCGGCGGATCTTCGCTCAAATGCATTGGCCGGTCATCGATGTGACGCGCCGCTCGATCGAGGAGACGGCGGCATCGGTGATGAAATTGCTGGCGCGGCGTCACGGCATGAATGACTGATAGTTTGGTTCTCGCTTCCGCCAGTACCGTGCGTGCGAGGGTGGTCGCTGCTGCCGGCGTCGATTTTCGGGTCGAACCGGCGGAGCTCGACGAAAGTCTCCTCAAACAGGCCTGCCGAGCGGAGGGGCGCGATGCGGCCGGCTGTGCGCTCGCTCTTGCCGAGGCGAAAGCGCGCCAAGTTGCAGCGCGCTCTGGTCGAGCCGTTGTGATCGGTGCCGACCAGCTTCTGGTCTGCGCCAAGGTATGGTTCGACAAGCCCGCGGATCTCGGGCAGGCCCGCACCCAACTTCAGGCGCTGCGCGGCAGGACCCACGAGCTCGTCACGGCAGTCTGCGCGGTTCATGACGGATCGCGATTATGGCATGCCGTGAGCACCCCGCGGCTGACGATGCGACATTTCACCGACGCCTTCCTCGATGACTATATTGCCGCCGAGGGAGCCGACATTCTCGGCTCGGTCGGCGCTTACCGACTCGAGGGCAAAGGGGTGCAGCTGTTTGAGCATATCGAAGGAGATTATTTCGCGATCCTTGGCCTGCCGCTCCTGGAGCTTCTCGGATTTCTGCGAACCAAGGGAATGCTTCTAGCGTAACCGCGAATCACCTTTCGAGCGAGGAGCACCTTGAGCGTGAGATATTGCCGATGAAAATCGCCGGGACGACCCGGCTGGCGGGTATCATGGGTTGGCCCGTAGCCCATTCCCGGTCGCCATTGCTGCATGGCTTCTGGCTGGACGAAACCGGGACTGATGGCGCCTATGTTCCATTGCCGGTGAGGCCGGAGCACATTGAGCAAGCGCTGCGCGCGCTGCCGATCCTAGGTCTTCGTGGCTGCAATTTGACCATACCGCACAAACAAGCGGCGCTCGATATCGCTGACCGGGTCGAACCTTTGGCGCGTCGCGTCGGTGCGGTGAACACGATTATCGTCGCGCCCAACGGCACTCTTGAAGCGCGCAACACCGACGTCTTCGGGTTTCGCGAGAACCTCCGAGATGCGGCCCCGAATTGGCGACCGGCGACCGGTCCGGCGGTAATCCTCGGCGCCGGTGGATCGGCGCGGGCGGTGGTGGCAGCGTTGACCGATGCCGGGGTCACCGAGATCCGGATCGTCAACCGAACGCTCGCCCGCGCCGAGATCCTGGCGCGCGATCTCGAGACGTCGGCGACCCGGATCACGGTCCATCCCTGGAGCGAGGTGAGCAATGTCCAGCGGCATGCCGGGCTGCTCGTCAATACGACGAGCCTCGGCATGATAGGCGAACCGCCTCTGGTAATTGATCTGTCCTTGCCGCCCACGGCCCCGGTCGTGGATATCGTTTACGTGCCACTCGAAACGGATCTGCTGACCGCCGCTCGTCGGCGGGGAAATCCCGCCGTCGATGGCCTCGGCATGTTGCTGCATCAGGGTCGTCCCGGATTTGAAGCTTGGTTCGGCACGCCGGTGCGGGTGACGCCGGAGCTGCGCGCGAGGATCGTCGCAACTCTGACATCGCCGTGATTGTTCTCGGCCTTACCGGCTCGATCGGCATGGGCAAGAGCACCGCGGCGGCGATGCTGCGGCGCCTCGGAGCGCCGCTGTTTGATGCGGATCTGGCGGTTCACCGACTGCTGGCGCCGTCCGGAGCCGCCGTTCCGGCCGTTTCTGCCGCCTTTCCCGGTGTCGAGAAGGAGGCGGGAGGGATCGATCGGGCGCAGCTCGGACAACGGGTTTTCACTGATCCCGCAGCACTGAGGCGGCTCGAAGCAATTCTTCACCCGATGGTAGCGGCCGAGGAAAGGCGGTTTCTCGCTCGGTCACGTGCCCGGCGGGTACCGCTGGCCGTGCTCGACATACCGCTGCTGTTTGAAACCGGCGCAGAGCGCCGGTGCGATTATGTCCTCGTCGTTTCGGCATCCGCCCTCGTGCAGCGGCAGCGCGTTCTGCGCCGGCCTGGGATGAACGAGATTCGCCTCGACGCCATTCTGCGAAAACAGATGCCGGATTATCGGAAGCGGCAACACGCGGACTTTGTGGTGCGGACCGGGGCGAGCCGCGGGCTGACCTTGCGCCGTTTGAAGTCGATCGTCAGGCTCCTCCGCGAACGGGGGAGAAAGTAATTGCGCGAAATCGTGCTCGACACCGAAACGACCGGTCTTGATCCAGCCGAAGGCCATCGCATCGTCGAGGTCGCCTGCATCGAGCTTGTCCACCACGTCCCAACGGGCCGCAAATTTCACCGTTATGTCAATCCCGAACGCGACATGCCCGAAGAGGCTCTCGCGGTCCACGGCATCACGGCAGAATTTCTATCGAACCAGGCGCCGTTTGCCGCGATCGCAGACGAATTACTGGCCTTCATTGGCTCGGACCGGCTAGTGATTCACAACTCCGAGTTCGACCTCTCGTTTTTGAACGCCGAACTGGCCCGCCTGGATCGAGATCCGTTCAGCTGCGCCTTTGTCGACACTCTCGGGCTGGCGCGGGTGCGGTTTCCCGGGGCGCCGGCAAGCCTCGACGCCCTGTGCCGCCGTTTCGAGATCGACCTGTCAGACCGTGTCGAGCATGGGGCTGAGATCGATTGCAGATTGCTCGCGGCGGTCTATCTCGAATTGCTCGGCGGCCGGCAACCTGGTCTCGATTTCGCGCTGCCCGCCGATGAGGTGGCGATTGCGAAGAGGATCATGCGCCCGCCGCGTCCCCATTCGCCCACGGCAGAGGAGGTGATCGCGCACGAGGCGATGCTGCGAATGATCATTGAGCCCATCTGGCTCGTGGAGGCGTAAACCTCACACCACCGGGTTGTCGGGTGAGGCGGCGATTTGGGCCTCAGCCTGCTGGCGGCGCAACAGCTCGGCGAAGTCGATCGGATTGATCATTAGAGGTGGAAAACCGCCGTCACGGGTCGCGTTCGCGATAATCGCGCGGGCAAATGGAAAGACGATCCGCGGCGTCTCGACCAGAACCAGCGGAGCAAACATCTCTTGCGGCGCGTTTTTGACCGTTACCACTGTCCCGTAGGCGAGCTCGACCAGGAAGACCGGTTCCTCCTGGATGCGGGCCGTCGCGTTGATCGTCAGGACGACTTCGAAAACGTCTGGTCCAAGGTTCTGGGCTTTGACATCGACGTTGATGTCAACCGAAGGCTGCGTCGTTTGCTGGATCAGGCTCTGCGGCGCCCGCGGATTTTCGAACGACAAATCCTTGATATATTGAGCGTTGACGATCAGCTGCTGCGGCCCGTCGGGCATTGCCACCGGCATGTCGCTTTGGCCGTTGCCTCTCGCCTCGTCCGCCATCGCCGTCTCCCCAACACCCACCCTGGTGGCCTAACACGGATCGGGAAGCCGCAGCAACGGTCGGTCCCGGCGTTTGCCCGCATCCGGCGCAAAAAGCAGCTCGGGCTCCCGGTCGGGTCGGATCCCGGGCGGTCGAGTAGCCGCGTATCCTCACGCCAACGCGCTTGCCGTCGTGCCACCCCCGCCCCATGTAGTCATCATCCAGCCGAGGCCCGGAGCCCGGTATTTCTCTACGGCGGCAGGGCGCGGAAGGGAGATGGGCGACTTTCAGCAATACTTCGATATCATCCTGTTCGCGATGGTCGCCGGTTTTTTGGTGCTGCGCCTGCGCAGCGTGCTCGGCCGGCGGACCGGAAACGAGCGGCGGCGCGAATTGTTTGTGCGGCGCCCGCGAGCCGCGCCGGAAAAGGGCCCGACTTTGATCCAACCCAGTCCGGGTGCCGCTGCTACTACTACGACAACTGCACCGCCGGCCGATGCGATCGCGGAAGGGGTGAACCAGATTCATCGCGTCGACCCGAGCTTCGACCCCTCTCAATTCCTTGAGGGTGCTCGCATCGCATTCGAGACGATTGTTACTGCGTTTGCGAACGCCGACAAGGCCGGGCTGCGGCCTTTGCTGAGTGATGAGGTTTGCCAGCAATTTGTCACTGCGATCGACGAGCGTACCGCTGCCAAGGAGACGCTGGAGACGCGAATTCTGCGCTTGGACAGTGCGGACATCGTCGAAGCTGAACTCTTGGGGCGCAACGCGCAGGTGACGGTTAAGTTGACCTCGCAGCAAATCAACGTGACGCGCGCGATGGACGGCAGCATCGTCGACGGCGACCCGGAGCATCCGACCGAGAAGACCGATTATTGGACGTTTGCGCGCGATACCCGATCCGCCGATCCCAACTGGGTTCTCGTCGCCACGAGCAGCGGCTGAGCATCGGCCGCGGGCAAGCCGCGGCGGCCGTGCTCCTCGGCATCTTGGCGATTGCCCTAACGCATGACAGTGGACGGAGGCGATTCAGCCTCGAACCGGTTAGCTTCTACCGGTTATCGGGCTGGACCCAAGATCACGTCTCGGCCGCGGTCTTGGTGTTCCTGAAGTCCTGTGCCCGGTTCTTGACACGCACAGATGTGGCTCCGCTCGATGCGGTTGCTGTGAGCGTTGATTTCGGGCGGGTGGGAGACTGGCGGCCGCTGTGTGAGTCGGCTGAAGCACTGCCGACCGGGAATGATGCGGCTGCCCGGGAATTTTTTGAGAAGGGTTTTACTCCCTTTGCCGTGGCGGACTACGGGAATACGGAGGGATTGTTCACCGGGTATTACGAGATCGAGCTCAACGGCTCGCGGCAACGCCATGGCCGCTATCAGACCCCGCTTTACCACAAGCCTGCGGATCTCGGCGCTGACCCTCCGACGCGCGCCGAGATCGAGGACGGCGCGCTTGCCGGGCGCGGGCTCGAACTTCTCTGGGTCGACGATCCGATTGATGCATTCTTGCTACAGATCCAGGGGTCGGGGCGCGTCCGGTTGAGTGGGGGCGGCACCGTTCGGGTCGGCTACGACGGACAGAATGGCCGTCCCTACGTGCCGGTCGGGCGACTATTGATCGAACGCGGTATGATCCCGCGAGACAAGCTGACGATGGCGGCGATCAGGTCGTGGATGAAGCAGGATCCGGAAGCTGGAGCCGCCCTGCGCCGCGAGGACCCGTCTTATGTTTTCTTTCGGGAAGTCAGGGGCGATGGACCGATCGGGGCCGAAGGGGCCACTTTGAGCGCAGCGCGGAGCATCGCGGTCGATCGCGCTTTCATGGCGCTCGGTATCCCGGTCTGGCTCGAAGCGGATGAGCGGTTCGCCGCGGCGGACAGTGTGCGTCGTCTGATGGTCGCGCAGGATACCGGAGGTGCGATTAAAGGCCCGGTGCGTGGCGATGTCTTCTGGGGCACCGGAGATGTGGCGGGCAGCCGTGCCGGCGTTATGAATGCCAGCGGCAGGTATTACCTGTTGCTACCGCGCGCCGTTGCGCGCCGTCTCGCACCCGGCGGATTGGCGCGGCCGGATTGATTTGCCGACTGGATCGAGCCTAACTTCGGAACGCTTATACTGAGCCGATGAACGCGGGCCGAATTGAATGCGTGTAGCGCTGTTCGTCACGTGTCTGGTCGATTTGTTCCGCCCGACGGTGGGATTTGCGGCCGTCAAATTGCTCGAAGACGCGGGGTGCACGGTCGAGGTCCCGCGTCGGCAGACCTGTTGCGGTCAGCCCGCTTACAACTCCGGTGACCGGGCCGATGCCAAGGCGATCGCCTTGCAGGTATTCAATGCCTTTGCCGGCTATGACTACGTCGTTGCCCCCTCGGGATCTTGTGCCGGGATGCTGCGGGTACACTACCCGGAGCTCTTCGCCGACGATTCGGAGAACCTGCCGCGCGCGCGGGACCTCGCCGAGCGGAGTTGGGAGCTCGTTTCTTTCCTCGTCGACGTCTGCGGCGTGCCGGCGGTCACCGCGAAGTGGCAACGTCGAATCACCTACCATGACGCTTGCTCGGGCCTGCGCGAGCTCGGGGTCAAGCTCCAGCCGCGCCAGTTGCTCGCATCGGTTAGCGGTCTGAGTATCGAGGAATTGCCGGGGGCGGAAGTGTGCTGCGGCTTTGGTGGCACCTTCTGCGTTAAATATCCGAAAATTTCCGACAAGATGGTGACCGACAAGGCCGCCGACATCGCCGCAACCGGCGCCGAAGCGGTCTTGGCCGGAGATCTCGGCTGTCTGCTGAACATAGCGGGCAAACTCTACCGGCTAGGCCGGCAGATCGAAGTTCGCCACGTGGCCGAGGTTCTCGCCGGCATGAACGATCGACTGCCGCCGATCGGCGCGCCGCGGTAACGGGGATGCTTGCGACGAGCCGCAATTTTGAGGCCGCAACCCAGGCCGGCTTGGCTAACCAAAATTTGCAGCGCGCGCTGGGTCTGGCGCGAACCGGGTTTCCACAGCGGCGGCGCCTGGCTGTCGAGCGGCTGCCGGAATTCGAGGCGCTGCGCGAAGCTGGCCGGTTGATTAAGGACCACACTCTCCAGCACCTCGACTTCTACCTCGAGCTGTACGAGGGCAGGGTCAAGGCCTCCGGTGGCGAGGTGCATTGGGCGCGCACCGCGGAGGAGGCGTGCGCGGCGGTGCTGCAGATCTGCCGCTCGGCAGGCGCCAAGCTCGTCGCGAAGGG
>Ga0210396_10002716_pt1 | contig 17891 bp, 11 predicted proteins | sample IncBWH17OmetaG_FD_155466 | JGI IMG/M metagenome (GOLD analysis project Ga0210396, IMG submission 155466) | Forest soil microbial communities from Barre Woods Harvard Forest LTER site, Petersham, Massachusetts, United States - Inc-BW-H-17-O ... | reverse complement strand
ATCTGGCATTTGTTCCGGCGGCCGCCGGAACTTCTTAATGGTTGAGATTTCAAAATATCTATTCGAGAGCCTGCTGACCGACGGGGAGTTCAACTTATATCGCGGACGCGGAGCGGAGGACCTTCGGTCGATTCTTGTAGTGGCACCGGTTCTGAGGCGACCAGATCTGGAGGTGGTCAGACGGCTTGAGCACGAATATTCGTTGCTGGAACGGCTCGAATTAGACTGCGCTCTGAAGCCCCTGACGCTGATTCATCACGAAGGTCGGATAATGCTGGTGCTCGAGGATCCTGGTTCCGGCGTTTTCGGACTTGATGGCTTGTTGGGCCAACCGATGGACCTCGGCCGGTTCCTGCGAATAGGGATTAACTTGGCTGCCGGACTTGGTGAACTACATCGCCATGGTCTCATTCATAAGGATATCAAGCCGGTTCACATCCTGGTCGATCCTGTTACCGATAAAGTGTGGTTTACCGGTTTAGGGATTGCCTCGCAATTACCACGGGAACACCAAGTCCTCGAACCTCCCGAAGTGATTGCTGGGACGCTAGCCTACATGGCGCCCGAACAGACCGGACGCATGAATCGATCGATCGATTCTCGAAGCGACCTCTATTCGCTCGGAATCACGCTTTACCAAATGCTTACCGGTGCGCTTCCATTCATCGCCTCTGAGCCGATCGAATGGATTCACTCTCATATCGCAAGGTCTCCGGTCCCGCCGCATGAGCGGATTCCGGGAATTCCGAAGCCAATTTCGGCACTTGTGTTGAAGCTTCTCGCGAAGACAGCAGAAGAGCGTTATCAGACCGCAGCCGGACTTGACACTGACCTCAGGAAATGTCTGCAGGAATGGAACTCAACAGGCCGGATCCAACCGTTCGCCATCGCGCAACAGGACGTGCCGGACCGGCTCCTGATTCCGGAGAAGCTTTATGGCCGTGAACAAGAGTGCCGGACATTGCTCCAGGCCTTTGACCGGGTGGTCGCATCCGGCAAACCGGAGTTGGTGCTCGTGTCCGGCTACTCTGGGATCGGCAAATCCTCACTCGTCCAGGAATTGTATAAGGTGATCGTGCTACCGCGCGGCATCTTTGTTTCGGGTAAATTTGACCAAAATAAACGAGGTGTCCCCTATGCGACACTCGCGCAGGCGTTCCGAACCCTGGTGAGTCAAATACTCAGCATGAGGGAAGAGGTGGTCAGTCGATGGCGTAACCTGATTGTAGAAGCGCTGGGATCATACGGCCAGTTAATGGTGAATTTGATCCCCGAACTGGAGTTAGTGATCGGAAAGCAACCAGCCGTGTCTCACCTTCCTCCCCAAGAAGCGCAAAGCCGGTTCGAGGCCGTGTGGCGCCGATTTCTGGGCGTGTTTGCCCGAAAGGAACATCCTCTGGCCCTGTTCATTGACGACCTCCAATGGTTGGACCCAGAAACACTTAGGCTGATCGAGCAGTTTCTGACGCATTCGCAGACCGAGTTTCTTTTGTTAGTAGGAGCCTACCGCGAAAACGAGGTCACTGCGAAGCATCCTTTGCGACTAACATTGCAGGCAACCCGCGCTGGCGGAGCGGCTATTCATGAGATCGCCCTGCAACCGCTTTCTTTAAGAGACACTGAAGAACTGCTCGGTGACGCCTTGCATTGTGAGCCGTCATCCACTCGGCAACTGGCCGCCCTCGTCTGCGATAAGACACGAGGTAATCCCTTCTTTACGATTCAGTTTCTCACTACGCTGGCTGAAGAAGAGCTACTGAAATATGAGGCGCGAGAGGCCGCTTGGCGCTGGGACTTGAAGGGTATCCGCGCCAAGGGTTTCACCGACAATGTGGCGGACCTCATGATCGTCAAGCTGCGGCGTTTACCAAACGTTACGCAAGAAGCGTTGAAGCTCCTGTCCTGCCTGGGTAACACCGTGAAGGTCAGCACCATCCTTGCCGCCGTTGATGTGGCAGAAGGGGAAATGCACTCCGCTTTTTGGGAGACTGTCCGAGCTGGGTTAGTTCTGCGAAACGACAATTCCTACCAGTTCCTCCACGACCGGATCCGGGAAGCAGCCTACGCCCTGATCCCGGAAAAGGAGCGCCCGGAGTTCCACCTCGCTATCGGTCGCCGGCTGGTCACCGGGATGTCGCCCGATGAAGTGGTCAAAAATATCTTTGATATCGTCAACCAATTCAACCTGGGTGGTTCGCTCATTTGCGATCGCGACGACAAGACCCGGGTAGCGGCATTGAACCTCGAGGCCGGAAGAAAGGCAAAGACGACGGCCGCCTACGCTTCCGCCGGCGCTTTTTTCTCGCTTGGAATTTCGCTGCTCGAGGACTGGGGATGGGAGAGCCAACCCAAACTGGCCTTCGATTTGCGATACGAAATGGCCGAATGCGAGTTCATCGGCGCCAATTTTGCCGAAACCAGGCGACTGATTTCGGAACTTCTCTCTCGAGGCAAATCGAAGATAGACCGGGCGACTGCTTATCGGTTGAAAATGCATTTGCACATGGTGGAATCGGCCCTGTCTGAAGCGATTCAGAGCGGACTCGATTGTTTGCAGATGTTCGATGTGGTCCTGCCGGTCCGGCCAACCCGAAAAGACGTCCAAATAGAGTACGACAAAGTCTGGCTGAACCTAGGTGTGCGGCCGATTGAGAGCCTCATCGACCTTCCGCTGATGACTAACGCCGAGATGCGGACGGTTATGGATGTGCTCTCGACTCTTTCACACGCGGCGTACCTTGTTGATACCGACCTAACGCAGCTGATCGTCTGCCACATGGTGAACATTAGTCTCACGTATGGGACTACGGACGCTTCAGCCCATGGGTATATCGGGTTTGCGCTCTTTCTCGGACCGGTCTTTCATCGCTACCACGACGCAGACCGTTTTGCCGAGCTCGCCATCCGAACTACCGAAAAAGATCAACTTACTGCCTGGATATCAGATATCCACGTGGTTGCGCAGATGGTAGTTGCCTGGACGCGGCCCCTGACTGTCGCAATTGAATTTTTAGGAACGGCATTTCGAGCGGCAGTTGAATCGGGAGATATTGTTTTCGCCTGTTACAGTTTGGAGCACATGTTGACCAACATGCTGGCTCGGGGTGACAACCTCGATCGGCTTTGGGTTGAATCAGTGAAAGCGATGGATTTCGCTCAGAAAGCGAAATTCTTCCAGGTCATAAACGTTTTATCCAGTACCCAGGCTTTCATTCAAAGCATGCGCGGAGATAACAAGATCCCCTGTGTTGTTGACGAGGAAATAAAAGCAGCTCTGGAACGCGGTGAAGGTTCTCCGCCTGTAGCCATTTGCTTTGACTTGATCCTTAAGCTGCGGACGTATTTTATGACCGGCCAATATGAAGCCGCGGTGGCCATGGTCGGGGAAATAGAGCCGTTGCTCTGGTCCGCCCAATGCCACATTCAAGCGGTCGACTATTACTATTACGCCGCGCTAGCCATGACCGCGATGATTGGGTCCTCTTCGTCGGAACCCCGTCGCTCAGCCGAAGCGCTTAAGCGGCATCTAACGAAGCTCTCTGAGTGGGCGGAAATCTATGCTCCTACCTTCTTCGACAAATACGCGCTGGTGTCCGCTGAAATCGCTCGGCTTGAAGGTCGAGACCTGGAGGCGATGCGTCTGTACGAAGACGCGATCCTGTCGGCGCGTAAACATGGATTTATTCAAAACGAAGCCATCGGTAATGAAGTGGCGGCGCAATTCTATTTGGATCGCGGTTACGAAACGATCGCTCAAAGCTACTTTCGAAATGCTCATCAGTGCTATCTCCGTTGGGGAGCCCTTGGTAAGGTTGAGCAGCTGGAGCAGAAGTTTTCAGGTGTTGTAGACCGATTCTCGATCGGCGATCCGAGCTCGATGGGTGCGCCGGTTGATCAGCTGGACCTACAGACGGTAGTAAAGATATCTCAAGCCGTTTCAAGTGAGATCGTGTTGGAGAAGCTCACCCAAACTCTCATGAGGATTACCGTTGAGCATGCCGGCGCGGAGCGCGGGCTGCTGATATTACAGCAAGGCGAAGAATATCGGATTGAAGCTGAGGCTAAAGTCGGTCCCAGCGGAGTAGAAGTTCGATTACGGCACGCCGCGACTTCTTCTAGTGAGCTACCTGAGTCGCTTCTCCGTTATGTAATCCGATCGCAGCAAAGTTTGATTCTGGACGACGCCTCCAGCCAAAGCCTCTTTTCTCAAGATCCTTACGTGCTGGAGAAGCGACCCAGGTCTGTGCTCTGTTTTCCCTTGGTAAAGAGGACTGACTTAATTGGCGCGCTTTATCTGGAGAACAACTTGGCGCCTCGGGTTTTCACGCCGAAGCGGCTTGCTCTCCTGCAACTATTGACGTCTCAAGCCACCATTTCTTTAGATCATGCTCGCTTGTACGCTGAGGCTAAACGAGCTGAAGGATTGCAAGCCGCAATGGCCCGTGAGCGAGAAACCTTTGCTCAGCAGCGCGTCGCTCAGTTGGCCAAAGCGAACGCCGCTTTGCGTGATTCGCTCGATGAGCTCGCTTCTGTCCCGCAGCTGGATGAGTTCATTGGTCAGGTCATGGGGGCCATTACTGGGCAGTTGGGCGCGGTTTCTTCCAGTCTGTGGATGTTCAACCTCGACGACGAGACATTTGCGCTTGAACTAATCTATCAAGACAGATGGGTCAGGTCGCCTGTTGAAATCGAATACCCAGAGCACCTGCGTGTTCTCAAGCTGGATGAAGTCGCCAGTTGGGCGCCGGCCCGCTTGGACCAGCCTATCACCCTATTCCGTCTCGATAGTTCGATAGCAATGCGGATGCCGGAAAGGCTACGTACCTATCTAATCGCGCAAGGCGTTAAGTCGCTCTTACTTATACCGTTGAGCTCCAAGGGGGAGATTAGTGGTATGCTGAGCTTTCGGTTTACAGATGACCGCCAATTTCAAGAGGAGGACCTGGAGATTGCCAGAGCCCTAGCAACGCAGGCGAGCCTAGCCATTCAGCTTACGCAATTAGCGAAGACAGCCCGGGAATCTGCTGTGCTCGAGGAGCGGAACCGCTTGGCTGGTGAGATCCATGATTCGTTAGCTCAGAGTTTTGCGGGTATCTCCATGCAACTTTCGGCCGCGACGCGAGCATTTGCCAGAAAAGACAAAGACGCCGCGTCCCACGTAGAACGCGCCAACGAGCTGGCCCGGTTCGGGCTGTCGGAAGCGCGCCGTTCCGCGCTCAGTCTGCGCTCAAATATCATAGAGGAGTCCGGCTTGATCGAAGCGCTACGCAAGTTGACTGAGCGCTCGAATATTCCTGGCCTCATAAGTTGTTCATTTCAGGCCAGCCGGGTAGACGAAAAAGCCTTGTCACCACAGGTTCAACAGGATCTGCTACGAATCGGACAGGAGGCGATCAGTAACGCACTCCGCCATGCGCAGCCTACGGAGATCAGGGTCAGCCTGCGCTTAAACCCGCCAAACCTGGTGCTTAAGGTCACCGATAACGGTTCAGGACTGGCCAAGTCTCGGGGGATGAGGGAAGGCCAAGGTTTCGGATTTGCCAATATGCGGGCGCGGGCTAAGAACCTAGGAGCCACGTTGGATCTTCGGAGTAACCCAGGCCGCGGGACCAGCGTTATTGTGCGTCTGCGACTGGCGGACTCGCCCAGACCGGACTCGCCTGAGGCTCGTCCGGATGACAAATGACAAATTGGTCGGCCTTCATCTGTCATCGGTCATGCGGACGAGCTTCAGGCGAGTCCGGTCTGGCGAGTCCGATTAGCCGACAGACTTATCCTGGGCCCCCTCTAACGAGCAACGGAAAACACCTTTCTCGAATCGGCGCCAAGGAGTAGCCTGAAGTTAATTGCCCCCGGGGCGGACTGCTCCATGAAACCCTCTCTAGATAACGTGATTCGAGTTCTTATTGCAGACGATCATCCGGTAGTACGTGAGGGATTGGCAGCTATCCTGCGATCGGAACCGGACGTTCAAGTTGTCGCAGAGGCTACCGACGGCGTGCACGCTTGTGCACTCTATGACGAGTACCTTCCAGATGTGGTTATTTTGGACCTGCGGATGCCGCGGAAAGATGGACTCAAAGTGGTTACAGAGCTCATGTCCAGCCGCCGGCCGAAGCCGCGTATTATTGTCATGACTACATATGAGACCGAAGAGGACGTACGCCGGGCATTGCAGGCAGGCGCAAAAGCTTATCTGGTGAAAGGGGCACTGCCTGAGCGAATTCTCGAGACGGTTCGCCGAGTTGCTGGTGGAGAAGCTTTGGTGCCGGCTAACATCGCTTCCGTTCTCACCGAGTCATTGAGTCACCCTGAGCTCTCGCCCCGCGAATTGCAAGTTTTACGGAAGATGGCGGCCGGAGACAGTAACAAGGAAATCGGCCAGAAACTGAGTATCACGGAACACACGGTGAAAGCTCACGTAAAGGCGATACTGCTCAAGTTAGGCGCAGTAGGTAGGACCGAGGCGATCGCAATCGCCATGAAACGGGGACTACTCCGAGAACCTTAGGGCACGGATTGATATCTCGGCCAACTTCCGGAGAGAGGCGCGCAACTTCTCTTTACGCGCACTCCTAGCATCGGATCGTCGCACGATCTCTCCGATCAGCAAAGGAGGATCAGACAAGGTCTTAGTGGTTTGGACTTTAAATCGTCTATTCATAGCTTCTTCAATACTCGGTAGGGATGAGCTCCTGCTCATCCGCGTTTGTTTGCCTGGCACATACTCAGATCGGGCCGCCCCAATGTTAGCGTGACCAACCGACAACCCCGGATGAGCGGGAGCTCATCCCTACCCGGCACTACCTCGATTTAAGCCTCGGCAGCGGTTAGCCCTCCAGGAAACGAGAGGGATTTGATCCCGGACAACGCGCTTTCTGCAGGGCAGCTATTGATCGCAAGAGCAGAATGATACGCAGCATGAAAAAGGGTGTAACAGACGGACAACTGCTCCCGATCCTTGGGCGTGTAAACGACCACGGCTCCTGCGGGCATCAAGCCAAACGAGCTCAGATAGTGTGGCTCGGCCCATCCTCTGACAATCGCCCAATGTGCGCACACCAATGGAAGCGCCAGATAGATCGTCGGTGCTCCCAGCAGCACCCGGGCGAACTCTCGTGCGCTGATAAACGTTGCTGAATCGAGCGTGGCCGCATTTTCCTCAAACCGGATCGAGATCGCCGTCGGAGGACTGCTCACATCCGACAGCGCTTCGACGTGCGGCCAGCTAAGCACGTCTCTGACTAACTGGTCTATGTATTTGCGATTACCATGTCCGCTGCATTGAATGTGTAACGGCCCGCGCAATGTTTTTGGTCTTGAGGTTTTTCTGACCGGTAAGTCTTGGAGGGCGCGCGGGTCTATTTTGATGCCTGGTTGGTTTTCGAGCATAACCCATTAAAATTGATTTCGTCAGTTTCATCCGGCGCGAGAGAGCCGCAATTACACCGGCGAGTGAGTTTCGCTCTCACCAAATGAGGTAGCCCGGCACCACTTCTTGCCATCAAAAGACAGGAACAACAGCATTTGTGTTACCAAGAATGTATGAAAACAAGCATTTGGTGATAGATTGACGGCGCAATCCGAGAAAAACCGATGAGTCCGGGACGGGTCTCGGCCATCTGCCAATCCGGAACGAGAAACCGTAAGTACGAATTTCCGTACCGCGATCGTCAGCTGGCACTAGGTCATAAACAACTCATTGTGAGGGCAAATTCGGTAGAATGCCGCGAGTGGCACGCAAGGTGTTACCCTGGTGCTTGCGCGCTTGATTACAAAACAACCAATCAAAGGAATGGCTGGTAAAGGCTCCCTTAGAGCTATAGCGAGTAGCCCTGCAGAATTATAGCCTTCACCAGCTCTCATGCTATGAAACCTACGCAAAAGCTTCACGAACTTGGCCAGAGCCTATGGCTGGATAATATCACACGAGATCTGCTCACCAGCGGTACGCTCCGGCGTTATCGTGATGAGCTCTCGGTCACCGGTCTCACATCGAACCCGACGATCTTTGATCACGCCATCAAGAACAGTGCCGCCTATGATGAGACCATTCGGGAGAAGCTCGCTGAAGGCAAATCAGGCGAGGAATTGTTCTTCGAACTAGCTCTAGAAGACCTCGTCGCAGCTGCAGGTATATTCCGGCAAATTTATGATGAAACGGCCGAAGTTGATGGCTGGGTATCGTTAGAAGTTTCCCCTTTGTTAGCTAATGACACGGCTACCACGTTGAGCGAGGCCAAGGACCTTCACGCCAGAGCCAATTGTCCAAACTTGTTTATCAAAATTCCCGGCACCAAAGAAGGCGTACCTGCGATTGAAGAAGCCATCTTTGCCGGTGTTCCCGTTAATGTAACCTTGTTGTTTTCGCCGGTACAGTACGTCGCAGTGGCAGAGGCTTACCTCAAAGGTATCGAACGCCGGATCGCAGCAGGACTTCCCGCACAGGTCGGGTCAGTCGCTTCTGTCTTTATCAGCCGGTGGGACACAGCCGTCATGGGTAAGGTCCCGGAACCATTGAGCGACAAACTCGGTATCGCGATTGCCAAAGCGATCTACAAGACCTATCGGGATTTGTTGGCTTCACCGCGTTGGCAGCGCGCCTTCAACGCGGGAGCCCGGCCGCAGAGGTTGCTGTTTGCTAGCACCGGAACAAAAGATCCCAAGGCCTCTGATGTCCTCTATATAAAAGAGTTAGCCGCTCCGCTCACGATTAATACTATGCCGGAGAAGACGCTGCTAGCGTTTGCCGAGCATGGTGAGGTAAGTGAGGCCCTGCCGGTTGATGGCGGCGATAGCAGTGCCGTGTTAGCTCATTTTGCAAATGCGGGTATCGAAGTGGAGAGCCTGGCGGCTAAACTTCAATCCGATGGGGCTGCGTCATTCGTCGCTTCTTGGAATGAACTAATGGCAGTGATCGACTCGAAGAGCGCTGCGCTGCAGAAGGTCGCCTGAAGATCAACCACGAATGGACAGGAATAGGAGACGATGATTTGCGTCAATCCCGGTTCGTTCGACATCCCAACCCCATACAAACATGACAGCGACTAACCCATCTCTGCGGAGCTTGCCGGCTTGGAAAGCACTAGAAGCTCACTATGCCAAGGTACGCGAATTGCATCTGCGCCAGCTTTTCGCGGACGATCCCAAGCGCGGTGAACGTTTGGTGCTGGAAGCAGCCGGCCTCTACCTCGATTATTCGAAAAATCGCGTCACCGATGAAACGCTGAAGCTTCTACTGCAGTTGGCGGAAGAATGCCGTCTGCGCACGTGGATCGACGCGATGTTTAGCGGCGAGAAGATTAATATCACTGAAAACCGCGCCGTGCTGCATGTCGCTCTGCGGGCGCCGAAAGAAGCATCAATCGTGGTGGATGGTGAGAACGTGGTGCCACAGGTCCACGCGGTGCTCGATAAAATGGCCGCCTTCGCGGACCGAGTCCGGGGGGGCGATTGGAAAGGTCACACCGGCAAGCGGATTCGCAATGTGATTAACATCGGGATCGGCGGTTCTGACCTTGGGCCGGTGATGGCGTACGAGGCGCTGAAACACTACACCCATCGGTGGATGACCTTGCGTTTCGTCTCTAATGTTGATGGTACTGACTTTGCGGAAGCGGTTCAGGATCTCGATCCGGCGGAGACCTTGTTCATCATTTCCTCAAAGACATTCACAACGCTGGAAACCATGACCAACGCACACACTGCGCGGGACTGGTCATTGGCCGGCCTGGGAGGTGATGTTCGCGCGGTGGCCAAACATTTCGTGGCAGTCTCCACCAACGCAGAAAAGGTATCGGAGTTCGGGATCGATACCGCGAATATGTTTGGGTTCTGGGATTGGGTTGGCGGTCGTTATTCGATGGACTCCGCCATCGGACTTTCCACCATGCTGGCGATCGGTCACGAGAACTTCCGCGCGATGCTCGCGGGGTTCCATGAGATGGACGAGCATTTTCGGACCGCGCCATTCGAGCGGAACTTGCCCGCCCTGCTGGGACTTCTGACGGTGTGGTACACCGATTTTTTCGGTTCCGAAACGGTGGCGATTTTGCCTTACGAGCAGTATCTGAAGCGGTTCCCGGCGTATCTCCAGCAGCTAACCATGGAGAGCAACGGCAAGCATGTAACCTTGGCTGGAACCAAGGTCGATTATTCTACCGGACCAATTTATTGGGGAGAACCTGGGACCAACGGCCAGCATTCGTTCTACCAGTTGATTCACCAGGGTACCCGATTGATTCCCGCGGATTTCATCACCTTTGTTGAGACTCTGAATCCATTGGGCCGGCACCACGACATGTTGTTGGCTAACGTCTTCGCTCAGACCGAAGCCCTGGCGTTTGGCAAGACCGTTGAACAAGTGAAAGCGGAAGGAACTCCGGACTGGCTGGCGCCACATCGGGTCTTTGAAGGAAATCGTCCGTCCAACACGATTTTGGCTGACCGGCTCACTCCGGAGATGCTCGGCAAGCTCGTTGCCTTATATGAACACAGTGTCTTTACCCAGGGGGCGATCTGGAATATCGACTCGTTCGATCAGTGGGGCGTTGAGCTAGGGAAGGTTCTCGCCCAGCGCATTATCCCGGAGCTTGAATCCAAAACGGAACCGGAGCTTGGGCACGATAGTTCTACTAACTCTCTGATACAACGTTATCGGAAACTGAAAGCGACTAACTAAAAACAACATCAATCCGCTGCGGCGGATGGAATACGAACCGGCTCCGTAGTCTCAATATGTTGTTAATCCATGACTCCGACACGCCGTTTGGCGGGAGGCGAAGACGAGCACGAAGCCACTGATGCGAACGAAGGAAAACTTACTATGCAGCTTGGAATGATTGGACTTGGAAGGATGGGGGCAAACATGGTGCGGCGGCTTCTGGTTGGGGGCCATCACTGCGCCGTGTTCGATGTCTCATCGAAAGCGGTGGAAGAGCTGGTTCACGACGGGGCGGCTGGAGCCTCCTCCCTCACTGAGCTAGTGAAAAAGCTCAATGCTCCGCGAGCGATTTGGTTGATGGTGCCTGCGGCGATCGTGGATAAAACCATTGCTGAGCTTCAGCCGCTGCTTGAGCCGGGCGACATCGTCATCGACGGGGGTAACTCGTACTACGTCGATGACATCCGGCGAGCCAAGGAGCTCGCCGCTAGCGAGATCCATTACGTTGATGTTGGCACCAGCGGCGGGGTTTGGGGTTTGGAACGTGGTTACTGCATGATGATTGGCGGCGAAACCGCCGTGGTGAAACATCTGGATCCGATTCTTGCCACGCTCGCGCCTGGAAAGGGCGAGATCGATCATACGCCGGGGCGAGAAAAACTAAATGGCACGGCTGAGTTTGGTTATCTGCACTGTGGACCCAATGGCGCCGGTCACTTCGTCAAAATGGTCCACAATGGGATCGAGTACGGAATCATGGCGGCCTACGCCGAAGGGATCGGGGTCTTGCGCGCCGCTAACGTCGGGAAGCACACGGATACGATTGACGCCGAAACCACGCCATTACGTGAGCCTGAACATTATCAATATGACCTGAACCTTGCGGATATTGCAGAGGTATGGCGGAGAGGCAGTGTCATTGCCTCCTGGTTGTTGGATCTGACGGCGATCGCTTTGCTCAAGGATCCCGCTCTGGCAAAGTTCACCGGTCGCGTGTCGGACTCTGGCGAAGGCCGTTGGACCATCAAGGCGGCTATCGATGAGGGAGTTCCGGTGCCGGTCTTAACCACATCGCTCTACGAACGGTTCAGTTCTCGAGGTGAAGCTGATTTTCAAGACAAGCTTCTTTCCGCAATGCGATTTGAGTTCGGCGGACACTTGGAAAAACCCGGGAAATGATTAAGAACCAATAATGGATTCTCACTCAGATGCATTGGTATTCTTCGGTGCGACCGGTGACCTGGCGTACAAGAAGATCTTTCCCGCTTTGCATGCGATGGCCAAACGCGGACACTTGAATGTGCCCGTGATCGGTGTGGCCAAGGCGGGTTGGGGTCTGGACCAATTAAAGGCCAGAGCCCAGGATAGTATCGAAAAACATGGTGGTCTCGATTCGGCCGCGTTTGCGAAGCTAGCGAGTCTTTTGCGCTATGTTGATGGCGATTACAAAGATCCGGCGACCTTTCAGACCTTACGCCGGGAGTTAGGACCGGCCAAGAGCCCAGCACATTACCTGGCGATCCCGCCGGTCTTATTCGGTTTGGTGGTTGAACAACTGGCTAAGGCGGGCTGTAATGAAGGTGGCCGGGTTATTATCGAAAAGCCTTTCGGACGCGATTTGGCTTCAGCCAGAGAGTTGAACCGGATTTTACTTAGCGTCTTCGACGAGAAGTCAATCTTCCGGATTGACCATTATCTGGGAAAACGCCCGGTCCATAACTTGGTGTTCGTGCGCTTCGCCAATGCGATTCTGGAGCCTTTTTGGAATCGTAATCATGTCGAAAGCGTACAGATCACCATGGCGGAGAACTTCGGAGTCCAAGGCCGAGGCGCCTTTTACGATGAGACCGGTGCGCTCCGCGATGTGATCCAAAACCATCTGTTTCAGGTCATGGCTAACCTGGCTATGGAGCCACCCGCCAGAACCGATAGCGAATCGCTGCGGGACGAAAAAGTCAAAGTGCTGAAATCCATCGTCCCCTTGGAAAAGAAGAACATTATACGAGGTCAATTTAAGGGCTACAAGAAGGAGAAGGGTGTCGCGGCGGATTCGCAGGTAGAAACCTTCGCGGCGATACAACTGGAGATCGACTCCTGGCGGTGGAAAGGGGTGCCGTTTTATATTCGAGCCGGGAAATGTCTCCCGGTGACTTGTGCCGAGATTCTGGTTCGCCTTCGTCAGCCACCGACGATGTACGAAGGGTTTAACTTGGCCCCTAACCATTTTCGATTTCGCATCAGTCCGGAAGTAACCGCGGCTTTTGCTATCAACAGAGTGGCCGTGGACGCGGACGACAAAAGCGAAAGCAAAGAGCTGATATTAAGCCAGCATCCAGAAGCTGCAGAGATGGACGCTTATGAACGTTTGCTGGGCGATGCTATGTGCGGAGACGCCACCCTGTTCGCGCGGGAAGATTACGTGGAGGAGGCATGGCGAATTGTCGATCCCTTGTTGAAGGCAAGTACACCCGTGTATGAATATGAGCCTAACACTTGGGGACCGGCTGAGGTGGATCGAATGGTCACACCGCCTGGCGGGTGGCAGAACCCGGTCGTGGAAGGCTGAGGCGCAGCCAAAGGAATAGCCGCAAAAGAGCACAAAGAACGCAAAGGAAATAAAACAGGAACCGTAGATGTACGGAGATAAGAATGATCCGTAGATTGCACGGCGCGAAATTCCTGTAAGCGGGAACTGCGCAAACTGTATTTTAGGTTTAACTACTGACAACCAGCAAAAGACACCCCAAAAAATCGTGTCTTCAGATGGCGCCATGATCGAAGCCCATAACCAAATCCGCGTAAATCTGCAGCTCGTCCGCAGCAGCTTTCGCCCTGCAGATACTTTGTCTCCCGGGTTAGCGGAGGCGGATTTATCTGCGGTTCGTTTTTTGCGTTCTTTTGCGGCTATTCCCTACCAGTATGAAGATTGAAATATTCACAGATGCCCAAACAGTCGCAGAGGAAGCAGCTAAGCTCATCGCCAGTGAGGCGCGATCGGCCGTAGCTGAACGCGGTCGCTTCGTATTCGCCGTGAGTGGCGGTCACACTCCCTGGGTCATGCTTAAGGCCTTAGCTAAAGAGGACGTTCCCTGGGACAAGGTGCACTTGGCTCAAATTGATGAACGTGTTGCTCCCGCTGGGGACCCGGACCGCAACCTCACCCATTTGCGGGAGAGCCTGCTGGAAAATGCGCCTTTACCTCCGAATCAAATCTACGCGATGCCGGTCGAATCGAGCGATCTGGAGAACGGCGCCAAAGAATACGCCAAAGTGCTCGAAAAAATCGCCGGCGTTCCACCGGTTTTCGATCTGGTTCACCTGGGGCTTGGACCTGACGGGCACACCGCGTCGTTAGTCCCTGGCGACCCTGTATTGCAGGTCAGCGATGCAGAGGTCGGAGTTACCGGAGTTTATCAGGGGCGGCGCCGGATGACATTGACCTATCCAATGCTGAATCGGGCCCGGCGAGTCCTTTGGTTGATGACGGGGAAAGACAAAGTAGAGATGTTGAAACGCCTGACCAAAGCTGATCCGACGATTCCAGCCGGGCGTATTAATCAAGAGAGAGCTTTGGTGTTCGCCGACCGCGAGGCGGCCGGTGAAGCCTAGTGAGAATGGGAAAACGCTTCGTGGTGTTAATTACCCTGGGGTTAAAACCCCAGGCTGAGTCCTTTTATTCCTTCGGGGAGAAGCTCTTTCCCATTCGAGGCGTAACCTAAACTACCCAGCAAACAGTCAGGAGCCAAAAGAGAACATGCGAATTGGAATTGTTACAGATCACGGTGGCTTTGCTCTAAAGGAAGAGATTGTGAAGCGTCTGGAGGGGACCTCTCACGAGGTCGTCGATCTAGGCGCTCATACACTCAATCAGGGCGACGATTACCCAGATTTTGTGGTCCCGTTAGCGAGAGCAGTTGCCGAAGGCAAGGTCGACCGGGGGATAGCCATTTGCGGTAGCGGCGTCGGGGCGTCAGTCTGTGCCAACAAATTAGCGGGCGTAAGAGCCGGGTTGGTTCACGACCATTTTTCGGCCCGGCAAGGGGTCGAGGATGATCATATGAACGTTATTTGCATGGGTGGCCGGACGGTGGGCCCGGAAGTAGCCTGGGATCTCGTACAAACATTTCTAGCTGCTGAATTCAGCCAAGCCGAGCGGCACTTGCGACGATTAGGCAAAGTCGCTGCGCTGGAGTCGGCGCCAGCCAAGCAATAACTCGAAAGGTAAACCTAATGACTGACCAAGAATTGGACCAGTTATCCGTTAACACGATCCGCACTCTTTCAATCGACGCGGTGCAGCAAGCCAAGTCTGGCCATCCCGGTACGCCGATGGCGCTTGCTCCTTTGGTATACACCATTTGGAACCGAGCCATGCAATTCGACCCGGAAGATCCGATTTGGCCGAATCGTGACCGATTCGTGCTCTCGAACGGTCACGCATCGATGTTGGTTTGGTCGATTCTGCACCTGACCGGCACGAAAGCGGTGAACGCTGACTACGAGAACTTAGGGCAACCCTCGGTCACGTTGGAAGATATCCGACGGTTCCGGCAACTGGACAGCAAGGCGCCTGGGCACCCAGAATACCACTGGGTTTCGGGGGTGGAGACAACCACGGGACCGCTTGGCCAAGGCGTTGCCACCAGCGTTGGTATGGCCATTGCTCAGAAATGGTTGGCTGCCAGGTATAATCGCCCTGGTTACAACCTCTTTGATTATCGGATTTTCGCGGTTTGCGGAGATGGCTGTATGATGGAAGGAGTCGCTTCCGAAGCGGCTTCACTCGCGGGTCATCTTGGTCTGGCCAATCTTTGCTGGGTGTACGATAACAACCACATTACCATCGAGGGAAATACTCGGATTGCGTTTACTGAGGACATTGCTGCCCGCTTCCAAGGGTACGGCTGGAGCGTTTTGCGGGTGGGTGACGCCAACGACATTGACCGTATCGAGACGGCTCTGCAGGTCTTTAAGCGAACATCGGATCGTCCAACTTTCATCATTCTCGACAGCCATATTGGTTACGGTTCCCCGCATAAGCAAGATACGGCGGAGGCTCACGGCGAACCGCTGGGCGAGGACGAGGTCCGTCTGGCTAAGCGCAGCTACGGATGGCCGGAAGACGCGAAGTTTCTTGTACCGGACGGCGTCCGAGAACATTTCGCGGCGGGAATCGGCGCGCGCGGTGCGAAAGCGCGCCGTCAATGGGCTGACCTGTTGGGGTCTTACGCGGGCAAGAATCCCGAACTGGCTAACGAGATTAATCTCATGCAACGCCGGGAGTTGCCGGCCGGATGGGACCAGAATCTACCGGTTTTCCCGGCTGACCCGAAGGGTGTCGCGGGCCGGGAAGCCTCCGGCAAAGTACTGAACATTCTGGCGCAGAATATACCCTGGTTTTTGGGAGGATCGGCCGATCTCGGTCCGTCTAACAAAACGACCTTGAAATTCGATGGCGCTGGAGACTTTCAAGCTGATAATCCCAGTGGTAAGAATCTGCATTTTGGCATCCGGGAACATGCCATGGGAGCAGTGGTTAACGGATTAGCGCTTTCGAAGCTCCGCCCTTTCGGCGCAACGTTTTTTATTTTTAGTGATTACGCGAGGCCTGCCATCCGCCTATCTGCGCTCATGGAGTTGCCGACGATTATGATCTTCACTCACGATGCGATGGGTGACGGAGAGGACGGTCCAACTCATCAACCGATCGAGCACCTGGCCTCGTTAAGGGCTATCCCCGGGTTGGTAACATTGCGGCCCGGTGACGCCAACGAAGTCGTCGAAGCCTACCGTTATGTCCTTCAGCTGCGCCACCAGCCAGCGGTCTTCGCGCTATCGCGCCAACCCTTACCGACCTTAGATCGGGCCAAGTACGAACCGGCTAGCGGGGTTGCGCAAGGTGCCTACATCTTAGCGGATGCGCCTGGAGGCTACCTTCCTGGCAGGACTTCCAACACCAACCCCAATCCGGAGTTAATATTAATCGCCTCTGGCAGTGAGCTTAGCCTCGCGGTGGATGCCTACGAGCAGCTAATCAAAGACGGGGTCCGGGCTCGAGTCGTCTCGATGCCCTCGTGGGATATCTTCGAGCGTCAGAGCCCGGAATACCGGAATAGCGTCCTCCCATCGAGTGTCAAAGCACGGGTCGCGATTGAGCAGGCCTCGACTTTTGGATGGGACCGTTACGTCGGCGAGAAAGGCCGTGTCATCGGCATGCACACGTTCGGGGCATCGGCTCCGCTAAAGGAACTGCAAAAGAAATTCGGGTTTGTCCCCGATCAAGTGGTGGCGGTGGCGAAGGAAGTGTTAGCGTCAATTAACAGTTAGCAGTTACCGGTTTGCTGTTAGCAAACTGTGCTGCGTCAGGAGCAAAATATTTTATAGCTAGCCGGCTTCCAATTGCCGCTAGCTCGGCAGAGCGACATATTATGGTGACGAAAACGCGTACCCCGACTAAGGTTAGCTTCGTCCGCTCGGATGAAAATCCGAACTTAGATGTCGCTCCTACGGAGCTGATCGCGATTCTGTAACGGCGATTGCTATAAAGATTGCGCTCCTCCGGAGCTGGAAAGCGCGGGCTGTGAACCGTGAACAGTGAAACGTACAGAATGAAACCTTACACGAACAAAGATCCGATTAGGTTGGTCCTGGCAGATGTCGACGGGACACTCGTAACTCAGGAGAAAGTACTAACCGCCAAAGCGAAAGCAGCGGTGGCAAAGCTGAAGAACGCGGGAATCACTTTTGCTATCACGAGCGGGCGGCCGCCCGGCGGTATGCAAACTGTGATTAAGGACTTAACCCTGACGACGGTGGTGGCCGGGTTTAACGGCGGCGTCTATGTCACGCCTCGGTTGGATCCGATTGTGACCCGCGACCTGCCTAAGGATGCCGCTGCCCGGGCGCTTGAATTGATTACCAGCCACGGCTTAGTCGCATGGCTTTATACCGACACGGTTTGGTATGTGCAGGATCCGAAAGGGCCGCATGTCGATCGCGAAGCTTGGACCGTTGGGTTCAAACCTGAAATCGCTTCGGATTATTCTCCATACGTTGGACAAACGGCCAAGATTGTTGGCGTGAGCGACGACCACGACGCGGTGGCGGCTTGCGAGAAAGTGGTTCAGGAGGAATTAGGTCACCAGGTGTCTGCAGCTCGGTCGCAGCCATACTATCTGGACGTAACTCATCCCGCGGCCAACAAGGGGAGTGTAGTCGATTTTCTATC
>Ga0210396_10002715_pt1 | contig 17898 bp, 12 predicted proteins | sample IncBWH17OmetaG_FD_155466 | JGI IMG/M metagenome (GOLD analysis project Ga0210396, IMG submission 155466) | Forest soil microbial communities from Barre Woods Harvard Forest LTER site, Petersham, Massachusetts, United States - Inc-BW-H-17-O ... | reverse complement strand
GGGCTCGGATCGAGTCGGGTCATGGCTCTGGGCCGTTGCGACTTGCGTCGGGATGACCGAGCTGGCGGGCTCGGGCAGCGCAATTGGGACGGGGGTCGGGGCGAGATCGGATTGAGCGACTTCGATTGCGTCGCTCCCGGACGGCGTGGAATCGGTCATGGGGTTCTCCCATAAAAGAGGTGTATTAGGTGAATGTTCGCATTAACCCAAACTTAGTACGAACATAGGGGGCTGTTTATTTCACGGAAATAAAAAAATTTCTCGCAATTTTACGATAAATGGCCACAGCAAAATTGTGATAAACAGAGTGCCATTTCAGGCCATATTTGGCCATTCCGTGCCGCGCACGGCCTGCAGAGGGTTTTCCGACTGCAAAATGGAAGAATTCCGGGTTGGGGGTGCAACCATATTGTTAAGGTGGGGGCGTGGTCGTGGGCGGCGGAGGTGCCTTATGGCGGAGCGAATGATCGAAGTTCTGGAGGATCGGCGGCTGTTGTCGGCGGTGCACCTGGGGACGCACCTGATCCGGCCGCAAAACATTGCCGGGACGCACTTTGCGGCGGCGCAGACGGTGCAGTTCAGCGCGGCGCCGGGGGCCGTGCAGAGTGGATTGAATGCCATCGCGCCGTCGGCAATCTCAAGCTCGCAAACGGTTTATGTGCACACGCTGAATTCCACGACGACGTTTTACGGCGTGGTGCTGACGAGCACGACCGGCGGGCCGAATACCCGGCTGGTGGTCGATGAAAATGGGCTGCCGGCGGGAAATGAAAAAGTCACTTTCGGACAACTCCAGAACGGGCCGGCCAACGACAAATCCATCGCGACGGCGATGCAAAAGCTGGCGCCCAGCGGCGTTACCATCGGAGCTTCGCAGCCGGTTTTTGTGCGATCGGTGCGGGGGACGACGACGTTCTCCGTCACATTCGTCAACAGCAACGGGACGGTGACGAGGATCACGGTTGATTCCAGCGGAGCGGCGGTGGCGTCGCCGGCCCCGACGCCGGTCAGTGCGAACACGACGACGTTTGCCGCTGTGCCGACGGCGGTGCAGAACGGCTTGCAGGCGCTGAGCAGTACGACCATCCCGACAACGCAGGCCGTGTTCGTTCAGAAGATCAGCTCGGCGACGACCTATTACGCCATCAGTCTGACCGGCGGTACGAGTGCGGCGGCGTCGCATATTGTCGTGGACCAGAACGGCTTGCCCGCCGGCAGCGAGCGGGTGACGGTCGGCGAGCTTCAGAACGGACCGGCCAACGACAAAACCATCGCCAGCGGGCTGCAAAGCCTGGCGCCGAGCGGCGTGACAATTGCGGCGACGCAGAGCGTTTCTGTCCGCACGTTTAACGGCTCGACGACCTACTCGGTGCGGCTTGAAAACAGCAACGGCACCGAGACGGACATCACGGTGGATTCGAGCGGCAAAGTGCTGACCCTCACGGCGCCGAACTTCACGACGACGACTTTCGGTGCGACGCCGAGCGCCGTGCAGGCGGGCCTACAGGCGATCGCGCCCAGTGGAACGACGATCGCGTCGACGCAGTTGGTTTTCGTGGTGACGATCAACTCAACGACGACCTATTACTCGGTCGATCTGTTCGGCAACGGAATGTTCACGGTGTTCCGCCCCCGGCTCACCGTCGACGAAAACGGGCTGCCGGCTACCAATCAGCAGCTGACTTTCGGCCAGCTCGAGAACGGCCCCGCCGCCGACAAGACGATCGTGACGGCGCTCCAGAACCTGGCGCCCAGTGGCGTAACGATCGCCGCCACGCAGACGGTTTTAGTCCGAACCGTCAACGGCGCGACAACGTTCACCGTCAACCTCACGAACATGAACGGCACGACTTCGCAGATCACGGTGGATTCGAGCGGCGCCGCGGTCTCGCCGCCCACCACGGTTGGCGATGGCGGTGGGGACCATCATGGCTTTGGAGATGGCATGTTCGACCACGGCATGTTCGGCAACGGATTTTTCCTGAGCTTCGGCGGCTCAGGCTTCCACCTGTTTGCACACTCCTAATTCCGCCCGAGAGGATATCGATCGAGCCACTCTTGCATCGCCGCGTCTGGTGCAACAGTCGGCGCGACAGGGATCGGCTCGGCCGCGACGGATCGAGCGTTGGCGCCCAAAGTCAGCTTAATGAGCGATTTTCCATGCGGCTCGGGCACGAATGCGGGTGGTCGATCCGTGCCCGCCGGCAACAGCGCATCCAGATCCGCGCCCGCGGCGCGGGCGCGGGGGCTCGGCGGTTTCGGGGGATTCGGCTGGCACTAAGGATGATTCTGAGGCCCCGCGAAACAGAAAACTCACTGGTTCACAACCCTTCCCTTCCTTGAAGCCAGGCGGTCCGCCAACGGGCCGCCCGGCTGGCGCCGAATGCTCATAGTTGACAGTTTCCACGTCGGGTGGTCCCATTGATAAGCACGTTTCCGCAAACTCCCTCGATTTGAGGAAAGGAGCCGGAATGCAGCTGTCGAACGATGTCTTTTCGCGGCTTGCCCGCCTGATGTTTTCCTTGCTGATGGCATTGTGCTGGGCGGGGATGTGCGATGTGGCGCGGGCGCGGCCGCTCGCGGCGGCCAGTGACGACGCCCAGCTTACTCCCCAGCAGTGGCAGGCGCAGGCGGACGCGTTGGACAAGCGATTGCAGGAATTGGAGGCCTTGGAGCGGGAAATTCCGCGGGAGACCTTCGATCCGGGGGCGATCGTGGCGAAGGTGGGTTCCGATCCCGTGAAGCTCTGCGACTGGGTGAGGCAGGAAACGTCGCCGCTGCCGTACCGGGGCGTCCTACGCGGGCCGATCGGCGTCTTGATGGACCGCCTGGGCAACAGCCTCGATCGCGCGCTGCTTCTGGCGCGGCTTCTCCAAGCAACAGGATCGACCGTGCGGCTGGCCCATGCGCAGCTCGCCGCCGAGCAGGCCAAACGGATGCTTGCCGACCAGCCCAAGGCCAGGCCGCCCGCCGGAGCGGCGGGATCGCGCGCCGATGCGGAGGCGGCCGCCGAGCAATATGCCAAGGCGCACGCCCAGGACCCGCGGCAGGCGCAACTCGCCGTGGACTCGATCCTGATGCAGATTGAGCGCATGTCAGAGACGGCCGCCGAGGGAACCGCGGCGCAACTGCCGATTGTGACCGGCGCGTTGGGGCCGGCGCAACCGACCGGTGACGACAGTCGCATTGAAGCCGTGGCGGATCACTGGTGGGTGCAGCGGAAGGACGGAGACAAGTGGTCGGACCTGGACTCCGAGCTGCCCGGCGGCAAAACGCCCGCCGCGCAACAGACGATCGAAGCCCAGGCCGGCGGGGGCTTTGCCCTGGACCCTCAGCTCTATCACCGGGTCCGTCTTCGCGTGGTGGTCGAGCAGTGGAAGGACGGCAAGCTTCAGGAGGCGCCGGCGTTCGAGCAGACTCTGCGGCCCTCCGCGATGCTCGGCCAGCGCATCGTGCTGAACCAGGTGCCGCTGGATTGGCCGGGCGATCTGAATCTTCTCTCAGATCCTGATGCAGCGGGAAAATTCCGTGCCGCCGTCCTGGCGCAGCATGAGTGGGTTCCCGTTCTTTCGGTCGGCACTCAGACGATCGTCCAGCACGGGTTCACAGACAGCGGGGAAATCGATCCCAAGCCCAGCTTTGATTCGTTAGGAAAAACCGGAAAGTCGGTGGTGGGCTCGGTGTCGAAAGTCCTCGATGCCTTCGGCGGCCCGGGCAACGACCAGCCTGCAGCGCCGCCAAAGCCCAGCGGCATGCTTACGGCGGAGTGGGTGGAATTCGTCTTCGAATCGCCCGGGCGCCCGATACGCACGGTTCGCCGGCAAATGTTCGATCTGATTCCGCCCGGCGCCAGGAAATCGCAGGCCCAGGTGGCCGAGCCGGTTCTGAGCGACCGCCAGCGCCTCGACCGTGCCGCGGCGGCGCTGGGGGCGATCGACGTTCTGCCGCTCGGGAACCAGCTTTCTTCTGAGTTTGTCGAAGAGATTTCGCTCGCCAACCTGAAGGAAAACCATCAGGCGATCCTGGATGTCCTGCGCAACGGCGGCACCGATCAGAAGAAGGCGATGGACAGCATTGCCAAGCTCTCGGCCGCGCCGGCGCCGCTGTACAACTGGGCGCTGGCCCGCTCCGCCTGGTCGCGGCACCGCGACGTGATCGGCATCGACCAGACGAACCTCGTCTGCCTTCGTCGGCAATTGCGGATGGATCCGCAGGAGCACGCGCTGGCGCGAGTCGTGCTTGACGTGATTGCCAATCATATTGCGTTGCGGCCCGGCGTGCAGGCCGAGGCATTTGCCGTGCGAATCGAGCAGGGGATCGTCGATACCAATGTCGAGGCCGTGGTGCTTCCGGTGCCGTCCGGCGCGATGAACCTGCCGCAGATTTGCAAGCGAGCCGACGCACAGCGCGTGAAATGGATCACCATGAAACCGGGCGACCGCTCGAAGTTTAGCGCGTTGAACATTCCCGAAGAAGACCGCAGTCGAATCGGCCAGGAATTGGCCGGCGGGTATACGGTGGTCGCGCCCGAGCGTCCGCTCGAGGTCGCGGGAGCAGCGGGTTTCGGGTGGTGGCAGGTCGATGGCCAGAGCGGCGAAACGCTCGGAATGACGGAGTTTGGTGGCGCAACCATGACCGAGTACGCGCTCATGCTCGTATTCGGCGTGACGATCGGCCTGTGGACATATATTGGTTGTGGCGGGATCGATCCCAACTCGGGGCACAATAAGAAGCTTGCATGCGCCGTTTGCGCTGCCGTCACCGGCGCGCTTGCCGCGTTCGGAATGGGAGCCGCTTTGAAGATCGGCGGAATGGTGGGGACGGTCGGCGGCATCCTGGGCGCACCCGGTGGCATCGGTGGGGCGGGCCTCCTTGGGATCGGTTGCAATGCCGTCAGCGGCATGTGGCCGTCGGGTTGGGGATGACGCGATGAACCGACGGCTCCGGAGAATCTCATTTACACTCTGCCTGCCCGCGCTAGCGCTGCTGGCGTCGATCTTGCCGGAACTCGGCGCTTCCTGGTGCCCGGCCGCTCAGACATCTGTCGATCTGGCCTTCACTGCGGATACGGAGGGCCACATCGGCCCTTGCACGCAATGCCCCACGCACGTCGGGTTGGGCGGGCTGGCACGGCGTGCCACGATCCTTCGACAGCGGCGTCACGACGTTTTGCTCGACGCCGGCAATGCCCTGTTCGGCGATCAGAGCGTCGAGAGCGGTGGCTTGGTGATCGTCGCGGCTTACGGGGAGATGGGGTACGACGCGGTCAATATCAGCTATCGCGACTTTCGACTTGGAAAGGCGGCAACACTCAAGCTATTCAAGAAAACACCCTTGGTTCCCTTGTCAGCAAACCTGCTGGATGAAAAAACTCGACGGCCGCTGTTCCAGCCGTTCGTGGTCAAGCAGACGGCGGCGGGGCCGGTGGCTGTGATTGGTGTGACGGAAGCTCCGCAGGGCTTGGAATCTCTGCCGCATCTCCGACAACAGCTTCGTGGCACATTCGTGCAATCACCGCTGGAGGCACTGACCCGTTACCTTCCAAACGCCAACGCGCGGACCGCGAGGGTGATCCTCCTGTATTACGGCTCGTCGAATGGATTGCGGGAGATTCAGGACAGGTTCGCCGGCAAGTTTGCCGCGATTCTGGTTGGAGGCTTGCGGCCTGATGAATTGCCCGAAGAGAAACGAGTGCCGGTGGTGGGCGCGGAGCAGCACGGGAAGTCGATGGCCATCGTTACACTGAGCGGCTCGATGTCCGCTAAAACGACGAACCTTCTGATTACGCCGGACACCGCACCCGACGCGGCAATGCAGCGGTTGCTCGCCAGCTACGAGCCTGATGCAAAGCCAGCTGCGGGAGGTTTGAAGCGCGCCGATTCAATCGACTCACGGAGATGATGTTTCCTGACATGTGCCGGGAACTTTGAAACCGTGACGAGGTCATGCCGCTCTCGATGCGCTGCGGGACGCGAGAAGCGAGCTGAAAGACGCGCCGCATGACTATCACGGCAAACGGAAAGACGCGCTCGACAACGGATTGAAAAACCAGGCGGGGCGGTTAGCCTTGCCGTCATGCCATCCCTCAAATGCACCCTCCTCGTAGTGCTCCTTCTGAGCTTCGCGACGTTCGCTCTGCAACGCGAGGTTGAGGCGCAGTCGAACGACCTGCGCGACCAGCTCCACCAGATGCCGTTCAAGATTGCCTTTGAAGCGTATTCCAACGGCAATTCCGACATTTACGTGATGAACGCCGACGGCAGCGGGATCGTCAACCTGACTGAGACGCCCGATGTCAACGAGCATTACCCGCAGGTGTCGCCGGACGGGGCGAAGATTTGCTTCAACGTCGACAGCGGGGAAGGCCGCGACGCGGTCCGCAGCCTGTGGGTGATGGACATCGACGGGAAGAACCGCCGCAAGATCGCCGACCAGGCCCGCGAGCCGTTCTGGAGCCCGGACGGCAAGGTGATCGGATTCCTTCCGCAGGAGTATCCCAAGTTCAACGTCATCGACTACTACACCAAGGGGATGATGTTCTTCCACCTGGACACGGGGAAGATTGAGCCGCACCCCAACTCCGCCAAGCTCCGCCACCTCTACCACCCGCGCTTCTCCCCCAACGGCAAATGGATCGTGGCGACGGTGCACGGCGGCATGGGCTACAGCCACACCATCCTGCTCATTCAGGCCGACGGGGACAGAATAATCAACCTGAAAATCCCCGGCTGCCGTCCCAGCTTCAGCCCCGACGGCAAGCACATTGCATGGGGATCCGAGGATCACGAACTGGATACCGCGCCGATTGATACAGATGCGGAAAACCCGAAGGTCGGGCCGCGCGAGCTTCGCGTACGCGACGCGAAGAACAAGATCTATCACATCGCCTGGGCGCCGGACGGCAAGTATGTGGCCTTCAGCCGCGGACCCGACGGCGAAGGGGACCTGAGCAAGACGGGAACGTTCCAGGCGGCGTGCGAGATCATCGGCGTCTACGCGACGCACTGGGACCTGTACGCCGTGCCCGCGGACGCGGCTGTGATTGACCTTAATGCCCCAAGCGAAGGCACCGTCCTCCAGCTCACCCATACCGGCGACAGCAACAAGGAACCGTTCTGGTTCCGCAGCAACCCATCGAGCAAGGAGTAATCGTGCGCGGTGTGAAGAAGCCTTGCGAGATCGTGTGGTACAGCGCGCTTGGGAGGGCGAGGCTCCTGCCGAGCCGTGTTTTCGCCCGCGGGAACAGACGGCTCGGCGGGAGCCTCGCCCTCCCGGTCGTGGCACTGGGCCTGCTCGCGCTGGCGGGGTGTGACAAGGCAACCTCCGAATCACCGGAATCCACGACTCCCGAAACGGTCGTCACCAAATCCGGCGTCAACATGATTTCGCTGCCCGGTGGCACATTCACGATGGGCACCAGCGAAGGAACGCCCGAGGAAGGCCCGCCGCACAAAGTCACGCTCAGCCCGTTCCTCATGGACAAGTTTGAGGTGACGCACGAGCTGTTCGCCAAGGTACAGCTTCCGGATCCTTCGCACTGGCAGGACAACCCCAAAACGCCGGTCGAACGGGTACGGTGGCGGGACGCCAAGACGTATTGCAACGAGCGATCGCGGCTGGAGGGGTTGACGCCCTGCTACAACGAGAAGACGCCGGAATGGGATTGCGATTATTCCGCGAGCGGCTACCGCCTGCCGACCGAGGCGGAATGGGAATATGCCGCCCGCGCCGGTTCGGAAACTCCCTACGATTTCGGTTCCGCCGACAAGCTCCGGCAGTACGCGTGGTTCTCGGAAAACTCTGACCAGCAGACCCACCCCGTCGGCCAGAAGAAGCCCAACGCCTGGGGCCTGTGCGACATGTACGGCAACGTCTCGGAATGGTGCGAGGACGTCTACAGCCCGACGTATTACAAGGAAAGTCCGGAGAAAGACCCGACCGGTCCGCCGAACCCCGGACATGACGTGAAGCGGGTGATGCGCGGCGGGAACTGGAGCGCCGGGCCCGATGCCTGCCGGGCGACTTACCGGCAGGGTCAGCGGACCGGCAACACCGACGCCTGCTTCGCCACCGATTTCTGCGGGTTCCGCTGCGTTCGCCGGGCGGCGCCTGCGGAAATCGCCGCGATGCAGTCGAGCAAGTCCGCCCAGCCCGCCTCCTGATAGCCGATGCTCTTCCACACCTGGCCTTTCCTGCCATTCATGCTCGTCGTGCTGCCGGGCTATTACCTGCTGCGGCGGACATCGCTTTGGGTCCCATGGTTGCTCGCAGCGTCATACTTCTTCTACGCCTGGTGGAATCCCTACTACCTCCTGCTGGTCGTCTACTCGACCCTGCTCGACTACCTGCTGGTCACCTTCATGGACCACTGCCCGCGCATCTCGAGGGGTTCAGAGGTTTTGCCTCCTCTGCCTCCGGCCTTCGGCTCTGAGGCTCAGGCTCGAAGAGGAGAGGGCAGGGGTGAGGGCGATTCCGAGGCGCGCGGGATTCTTCATCGCGCAATTCACGGCCCCAAGGATCCCCTGCTCAGACTCACCTTCGTCATCGCAACCGGACTCGGTTTGCTGCTGATCGCCGGCGCCATCGCCGGACCGCAAACTCTGCGTCCCACCTGCGCCGTCTTCGCCGCGCTGATTTTGCTCATGGCGATTGGCGCGCGTCTGGCCAGCCGTCGAATCTGGCTCCTGGTGAGCCTCGTCAATAACCTCGCTCTGCTCCTGTTCTTCAAATACGCGCGCTTCGTCATCCAAAACCTCGACCAGGTATTCGCCTGGATGCACCTGGCGATCCGCTTCCCCGATCCTTCGCGCCTGATGCCGGAGGGGTTTTCCTACATCCTGCCGGTTGGCATTTCGTTCTTCACGTTCCAGTCGATGAGCTACACGATCGACTTTTACCTGGGCAAGATTCCGCGCGAGCGGAACCTGCTACGGTTTGCGACGTTCGTCTGTTTTTTCCCACAACTCATGGCCGGGCCGATCGAGCGCGCCAGCCAGATGCTCCCGCAGTTTCAGCAGGCGCCGCCGTTCCGCATCGAAAACCTTTCCGACGGTGCGTCGCTCTTCCTTGTCGGCCTCTTCAAGAAGCGTGCACTGGCAGATTTTTTGGCGATTTATGTGGACCGCGTCTACGACAATCCCGGTGTCTTCCCCGCGAGCATGCTGGCGATGGCGACCTTCGCGTTCGCCTGGCAAATCTACTTCGATTTCAGCGGGTACACCGACATGGCCCGGGGCCTGGCGCGGATGCTGGGCTTCGACCTGGTCCTCAACTTCAACAACCCGTATCTGGCCGCGGGATTGGGCGAGTTCTGGCAGCGGTGGCACATCAGCCTGTCCACCTGGTTCCGCGACTACCTTTACATTCCGCTGGGCGGCAATCGGCGCGGCTCGGTGGCCACGTATCGCAACCTGCTGGTGACGTTCGTGATCTCGGGAATCTGGCACGGCGCCGCCTGGACGTTTGTCATCTGGGGACTGCTGCATGCCGGCGGGATCATGCTTACCCGCCAGCTCGAACGCTCGCAGTTCTACCGCGAGCGAGTTCCCCGGCTGCTCAAGCAGGCGTGGGTGTTTTTGTTCGTCTGTTTCGCCTGGATTTTCTTCCGGGCCGGCTCGATGTCGGACGTGCGGCTGATCGTGGGCCGGCTGCTGACCGCCGCCTGGTCCAGTCCGCACGTGCCGGCGCTGATGCTTGCGCTGGTGCTGCTGATCTGGCTTTACCAGTTGCTCTGCGAATCGCGGCTGCGGGAAATGCTGCGGTTCTCCCCGGTGCGGGTGGGGCTGGCGAGTCTCATGCTGCTGTATCTGAGCCTCTGCTCCGGGAATTCCGGTGCGTTCATCTACTTCCAGTTTTGAGATGACAACGGCCGTCGCCGAAAATCTTCCGCCCCCAGCGCCGCCGGGACCGGTGAGTGCGCGCCCCTTCACCTTCGGTCCCAGCGAGCTGCGGCTCAAGCCCCGCGAGTGGTTGATTGTGCTGGCAATCGTGCTCGCCTGGTTCGTGCTGGTCCCGCGCATGTGGAAGGCCCGCGAGCCGTTTCCCACCGGACCGGACTACCGCATCCCCTATTCGCTTAGCAAGGACTATTGGCTCTACCAGCGCCGGCTCGAGCAGCTTGCCGATCGCAACGTCGTTGCGGTACTGGGCGATTCGGTGGTGTGGGGTGAATACGTCCGCCCCGACGGCACGCTCTCGCATTTTCTCAACCGGCAATCCCATGGGACAACAAGCTTTGCCAACTGCGGCGTCAACGGGTTGTTTCCGCTGGCGATGGAGGGGTTGGTCGAACACTTTGGCTCCGCCTTGCGGGACAGAAAAGTGATCGTGCACTGCAACGTCCTGTGGATGACCAGCCCGCAGGCCGACCTGAGCGCCGCCAGCGCCCAGCCTTTCAACCACGCGGGCCTCGTTCCGCAGAGTTTTGGCCGCATCCCCAGCTACCGCGCCGACGCCGCCACACGATTGAGCAACCTCCTTTCCCAGCACGTGGGTTATTTCGCCTGGTCGGATCATTTGCAGACGGCTTACTACGACCAGCGGAGCCTGCCACAATGGACTCTGGAGGATGAGGGGAACGATCCGCCGAGCTATCCGAATGCCTGGCGGAATCCGTTTTCGCCCATCGAGGCGGGCATCCCGACCGAGCCCGCCATCGACCCGCAGCGCGGCCCGCGAAGCGCCCGTCACAAACCCTGGAATGCAGGCGGCGGCGAACCGGTCGATTTCGACTGGGTCAAGCTGAATTCGTCGTTGCAATGGCAGGCATTCCGCCGCACACTGCTGCTGTTGCGATCGCGAGACAACGACGTCCTGGTGATCCTCGGTCCGTTCAACCGCCACATGATCGCCGCCGATCAGCAACCTAGTTTTCAGGCGATGAACGATCAGATCGCCCGCTGGCTGCATGAAAGCCAGTTCGCGCTGGTTTCGCCCCGGGCGCTGGCGACTGAACTCTACGCCGACGCCAGCCATCCGCTGACGGCGGGATACTCTTACCTTGCCACCGAGCTCCTTGACGACCCGGTTTTCCGGCGCTGGCTGGATGGCCAAAAGTTACGGATGGAATTGCCGCGCGCAGCGCCGTCACGGTAGAGTTGCCAGAGGAAGAGCTTGCCGCCCGGCGCGATCGGCGCACGGGAAACTGGGAACGTTATGAATCCCGAATTTATGCGCGAGGCGATTCGCCTCTCGATTGAGGCGGGTGAATGGGGTGAATCGGCCAATCGTAGCTGCCATCGATCGACTATCGACAGAGGGTATGCTTGGCGGGGTTAACCGGAGCCCGAGATGGAAGCAACGGACGCCGATTCAGGAGTCGTGGTCGGACACATTCAAACGGACACTTTTTGCGAATCCTGCGGCTACAACCTGCATACACAGGTGGTGCGGCGTGATCCGCGGCTGGAGATTTTGATTTGTCGCTGTCCCGAGTGCGGCCGCTGGACCGCCGCGGGCAAGTCCACCGCCCGCCAGGTCTGGCTCAATCGGTTTGGGACGGGGTTGCTGATGCTGTGGATGGGTTTCCTGTTTGTCGCCTTTGGGTTCCTGTCGCTGTTTCTGGGCGTGGCTAACTACGGCAACATGATGAGCCGGATGACTTTCGCGCAGCTTCCGGCGACGCCATCCAATCCTTATCCCGGATATCATCGCGTGATGGCGCCTCCGCCGGTCACCGAGCGGGAGATTTCCCGCCAACGGTTCGAGGATGCGATGATGGCGTTTGTGATGGCGACGTTGGGGCTCATCGCCGGCGTGCTGGCCGCACTGGCGTTCTGGCACGTGCACGGTTGGAGGCGGCTGGTCGCGCTGCTGCCGCCGCTGCTCGGATTCGCGGGAGGGTGGATTGCCGTGATCGATGACCAGGACGTGGAAACTTTTCGCGGCTGGGCGCTGAGCCGGTTGGGCCTTGGTCTGCTGTGGGAATGTGCCGCGGTGCTCCTCGGATTGTTCCTGGGCCGGCCGTTGGCACGGGCGGCGCTGCACATCCTGCTTCCGCCCAAAGGCCGCCAGCACCTGGCATTTCTCTGGACGACGGACGGGAAGACGCTCAAGATCACTTGACGCGCAGTGTCTCCAGATAGCGCCCGTGTTTGCCGATCGCGCGGCGCTGGAGGAATTCGATCATCTGCTTGACGTACGGGTTGACGCCGTTCAGCAAATCGAACTCTGCCATGGCGACCGCCATGGGACGCTTGCGGTTGAAGAGCCGGCGATACGCCTGCTCCAGGGCCTCGATGTCGGACTCGGAGTAGCTGGCCCGGCGGAGGCCGACCTTGTTGAGCCCGCGCACCATGTCGGCGCCGTCGACCTTGCAGAAAGGCGGTACATCGTAGTGAATACGGGAGAAGGCGCCGACGTACGAGCTTTCCCCCAGCGTCACGAAATGGTGGACGCCGACGCCGCCCATGACGGCGACGTAGTTCTCGCAGGAGACATGGCCCGCGAACATCACGTTGTTCGAGACGACGACGCCGTTCCCGATGATCGCGTCGTGGCCGATGTGGCAGTTGACCATGAAAAGCCCGTTGTCGCCGATGCGGGTGACGCCCCCGCCTTTTTCCGTGCCGGTGTGAATCGTCGCGGCCTCGCGGAACACGTTGGCGTTGCCGATGATCAGCTCCGTCGTCTCGCCCTTGAACTTTTTGTCCTGCGGCGCGGCGCCGATGACGGCGTTGGGAAAGAAGACGTTATCCTTGCCGATGGTGGTGCGGCCAAGGATGGTGACGTTGTTGAGCAGACGGCAGCCGCTGTCGATCTTCACTTCCGGCCCGATGACGCAGAAGGGGCCGACCTCCACGTCCTCGGCAATCTCGGCGTGCGGATCGATCACCGCGTGCGGCGAGATCTTGGGCATCTCATCCGAGAAGAAGCGGAAGGTGAACAGCGAAAGGAACCAGGGCGCGCGCCTTCCGCCCGCGGGGGCTTTGGCTTCCTTGGTCGCCTTGGGCGTCTCAGTTTTCATCAAAGTCACACGGGCTCCGCGTCGACGAGCATAAACTTGATATCGGCCTCACACGCCAGCTTTTCTTCGACAAATGCCTTGCAGCGAACGTGTCCGGTGCGGCTTTTCACGCGAACGGTCACCGCTTCCAGGATAAGCTGATCCCCCGGCACCACCGGTTGGCGCATTTTGACTTTATCCATGCTCAGGAGTACGGCCAGCTTACCGGTATGTTCCAGCTTCTGGCTCAGCAACAATCCGCCAAGCTGGGCCATGGCCTCGACGATCAACACGCCGGGCATGATCGGCGTGCCGGGATAATGGCCCTGAAAGAAGATGTCGTTGAACGTAACGTTTTTGATCCCAACGGCTTTCTGATCGCCCACGATCTCAATCACCCGGTCGACCAGCAGCATCGGATAGCGGTGCGGCAAAATGCGCTGGATGCGGCGGATGTCCATCTCCGCGTCCCGGTGGACCGAAATCTGACGATGAGTGTCCTGCTCCTGCTCGACCAGTCGTTTGGCCAGCAGGTGGTTGAGGGCGTGGCCGCTCTTGCAGGCAACGATTCTTCCCCTCAGCGGCCGGCCGATGAGAAACAGATCGCCGATCAGGTCCAGCACTTTGTGCCGGGCGCATTCGTCGGCAAAACGAAATTCGTTGTCAATCGGGCCATTCCCCGAGATCACCAGCAGATCACGCGGCGTAAGGTGCTGGCCCAGCCCGCGGGCGTGAAGCTCGCGCGCTTCCTCCTCGAACACAAATGTCCGCGCCGGCGCCAGCTGCGATACAAAGTCGTCGTCGCCCAGATGAAAGCTGATGACCTGCCGGCCGATGGGCGGCTTGGCCTCGAAATCGTAGATGACTTCCAATTTGTCGGTCGGTCCGGGTAGGGCGGCAAGCGTCGCGCCATCGGCGCTGACCTGCAACGGCTTGCGAATGATCAGCGGCCGGACCAACTCATCCTGCTCGACGACGCCGGCTTCTTGAATGGCCTGGACGAAAGGCTGACTGCTTCCGTCACCGCCGGGCAGCTCGCCAATGTTGCCTCCGGACACTTTGACGATCGCATTGTCAATTCCCAGGCCGGCCAGCGCCGCCATGCAGTGTTCGACCGTCTCGACGAAGAGGGTGCCGTTCTTCAGGCAAGTCCGGCGGGGGCGCCGCTGCACGTTGTAGACGTTCGCCGGAATTGTCGCGACCTTGCCATCCTGCTCCCGGACGAACGTGATGCCGCTGTCGGGCTCGGCGGGCGCGAACGTCACCGTCGCGGTCTCCCCGGAAAACAGCCCCGGCCCGCTCAGCGATGCCTCGTGCGATACTGTCTTTTGGCGTTCAGTTGGCAACGTCGACTCTGACCCTGACTCTATTGCAATGCTCGTTTCCCTTCAATCCAGCATCCACAAGTATAACGTATGGGTGATGAACTCTAAAGCCGGCAATGGCTCCCAAAATCATCGAAAGGGGGGTATTTCCCCCTCTCCCTCCGGGAGAGGGTTGGGGTGAGGGCCAAAGGAGAGGCGCCGCCGATTTCCCCTCACCCCGACCCTCTCCCGGAGGGAGAGGGGGAAGAAGCACTTTCTTGAGTGCGTTCGATGAACTGTTGCTCGGTCAATACCGACACCCCCAATTCCCTTGCCTTGTCCAATTTACTCCCGGCGTTGGCACCGGCGACGAGGAAGCTGGTTTTCTTGCTGACGCTGCCGGCCGCCCGGCCGCCCAGCTTCACAATCAGCTCCTCGATTTCCTGACGCCCGAATTTCTCCAGCGTCCCGGTAACGACGATCGTCTGGCCGGCCAGCGGGCCGGTGGGTTCTTTGGGCGCGACTTTCATCTTCGGGTCGATGCCGACCGCCTTGAGCTCGGCGACGACCTTCTTGCCCGCCTCGTTGTGAAAAAAATCGTGGACCGAATCAGCGATCGCGGGGCCGATCTCGTTCACCGCGGACAGGTCTTCACTGCTGGCCTTCATGAGGGCATCGAGCGAGCCGAAATTGCTGGCCAGAATGAGCGCGGTCCGGTTGCCCACGTGGCGAATGCCGATCGCCGCCAGCAGGCGATCGAGGCCGCGGTCCCGGCTGCCCTGGATGGAATCGACGACGTTCTGCGCGCTCTTCTCGCCCATGCGTTCCAGTTCCATGAGCCGCTCTTTGGTGATCCGGTGAAGGTCAGCGAAGGTTTTGACCAGCCCGTGATCGACGAGCTGGTCAATCAGCTTTTCGCCGACGTGCTCGATGTCCATCTGCCCGCGGCCGACGAAGAACTTGAGCTTCTCGCGGAACTGGGCCGGGCATTCTGGATTGACGCAGTAGAGCGCGACCTTGTCTTCTTCCTTCTCGACCTTTGAGCCGCACGAAGGGCAGCGCTTGGGCGCCTCGACAGGCTTTGCCCCCTTGGGCCGTTTCTCCGGCACCGCATGGACGACGTATGGAATCACCTCGCCGGCCTTTTCCAGCACGATCGTGTCCCCGATGTGCAGATCGAGATTGCGAATCTGCTCGATGTTGTGCAGCGTCGCGTTCTGCACCGTCGTGCCGGCGATGAACACCGGCTCGAGTCGCGCGACGGGAGTGAGCGTCCCGAGCTTGCCGACCTGCCATTCCACTTCCTTGAGCACCGTCTGCATCTGCTCGGCGGGATACTTGAACGCGATGACCCAGCGCGGCGCTTTGCTCGTCGCGCCCAGGCGCCGGCGCTGCTCGAACGAATCGACTTTCACGACCATGCCGTCGGTCTGGTAGGCGAGCTTGCCGCGGACACTCTTGAACGCTTCGATGCCGGCGATCACTTCGTCGATATCTTTGGCGAAACTGGTATGCTCGTTGACCGGAAGCCGCCATTTGTGCAGAAGCTTCAGCCACTCCCAATAACTATCCGTCTGCGGCGGCTCGACCTGGCCCAATCCGTGCGAGACGAACCGCAGCTTCCGCTGAGCGGTGATCTTGGGATCCAACTGCTTGAGCGCCCCGGTGGTGAGATTGCGCGGATTTTTGAACGTTTCCTCTCCCGCCGCTTCGCGCTGTTTATTGATCCGCTGGAACTCGGCGTTGGGCATGAAGATTTCGCCGCGCACTTCGAGAACGCGCGGAACCTTTCCGTCTTCGAGGCGCAGGGGAATCGAGCGGATGGTCCGGGCCTGGGCGGTGATGTCGTCGCCGCGGCGGCCATCGCCGCGCGTCGCCGCCAGCACCAGCAGCCCGTCCTCATAACGCAGCGTCGACGCCACGCCGTCGACCTTCGGCTCCATCACGTAGGACGGCGTCTCGTCACCCAGAAGCTTGCGCACGCGCTCGTCGAACGCCCGGACTTCGTTCTCGTCGTAGGTGTTGTCGATGCTCATCATCGGCACGGCATGCTCGACCGTGCGAAAGCCCTCGATCGGCTGCCCGCCCACCCGCTGCGACGGAGAATCCGGCGTGATCAGTTCCGGGTGCGCCGTCTCCAGGTCGATCAGGTCCTTCATCAAGCGATCGAATTCCTGGTCGCTGATGACGGGCTTGGCCTCGACGTAGTAGAGGTAGCCGTGGTGATTCAACTCTTCGCGGAGCTTCTCGATGCGCTGTTTGACCGATTGCGACATGATGATGATTAGTCAGGATTATAACGAGCGCCCCTTTGTGCTCATTGAGGTACTGGTCGTGGGACGAGGCGTCGCTCGCGTGGCAGGGTGGGACGGTCTATTCGCGCGGCTGGGCCAGAGCCACAGCAGTTCGTCCTGGACCTTCTGCATTTCGCGGTCGGTGAGCGGCGTGTTGTGCCAGGCATATTCCGCGACGAGGACCCTTTTGTGACCGGCAAAAGCGGCGGTGACCTTTCGCTGGTAAGATCGCGGCACCAACTCGTCGTTGCCGGTGATGATGAAGACGGCGGGGGCGTTGACGCTGTGGGCGTTGTCTTCGCTGTTGAGTTCCGCCGGAAATCCCGCCGCGACCGGCCCGGCTACGAGCCACAGGTTCCACCACCCGTATCGCCACAGCACGACGTCGCGCACCGGAACGGGACTGCGCAGCAGCAGCCCCTCGACGTGGCGATGCGCGGCGACGTACAGCGCCACCGTGGTGCCCATGCTCATCCCCGAGACGAGAATGGGCTTGCCGGCGGCGCGTTTGGCCAGCGCGTCGTACGCCGACAGCGCGGTTGGCGGAAGCTCGCGAAGCTGCGCCGGGCCAGTGCTGCCGCCGAAACCGGGATAGTTCATCGCCCAGATTTCGACGGGCAGATCGCTCCAGGTCCGCCGCTCGATCCGCAGCGCGTCCTCGGCGCGTTCCCCGTTGCCGCAGAATCGCAGGACGAATGCCAACGGCTGGTGGCCTTCGACGGCGGCCGAGCGCGCCGTCCACAACTCGACGACCCGCTCTTTGCCAGCCGGGATCGTCACCCGTGATACGTCGTTGGGCACCCCGATCGGCTGCCTCGACGGCGCCAGCAGGAACAGGTCTGCACACCCCGAGCTGGTCAGCAACAATGACGTCACCAGGACGACTCCTCGCCCAATTTGATAAAGACCCATCCGCATCCTCAGCCGGCACTGCCACGTCGCGGCCGATTCTATACGACGCCGGCGGCTGGACGAAACGCATCATTTCGTGCTCGGCTGCGATGATTGGGTCGTGGCTTGTTTGTCGATATGCTCGATGGTTCCCCAGAGGTATCCGCCGTGAGTGGCGCCGCTCCACGTGCCGGCGTAATGGTCGCCGTAGAACATGACGCGGGCAGTGAAGGTGCCGGCGCCGGGGATCACCATGTTGGTCACAGAGATGACTGGCGTGTCGCCGGCCCAGAAGACCGGGATCTCTAACGGCACGGCAAACGACCGGTTCCCATATTCGATCACCGCCGTGAACAGCCACTTGTCCCCCTCGGCCTTCTCGACTTTGCGAAGGGTGTACTGGTCGTGCTGAGGCGGCCCCTGGCGACCCTCGCCCACATACGACCCGCTGAGCCGCGCGTTGGTC
>Ga0210396_10002713_pt1 | contig 17905 bp, 20 predicted proteins | sample IncBWH17OmetaG_FD_155466 | JGI IMG/M metagenome (GOLD analysis project Ga0210396, IMG submission 155466) | Forest soil microbial communities from Barre Woods Harvard Forest LTER site, Petersham, Massachusetts, United States - Inc-BW-H-17-O ... | reverse complement strand
GCTGTTGCAGTAGATGACGTGGTGGCCCGCGCGCGCCAGCGCGTTGATCATCGGCAGGTACGCGCCCCCGCCGATCGGGTGCATGAACACCAGCACGGTGTCCGACGGCTTGTCTTTCGGCTTGAGCAGATAGCTTTCCAATATGGTCAGCCCGGCTACCCCACCATAGACATCTCGGACGCCGGAATTGTTCTGGAAGGCAACAAGGTAGGGGATCCGATCGTATTGGTGCTTCACGGCTTGTTTCACTGCGTGCGCGCTCGCCATGGTCAGTGTTGTCCCAGGTCGTGTGCGAGCAACTCGGCCGAGGGTGTGAGTCGCCGCCGGGTGTCGACGGCGATGACCTGCCAGTCGACGCGGGAATGCTCGACGAACTTGCGGCGCGCGCGCTCCCGTGCCTTCTCCGGTGCGCCGTGGTGAACCCCTTGCGGCGCATGGGTGATCAGACCCGGTGGCATCGGGATGCCGTACAGCGAGCCGCCGTGGAAGAACGCGATCTCGTCGTAGTCGACGTTGCGGTGATACCAGGGTGTGCGCTCGGTGCCGGGCACGCTCTCCGCGGGCTTGGGCAGGAAATTCATCACGTAAACGCCGGTGGCCTGCATGAACAGATGCACCGTCGGCGGCAGGTGAACACTGTCGGAGGTGACCACGTTGTAGTCGGCGATGTTGAACGTGAAGGCGAAGTTGTCGCCACGCCAGCCTTCGACATCGATCGGATTGTGTTGGTAGAACAGCGTTGTCGGGCCGCCCTCGTGGACGAGCCGGACCTCGTACTCGTCGCGCCCGTCATCGTCGATCGGCGCCGGCTCGGGGATGATGGCCTGTGACGGGTCGAATGGGAAGTGTCGGCCCAGGGCGCCCGGGGGAGGGACCCGGAATTCATCGCCGGCCTCGATCATCAGCAACGTGGTCGCCCCGTTTGTTGAAGGATCGGGCACCTGGCGCCAGGTGCAGGCCTTCGGGAGGTAAACCCAGTCGCCCTCCCGGTAGCGCAGCGGCCCGAATTCGGTCTCCAACAGGCCGGTGCCCTGGTGCACGAAGCACAACAGGTCTCCGTCGACATGGCGGGTGTAGAACGGCATCGGCTCGTGTCGGCGGCTCAGCAGGATGCGGCAGTCGGCGTTGCTGAACATCAGCAGCGGTCCGCCATGGGCGTCGCTGGCGTCGCTGGGTTTGAGCTCGCCGGACAGCACGTCAATGGGGCGCAGCGGGCCGACCGACCGATAGGCGGTGGGGTCGTGGCGGCGGTAGATGTTGGCGGTCCGGCCGGTGAAGCCGCCCCGGCCGAGCTCGTCGTCCTTGAGTCCGTCCAGATCGGCGTGCAGGCGCCGGGGTGTCTTGCCTTTTCGCAGGTGGACAAAGGATTCCATGGGTGACTCCCGGGCGCTCCGCGACTACAAAACTGAAAGTGACATTACTTTTTCTTTTGACCGCACACAAGGGCCCCTGCTCGGGCCGCCGGTCCAACGGCGGCTCAACGGACGCGTACGACGACCTTGCCCTTGGCGGTGCGATTCTCCAGGGACGCGACCGCCGCGGCGGCGTCGTCCAGCGGGTAAACCTCGGGCTCGGGAGCAGGCAGCCGGCCCGAGCTGAGCAGCCGCTCCAGGGCGGCCCACTGCTCGTGCAGCGCGTCGGGATGCGTTAACGTCCACGCGCCCCAGCCGACGCCGACCACGTCAATATTGTTGAGCAGCAGCCGGTTTACCTTCACCGTGGGAATCTCACCACCGGTGAAGCCGATTACCAGTAGCCGTCCCCCCGGCGCGAGCGAGCGCAGTGAATCGGTGAATCGATCGCCCCCGACCGGGTCGACGACCATGTCGACGCCCCGGCCGTTGGTCAGCTCTTTGACCGTGTCCTTGAATCCCTCGCTCAACACCACATCGGTCGCGCCGGCCGCCGTGGCGATCCGCCCCTTCTCCTCCGTGCTGACCACCGCAATGGTGCGCGACGCCCCGAGCACGGGCGCCAGCCGCAGCGTCGAGGTCCCGATCCCGCCGGCCGCGCCGTGCACCAGCACGGTGTCGCCCTGCTGCAGCCGGCCACGGACGTTCAGTGCGAAGTACATAGTCAGGTCGTTGAACAGCAGGCCGGCGCCCGCCTCGAAGCTCACATTGTCCGGCAGCTTGAACACTCGGTCGGGTGACAGCACCGCGACCTCGGCCATGCCGCCGGTGAGCATCGTCAGGCCGACGACCCTGTCGCCGGGACCCACATGAAGGTTGTCCGGTGCCGATCGAACCACCCCGGCGATCTCGGCTCCCAGCACGAACGGCAGGTTCGGCTTGTGCTGGTAGAGGCCGCGGGTGAGCAACGCGTCCGGGAATGCCGCGCCCGCAGCGTGTACGTCCACCACCACGCCGTCGCCCGAGGGCTCGTCCACCTCGACGACCTCGATACCGTCCGGACCATCTAGCGAAGTCAACCGTGCCGCGCGCATGCCACCTCCGTCGTCGTCGACCAGCGATTCAATAGCCTTTGAAAGCCTACTGGTCGGTTCAGAACCCGCCAGCGACCCGCACCACCGCCCGGCCCGAAAAGGCCCCGGCGCGCACCTGGTCAAGCACGCCGACGACGTCTTTGACGTCGACATCGCTGGTGATATCGGATAGATGGCGCGGCCGCAACGAATCGCCCAGAAGTGCCCACAGCTTCCGGCGCGGGCCGATCGGCATCAATACCGAGTCCATCCCCAGCAGCGCGACGCCGCGCAGGATGAACGGCATCACCGTGGTGTGCAGGGCGGCCCCACCGGTCAGGCCGCTGGCGGCCACCGCGCCGCCGTAGTCGACGGCGCTGAGCACATCGGCCAGCGTCGCGCCACCCACGCAGTCCACCGCTCCCGCCCAGCGTGCCTTGGCCAGTGGCCGCGGTTTGGCGTCGGGATCGGCGGGCAGCCGGCCGATAACCTCCGCAGCGCCAAGGGCTTTCAGGCGCTCGCCGGCTTGATTTTTTTGGGCCTTTCCACTCGACGCCACCACCTGGTAGCCGGCGGCGGCGAGCAGGTCCACGCTGACGGAGCCGACGCCGCCGGTGGCACCGGTGACCACGATGGGTCCGGCGCCGGGCGCGATGCCCCAGTCGATGAGCGCCTGCACGCTCATCGCGGCGGTGAAGCCGGCGGTGCCCAGCGCCGCGCCATCGTGGGGACTCAGCGCGCCGAGCTTTACAACCTGGTCGGCGGGTAGCCGGGCGTATTCGGCGTATCCGCCGTGGTGGCCCGTCCCGATCTGGTAACCGTGGGCGAGCACGGCGTCGCCGACGGCGAAGTCAGGAGATTGCGACTCGACGACTTCGCCGGTCAGGTCGACGCCCGGCACGATGGGGTAGTTGCGCACCACACCGCCGCCCGGCGTCAGTGCCAGCGCGTCCTTGAAGTTGACGCTGGAATACAGCACCCGGATTGTCACGTCACCGGGCGGCAGGTCGGATGGTCCCAGCGTTTCGACCGACGCCGTTATCTGATCCCCGTCTTGGCGCGCGACTAGCGCTTGAAACGTGTCCATGGTTCGACGCTAACCTCACCCCATGGAGTCCTTTTCACTCGGTCGCTTTTCGGTGTCCCGCGTCGGCTTCGGCGCGATGCAACTGCCCGGACCCGGCGTGCTCGGGCCCCCGCGCGATCACGACGAGGCGGTGGCCGTGCTGCGGCGGGCTATCGAACTCGGCGTCGACCACATCGACACCGCCCAGTTCTACGGGCCCGACGTCGCCAACGAGCTCATTCGGGAGGCGCTGCATCCGTACCCGGAGAACCTGGCGCTGGTCAGCAAGGTGGGCGGTCGCCGAGACGAGGCCGGCGGCTGGCTACCGCTGTCCGATCCCGCAGACTTGCGCCGAGACATCGAAGCCAATTTGCGCACGCTCGGCGTTGACCAACTTGCCGCGGTCAACCTGCGGCTATTTGAGAGCAAAGCGCCGGATCAGCTATTCGACGACCAGCTTTCGGTCATGATCGCCGCCCGCGACGAAGGGCTGATCGGCGGAATCGGGCTCAGTGAAATCACCCGCGAGCACCTGCTGCGCGCCATGGAGCGCACCGAGATCGTCTGTGTGCAAAACGCTTTCAACTTGGCGCACCGCGCATCGGTGCCCGTGCTGGACGAATGCACTGCGCGCAGCATCGCGTTCGTACCGTTCTTTCCACTGGGAGCGGCGTTTACCGGACCGAATAATCCGGTGCTCGGCAACGAGTTGGTGCAAAGCGCCGCTGAACGACTCGGCCGCACTCCGGCGCAGGTCGCATTGGCGTGGACGTTGAGCGTGGCACCCAATGTCCTGCTGATCCCGGGCACCTCCTCGGTGCGGCACCTGGAGGAGAACATGGCCGTCGCCTCCATCGAGCTCGACGATGACACCCGCCAGCAGCTGAACGCAATTGCCGGGTAATGCCGCTACTGGTTCGTCCCGCGATCGGTGCCGATGCCGCAGCGTGCGTCGAGATCTATCGCCCGTATGTGCTTGACACCGTGATCACCTTCGAGACCCGACCGCCGACGGTCGAGGACATGGCAGCTCGCATCGTCGCCGCCCGTGTCATGCACGAATGGCTGGCGCTCGAGGTGGACGGCGACGTCGCCGGTTATGCCTATGCGCAGCAATTCAATTCGCGTTCCGCGTATCAGTGGTCGGTCGAGACGAGCGTCTACATGGCGCACGACCGCCTGCGCATTGGGGGCGGACGAATGCTCTACGCCGAATTGCTGAGCCGGCTCACGCGACGTGGCTTCCGGCGAGCGTTCGCCGGCATCGCCCAACCCAACGAGGCCAGCAATGCCCTCCACGAAACCTTCGGGTTCCGGCCGGTGGGCCGCTATCAGCGGGTCGGATTCAAGCTCGGCGCGTGGCACGACGTCGAATGGTGGCAGCTCGACTTGGTTGCCCCCGACGACGAGATCGACCCGCCGACCGAGATCGCCGTCAGGCAGTGAGTTCACGCTCGGCGGGAAGTGGTGCATTGCAGCGGCTGGCAGATCGTCGATTACCACCAGACTCCGCGGCCGGGTGGCGATTTCGGACAGGCATCGCTGCACCCAGCCGTCGGGCTGGTCCCAGTCGTGCGGGACACAGTTGAGTCACCCACGCAGCCGAACCCACCGCGCCGATCGCCCCTCTATTTCGCGGGCCCGGAAGGGGTCCTGCTGGAACTCACCACCGGCGACCCGACGGGCCCGCAAGCCTGGATCGACCCGGAAATTTGTCGAGATCAACGGCATCAGCACCGGAGAACTCGAGGCGTACAAGAACCCCGCGCCATTCACCCCGGCGGCCGACCCCGTTCCCGACCCTGCCAAACCCATATCGCGATCGCCCCTGAGGCCTACCAACAGATCCTTGCCATGCCGGACGAGGTGGTGTGGCAGATGGCCAGTCAGCCCGAGCCGCCAGTGCCCCAGCGTGTAGAACGGAGAAGCCCATGAGAATCGCCCGCCGATTTCCAGGCGGCGGTCGCTACGAGAGCGTCGATCACCATATCGATCAGGTCGCCGACGGGGCGGTCGAGTTCGCGCACGCTGATCAGCATGCCCTCCAACAGCACATGCGCGGTATCGGCGATGGGATCCGTGTCGGTCCCTTCCGGTATTCGCTCCGAAATAGCCTGCAGCAGAAGGTCTTCGAGCCATTGAAGCAACCCTAGGTACACGGCACGCAGCGCCTCGGACTCCTCCATGCGCTCGTAGGCTTGGCGGTGCAGGACACGGTACCCCTTCGTCTTCGAGAGGAACGCCTCCAACTTGTCGCGCGCCGCCAGGTCGGACGCGTCCACATCCGCGATCGCCTCGCCGAAAACCTGCTCTAACACGGCGGCAAACAGGTCGTCCTTGGTGGGGAAATACCAGTGCACGGCGGCGGAGGCGATCCCGGCCGCACGGCCGACCTCGGCAACTCGTGTTCCGCGATAGCCCTTGGCAATGAACAGTTCCCTGGCCTGCTCCAGCACAGCTGCTTCCCGTTCGGCCTTCGGGATCTGTTGTCGATTCCTGGGCATCTGCCCACTCTACGTCCACCAACCCGCTCTTGACTCAGACTCAAGAATGCTCTTAACTAGTAATCAAGAGAGTGATCGAGACCAAGACTATGGAGTGACAATGCGTCTGTACAACACCGACGAAGGACCTGCTCGAGAGGACGAACCCGGGGTCCTCACCGTTGTGGATCTGCCCGATCTTGGTGATGTGATTCGCGACGGCGGCCTCGACCGTATTGAGTCCGCACCCGCCGTGGACAAGCTGCCGCTCGCGGACGCGACACTGTTCGCGCCCATCCGCAGGCCCGGAAAGGTCATCATCATCGGCTTGAACTACAGCAGCCACGGCGAGGAAGCGCTGGCACTATTCGCCGCGATGGGCATGCGGGATATACAGCTTCCCACCGTGCCGAACTTTTTCATTGTCGCGGCCTCGGCGGTCACCGGCCCAGGGTCGGCAATTCGTCTGCCTCATATGGCCGCGCAACAGGTCGACTACGAGGGCGAGGTCGCGGTCGTGATCGGCCGGGATGGCGCGGACATCAGCGCCGCCGACGCCTGGAATCACGTCGCTGGTCTCACCATCGCCAACGACGTGTCTGCCCGCGATATTCAGCAACGCGCCATGACCGGTGATCCGACCGCGACGATCGCGACCGCAAAGAGCTTCGACACCTTCAAACCCCTCGGACCCTGCATGGTTACTGCCGACGAATTCGGAGAACCTCTGGATCTTCGGATCCGTACCCGCGTCAACAACGAGCTGCGTCAGGACGACCGCACCGGCAGCTTCATCCACGGGATCCCGGACCTGATCGCCTACCTTTCGCGTTACCACACGCTACAAGCCGGTGATGTCATCTGCACAGGCACGCCGGCAGGAGCTGGCCTCTTCTCGAATCGATTCCTCTCTCCAGGCGACGTCGTCGAAGTCGAGGTCGAGGGTATCGGTGCACTGACCAACCAGGTGGCCTCGGCGTAGGACCCGTGGCAACCACGATCTGTGAAAACTGTTCAACCGAAGGAGGTGCGATCTTCCATGGCTTCGCCCGCCAAACTCGCTCATGTCGTGCTGCGGACCGGTCAGATGAAGGCGATGCTCGACTGGTACGTCCTGGTGCTGGACGGCCGGGTGGCCCACGAGGGCGAATACCTAGCCTTCATGACCTACGACGAGGAACACCATCGAGTCGCGTTCGCGGCCACCGGGGCATCGGAAAGGCCTGACGAAAAACACACGGGCCTACACCACGTGGCGTTTACATATGCCACTCTCGCTGACCTGATCGGCACGTACGAGCGCCTCAAGGCGGTGGAGATCCAGCCAACCGTGACGATCAACCACGGCCCGACGATGTCGATGTACTACGCCGATCCCGACGGCAACAACGTCGAACTGCAGATCGACAACTTCGACACCCCGGAAGAGGCACAAGAGTTCTTCGAATCCAATGCGTTCGCCGAGAATCCCGTCGGGGTGCTGTTTGACCCTGACGAACTGGCCGCTCGTTTCGAGGCGGGCGAGCCTGCCGCCGAACTGGCGAAGCGCCGGTAAGGCACTTCAATCGACATATCGACTAGCGGTCGCGAACTCCAATGCGTCACACGAAGTTTGGGGCGGAGGTTTCAGCGTCTGGGTCAGGATAGCGGTCCCGCCGCGAGATCACCGTCTGAGGGGAAAGACCTGTGCGCCGGGCGATCTCGTTGTTAGACACCCAACAAATTTAGACATGCCGCACTAGGAGCTACCAATGCACATGACAATCGTCGTCCTGTCTGTTCTGCTGGCGTTGTTGTTCGGATTTACCGGGACAACAAAGGTTTTCAACACCACCACAGCGCGCAACAACGCCGCCCATCTGGGCATCAGCGCAGGGCTCAGCCGGATGATCGGCGCTGCCGAGATCGCCGCCGCGATCGGCCTGATGGCAGGTTTGGTGATCCATCCGCTCGCCGCAGTCACGGCCGCAGCGGTCTGCGTGCTGATGGTCGGCGGTGTGAGCTATCACGCCAAGGCCAAAGACTCGGCGCCCGCGATGCTCCCAGCGGCAATCACCGGGATCGCCGCCGCAACCGTTCTTGCGCTCAGTATCGCGCAATAGCGTCACACTTTCCCACAGGACAAGGAGAACTGTGTGCAATGCTGCTTCAATTCGCGACGAAGCCTTTCACAGTTCCCACAAACACCAACATCGTGCATGGCGCCGACCTGAGTGACGAGTGGTTCACGGCGCCCGGCGTCACCTTTACCGCGACGCCCGAAAACGAACTCGGTCACGGCCACTGCGTCCCAATCACTTGGCAACTGCCGCGGCTTGGTGCGGCGCCGTCGCTACGCACCGACACCGAAACCGCGGTATCCGGCGAAATCCTCAGCGCCGCAAGGATCGCACTGCGCAACAGCGAGGCCTTGACCACACGGACCATCGACAAGGGCCGTTCATCACCAGCAGGCATGCGTTATCGTGGGCGACCGTCGAGGGAGCAAGAGCCCTCGGCCTGGCTGACCGGGTCGGCCGACTAGAGCCGGGCATGCAGGCCAACTTGCTCGCGATCGACGCTCGCGCGATCAACCAAGGGTCGGCGTGGTCGCCGGACAATGGCGCAAACGCGATCATTGTTTGATGGGCGTCGACCTCGACGAAGTGAAGAACAGGCTGCTGCGATCGAGCGAACGGCTGCTCCGGCTGACCCGCGCAGCTACTTGAGCTCGGCCGACGACAGACCCAGCAATCGACGCGCGACCACCAGTTGCTGGATCTGCTGGGTGCCCTCGAAGATGTCCAGGATCTTGGAGTCGCGGCCCCACTTCTCCAGCAGTGATTGCTCGGAATAGCCTGTGGTGCCCGCCAATTCGACGGCCTTGAGGGTGACATCGCTGGCCATCCGGCCGGCCTTGGCCTTGCTGATCGAGGCTTCTTTGGAGTTGGGGATGTTGTTGTCGGCCTGCCACGCCGCACGCAGGGACAGCAGGTAGCTGGCCTCCCAGTCGGCCTCCATGCGCAGGAACTCGGCCGCCGCGGCGCTCTGGGCGTGCGACGGCTTGTCATAGGAAATCTCCACCCCGGAATCGGTGAGGATCTTGCGGATTTCCTCCAGCGCGGCGCGACCGATCCCGATGGCCATGGCGGACACGATCGGGCGGGTGTTGTCGAAGGTCTCCATCACCCCGGAAAAGCCCTTGCCGACCTCGATTTCCGGGTTGCCCAGCAGATTTTCCTTGGGGATGCGGGCGTTGTCGAAGCGGATCGCCGCGGTATCAGAACCCTTGATGCCGAGCTTGCGCTCGAGCCGTTCGACGGTGACCCCGGGGTGCTCGCGCGGCACGATGAACGACTTGATCGCCGGGCGGCCGAGCGACTTGTCCAGCGTGGCCCACACCACGATGTGGGTGGCGCGCGAACCGGCGGTGACAAAGATCTTCTCGCCGTTGATCACGTACTCGTCACCGTCCAGCTTGGCTGTGGTGGACACCGCCGCCGAGTCCGACCCGAATCCCGGTTCGGTGATGGCCATCGCCGCCCACACCTTGCCCAAGCGTTCCAGCTGTTCATCAGTGGCGACCGCGGAGAGGGCCGCGTTGCCCAGCCCCTGGTACGGGACGGACAGCATCATCGCGACGTCACCCCAGCACGCCTCCATCGTCTGCACCAGCGCGGCCATATTGGCGCCGTTCTCGTTCTTCTCCTTGCGTGCACTCTCGTCGCGCAACGCGTCGGCTCCGGCGAAGGGCAATGACCCGGCGGCCCCCTCGAACAGATTGATCAGGGTGTCGAGTTCGACCGGGTAGGCGTGTTCTTTCAGGTCGTATTTGCGGGCGATCGGCCGCATTAATTCCGCGGCGCCCTGATGGGTCTTGACGATCACCGTTTGCAGCTTGCGCGGTAGCTCCAGATTAATTGCCATAGTTGATCTTTCGCCTAGAAAGTGGGGAGTTAGATGAGGACCACGCCCTCGGCGACGCCGATGGCCCGCAGGTCGCGGTACCAGCGTTCGACCGGGTGTTCCTTGGTGTAGCCGTGGCCGCCTAGCAGTTGCACGCCGTCCAGGCCGATCTGCATGCCCTTGTCAGCGCCGAGCCGCTTGGCCAGTGCGGCTTCGCGGGTGAACGTGAGGCCTTGTTCGGCACGGGCCGCGCCGCGCCAGGTGATCAGCCGCAGCCCGTCCAACTCGATGGCGATGTTGGCGCACATGAACGCCACGGCCTGACGACGGGCGATCGGCTCGCCGAACGCTTCCCGTTCCTTCACATACGGGACCACGTAGTCGAGCACCGCGTGCGAGGTGCCGACCGCCAGCGCCGCCCAGCCCAATCGAGACAGCGCGATCGCGTCGGAATAGTCGGCGTCAGTGGCTTCGTCCTCACCCAGCCGGGCATGCACCGGCACCGACACCCCGGAGAGCTCCACCTGACCCAAGGCCGCGGCGCGAATTCCCATGCTCGGATCCGCCTTGACGGACAGGCCCTTGGTGGACGACTCGATGATGAACAGCGCAGGCTTGCCGTTCAGCTGCGCGCCGACGATGAACAGCTCGGCGTCGGCCGCGGCCGGTACCAAGGACTTCACCCCGTCCAGTCGGTATCCGCTGGGTGTGCGCGTCGCGATGGTCTTGAGCCGGGTGGGGTCGAACAGCGGCTGCGGTTCGGCGATGGCCACGCAGGCCTGCGGGACGTTCTCGCCGGCAAACTCGTTCAAGTAGGTGGCCTGCTGGTCGCCGCTGCCCCAGCGGGTGAGCGCGGACGCCACGCCACCAGGAGCCAGAATCGGCAGCGCCAGACCCATGTCGCCATATGCCAGCGCCTCGGCCACCAGCACGTTGGTGACGCTGGAGCGGTGTGCGGCGATGCCGTCGAAATCCTCGGGGATGTTGATGGCGGTGATACCCAACTCGGCGGCCTTGCCGATCAGCTGTGGCGGGTAGACCGCCGCCTCGTCGGCGTCGTGAGCCGCGGGCCGCAATACCTCCTTGGCAAACTCGTCGACGGTCTCGATGATCAGCTTCTGGTCGTCGTCGGGCGTGAGGTCGAAAAAGTCCTTGCCGCTGGACTTGAGCCGGGTCGGTCCGCTGCGGAGGCTCTGCACCCGCTTGAACTGACGGCCGGTCGCGGCGGCGGTGGAGAATATGGTCTTCGTGCCGGAGCGCAGGGTTCGGTTGAGCGGATCGCGCAGGTGGTATTTATCCAGGAACTCCTGGCCGACGATCGGAGCCAGCACCCCTAGTGCGATGTCGATCCCGGTCCGCTTGTGTGGCTGCAGCCCGACCCCGGTCTCGCGACCGCGCCGCTTGAGGCGGCGGCGGGACGGGTGATTTTTGGTGGGGACGGTGTTCGTCATGTCGGCGGCCTCGGTCGTTGGGGCGGATAGCCATATCTTACTCCGGAGTAAGATAAGCTGCGCCTGTTAATTAATTCACATCTCCGACAGGCTGGTCAGCAGGGGTAGCCGCCGCCGGCCCCAGTGCCCGGCCGGGCCGTCGTACACACCTGTCAGCTGCCAGCCGCATGCTCGGCAGCTGCCGTCATCAGTCAGGGCGTAGTGCCGCATCGCGTACCAGTCGCGAACCGCGACCGCCGATCCGCACCCTGGGCAGAACGTGCTGTCGCCCTCGGCGTCGTGAACGTTTCCGGTGTAGACGAACTGCAAGCCTTCATCGACGCCGATGTGGCGGGCCCGCATCAGCGTGGCAGGCGGTGTCGGCGCCGTGTCCATCATCTTGTAGTCGGGATGGAAGGCGGTGAAATGCAGGGGCACATCGACGCCGAGGTTCTCCCGGATCCACGCGCATTCGGCCGCGATTTCCGCGTCGCTGTCGTTGCGTCCGGGAATCAGCAGCGTGGTGATCTCCAGCCACACCCCCGTCTGATGTCGCAGGTAGACCAATGTGTCCAGGACATCGCGAAGATGACCGACGCAGACCTTGCGGTAGAAGTCTTCGGTGAACGCCTTCAGGTCGACGTTGGCGGCATCGACGTGCCGGTAGAACTCGGCGCGGGGCTCAGGGCACATGTACCCGGCCGTCACCGCGATCGCTTTGATGCCCCGGTCGTGGCAGGCGTCGGCGACATCAGCGGCGTACTCCCAGAAGATGGTCGGGTCGTTGTAGGTGAATGCCACACTGCGGCAACCCAATTCGTCAGCGGTGCGCGCGATGTCCGCAGGCGTGGCCTGGCTGGTCAGCGTGTCGATCTCCCGGGATTTGGAGATATCCCAGTTCTGACAAAACTTGCATGCGAGGTTGCACCCCGCGGTGCCGAACGACAGCACGGCCGACCCGGGGAGGAAGTGGTTGAGCGGCTTTTTCTCGACGGGATCGACGCAGAATCCGCTCGAGCGCCCATAGCTGGTGAGCTTCACCTGGTCGTCGAACCGGCCGCGGACGAAGCACAGTCCGCGCTGGCCCTCGTGAAGTTTGCAGGCGCGCGGACATACATCGCACTGGACCCGCCCGTCGTCGAGGCGGTGCCAGTGTTTGGTCGCGACAGTGAACGGGTCGTTTTGTGAGACGAGGGCGGTCATAGCATGCTCGAGCGCCAGGCTACCCGCCCTTAAGCCTCGCCAGCACCTGTTGCTGGAGCATGCCGTTGCTCGCCACCGCGTTGCCGCCGTGCGGGCCGGCGGTGCCGTCCAGGCTGGTGAGCTGCCCACCGGCCTCACGCACCAGGATGTCCAGCGCCGCCAGGTCCCACACCGACACCTCCGGTTCGGCGGCAATATCGACGGCCCCCTCGGCGACCAGGCAATACGACAGAAAGTCGCCGTAGGCGCGGACCCGCCACACGGCATCGGTCAGCGCAATGAAGCGTGCGCGCAAGCCGCGTTGCGCCCACCCCGACAAGCTGGAGAACGACAGGCTCGCCGAACCCAACTCCGCCACAGAGGAAACCGACAGCCGGCGCGGCTGGGCGCCGTCGACCGCCGCGAACGCGCCCTGGCCCCGCGCCGCCCACCATCGGCGCTGCAGCGCCGGCGAGCTCACCACACCGACCGACGGGACTCCGTCTTCGAGCAGCGCGATCAAACTGGCCCACACCGGAACCCCGCGCACGAAGTTCTTGGTGCCGTCGATCGGGTCGATGATCCACTGCCTTCCACTGAAAGTGGTTGTGCCGCCGAATTCTTCGCCAAGGATGCTGTCATCCGGCCGCTCGTGTCCGAGCGCCTGACGCACCTCGGCTTCGACCGCTCGATCGGCGTCGGTCACCGGTGTCAGATCCGGTTTGGTGTCGACTCTCAGGTCGAGCGCGCCGAACCGGGTACGAGTCAGCGTGTCAGCGCCGTCGGCCAGCCTCAGCGCCAGCATCAGATCGTCCCGACTCATGCAGCAGTCCTACCATGGCGGCATGTGGGAATTTGGTGTGCTGCTCCTGCTGGTGGCGATTCTGGGGGTATTTCTTGCCCAGCGGTTCATCCCGCGGGGCCCGCGCGGTCAGCTGGCCAGCGGCACGTTGCTGGTAACGGGGGTCAGCCCGCGACCGGACGCCAGCGGTGAGCAGTACGTCACCATCGCCGGTTTCATTAACGGTCCCACCGTCAGTGAGCACGCCGTGTATCAGCGGATGGCAGTCAACGTCGACCAATGGCCCGGCGTGGGGGAGTTGCACCCGGTGGTGTATTCGCCGAAGAATCCCGATAATTGGAAGTTCGCGCCGTCCGAGCCCCCGGCCGGCCAGGCCTGGTGATTGGCGGAGGAAGGGACCAATGGCACCCGGCTAGGGACCAATGCCTCTGATGGACCTGGGTTCGCGCCAATAACGTTCGAGTTGGCCAAGGCGATAACCACCCGCCCGCCGCTCAGCAAAGGAGGCCGCGATGCGCGAACTTTATCCAGCCCCGGCAGTTGTCGTCGGTGTCGACGGATCAAGGTCGGCGACCCACGCGGCCCAGTGGGCGGTCGACGAAGCGATCAGCCGCGACATCCCACTGCGTCTTGTGTACGTCATCGACCCGCTGGACTCTTCGGGCGCGCGAGTTCCCGAAGGCCGACTCGCCGCCGCCCACACCGCGTTGCAGGACGCCCGGCGGGCTGCCGAGGGCACCGGCAAATCGGTCAAGATCGAAACCGAGATCCTCTGGGGAAAACCACTTACCAAGCTGATGGAGGAATCACGGTCGGCGGCGATGGTTTGCGTCGGGTCCATCGGGCTCAACCATGCCTGCCACGGTGAGGGCTCCGTCGCGGCCGCCTTGGCCGAGTCGGCCCCATGCCCGGTGGCTGTCATCCCGCGTTCGGTGGGCCGGCCGGCGACCCCCCGGGTCGGCAGCGTTGTCGTGGAAGCGGACAATGGTGTAGTGCTGCGACACGCGTTCGAGGAGGCGAGACTGCGGGGAGTCCCGCTGCTGGCAATCTCGGTGTCCCGGGCAGCAGCAACGGACGACGTCGGTGGCGGAAGTCGTTTGGCACAAGCGCAATTGACTCGTCGGATGGCCCGATGGACGCGGTTGTATCCCGATGTGCAGGTCGAGTCGGCGATCGTTCGCGGGAGTGTCGACCGGCATCTGGCCGCCAACGAGAACTCGGATCAGTTGTTCGTCACCGATTCGCACAATTGCTACGACTTGTGCGGCGCGTACAACGCCGGATGCGCTGTGCTCGCGATACGTTGCAGCAACCTATAGGAGCGCGCGGGATCACGGAAAGTATCTCAGGAGTTCTGCCTTGGTAAAGGTCTTCTTGGTGGACGATCACGAGGTGGTGCGGCGCGGACTGATCGACTTGCTCGGCGCGGACCCCGAAGTCGACGTTGTCGGTGAGGCGGGCTCGGCTGCCGAAGCGATGGCCAGGATCCCCGCGGCGAAGCCCGATGTCGCGGTGCTCGACGTCCGGTTGCCCGACGGCAACGGCATTGAACTGTGCCGTGATCTGTTGTCCCGCATGCCTGATCTGCGCTGCCTGATCCTGACGTCCTACACCTCAGACGAGGCGATGCTGGATGCGATCCTGGCCGGCGCCAGTGGATATGTCGTCAAAGACATCAAGGGAATGGAACTGGCGCGTGCCGTGAAGGATGTGGGCGCCGGGCGATCTCTGCTCGACAATCGGGCCGCCGCCGCGCTGATGGCGAAGCTGCGTGGCACCACCGATAAGCCGGACCCGTTGTCGGGCCTCACCGACCAGGAACGGACGCTGCTGGGCCTGCTCAGCGAGGGTCTGACCAACAAGCAGATCGCCGACCGGATGTTCCTGGCGGAAAAGACCGTGAAGAACTATGTGTCTCGGCTGCTGGCGAAACTCGGCATGGAACGCCGAACTCAAGCTGCGGTATTCGCAACGGAACTAAAGCGCGCGCGGTCACCGCGCGATGAATGACTGCTCTAGCAACCCTGGCCACTCGACGACGTGGGAGAGCGTGCGCCGTGGCGTCGATGGCAACGGATCGGCATTGATCGGGGCCCAGCCCACCCGCAGCAGCATCTGGGGGTGACCGCTGGCCCCAAACACGTCGGCGCGTACCGCTTCTCGTGTTTCACGGATCTCCAGGGGTTCGCTGATCGGGCAGCAAGCCAAGCCCATCGCCGTGGCGGTCAACAGGACAACGCTGGTGGCTTCGCCGGCGCGCAGCCGGGCCAACCGGTCATCCTTCTGGGTACCCAGCGCCAGGATTGCGGCATTGTCGTAGGCGGGTGAGACGCCGGACGGCTGAGCCAGGCCCGGCCCGGCGAAGAGGCGACCGGGGAGCGGGGCAGTGGGGTCGGGTGGCGGTGCATTGCGGGCCGGAACCCCGGCCACCGAACCATAGCGGCCAGTCCATGTCGTGAGCTCGCGTAGGTAGTCGTCATTGGTGGCGTGGTCCGTGACGGCTTGGGCCGCAATCGCCTTCATCCTGTCCAGGGCATCGACCTGACGCAGCATCACTCCGCTTCGAGCTGCGCGCGCAGCCATCAGGGCGATGTCACCTCCGGCCACCGGCCAGGAACTGTAGGCTCGCCGGTCAGTTCGCCGCCGCGGTATCGCCGCCGCCAGCGCGATGTCGGCATGATCAGGCGTATGCGGCTGGACCTCGATGGTGGCCAAATGGCGGGGGTCGTCGGGATCGGGAAAGCGATTGACCTTGGCTCGCCAACCCATCGCGGCTAACGCGGCGGCACAGTGATGCAACGCGGCACCGCAGCTGACAATCAAGTCACGCCCGTCGGGGTCGGTGCTGCGCAGCTGCATCTCTGGTTCGGAGTGCAGATCCAGACTCGCGGTACCCACCCTCCATCGCCATGGTTGCGTGTTGTGGATGGAGGGTGCCCGGTTGGCCAGCGTGAGGACCATCCGGAGGGTTTCGGTGTCCGGGAAGTTGGCCTCGACTGCTGTCATCCGTCAAGGATCCCGCGGCCGCTGCGGCTGCGGCAGAGCCCGAAGCCCTCGGTGGCGAGGGACTTTTGGCCTCTGGCACAAGGCGTCACGCAATGAAGCAGTCGAGGTCCGGCTCGGGACCGAACACGAAGTGGCGGCCGGTGATTTCGGACGCGGTCACTCGGACATAGCGATTTTTGGGTGTCGCGGTCCACGGCAGTAACTGTGCTTGTTCCGCTTTCGCGATCTCCGCGTCGGTCTTCAGCAGCTGTGCGCGGCCCCTGACGATGACGCTCCAGCCTTCGGCTACGTTGTGGTCGTCGGCCTCGAAGAGCACAGTCCTGTTCGCTACGGCTGAAAATAACTTGGTGCCTTCGGAAGTCCGAAACAGCACCGTCCGGCCTTGGATGACGAAGTTAACCGGGAATATCTCAGGCTCACCGGCAAAGCTGGTAACCAGTCGGCCCAGCGCCACGCTGCCTAGCCGACTCCAACTCTCCTCCTCGGACAGGATGGCAACTGGTTCATCAGCCATGGGACTCAACCTTTCTCGGATGTTCGGCGGATCTCTAGGACGCCGTCCAACGATCGTCGCGGCGTGGGCGGCGGCGGATTTTCGAACGGCGGCGTTGTCCCGACGCGGATCAAGACTTGGGCTTCGCCGCGCCGGTCGGTGAGGTTGCGCACGATGTCGCGACTCTCAGTCGATTCGATCAGATGGGTCAACGTGCACGTCGCCATGCCGGCCATGGTGCAATCGAGTAGGACGGTCGACAGCATTTCACCGCACCTCAACACGTCGGCCCGGCGGTCCTCAGGGGTCGACAGCACAAGGATTTTCGAGCAGTCCGCCTCGATCTCGGGTCGCCGATCCTGGTGGCTCCTGACCGGGAAGTTGCGGGCTATGTCAACTCGGCGGCGTTCGGTATCTGATGCCAGCGCGTTCGGCGGCACACCCTGTGCCAGCGCGAATGGCGAAGTCCACCACTGGAGTTCAATGTGATACGACGAATCATCGCGGCGAAGCGCTTCGGAGAGCTGCGACGCCTCCGCAAGGCGCGGTCGCTGATCATCGGAGAGGACGTGCAGCATCGCAACATCTTCGTCGAACGTGCTGCGTAGGACGGGCTCGAACAGGTGCCAGGACGCCGGCCGGCCAAATGGAAGCCGATCGGTGCGGCGCCGCAGCATCGCCCGGGCACGGTTTCGGTGCGCTTCGGTGACGTGATCGGTGGGGCTGAATTCGACCGTGGCGAGATGGCTGGGATCGTTCGGGTTGGGGAACCGCGTGACACTCGATCGATACTGCGCAGCCGTCATGGCGATGCGCAGGTGGTCGAGCACTGCACCGCAGCTGATGATCGCTTCCCGGCCGGAATGGTCTGTGGCAGGCACTGTTCGGTAAGGGTTGACGAAAAGGTGCAGGACGTCGTCCTCGGCCACCCAACGCCAGGGCTGGCTGTTGTGCACGGACGGAGCCCGGCACGCCAGCAGGACTGCCTTCTTGAGGGACTCTATGTCCACGACAGTGACGCTATGGGGACTCGGCTTGGGCTACTAGGGCCCTTGGTCCTCTCTGCCAAACCTCTTGTGTCACTTTCGTTTCACTGGTTTCTGTGCGCCGGTTGTTGTCGGTGGGCCGCGGTA
>Ga0210396_10002711_pt1 | contig 17914 bp, 20 predicted proteins | sample IncBWH17OmetaG_FD_155466 | JGI IMG/M metagenome (GOLD analysis project Ga0210396, IMG submission 155466) | Forest soil microbial communities from Barre Woods Harvard Forest LTER site, Petersham, Massachusetts, United States - Inc-BW-H-17-O ... | reverse complement strand
GTACTGCGCGGGCGGAACCTTGAACTCGACCGTGCATTCGGCGTGCGCCAGCAGGTTGGTGGTCCAGGCCGGGTGTGGTGGGCGACCATAGTTGGACCCGATCGCAAGAAGCCCGTCAGAGTCGTCGATCAGTGTCAGCGGTTGAGTGCGCGGCAAACCGGACTTCGCACCGGTCGTCGTGACCAGCCCTACCATGTCGATTCCGACCGAGCTCAGGCGGCCGTGTGTCCGCGGGATCACCAGTTTGTCGATACGCGGGGCGACGTGGAGCAGGAAGCGGTATCCGGCCGGACTCATCAGGGCGCGCTCCATCAGCGCCTCGTCGAGCCGCAGCCGCCGACCGCGAATTGGGCTTTCCCGCCGAAGGGTCACGCGTCGACGGTACCCAACGCGCGCTATGCCCGCGTGATAAACGAGGGCTATCAGACCATTACAAGCGGGTCTTGGACGTGGATCGCGCAGCCCGGCAACGTTGTAGGCACGCGCAGCGTCCGTCAACCACCGGTCGCTCACCGCACCGAGGAGGAGGGAATGTCATGACCATCGCCACTGAACGCACCAGCCACCACACCATCTCGTTGCTCGAGGGCGACATCGTCGAGGAGTCCGATCTGGGTTCGATCCGGCGCGTCACAGCCGACAACTTTCCAATCCTGCAAGGCATGTCGATCAAGCGGCTCGTCATCAACCCAGGCGCGATGCGGACCCCGCATTGGCATGCCAACGCCAACGAGTTGACCTACTGCGTCTCGGGCACCGCACTGGTGTCGGTGCTTGACACCGGCAGCAAGTTCTCCTCGTTCATAATCACCGCCGGCGACATGTTCCACATCGATTCAGGGTCACTGCATCACATCGAGAACATCGGGCAAGACATCGCGGAATTCATCATCGCATTCCGCCACGAACGCCCCGAGGACTTCGGGTTGGGTGCTGCCTTTGGCGCCATGACCGATGCGGTGCTGGGCAACACGTACGATCTCGATGCGTCGGACTTCGCCGCCATTCGACGCAGCACCACCGATCGTGCACTTGCCGCGCGCCGCGGCGAGCCGGTGGTGCCGGGCAACGCGCAGTTCGGCGACCCGCACAAATTCGAAGTCGAGGCGCAGTCAGCGCCGATCAGCATCGCTGTCGGCTCCGCCCGCCTGGCCCGGGTGCAGTTCTGGCCGGCATTGAAAGACCTGTCGATGTACTCGTTGCGGATCCGCGAAGACGGTATGCGCGAGCCCCACTGGCATCCGATTACCGCCGAAATGGGTTATGTGCAAAGCGGTTCAGGACGGATGACGGTGATGGATCCGGATGGCACGGTGGACACGTGGTATCTCAAGCAGGGTGACGTCTACTTCATCCCGCGCGCCTACCCGCATCACATCGAAGTGGTGGAATCACCGGGCTGGCACTTCACGATCTTCTTCGACCAGCCCACACCCGGCGACATCGGCTACCGCGCGTCGGTGAGTGCATATTCGCGCGAAGTGCTCGCGGCGACCTTCAACACGCATATCGACGACTTGCCGGACTTCCCGTTCACGAAGAGCGACCCACTTATCGTCAACCGCCGCAATCCGGTCGATGAGCATGCCGTCGGCGAGGCCTAGCCGAGCATCACGGCGACGCGCCGTTACACATTGCGGCGTACGTGTATTCCGCAAACCGTCCGAGTCTTATTTGGATTCACTGAGCGGAGTCTAAAATTGGGTTAATTCCTTGGTATTGCCCGCCAAAGCTCGCGGTACGCTGGAAACACGCGAGCCGACCGGCAACGCCGCAGGGCTATCGCGCCGCGGTGACCGGTTGGGGGGTTACGGCGGGAATGGGGACGAAGAAAGATGCGCCATTTAGCGGCCACCGTCGCCGTTGCCGGGATCTGCATTCTCGGCGCCGGCTGCGGCGGCGGTAGCAACCATTCCAGTGTCAAATCCACGACCACGACCACGTCGCTCATTCCGCGTCCTGTTGTTGAGCGTGAGCTCGATGAGTTGCTGCTCACCCCGGAGCAGATCAGCCCGGTCATGGGCGCTAAAGACATGGCGATCACCAGAAGGCATGACGCGATGTCCGACGACAGCGCCACCATGAAGCCCCCGGAATGCCTGGCCATCGACGGCGCGGCGCAAGCCCAGGTCTACGCGAACAGCGGCTTCACCGCCGTGCGTGACCGGGCACTGAACGATGGCGACAATTTCACTCACTATGCCGAGCAGGCGGTAGTGCTATTTCCCACAGCAAAGCTGGCCAGGGTTTTCGCGGTTGCCTCGGCGCTACGGTGGCCGGCCTGCCACGGGTATACCCATCTCCAGTCCGGAACACAGTGGACGGTCGGGCCGATATCGGATACCAACGGCACACTGAGTGTGATTGCAACGCAACAGAATGCGAGGGCCGGCGGATGGGCCTGCGGTCGGGCGCTGGCGATGAAGAACAACGTGATCGTCGACGTCAACACATGCAGCCCCGACCCGAAGAACTCGGCCATCGATATCGCCAACCTGATCGCCGTCAAAGTGCCAATGCGTTAAGGACTTTAGCGTCGTCACTCGGTGTCGGCAGGATCGAGAAGCCGCACCTCCTCGAGGTCCATCACCCCCTGCAACTCGCGCAGCACGATGTCGTCGATGCGATTTTGGTCGCGCAGCTCGATGATGGCCCGGCGCTTGTGTTCGAGCACGCCAAGGCGCACCCGTCGAAGCAGATCGCTCCGCTCGGCTATCTCACTAGAGCCCTCAGCGTCGCCACCAGCTTCGACGAGCGCCGCGTGTTCTTCGTATTCCTTTCGCAGACGCCTCAATAGGTCATCGCTGATGCCGAGTTCACCGGCGACCACCGGCAGGGCTTCGAGCGCGGCCTGGGTGCCACGACAGCGGGCCAGTTGCAATTCATCAGCGTGACTTGCGTCTTCGGGCATCCGGGCCCAGCGAACTACGTCGCTTAGTGTGCCGCCTTGAACCACGACGGTCACCAGAATCACGACGCAGACCACGAATACGAGGAGGCTGCGATCCGGAAACGGGGCGCCGCTGTGCGTGGTCAGGGGGACGGCCAACGCCGCGGCGAGCGACACTGCGCCGCGGAAGCCCGCCCAGTTGGACACCATTCGCTGGCGCCAGTCGACGCGACGGGTGCGCTGCACCGCACGCCGGTCCACCGTGCGAAGCAATACGGTGACGGCTTCCGCACAGGCAAACCGACTCACGATGATGACGCCGGTGACGGCCAGAGCCAGGAACGCGGCGTGGCCAAGGCCGCCGTCGACGCCGGCAATACCGCGCACCGCATGCGGCATCTGGACGCCGACGAACACCCATAGCGAGCCGTTGATCAGGAACGTCGCGAGATCCCAGAATGCGAAAGTCTGGAGGCGGGACCGAGCGCGGATCACGTACGGCGAGGCGTACGCCATCACCAGGGCCGACACCAGAACCGCGACGACGCCACTGCAATGAATCGCTTGGGCCAGCAAAAACGCGGCGAATGGTGTGAGCAGGCTCAGGGCGCCCTCCTCCTGCGGTGCGTCGATTCGACGACGCACCTGCGTCACCACGAGCCCGACCAATAGCCCGGCGCAGATGCCGCCGATATAGGAACCGACGAAACGGGCCGTCAAGTCGAGAGGGCCGACCGGGTTACCGCCGACCGCAACGGAGACGGCCACGGCAAACAGCACGAGCGCAGTCCCGTCGTTGATGATGCTTTCCGCCTTCAACACGGTGACTGTGCGTCGTGGTAGCTGTTTGGCCAGGCCGGCCACGGCGGCGGCGTCGGTGGGGGAGAGCACGGCACCGAGGACCGACGCCGCGTGTGACTCCATTCCGAGCGCCCGTGCCGTCCAGGACACAGCCACCGCGGTAACGATGACAAGGCCGATGCTGAGAAAAACGATGACGCGCAAGTTTGCGCGTATCTCGCGAAAGCTGGTGTTCAGGCCCTCCCAATAGAGGATCGCGGGCAAGAAGAGCAGCAGCACGATCTCGCCATCGAGCCGAACGCCGCCGAACTGCGGAATCAAACCCAACAATGCGCCCAGCACGATCAGCAAAACCGGGGGGCCCACGCGATAACGCCGGCCCAGGACCGTGCCCACGATCACCGCGGCAAACAGCGCAACGATTACGACAAGCCCAAACACCAGCACATCATCCTGTACGAGCGGGGCAGACGCTCGGCGCGGGTCAGGACTGGTGGGGAATTCGCAGGTCGTCGTCGGATGATCAGTCCCGTTGGGAGCGCTCTGTACCAAGACGATCACAGGTGCATACCGATCCCGACGGTGATCTGGCGCGGCCGGTTGCATGTGCAAATCATGGATCACGCTCGCGAAATATCCAGATCGGCACGAGACTCGCCCCGCTATGCGGGCGATCGGATATTCGCATGCTCACTAGGAGGTAAGCACAGCATGACGGTGGAAGCGAACGGTGGTCGCATCCTCGACACCGCGAAAGGCATTCTCATCGGCCTTCGTCGGTGTCCTTCGGAGTCAGCTTTCGACGAGTTGATCAGCGCGGCACAACGTCGCAAGATGCCAGTGTTCGCAATGGCTTGGGCGCTGGTGCATCTCGCGGATGGCGGCGAAAAGTCAGCGCAGACTTACGCCGACGCAGAGGCGGCGGCTCGTGACGAATGGGGCCAGCTCTTCGCTGACGCGGCCCTGACGGTGTAGTTACCGCCGCGCGGACCGGGTCAGGGGTTGACCGCTGGCTGCATGCAGCAGACAGATGACGGTACTCGGGGTGGGATTGTCAGCGGTTCGATCCTGATTGGAGTCGATCAGGTAGGTCACCGCGAATGAACTGCCGTCGACGGATTGCCCGGTGTATTGCGAAAACCCGGAAGCGCATGCCTGGTTGGCGACGTCGGCGACAGCAGCGTTGACCGCCAGCGGGCCGCGAAGATAGACCTCTGCGGCATGAGTGGTCGCACAGTCGACAACGCTGACCGTGACCACGCTAGGGTCGCTCGATGGAAGCTCAGCCAGACAATCGCCGACCTGCAGGTCAATCCACTTCTCGCTGCGAGGATTTCGCGTTGTCGGTGGGGCAGCCACGGCTGTTGTCGTGATCGCCGTTGTCGATCTCTGGCCCGTCGATTGGGCCGGTTTGAGATCGGCGGTGCCGCAAGCCGGCAGCAGAATCACCGCGGCTAACGAACCGGCCAAGCCGAATCCCGCTTTCATGTCCGCGTCAGGTCCAGCCGCCGGTTAGAGATATTTGACGGCGAAATTCGCTGCCTGATAGACCATTCCGTCATCGGCGTAGGCGGCATGTGCGGCCCAGTCGCCGCCGTCGGAACACACCGGATCGTCGCTGGCGCACAATTCAAGTGTCTAGGACTCAGTACGGTGTTGCTCTAGAAGCGCACCAGATTGAAGGGGTAGCTGACGGTCCCGCCCGGTGCGTTGCCACAGCCGGCGTCAAAAGTGGAATCCACCGACCCGGCCAGCGTCACCGCATCCCATGAATAGGTGTCGTGCGACGGCAGGAAGTACAAGGTGCATCGCACTCCGTCGGGCACGTCGACGACCATCGTGTAGCGACCATTGGCGAGGTGTGCATCTCCGTTCCACGGCACCGCTTGGCCGTTGGGCCTCGGCTGGGCATTCACGTGGACACAGTCCGGAGCCTCAACCTGGCATTTCCTGACCTCCCAGAGCCAGGAGTGGCCCGGATCCCGCGTGGTCTCGACTTCATAGTTACCGATCAGCATCCCGGCTGCGGCGTTCGGCGCGAGCGCCAGCGCGGCCGCGGTGAGCGCCACGCCGACTGCCACGGTCTTCGGGGTCTTCACGGGTTCCTCCGTTCCTCGCCGCCCGGCGGCTTGCGCCGAACTATACGGTTCTGACGTTGCGCAATGGGCTGGAATCAGCCCGGCGGCGTCCAAGCGATCGGCAGTGTCTTGATGCCGTGGATGAACGGCGACAGCAACCGTGCGGGCTCCTCGGTCGCGACGATATCGGGGATCTCGCGGTGCAGTTCCTCGAACATGACCCGGATTTCGCGACGAGCCAGGTTGGCGCCCAGGCAGAAGTGAGCGCCTCCGCCGCCGAAGCCGACGTGCGGATTCGGGTCGCGGGTGACATCGAACTTCCACGGGTCGGCGAACTTCGACTCGTCGCGATTGGCGGAGCAGTACCACAGCGTCGCCTTGTCGCCGGCGGCCATCTTGGTCCCGCTCAGCTCGAAGTCGCGGGTGAGGGTGCGCCGCATGTAGATCACCGGTGACGCCCACCGCACGATCTCTTCGACCGCCGAGTGCGATAGACCGTCGAAGTCGGCCCACCACGTCTGCTGTTGCTCGGGGTAACGCGTGAGTGCCAACAGCCCGTGGCTGATCGCATTGCGTGTCGTCTCGTTGCCGGCGACCGCCAGCAGGATGAAGAACGACGCGACCTCGGCCGAGGTCAAGCGCTCGCCGTCGACCTCGGCTTCCACCAGGCTCGTCGTCAGGTCCTCGTGGTGGTTGACGCGACGATCCTCCGCCAACGCGTTGGCGTAGGCGCCGATCTCCATCGAAACCTGAACGAACTCATCGAATTCGGACGTCAGATCGGGGTCGCCGAAGCCGAGGATCACGTTGGTCCAGTGGAATATCTGCTGATGGTCCTGCTCCGGAATCCCCATCATGTCGCAGATGACCTGCAGCGGTAGCGGTCCGGCTAGCTCGCTGACCGCCTCACCGTTGCCGTCGGGATGAGCGGCGATCATCGAGGCGACCAGCCGGCGCGCCCGCTCGCGCACCGAGTGCTCGATGCGGGCCACCACCTTCGGGGTGAACGCCCTGCTGACGATCGACCGCAACCGCTGATGCCGCGGGTCGTCGAGCACGATCATCGAGCCGAAGTACTCGGATACCTCCGGGGTCTGGTCGTTGATGGTGATGTTCGGGCTGGAGCTGAAGATCTCCGGGTGGCGACTGGCGTAGAACACGTCGTCGAGTGCCGTCAGCGCCCAATGCCCGCCGCCTGCTTGGAAGCCTTCTTGGACGGGCTCGGGCCAGAACGAGATCGGGGCCTCACGCCGAAGCGTGGCAAACGCCCCATCGCGCAGATCGTCGTTGAGCGCCCAGAAGTCCCACGTACCCAGCTCAATATCGGCGAGCGGAACCCCGGGTGGCGCCGTGCCGTTGACGCGAGTTGCAATGCCCATGTCGACCGTCCTCGTCGTTGAGCGGGCTACACGCGCGAGCCTAAACCGCCCCGGCCGATCTTGATGGCGAGTCGAGGAACTGCTGAACGGCTTCGGTCAGGATGCGGCCACCTCTGGTGTTGAGGTGAATGCCGTCGATGTGGAATGCCCAGCCATTGCGCTGCGCGATTTGGTCGAAACTGCGTCCCAGAATCATTTCGCGGAACAGGTAGTCGCGGTAGAACGCAGCGAAGGAGAACCGGGTAAACGGTTTGGAGGCCGACGAGCGGGCGAGCTGATCCCGGAAGCACTCGTAGAACGGAATGTAGTAGGCGCCGTTGCGATGCGAGACGTCGGCGACAATGCCGTTGTAGGCGGCAACCAGATCGTTGAGCCGCGACTGAACGGCGTCGTTGGATTGAAGTGCTTCGCCGATGGGCGCTATAGAGCTCAGTGCGATCGTGGCGCGGGTGGCGTGCCGCAGTCGGTGGGTGATGAGTTCGAGGTTGTTCTTGAAGTGTGCCGGCGAGGGTTCTTGAGTCGTCCGTTTCCAAGCGCGGGTGAATCGCCGGAAATTCGGGAAGACGCTCGCCAGGATGTCGTTGGTCCCGATCAGCACGATGACCCGGTCTGGTGCTGCCTGCAGTACTGGGTCGAGCCGCCTGGTGATGTTGAAGGATTGGTCGCCGCCCACGCCGAAATTGACGAATCGGAACCGGCTGTTTTGCGGTCGCTTTGCCAGTTCATCGATCCACTTGAAGGTCCCTTTAGAGGCCGTGGTGCTCGAGCCCAGACAAGCGATGGTCTCTGGTGCGGACACGGCTAACCCAGCATCCGACGGCCCGTTACGGTATTCACTATCAAATGATAGATACCTTCGAAATCAATCGGAAGTCCCTCTCGCGATGGAGATCTGATAGTCAGCGTCGCTTGATACTACGCTTGGCGTATTACGTCGGACGTACTAAAGTTGGCGGGTATGGCACGTGGCTCTCGGAAGCTAGGCCGACGAAATGACCCGGGTGTGCTGATCATGACCAGCCTGGCCTCGGGCGCGAAGCACGGCTACGCCCTGGCACGCGATATCGAGAGCTTCGCGGGCGTGACGCTGGGACCGGGAACGCTCTACGGCGCGATCACCGCGCTGGAGGAACACGGCCTGATCGAACCGGCGGGCCACGACGAGCGGAGGCGCCCGTATCGGTTGACCGCCGCGGGGCAGGCCGAACTGGCCTCGGCGGTGCGCAGCTTGGGCGCAATTGCGGCCGAGGGCGCGCGCAGGCTCGGAATCTCTTTGCATGCTCGGGGCCCGGGGTGGGCGCAATGAATCCGCGCGATGTCAGGGGCGTCCTGCGCTGGTACCCCGCGGCCTGGCGGCGACGATACGGAGAGGAGTTGATTGGGATGCTGGACGACACCCACGGCAATGACGAGCTTCCGCGGCGGGTCCGGATGTCACTGCTCAGATCTGGCCTCATTCAGCGAATTCGCTTGTTGCGCAGGTTCTCTAGTACATATATCGGCTACAGCATCGCCTGTGCCGTCGTGTGGGCCATTATCTTGGCGACGGTGTGGACAAGCGCCGGCGATGCCACCTGGCATACGTTCACGGTGTTCTTCGGCGGATGGGCGATCGGTTGGCTCTCGGCGAGTATTGGACGCCTCGTCTACCCGCCACCGAAACCACGCAGACCGGTTGACGCCGGTCGGTAATCGGGCCGCGCGGCCGGCGGTTCAGTTCGTGCAGACAGTGCGCGCAGGAGCACCGTTGGCGGTCGCCTGGCTGACCACCTTGCCGTCGAGCAGGATCGTGCACGTGATCGAGCCGGGGCTCTGCGCGCTGAGCACGAAGACTTTGGAACCGGTAACGGTGAATTGCGTCTGCCATGGCAATGGCACGTTTGCCTGCTGCGTTTGGCCGGTCAGGCCGGTGTCGGTCTGATACGAGATGTAGTCAGCCACCGGGGAGCTGCCGCTCAGCTGATAGGTCACCTGGGGCTGCTGGCCCGTTGCGTTCGCCGCCCCGCAAATCCCTACCGTGGTCGCGAAAGCGGCCAGCACAGCAAGCAGGATCGATGACCCTGTGCGGGCCTTGACCGGGCGTGTGGTCGTGATCATCTCACGCGACATGGTGTCACTCCGGCCAAACATTTGGGGACGTTTTCGTGTCTTTTCCGTCGGAACCGACCATTCGGCGGCCATGCTTGAACCGATGTCAGCTGACCGTCGTAAAGGCTAGTGATGACTGAACAGCCGGAGGACGCCGGACGATGGGGCACCGCGCGTCCTGGTAGGCGTGACGTGCTGCTCGGTGCCGCGGTGGTCGGAGCCTTCCTGGCGGCGGACCTGGGTGCGCTGCTCTACGCGAACAAATGGATCGGCCCCGCGCGGCTGACGCAGGGGGTTTTCCTCAACGGCTTTGCCAAGGTGTTCGGTCGACAACCTGGGTTCCGCAAGAACCATGCCAAGGGCGTTGCCGTCACCGGTTACTTCGACAGCAACGGCAACGGCAGCACGCTGTCGAAGGCGGTGGTGTTCGCGTCCGGTCGCACCCCGGTGATTGGGCGATTTTCGTTGGCCGGCGGTAATCCGCACGCCTCCGATGCGTCATCGGCCGCGCGCGGGCTGGGACTGGTGTTCGGCTTCCCCGGCGGAGAGCAGTGGCGGATGGCCACACTGAATCTTCCAGTCTTCCTGGACAATTCACCGCAAGGCTTCTACGACCGACTGATCGCTTCAGCCGCCGTTCCCGGAACTGGCAAGCCCGATCCGACGGCAATGGCGCAATTCCTGGCCGCACATCCGGAAACGGCGCGGGCCATGGCCATCGTCAAGCAGCATCCGCCGACAACCGGCTTCGCCGATAGTGTGTACAGCGGGTTGAACGCCTTCTACTTCGTCAACGCATCCGGCGCGCGGGCGCCGGTGCGGTGGTCGCTGACTCCGCTGCAACAGGCGCTGCCACCCGCGTCGGGGCCGAATGCGCTGTTCGATGCGCTGGTCCGGCAGTTGCGGGCCGGCCCACTGCGCTGGCGTTTCGTGCTCACCGTCGGCGCGGCGTCCGATCCGACGCACGATGCGACGCTGCCCTGGCCTGCCGGTCGCCGCAGCGTCGACGCCGGGGTGCTCACGCTCGACTCTGTCCAAACCGATGCGCCGGGCAATGCGCGGGACATCAACTTCGATCCGCTGGTGCTGCCCGCCGGCATCGAGCCGTCCGACGATCCGCTGCTGAGCGCGCGATCGGCCGTCTACGCCGCGTCGTACCGGCGTCGCACCGGCGAGACCGCAAGCCCGCCCGCGGTACAGGTCGACAAGGTCGCGTTGTGACCGCAGCGCCCGAACCCGGCCAATACACGGCGTTGACCAGGGTCCTGCACTGGTTGACGGCCGCGCTGGTGTTCTGCGGCCTGTTCATCGGTTTCGTGATGGTGAACTCGGTGCACCATTACGCCACGCTGATCATGATCCACCGGACGCTGGGCGTGACCATCCTCGTGGTGGTGCTGGTGCGTGTGGTCAACCGGTTGACCCATCGCGCTCCGCCGTTGCCGGCCACGGTCGGCGCGCTGGAACGCAAGATCGTCGTGCTGTCGGAAGTGTCGCTGTACGCGCTGCTGTTGCTCCAGCCGCTGATCGGCTGGGCGATGGTTTCGGCCGCGGGGGGACCGGTCGTCGTGTTCGGTTCATTGCGGCTCCCGCGCATCGCACCGTTCGACGCGCAGTTGTTTTGGCTGCTGCGGCAAGCTCATTCGGTCGTCGCGTATGCACTGATGGCCGCAATCGCCGCGCACATTTCCGCGGTTTTGCTGCACACCTTGACGTTGCGCGACCGGATGATCGAGAGGATGACATTCCGGTTGGCCCGCAGTCGGCGCGTCCGCTGACAGATCCAGTCGCCGGTTCGGGCTGAACTCCGCTGGAACCCGCCTAGGGTGAACCCGGGGTAGTCGATCGAAAGGTGGCGCATGGCTAAGCGGGTCGTGATCTGGGGTACCGGTTTCGTCGGCAGGATGGTGATCGCCGAAATCGTGAAGCATCCGCTGTTCGAGTTGGTCGGCGTCGGCGTCAGCAACCCGAAGAAAGTCGGTCGCGACGTCGGCGAGATCTGTGGACTGGCCGAACCGGTCGGCATTACCGCCACCGACGATGTCGACGCGTTGATCGCGCTCAAGCCCGACGCGTTGGTCCATTACGGCCCGACCGCCGCGCACGCCGACGAGAACATCGCCTTGATGACGCGGTTCCTGCGCGCGGGAATCGACGTGTGCTCGACGGCGATGACGCCCTGGGTCTGGCCGACGATGCACCTCAACCCGCCGAATTGGATCCAGCCGATCACCGAGGCGTGCGAGTTGGGCGAGTCGTCCTGCTTCACCACCGGCATCGACCCGGGTTTTGCCAACGACCTGTTCCCGATGACGCTGATGGGCCTGTGTTCGGAGGTGCGCACGGTGCGGGCATCAGAGCTGTTGGACTACACCAACTACGAAGGCGACTACGAAGTCGAGATGGGCATCGGACGCGAGCCCGAGTTCCGCCCGATGCTGGAGAACCAAGACGTGCTGGTCTTCGCATGGGGCGGTACCGTGCCGATGATCGCGCACGCCGCCGGGATCATGCTCGACGAGATCACTACCACGTGGGACAAGTGGGTGACACCCAACGAGCGCAAGACGGCCAAGGGCGTCATCCCGGCCGGACATGTGGCCGCGGTCCGGTTCACCATCAACGGGGTCTACCAGGGCCAGACCCGCATTCAGCTCGAGCATGTGAACCGCATTGGCCTTGACGCCGCACCGGACTGGCCTGCAGGCACCAAAGACGACGTCTATCGAGTCGACATCGAGGGCACGCCGAGCATCTCCCAGGAGACAGCGTTTCGGTTCACCGACGGCTCCGGACGCGACGCGGCCGCGGCCGGCTGCCTGGCCACCGGGATGCGTGCGCTCAACGCGGTGCCTGCCGTCAACGATCTTCCGCCGGGCTGGGTCACCCCGCTCGATCTGCCGTTGATCGCGGGGGTCGGCACGATTCGCTAGAAGTGCCGCTAAATTGGTGGCCGATGCTCGCGGATTGGACGATATGGCTGGCGTAGAACGGTCGGCGTTGGGCCTCTCGGTCGGGGCCACCAACTTGGCGGCGGTGACCGCCGAGCGGGCGGTGACCCGTAAACCGGTGCTGACGTTGTTTCGGCAGCGCCCACCCGAAGTCGGTGTGCCATCGGAGAACCCGATGCTCAACGAGCCGGGGCTGGTGATCAGCGACTTCGTCGACCGGGTGGGCGACCCGGACGACATTGTGGTGGCCGACGGGACGACGCACCGCAGCGAGACGTTGGTCGCCGACGCGTTGCGAGCACTGTCCTACGCCGTGACAGACGGACGGGCACTGCCGGATGCGGTCGCGGTCACCCACCCCGCGCACTGGGGGCCGACGGCGGTCGACTCGGTGCGCGTCGCGTTGGGTCGGGTATCGGAATGGTCGCGTGGGCCATTGACGCTGCTACCGGATTCGGTGGCAGCGCTCATGGCCCTGCAGGCGAACCCCGGGGTGCCGAACCGCGGAATCATCGCGGTGTGCGACTTCGGCGGCACCGGAACCACCGTCGCCCTGCTCGACGCCGCCGACGGCTACCAGGCGGTCGGTCCTGCCGTGCGGTACCGGGAATTCTCCGGCGACCTGATCGACCAGGCGCTGCTGACCCACGTCGTCGCCGATCTTTCCTCGGCCGGATCGTTCGACACATCGGCGACCTCGGCGATCGGCTCGCTAACTCGGCTGCGGGGTGCTTGCCGACACGCCAAAGAAGAGCTCTCGTCGACCATCGCGATAACACTGACCGCCGACGTCCCGGGATACCGTGGCGACATCCGGGTGACCCGGGACGAACTCGACGACGCGATCCGCCAGCCGTTGGACAGATTCATCACCGTCGTCCATGAGATATTGCAGCGCAACGGGATTCGCGCAGAAGATTTGACGGCGATCGCCTTGGTGGGCGGCGGCGCCAGCATGCCAACGGTCACCACGACCCTGTCGGAACAGCTCGGTGCGCCTATCATCACCGCGCCCCGACCGCAGCTGACCGCCGCGACCGGCGCGGCTTTGCGGGCCGCGCGTGGCTTGGCCGACAGCGAGACAGCGTTGGCGCCGACGGCAGCCGGAACGGTCGCCGATGCCACCACGAGGTCGGAGATCCCAGTGGAACCCCGCCCGGCACCGGCGCTGGCCTGGTCGGAGGAGGCCGACGACGACTCGGGCATCGTGCCGATCCGCCCCGGTGAGTACCCCGAACAAAGCAGCACCGCCGGGCTGGCGGCCCCGCGGCCGCAGGCGAGCTTGGATCGCGACTCACACCCGGTCGCGACCCGCCAGGTCGCCGAGGCTTGGTATCGCCGCCCAGTCGTCGTGATGGTCGCCACCGCGCTCGCGGTGCTGGCCGTCGGCGCGGGAATCATGATCACCCTGCGTCATACCTCCGGGAACGCACCGACCACTCCGTCGCCCGGCGTCAGCACTGCACCTGGAACTGACAATCAGGCGCCTGCGACCAGTCCACCGTCATCGACCGAGTTGGACACCGGGACACCGCCGTCGACAACCAGCGCGGCGCCGACGACGACAACGACGACCACCACTGCGGCTCCCACGACAACGAGCAGCGCAGCTCCGACTACCACGGAACCGCCCACGACTACTCAGGGAACGGAACGGCCGGGTTTTCCGAGATTCCCCAGAGGTCCGCGGGGCTTCTCTGATCCGGGACGGGGTGAGCGATAACCGCGATCAGGCTTTTTCGGCGTGTTGTTCCGATTCGCCTTTCGCGTCTTCTTGCTCTTTCTCTTGCTGCTTGTCCTTACCGAATTTTGGGTTTCCGTCGTCGTCGAGCCACTCGTTGACCGCAACGCCGGTGATGGTCCCATCGGTACCGGGCAACACTGCCGTCGGCCGATCGTCGTCGTAGGCCTGCCTCATCTGGCGGACCTTTTCCTTACCTTCCTCGCTGAGTTCGGGCGTTTCGCGGGAGGTCTCCTGCTCGTTGTCGGTGTTTTCGCTAGTCGTTTGGTCGTTATCGTTTGCGCTCATTTGGACCCTTCCGTCTTGCCGAGACTTTCGGCCTGCCGACGGCACTAATCTCGACGACTACCCGTTGTGGATTGGTCCAAACTGCGGGGCGCGGGAGTCAGCTCGGATTCTGGTAGTTGACCCCGGTCAATCGCTCGGAGATCTCCCACAGTTGCCGACAGTCGGCGTCGTCACGCGCCCGCGCGGGCACCTTGGCCGCTGTCACCCCGCCGCCGGCGGCCTCGTAGATGCCGTGCGGCCCGTAGAAGGCACCGCCTTCGGCCTGCGGGGACGTTGCCGCGTAGAGCGCGGGAAGTATCCCTTCGTCGATCTCCTGCCAGAGAAACGGTGTCAGGCGCCACGACAGTGTGTAGAGCCGTTCCATCGTCGATGGTTTGGCGCGGCCGCGCGACGGGCCGCTGATCTGCAGGTTGGTTTTGGTCAAGCCGGGGTGGGCGGCGTTGGAAACGATGCCCCAGCCGGCCTCCTTGCTGCGGCGGTCCAACTCGCGCGCGAACATCAGTACCGCGAGTTTCGACTGCCCATAGGCCTGCATCGGGGTGTACGACTTCTCGAATTGCGGATCGTCGAAATGGATGCGGCCCCGTCGCGCGGCCAGGCTGCTCAGCGACACGACCCGGGCCTGGTCGGCCGCCCGCAAGAGCGGCAGCAGGTGTGCCGTCAGTGCGAAATGCCCGAGATGATTGCTGCCGAACTGCAATTCGAACCCGTCGGTGGTGGTGTCTCGTTGAGGCGGCGTCATCACGCCGGCGTTGTTGACCAGGATGTCGATCGGGCGGCCGTCGGCGTTGAGTTCCTCGCCCAAAGCGGCGACTCCGGCAAGCGACGACAGGTCGAGCGGTTTGATGGTCAGTTTCGCGTTCGGAACGGTCGCACGGATCTCGTCGATCGCGGCCTCGCCCTTGGCGCGGTTGCGGATCGCCATGACCACGTCGGCGCCGGCCGCGGACAGCCGACGGGCCAAACCGAATCCCAGGCCGCTGTTGGATCCGGTGACGACGGCCAGTCGTCCAGACAGATCGGGCACAGTGGCGACGAGATTGGGGGCCATGAGCATCACTCCTTAATCGCCTACGCGTTTCGTCCTAGTCTGCTCTCTCACGGTGCCGCTGGCTTTGCGTTGTTTCGCTGGCACCGCTCCGCACACGGTGTAACACTGCCTCAATGACTAGCAGGCGGCTTGCAAAAATCTCGCTGGCACTCGCCATCGCGCTGATGGTTGGCGGGATCATCGGCTTCGTTGCCACACTGACGCTCAATGCATTCGTCCTGGACAAATTCAACGCCTACGGCGAGGTGCCGATCCCGGGCTCGGGCACCGTTCATCTGCCCGCCGGCGAGGCCACGATCAGCTTCCACACCCTGACCGTCGGCAGCGTATCCGGAGGCGGGCTGCCGGTGCCACAGCTCGGGGTAGACATCGACCCACCGCAAGGCGTTGCCCAGCCAAAATTGACTGAAAACTATGGCGGGACAACGACAGTCAACAACGACACTCATCGGCGGGTGTGGATGATGCAGGTTCCCGCCGAGGGCGACTACAAAATCACCACCGAAGGGCAAGTCAATGGATTCATCAGCCCACAACTGGCGTTCGGCCACGGTGGCAACAGCAGCTCGTCCGGCTCGTTGGCGTGGATATTCACGGGTCTCTTCGTCGTTGGCCTGATCGGTACGATAGCGGCGCCGATCTGGCTGGCTCGCACCCGAACTGCGCAGGTGACCGCCTGGCAGCCCAGCCCGATGGATTTGGGAGCGCCGGTCGCCACGCCGTCGCCGGAAGGATCCCTCTCGACGTACGCACCCAATGACGAGGGCGTCAAACTAGAGCAGCTCAAAACACTTTCGTCGCTGCGGGATTCCGGAGCGCTGACCGAAAGGGAGTTCGAGGCCGAGAAGCGCAGAATCCTCGACGGCCGCTAGTGGCCTCGGGCCACCCACTCGTCGTAGTGAACGATCTCGTCGCCGATGCTGGTGGTGTCGCCGTGGCCGGTGTAGACGACGGTGTCGCCGGGAAGTTTGCCGAGGCGGCCCGAGATCGACTGCAGGATCGTCGGGAAGTCCGAGAACGAGCGCCCAGTGGCACCGGGTCCGCCGGAAAATAGGGTGTCTCCGCTGAACACCGCACCCAGGTCGGGGGCATACCAGCAGACCGACCCGGGGGAGTGGCCGGGGGTGTGCAGCGCGCGGAGCTCGGTGCCGGCGACGCTCAGCGTGTCCCCGTCGGATACCGTGCGAAAGTCCTTGTCCGGGTGCGTCATCCGCCACAGCACGTCATCGCCGGGATGTAAAAGCACTGGCGCGTCGAGCGTCTTGCCGAGTTCGGGTGCCACGGTCACGTGGTCGTTGTGACCGTGTGTGCAAATCACCGCCACCACATTTCGCCCGCCGACGGCCGCCACAATGGGCGCCGCCGTGTGCGCTGCGTCGAAGACCACGACATCGGAATCGTCCCCGACGACCCAGATGTTGTTGTCGACTTCCCAACTGCCACCGTCGAGTTCGAATGTTCCATGGGTGACCACGCGCTCGATGGCCGCAATCACAGCATCACCACCGAGCGCAGCACCTTGCCGTCATGCATCTTGTCGAAAGCTTCCTCGATGTCACCGAGGCCGATTCGTTCCGAGACGAACTTCTCCAGCGGCAACCGGCCCTGCAGGTACAGGTCGATCAAGGTGGGGAAGTCGCGTTCCGGCAGGCAATCGCCGTACCACGACGACTTCAGCGCGCCGCCGTGCGAGAAAAAGTCCAGCAGCGGCATGTCCAGTCGCATGTCGGGGGTCGGAACGCCAACCAGCACAACGGTTCCCGCGAGGTCACGTGCGTAGAATGCCTGCTTCCAGGTTTCTGGTCGCCCGACTGCGTCGATGACCACGTTCGCACCGAAGCCGTCGGTGAGATCCTGGATCGTCTTGACCACGTCGAGGTCGCGGGCGTTGATGGTGTGCGTGGCGCCGAACTTACGGGCCCAATCCAGTTTGGTGTTGTCGGTGTCGACGGCGATGATCCGCCTGGCGCCGACCAGCGCCGCCCCGGCAATCGCCGCGTCGCCGACACCGCCGCAACCGATCACCGCCACCGTGTCATCACGGGTGACCGCGCCGGTGTTGATCGCCGCCCCCAGACCCGCCATCACTCCGCAGCCAAGCAGACCCGCGACGGCGGGGTCGGCGGCGGGATCGACCTTGGTGCACTGGCCGGCGTGCACCAGCGTCTTATCGGCGAACGCCCCGATGCCCAGCGCCGGCGTCAGTTCCGTGCCGTCGGTCAGCGTCATCTTCTGCTCAGCGTTGAAGGTGTCGAAACACAGATGGGGGCGGCCGCGTTTGCACGCGCGGCACTGGCCGCACACGGCGCGCCAGTTCAGGATCACGAAATCACCCGGCTCAACCGCGGTCACGCCCGGCCCGACCGCTTCTACCGTGCCGGCGGCCTCGTGTCCGAGCAGGAATGGATATTCGTCGTTGATGCCGCCCTCGCGGTAGGTCAGGTCGGTATGGCAGACGCCGCAGGCGATGACGTCGACCAGAACCTCACCGGGTCCGGGATCGGGGATGACGATGTCCACCAACTCGACTGGTTCACCCTTTTTCCGTGAAATCACGCCGCGCACTGTCTGGCTCATGGGCTTCAACCTAGCGCTTGGTCGGTGGCTGCACAGCCGGGCGGTGGCAGCATCGTCGCCGGGCTAGGCT
>Ga0210396_10002708_pt1 | contig 17927 bp, 13 predicted proteins | sample IncBWH17OmetaG_FD_155466 | JGI IMG/M metagenome (GOLD analysis project Ga0210396, IMG submission 155466) | Forest soil microbial communities from Barre Woods Harvard Forest LTER site, Petersham, Massachusetts, United States - Inc-BW-H-17-O ... | reverse complement strand
CCACGGGGTATAGGGAAACGGTGCTCCTCCATGGTGGCGACCCCGGCAAACCACAGCAGGTCCAATACATCGGCGGCGGATTGCTCATGGGTGCCTTGAGTGTTATTCCCGTCCCTACCGGGAAAGACCTGGCTGTATATTCCCAGGCTGTCTATCACAATACTCCGTATCACCAGGAACTGGAGGTCAACACGGCAGGGGAGACGGACAACCCCGTTCCCGGCAAGACGGGTGACGCTTCGCCCATCAAATATGTTTTTTACATCCTCCAGGAGAACCGCACCTATGACCAGGTGTTGTCGGATATGCCCCAGGGGAATGGGGATACCAGTCTGCTCCTGTTCGGAAGACGGATCACGCCCAATCATCATGCCCTGGCGGACGATTTTGTGTTGCTGGATAATTTCTATGTAGACGGCGAGGTCAGTGCCGATGGGCACAACTGGAGCATGGGCGCCTATGCCACGGATTATATGGAAAAGAACTGGCCTACCAGCTATGGCGGCCGCGGAAAAGGCGCTGTCGGCGACGTCGCGTTGAACAAACTCTATATTTGGGACCAGGCCGCCAAATATAACGTTACCTATCGGACGTACGGCGAATTTATAAGCGGGGAGAACATTCCGCGCATCCCGTCACTGAAAGGCCATTTTACGCCGGAATATCCCACGCGTGATCTTAAGGACCCCGATACGATGCGGTACCGCATCTGGGAAAAGGATTTCGATTCTTTATTAGCAAACAACGCAATGCCCCGCCTCACGACGATGCGCATGTTGAGCGATCATACCGAGGGGACCGCGGCAGGCCGGCCTACACCGTTTGCGCACGTAGCGGACAATGACCTTGCCGTCGGAAAGCTGGTCGAACACATCAGCAAAAGCCCGATCTGGGCAAACACGGTGATCTTTATCGTGGAGGATGACGCGCAAAACGGCCCCGATCATGTAGACGCCCATCGCACGACCACCTACCTGGCCGGCGGCTATGTCAAACGGCATTTTGCCGACCATACGATGTATTCCACCTCTTCCCTGGTCCGGACGATCGAGCTCATCCTCGGGCTTCCGCCGATGACGCAGTATGATGCCGCGGCGGCCCCGATGTGGCGTTGCTTTAGCAAAACGGCGGACACCACCGGCTTCAACAGCCTTCCCTCCAACGTGAACCTGGCCGAGGTCAACCCCGGCGGCACAAAGCTTGCCGCTATGGCCCGGGGGCTGAACTTCTCGGAAGTGGACCGTGTTCCCGATGAGCTGATGAATACGATGGTCTGGAAGGCCGTCCGCGGCGAGAATGCCCGCGTACCCGTCCCCGTGCGTGCCGCCTTCGTCAAGGCTTCTGCTAAAGAAACGGAAGACGATTAGCACCAGACAGTACAAGACAGTTGAGAATTTTATTCGATTATCTTAGCCGGATGAAATCGCTTCTTGCCTTCAGCGTCCTTTGCTTGTCCATACTTTCCGGCCCATTTGCCAACGCCGGAACCTTTTCCGCCGAACCGATACCCGCCACCTGGCATGCCAGCTGGATCGCCTTTCCCGGCGAACAGGGTCACGACTATGGCGTGTACTATTTCCGGAAACGCATCGAACTGGCGGCCAAACCCGGCACGTTTATCGTTCACGTTTCGGCGGACAATCGTTACAAATTATTTGTCAACGGCACCCTGGTATCCCTCGGTCCGGCGAGGGGTGATATCTACCATTGGAATTATGAAACGGTCGACCTGGCGCCGTATCTGAGCGCCGGAAAAAATATCGTTTCGGCTGTCGTGTGGAATGAAGCGGATCACCGGCCGGAAGCCCAGATGAGCGTACGGACCGCCTTTATCCTGCAAGGCGATGCTCCGGCAGAAGAAATACTCAATACGAACAAGAGCTGGAAATGTATTCGGGACAACGGTTATCAGCCCATCCCGACGTTTTTTGCGGCCAGCGCCGGTGAATTTGTCGACCGGAACTTAACGGTCAGGGACTGGCTGTCTGATTCGCTCGATGATAGTTCCTGGTCTTTTGCCGCCAATCTTTGGAGCGGCCAGCCAAAGGGCCTGACGGATGGGTTTGGCTGGTTGCTCGTTCCTTCGAAGCTTCCACCCAGGGAGATGCGCTACCAACGCATACCCGTTTGTCGCAAGGCCACCGGCATGACCCTACCGGCCGAATTCCCCGCGCAGAAAACCGCCCTCACCATTCCGGCGAATACCACGGTAACCCTGCTTCTCGACCAGACGTATAATACCAATGCCTATCTGACGCTAAATTTCAGTAAAGGCCATAACGCCGGTATCTCCATCCGGTATGCGGAGTCGCTGTACATCGAATTTAATAAATACGGCGGCCGAAAAGGAAACCGGAACGAGATCGACGGAAAGATCTTTTCGGGGCGGGAGGATAGCCTGATATCCGATGGCAGCACCGGTCAATCGTATACCAATCTTAATTTCCGCACCTTCCGGTATATCCAGCTCCTGGTACAGACCAAAGACGAGCCGCTGGTCATCGACGACCTCTATGGCACCTTTACGGGTTATCCCTTTGAAAAACCGGCGGTATTTACCACGGACGACGCGGAGATCAAAAAGATGCTGGAGATCGGGTGGCGCACCGCCCGGTTAAATGCCTGGGAGACCTATACCGACTGCCCTTATTATGAACAGCTGCAGTACATCGGTGACACCCGGGTGCAGGCCATGATCTCCTATTACAATAGTGCCGACGACCGCCTGCCCCGCAATGCCATCGAACTGATGGATCATTCCCGGTTGACGGATGGCGTGACCATGAGCCGTTATCCAACGCGGAATACCCAGATCATCTCTACCTTTTCGCTCTGGTACATCGGGATGTTGCATGACTATTGGATGTATAGGGGGGATAGCGGGTTCATCGGGAGCAAATTGCCCGGGGCGCGAGCCATCCTTAACTTCTTCAGTCAATACCAGGAGACCGACGGCTCTTTAAAAAATACGCCTTACTGGACCTTTGTAGACTGGGCTAACGGCAAGGGCTGGACGTTTGGCGCCCCGCCCATCGGCACGGACGGCAGCTCCGCGATCCTGGATCTGCAGTTGCTTTGGGCCTACCAGTGGGCCGCGGATATGGAGGGTAAACTGGGGATAGCCTATTACGCTGATCTCTACAGGCGAAAAGCGACGCAGCTCAAACAAACGATACAACAAAAATACTGGAGTCCGGGAAAAGGACTCTATGCCGATACCAAAGAGAAAACCTCTTTTTCCCAGCATGCGAACGCGCTGGCCATTCTCACGGGAATGTTGGATAAGGCGGGCAAGGAGGCGCTAGGCAGACGGATGCTCGCCGACAGCACGCTGACGCAGTGCACGATCTATTTCAAATATTATCTGCACCAGGCGCTGGTGGCGGCGGGGTTGGGGGATGGATACCAGGACTGGCTGGGGATCTGGCGCCAAAATATTGCGGCGGGTCTGACCACCTGGACGGAAGATTCGAACATCGATTACACCCGCTCCGATTGCCATGCCTGGGGCAGCAGTCCGAATATCGAATTTTTTCGGACGGTGCTGGGCATCGACAGCTATGCGCCGGGCTTTAGTAAGATCAGGATCGAGCCGCATTTGGGGAAATTGACCAACGTAGGCGGTACATGCTACCATCCCAATGGAAGGGTTCATGTGAGCTATGAACTGGATCGGGGCCGCTGGGCCATTGACATTGACCTGCCGGAAGGGACATCGGGAATCCTCGTCTGGAAGGGAACGACCTATGCGCTCAGGGCGGGCGACAATGGGCTGCACTTATAGGCGATCAGGTTGCTTATTCTGTCCGCAGATTTTTGGCCGGGTTGGTCAACGCCGCCTTCACCGATTGATAACTCACGGTCAGCAAGGCGATGGCCACGGATAAAAGACCTGCCAGGGCGAAGACCCACCAGGCGATATCGACGCGATAGGTATAGTGCTGCAGCCATTTGTCCATGCCCCACCAGGCGACCGGTGCCGCGATAAAGAAGGAGACGATCACCAGCTTTACAAATTCTTTGGACAGCAATGCAGTGATGCCGGCAACCGAGGCGCCGAGGACCTTGCGGATACCGATCTCTTTGATCCTGCTCTCCGCCATATAGGTAGCCAGGCCGTACAGACCCAGGCAGGAAATGAAGATCGTGAGACCCGCGAAAAGTGCGGCCAGCGTGCCCATCAATTGCTCGTTGTGGAATTTTCCGGCATATTCCTGGTCGATAAATTTGGGATCGAACGGGTAGTCGGGATTGTATTTTGAAAAGATCGCGTGCATTTGTGCCAGGTTCCTGGTCATGGATGTTGCTCCATTGACCTTTATCAGCACCGTATAGAAAGTCATGAACCTGCTCTTAGCGCCGCAGATGATCAGGGGTTTGATGGGTTCATACGGACTTCTGAGGATAAAATCCTTCACTACGCCGACGATGTGCCAGTCGATCCCGAGATCACCTACTTTTTTACCCAGCGGGTTTTTGAACTTCATGACCTTTAAAGCGGTCTCGTTGATGATCATAGCCGTGGAATCGGTGGGATATTTTTCGAGATCGAAATCCCGGCCCTGGACAAATTGGAGCCCCGCAGTGGTTCCGAGTCCTTCGTCGGCCAGGAACCGGTCGAACGAAGTTTGGTCGTTGGGGTCTTTTCCTTCGTAATCCTGTCCCCCGCCATCACTCCATCCCTGGGTAAGCGGAGAATTGGTCTTTGTGACGGCTTTTGCAACACCGGAAGCCAGCAAGGCCTGCTTGATCAGCGGATAGTTTTTGGGGATATCGCCCGTCATGAACTGATAAACGAGCTGATCCTTGTTGTATCCGGTATTCCGGTCGCGGGCATAGTCGATCTCCTGCTTGATAATGATCGTACAGATGATAAGCAGGATTGCAAACGTGAACTGTAAGACGACCAGTACCTTTCTTGGGGTCAGCAGGGCATTGACCTTTTTGAATGTTCCCTTCAATACCGCGCCGGGCCGGAATGAGCTGAGAAAGAAGGCCGGATAGCTGCCGGCCAGGATGCCGACAAACAGGATAAACCCTAAAAAGGTGACCCAGGTGTAGATATTGGCAAAATCGATGTACAGCTTTTCGTCGATAAGCGCATTATAGGCGGGAAGGCTGAGCTGAACGAGGATGAGCGCTACCGCTCCCGCCAGCAATGCCAGCAACACGGATTCGCCGATGAATTGTGCGATAAGTGCGCTTCGTTGTGCGCCTACCACTTTTCGGATGCCCACTTCCTTCGCTCGTTTTTCGCTCCGCGCAGTGCTGAGGTTCATGAAATTGATACAGGCAATCAACAGGATAAACCCGGCGATTATGGCAAACAGCCGGATGTATAGGATGAGGCCGTTACCATCTTCCTGGCCATCAGTAAAGCTGGAATACAGATGCCAGCGGTTGAGCGGGTAGAGGAACAGCTCCCATTTCATCTTTTTTGCCCCTTCGTCATACTTTTGCCGCAGATCTTTGATCTTGGCCTGCACCGCCGCAATGTTCGCGCCGGGTTTCAGCATTACCATAGTGGGGGTGCTGTTGTCTCCCCATTCCAGGTCTTGTCCCGGCCCGTAAGTTAAATAGGACCATGGCAATAGGTATTCAAAATCAAATCGCGTATTGGTTGGCGGATCTTTCAGAACACCCGTAACCGTGACATAATCCTTGTCCCCGATCCGGATGATCTTTCCCAGGGCATCTTCGTTGCCAAACAGGCTTTTGGCCGTTCTTTCCGTTAACACCACCGAAAACTTATCCCGAAAAGCCGTGGAAAGATTGCCTTCCAGCAGGGGGAAGGTGAAGATCTTCAGAAACCCGGAGTCGACTATACAGCCCGTTTTGATCAATCTTTTTTCACCGGCCGACAACATATTGGTGACATGCTGTTTCATCCGCGCGATGGCTTCTATTTCCGGCAGATCCCTTTTCAGCGCAGGCCCCAGCGGATCGGAGGTCGAACTAAAGATGGAGATATTACCGTTGCTATTTACGCGGCTCCAGACCTCGTAGATCCTGTTTTTGTTCTTATGGAATTGGTCATAGCTGAGTTCATTTTGGATCAGCAAGACGATCAGCATCGTGGCGGCCATGCCGATGGCCAACCCGGTGATATTGATCACGGAAAATCCTTTGCTGCGAAGCAGATTCCGATAAGCGATCTTGACGAGGTTTTTAAACATAGCAGGGTAGTTCGTTGAGGTGTATTATTGTAAGCCAAGAAGATGCCAGAGCACTAGTGTCGTGATTTACAAAGGGGTACCATTGCAATATATCGATGTTTGTCCGGTTTCGATACAGCCCTGTTCGTTTTCAATACAGGAAGCTCCGCCGCCGGATAAGCGGGATTGTGTTACCGAATGCCGGGATTGTGTTATCCCGTTTTTGTACGGCTGCCGGAACTTTGCTTTATCAAAAAAGTAAAGCCATGAAAATAGTCGTTACAGGTTCCCTGGGCCATATCAGTAAGCCCCTGGTGCAGGAATTGATCAAAAAAGGACATTCGGTCACGGTAGTGACCAGTAAACCGGAAAGAAAGATGGAGATCGAGGCCTTGGGGGCAAAAGCCGCCGTCGGTAAAGTAGAAGATGCGGATTTTTTGCCAGCCGTCTTCGCCGGTGCGGACCTGGTCTATACCATGATCCCGCCCGGTGATTTCAGGGACCCGCATTACGATATCTACGCCCGGGTCAGGGCCCTGATGGAGAATTATCGCAAAGCGATAGCGGGGGCAGGTATCAAACGCGTCGTTCATCTGAGCAGCATCGGCGCGCATACGGATCAGGGCAACGGGTTGCTCAAGCTCCACTATATCGCGGAAAGCACGCTGAAACAGCTTCCCGCCACCGTACACCTGACCTTTATGCGACCCCTGGGATTCTATTATAATTTGTTGGGTTATATCCCCATGATCAAAAGCCAGGGTATTATCGCGGCCAACTATGGCGAAGACGATCTGGCCATTTGGGTGGCGCCTGTCGACATTGCGATGGCCATCCTGGAAGAGATCGAAAATCCTTCGGCGGTCAGTCCTGTCGTCCGATATGTGGCCAGCGAAGAACTATCCTGCAAAGAGACGGCGCGCATCCTGGGTCAGGCCATCGGTAAACCGGAGCTGCAGTGGATCAGGATCCCGGATCAGCAAATGTTGGACGGTCTGATCGCCTTCGGAATGCGACCGGACATTGCCGAAGGCATGGTGGAAATGTATTCGAACAGATCGATGTATGAGGACTATTTTCTACACCGGCCCGTACTGGGGAAAATCAAACTGACGGAATTCGCAACCGATTTTGCCGCCGTTTATCAACAGCAATAAGTAACTTGTAGTATGGCCAACGCAGAACCACATCGGGTCCATACGATCAGCGACCTGCATCGGCGGCTGGGCTTACCCCGGCCGGAACATCCGCTGATCAGTGTGCTCAACCTGGAAGTGTTGAACCGCCAGCGGTCGGAAAGACCGGCAAGCTTCGTCTTCGATTTTTATTCCATTGCCTTGAAACATTGCCAGGGGGGCAATTTCCGGTATGGCCAGCAGCATTATGATTTCCAGGAAGGCGTCATGTATTTCATGGCCCCCGGTCAGGTATTCGGCCCGGGACATACCGACGAGAGATCAGCCGTTTCGATGTCCGGATGGGTGTTATACCTCCATCCGGACTTTCTTTGGAACACGCCGCTGGCAAAGAACATGCGCCGGTATGACTATTTCGACTATTCGGTCCATGAAGCGTTGTTCCTCACCGAGAAAGAAGAGGCGGTCGTGACCGGCGTCCTGCAGAACATCCAATCGGAATACCTGGCTAACCAGGACAATTTCAGCCAGGATATCATCATCTCCCATCTCGAGGTGTTGCTGAATTATGCCGACCGGTTCTATCACCGTCAATTCCTGACCCGGAAAAAGGAAAATCACCAGGTCCTTGACCGGCTGGAAGAAGTATTGACCGCCTTTTTCGATGACGAGGAACGATTATCCCGGGGATTACCAAGCGTCAAATACATCGCCGGGGAACTGGCCTTGTCTCCCAATTATCTCAGCAGTTTGCTGAAAGCGCTCACCGGGCGCAACACCCAGCAACACATCCTGGACAAACTGATCGAAAAAGCCAAGGAAAAGATCTCCACCACGGAACTGTCCGTGAGTGAGATTTCCTATATCCTGGGTTTCGATCATCCGCAATCCTTTAGCCGGTTGTTCAAAGCCAAGACCGGCCTTTCGCCGTTGGCGTTCCGCCAAAGTTTCAACTGAATAAGGGAGTTATAGTTTGACGATCCATCCCACGTGCAGGCCCCACACGGAATTGTGGGTTTGCAGCCTGGACTGATTGACCTGTACGGTAGAGCTGGGCACCACCGGCAGGAAGCTGTGCTGATAATCTACCCCGAACAGGAAGCCTACCTGCGTGACCAGCCCTATCGTAAAGGTGTAACCGAAATCGACCCGCTGGAAATTGTCGGTAGTTTTGTTGCCGATCATCACAGACTGCGAGCTGCCGTCGGGGTTCTTTATCGTGCCGCTGACCAGCGCGCCGCCATAGAGCCCGAACCCGACGAGGGGTCTGCCCCAATCAAAATTGGGACTAAACACGAATTCCACCGGCACATCGACATATTTCAGGGAATATTTGGTGCTGGGCTGGAACCCGTTGGAATTGTAATAATCCCCGTCCGGGTTCGTTTTGCCACCGGCGCCGATATATTCGACCGCGGGCCTCAGGTAGAACATGTGTTTTTTTCCGCTGTCCAGCGGTATATCAACGAAAACGCTGCCATAGAACTGGGTTATCGTGCCGCTGTTCTGGATCGCAATGTCCCCATTGCCATTGTCCCCCTTGACGGCATTCGTGAACCGGGAAAAATCCGGGCCGCCTTTGATACCAATGGAGATCTGAGCATGAGTGGTGAAAGATAGCAGAAGGAAAAAACAAAGGAAGACAGAAACAAGGATACGCATACGTGTTGTTTTGGGCTTGAAAATTAACGCTTTGTCTGGATTGACCAAGAATTCGACCCAATTTTAACCAGCTATTAATTACAAGGGGTCGCATTTTACAGGTGTAGGTAATTTCTCTTATTTAGTAAACAATTTTTTGACTATTTATTAGTTTTTGTGATAATGTATCTATATTATCCTATTAATAGTTAACCATGAAAATAGCGCAGGTACAATACTTTGATAATCAATGGCGAACTGATCTGATCCCCGATGGATTTGATGGTCAGAAGGCACAGCTGGTCCTGGCCTTCGGAGATCCGGCCCTGGTGACCGACGCCGGCCTATTCAGCCATATCAGAGGCTTATTCCCGGCCGCGGCTATTGTGTCGTCCTCGACGGCCGGTGAAATTCTCCAGGAGAACGTATTTGACAACAGCCTCGTAGTCACGGCGATCCAATTTGAAAAAACGAAGATCCGGTGCAGGCTCAGTAACATCAGGCAACAGGACTCGAGCTACGCAACGGGTATGCATCTCATGAAGGCCTTGCAGGCGGACGACCTGTTGGCGGTTTTTATCATTTCGGACGGAACCCATATCAATGGTAGTGAGCTGGTAGCCGGCTTTTCGGAAAATAATCCGAACGGCATCCCGGTGACAGGGGGATTGGCGGGAGATGGCGCAAGGTTCACCAGGACTTTTGCCGGACTTGACCAGGTGCCGGAAGAAGGGAATGTCGTAGCTGTGGGATTCTATGGAAATAACCTGACCGTTGGGCATGGCTCTTTTGGCGGGTGGGATGAATTTGGGCCGGAAAGGACCATTACCCGGTCGAATAAGAACAGCTTATACGAAATTGATGGTAGGAATGCTTTAGATCTCTACAAGGAATACCTGGGGGACCATAAGGAGGAATTACCCGGTTCGGCTCTTTTATTTCCTCTCTCTATAAGAGAACCGGGCTCTACCGAACACCTGGTTCGTACCATTCTTCGCATCGACGAGCAGGAGAGATCCATGCTTTTCGCCGGTAATCTGCCGGAAGGAAGTAAGGTAAGGCTGATGAAGGCCAATTTTGACCGGTTGATCAACGGGTCTTCGATGGCCGCTAAAAACTCGTTTGGCGCCGGGAAGAATGGTTCTCCCGAACTGGCTTTACTCGTCAGTTGCGTAGGCCGTAAGCTGATCCTCCAGGAAAGGACAGATGAAGAAGTGCAGGCTGTAAAACAGATATTCGGGGATAGTACTTCCCTGGCAGGGTTCTATTCCTATGGCGAGATATCCCCATTCAATCCGAATACCCGTTGTGAGCTGCACAATCAGACAATGACCATTACCACTTTTTCCGAATCGTAAACCAACGTCCAAACCCTTGATCATAGCATGCCCACCCTACTTTATCATAAATTACTGGACAAGCAAATCAAAAAATTCCTGACGGATGAGCAGCTGACAGAGGAATCCATCCGGCGTTTCCTCGACGTCGTCAACAATGCCTATGCCGGTTTTGAACGGGATAAAAAAATATCCGATCATGCGTTTTCCATCAGCGAGAAAGAATACCAGGAAGTGACCAGGCACCTGCAGGAGCAGCACGATATCCGGCTGCAATCCATCGTCAAGTTAAAAAATGCGATCCGTTCCTTAGACCCGCTATATGATATACATTTCAGTGAAGCGGATGACGCAGATGTGATAAGTGTCATTTCTTTCCTGGAAGAACAGATACAAAAAACCAAAGCGTTGGAGGTCGAGCTGATCCAGGCTAAAGAAAAAGCAGAGCAGGCCGCAAGGGCCAAAGCCGACTTCCTTTCCGTGATGAGCCATGAGATCAGGACTCCTTTGAATGCCATCATTGGGATCAGCCACCTGTTATCGGAAGATGAGAAGCTCCCCTCGCAGACGGAGAACCTGCAGGTGCTGAGATTCTCCGCGGAAAACCTTTTCAATCTCATCAATGACATCCTTGACTTCGGCAAGATCGAGGAAGGGAAAATACTTTTCTCTGAAAAGAACATCGATATCCGGCACCTCTTATCGCGTACAAAAGCAGCCAATCGAATACGGGCGGAGGAAAGGGGCAATACGCTGAAATTAATGATAGACGATGACGTGCCGGACCTTATAAAAGGAGATGACGTACGTTTGGGCCAGGTGCTGAACAACCTGATCTCGAATGCTATTAAATTTACATTCAACGGGATCATCCTTATCGAGGTGCTGCTAAGTAAGATGCTGGAAGACCAGGTAGAGGTTTATTTCTCTGTCACCGATAACGGGATCGGCATCGAGCCCGCGAAACAGCAATTGATCTTTGAACGTTTTACGCAGGCCAATGCGGAAATTACCCGGGAATTCGGCGGATCGGGCCTGGGTCTGGCCATTACCAAAAAATTACTGAATCTGCAGAATAGCGACATCTATGTGGAAAGCGAGCCGGGCAAGGGCTCGAAGTTCTACTTTCTGTTGCGTTTTAAAAAGGCGGATACGGACGTGGTGGAAAACGCCGTGAAACTCGAGGAGGGAAAGGGCAATCTCAACGGGAAAAAGATCCTGCTGGTGGAAGACGTCCAGTTTAATGTGATCGTAGCTGAAAAAATGCTGCAGCACTGGAAAGCTGTCGTGGATGTAGCGGAGAACGGATTGAAAGCGGTGGAAAAAGCCAGGGGCGCAGCATATGATATCATTCTAATGGACCTTCAAATGCCGGTGATGGATGGCTATACGGCTGCAAAATGCATTCGGGAATTTAACGGGACCATTCCGATCATTGCCCTCACGGCCTCTTCTTCAATAGACATTCAGCAAAAAGTGTACGACTGCGGTATGACGGATTATTTGTCCAAGCCGTTTAATCCGGACGAGCTGTTCGAAACGATCCATAAATACACCGCAAAATGATTGGCGACACAACAGACACCTTGCTGACACTTCATGTAATGCTACCCAGTACCGCGACGGTTCAAAATCTTTATGCCATATACCTCAGGGGATTTACGGTGTTGACAATCTTTTGTCTTCGAAATCAATAATTAGTTTTCTTTTTACAAATAGCCATTGATTATTTTGACGGGTATAAGTATCATAATAGCGAATAGCTTCGGTTAGTAATATTCTTTTTCCATCTTCAAAAAAGATATGATGGGCAAGACATTGGACAATCCCGGTTGTATCATCCCCGAATTTGATCGAGTTCTGCCCGTTAAGGTGAAACGTCATATTGTATTTTTCCAGGCCCTTGAACGCTCCTTCTAATTCTTTGCGCCCTTTCAATACGGCAATAGGCTTACTTGTATCGGGCTCTGACCGATAAATTTCCAACGTGCCATTTTCAACAAAAAGAGCCGCCTGCCGTTGAGCTTTAGTCCTGTCCGCGTAATATGCAAAACTGTCAATTAACTCGCGTATAGCAATGTCATTTCTGAATTCATTTGAATTTAGTCGCCTTACGGAATCCAGGACGGACTGCGATTTTACAGAAAAAGTCTGTGTTATAAATAACAGAGTGATTGTTACATTTTTCATATAGATTGTCTGTCCACTGTGTAATTGAGTTCAGTTACCCCACAAGTAAATTGTCGGGTAGTCAATAGGTTTAGTTTTATTTTGTCTTTGATGTCTACAAACAATGGAATGCCTCGTCCAAGAATAATTGGATTAACAAATAGCCAGTAACCATCAATTAAGTCCCGTTGAATAAGTGAATGTGTGGCAGTCGGACTACCAAAAAGCAGGATTTCTCCACCTGCCTGTTGTTTTATTTCGTTTATTTTGTCCGAAAGGTTATCGCTAATAATTGTTGTATCAGTCAAACCCGCGTCTTTCATTGTTTTCGATAAAACAACTTTGTGAACTTTGTTATACCACTTTGAATGTTTAATGTCGTGCTTGGTCGCATCCGGCTTGTCTCCTGCGGTAGGCCAGTAATTTTCCATCATCTGGTAAGTTACTCGTCCGTATAATGCCGTATCGGTTTCGCCTATCCGCTTACCGACATGATCAAAAATTTCTTCACCAAGTTTGATCCAGTTCATCTCTCCGTTCGGTCCTGCTACAAAACCGTCAAGCGATATGTGCATAAATGAAATTATTTTTCTCATATTTTCTGTTTTTTTATTATTATTTATGGTTTGTTACTTTCTAATATTTTAATATAGTTTTCAAGTCGATTTAAAGTCTGCTTGCCGCCTTCAATGGCATTTACCTTTCTATTTAATTCTTCAATAATAGCTTTTGACTTAAATACTGACTTCATTGTTAACAATGTTTTTCCTTCAACCTCCGCAAATAAAACTGAAACGGTAAAGTTATAATCTTCACTTTCCCCAAAATGGTTATAAGATAAAAAGGAAGGTTTTTTTACTTCCACGTATTCAACTTTGCTAACAAAATCCTTTCCCCACCCGTGCATAATTGAATCCCATGTTTTGCCTGGTTCTACATTCATTGATTTTGTGGTTAGCGAAAAACCATTCGGTCCCCACCATTCTTTTATATGTTCCGGGGTGGTCCAGGCTTCCCAAACTAAATCCCTTGGAGCATCCAGAATTCTTGTATGTATAAGAATGTTCTCTTCTTGTTTGAATGTGTTATAGTTTTCCACCTTTCTATTTCTTCTTTTTTTGAATTTTAGCCAGATAACTTTCCAGGGAGTCAAATTTAGTATCCCAATATTTTCTATATTGATCTACCCAATCTGTTACTTCATTTAATTTTTCGAGTTTAGCTTCGCAATATCTTTCCCTTCCTTGTTGTTTGATTACAATAAGACCACATTCATTAAGGAATTGTACGTGCAATGAAACTGCTTGCCGGGTAATAGCAAACTCTTTGGCAATGGCATTAACGTTGAGTGATTTCCGGGCCAGCATTCCTATAATTTGCCTGCGGGTTGGATCTGCTATTGCCTGAAAGACGTCTCTTGTTTGTGTCATAATGCGCAAGTGATTTCTTGCAAATATATGCGCAAGGTTTTACTTGCGCAAGTTTTTTATACTTTTTACTAATTTTATTTTCGGTAAAGCATCGTTCCTCGCTTTTCCTCGTCCGTTCCTTACGGGCAAAAAAAATGCCCCGCAATTGCGGGGCAACATTTGATCTGGCGGAGAGAGAGGGATTAGCTCGGGCTCCGCCCTTCGCTGATCCCCGGCGGGGGGGCTTAAGTTCTCATAACGGAACCCCGGGCGGCTATGGCCGCCCATGTTTTTGTTTCTCCGCATCCGGATCGAGCAAGCTCGACCGTCTGCTCCAAAACAAAAACCCCAGCAAAGCTGGGGTTCCGTTACGAGAACTTGCGGAGAGAGAGGGATTCGAACCCCCGGAAGTGTTACCTTCAACGGTTTTCAAGACCGCCGCAATCGACCGCTCTGCCATCTCTCCGGGCGCAAAATTAGGGGGGCACGCTCACATTTTCGTACTTTTGCCTAAATTTTTGGTTTGAAACACCTAAAGGCGGTCAATAAATATTTCTGGAAGTACCGGTGGCGATTTCTGCTGGGAATCGTCTTCATCATCCTGTCCAATTATTTCCGTATCCTGACGCCGCAGATCACCGGGTATGTCGTCAACTCCGTGGAAAGCGAGCTTCAGCGTCATCTCCCTGCAACGCAAAGCCAGACGACGGCTCCCGGCCAGACAGCAGGTCAAAACCACACGGCGGCGCCAAACCACACGGCAGCTCCCGGCCAGACGACAGCCCCAGGCCGGACGCCTGCCCAGATCCGGCCGGCGGCATCAGACACCGCCAACTACGATATAATGGTTCGCCGGTTTATCCGTGCCATGGACGACCGGAACACCGTCTTCAGCCAAAAAGTCGTGATCTGCGGGGTCACGCTTCTTGTTCTCGCGCTGATCAGCGGCGGCTTTCTCTTTCTCATGCGCCAGACCATTATCGTCATGAGCCGGCACATCGAATATGATCAAAAAAAGGAGATCTACGCACATTATCAACAGCTCGACACCAATTTCTATAAGACCCATGCCACCGGGGACCTGATGAGCCGGATGGCGGAAGATGTCAGCCGCGTCCGCATGTACACCGGCCCGGCCATGATGTATCTCGGCAACCTGCTGGTGACGATCGCCTTCAGCCTCTTTTTCATGCTGCGGAAAGATGCTTTGCTGAGCCTGTACGTCCTGACGCCTTTGCCGATCCTGGCCATCACCATATATTATGTCAATACCGTTATCCACCAACGGAGCGAACATATCCAGGCCCTGCTAAGCAACCTGACGACCAACGCCCAGGAATCCTATAGTGGTATCCGCGTCATCAAATCCTTTGTGCAGGAAAATGCCATGCTGCGCTTCTTTAGCCACAACAGCGAAGAATACAGGAAGAATGCCGTCAACCTGGCCAAGGTGGAGTCCATCTATTTCCCCTCGATGGGGCTGATGATCGGCCTCAGCACCCTGCTGACCATTATGATCGGTGGGATCTATGTGATCTATGGACGACACAACACCGATATCGGAACCATCACCGAATTCGTGATCTATATTACCATGCTCACCTTCCCCGTGAGCGCCATCGGCTGGGTGGCCAGCATGGTCCAGCGGGCCTCGGCCTCTCAAAAACGACTCAACGAATTCCTGGACACCCAGTCCACCATCCGCAATGCTCCCGCGCCACTGCAACAACCGCTACAGGGAAACATTGTGTTCCAGGGCGTGGATTTCACCTATCCCAACACCGGGATCCATGCCCTCACCGATTTCAACCTGGAGATCCGTAAAGGAGAGAAAGTGGTCATTGTCGGCAGGACGGGCAGCGGTAAGACGACCATCGCCCAGCTCCTGCTACGGATGTACGATCCGGATAAGGGGCAGCTACTGATCGACGGGACCGACCTTCGGCGGCTCGATCTCCAGGACCTCCGGCGCCAGATCAGCTATGTCCCCCAGGACGTCTTTCTGTTCAGCGATACGGTCTCGGGCAATATCCAATTCGGCCTGGACCGGCCCGATGAAGAAAAGGTGCACCTGGCCGCCCGCTATGCCAGTGTAGACAGGGAGATCGACGGGTTTTCCAATAAATACGAGACGATGATCGGAGAGCGGGGGGTAACGCTCAGCGGCGGCCAGAAACAACGCATCTCCATTGCCCGGGGCCTCATCAAAGACCCGGAGATCATCGTTTTCGACGACTGTCTCAGCGCCGTGGACGCCCGAACGGAAAAGGAGATCCTTGGAAATCTATATCAATATCTCCGGCAAAAGACCGCTATTATTATCACCCATCGTATCTTTTCCCTGTTCGATTTCGACCGGATCGTCGTCCTGGAGGAGGGAAAGATCGTAGAAACGGGCACCCACCAGGAATTGATGGCGCTCAATGGTTATTACACCTATCTCTATGAGCAGCAACAGGCTGAGAACTCCCCGGTATAACGGAGGACCACAGGTCGTTTTAGGGGCATACACATATAAAAACTAAAGACGCGTAAAATAGTCGCAATTAGTTGCTACAATTGTTGTGGAAATTTTGCTAATTCGAAAACAATACTATATTTGTGACTGCATATATTAGTAATTCTCAACTGAAAAAAAATCATTGTGGCGTACGAAAACAACGACAAACGGATGGAAAGTGTTTACAGCAAAAGGATTCGCGCTGGCAAACGCAGGACGTATTTCTTTGATGTGAGGGCAACCCGTAGTAATGATTACTATCTTACTATCACCGAAAGCCGGAAGAAATTTAACGAGGATGGCTACGACAGACACAAGATCTTCCTGTACAAAGAGGACTTCAACAAGTTCCTGAAGGCGTTGACAGAGGCGGTGGATTATGTCAAGACCGAGCTGATGCCGGATTTCGACTTCGACGCCTACAACCATGATAACGTTCAGGAAAACGAAGGCGGCTACCAGGAAACGGCAGTCAGTGACGACGTGGATGATGATGTTGCTGTCCGGCACACACCTGTAACACCCAGCGTTCCCACGCACAGTCCCACGACCTCCCATACTCCTACCGCCACAACGGGAGAAGAGGTTGACAAATGGTAATTGGAACGACAAAACTTCTACATAAAAACCCCTGCGTAGCAGGGGTTTTTTAATACCATAACCTGGCCCTTACCCGCCGGAGATAGTCGATAGTGGTCTTTCCAACCAGGGAGCGTTTCTCGTTGCCGGGGATGCCGGCGATCTGCCCCCAACCCTTCAAAAAGCCTCCAATATGTCCACCGCTTTTCTTCAGATATTCGATGCTCCACAGCAGGGCCGTGCTGGCAAAATAGGGTAGGGGAAGGTATTTCCAGGCCACCTTGCTTTTGTTGATCCACATCCCCCGTAGTTTGTCCCGGGGCGTGAGCCGGCCGGCCGGTGATTCTTTATGGAGGATCACAATGCGGTCGTCATAGCGGATCGAAAAACCGGCATTCAGCGTCCGGTAGCTGAGATCATATTCCTCCATACCATAAAAGAAATTCTCCGGATAGACGCCCACCTGCTCAAAAACGGAACGCCGGATCGCATGGGCGGCGCCCGAGAAATAGGCCGTGTCGAAATTCGGCCAGTCTTTGCGCTCGGAAAACCGTTTATGGGGAAAAGCATTGACCTGCATTTCGCCCGTCGATGCATAATAGATCTTGAATGCGGCAATCCCCACGGGGCGGGCATCGGATGACCCGGATGGGGTCTCGGCTCCGGCCCCCTCAAAGATCGGCAGGATATACCGCAAAGCATCCTTGTTGCGCAAGAGTGCATCGTCATCTAAAAAGAAGAGGATCGGCGCCCGGCTGAGCGAGATGGCATAATTGCGGCCCCGGGAAACGCCCAGGTTATCGGGTGCTACGACATACCGGAAGGGAATAGCCGGATGCGTGGCGATAAAGGCTTCCAGGGCTTCGTAGGAAACCGTGCTCCGGTTGTTGACGATCACCACCTCCTCCACCAGCTCGTCCAGCCCCTCCAGTTCGCTGATGTTCCGGGCGAGCTCGAGCGCATCGTCGGGCCGGTTATAGGTAATGATCACAAAGCTAATG
>Ga0210396_10002707_pt1 | contig 17928 bp, 7 predicted proteins | sample IncBWH17OmetaG_FD_155466 | JGI IMG/M metagenome (GOLD analysis project Ga0210396, IMG submission 155466) | Forest soil microbial communities from Barre Woods Harvard Forest LTER site, Petersham, Massachusetts, United States - Inc-BW-H-17-O ... | reverse complement strand
CACGGGCCATGGCAGACATAAGAAGCAGACCGGGGGACATGGGCAGTTCGGCGACTGCAAGCTCCGCATAGAACCGCTCCCGCGAGGCGGCGGCTTCGAGTTTGTGAACGACATCTTTGGCGGGGTAATTCCACGCCAGTTTGTTCCCGCGGTCGAGAAGGGCGTGCAGGAGTCCGCTGCCCGTGGCTACCTCGCGGGCTATCCGGTGGTCGATTTCCGCGCCATTGTCTACGACGGCAGCTATCACGAAGTGGACTCCAATGAGTTGTCGTTTAAGATGGCGGGTCGGGCGGCCTTCCGCGCTTGTATGGAACAGGCGAAGCCCGCGCTGCTGGAACCGGTGATGCACGTCGAGATCGAGGCTCCAGACGAGTTCGCTGGCGCCATCATTGGCGACCTCAACAGCCGAAGAGGCCGGGTGCAAGGGATGGAAAGCGCGGGTATGGGCACGGTTGTCCGCGCCCTGGTGCCGCTGGCAGAGATGCTCAGCTACGGTATGACGCTCACCTCCATGACGCAGGGACGAGGAAGCTTCCGGATGGAGATGGACCACTACGACTTTGTGCCCCCGGCGATCTCAGAAAAGATCGCTGCCAGTGCCAAACACCACGTTGGGGAAGACACAGAGGAATAACGCGCTTCTACTTCCTTTTGATTTGCATCATGGTAGAATCCGCGCCTACCAGTTTGCGAGAGACGATGACCGGCAAGGACAACCACTGTTCCATGCTGTAACTCATCGCACGGGCCTGAACGATACAACGGCTCGACTGTGAACTGGGTTTTGCATTTTGGAGGCGAGCCGTGATGCGTTGGAAAGTAATTCTTCGGGTAGTCCTTTGCATTCTTCCTTTAATCGTTTTACCTAGCCTTCTTCTGGGGCAGGCCACCACTTCGGTGGGAGGCCGCGTGACGGATGCCAGTGGCGCCGTGATTCCGGGCGCGAGTGTGAAACTGACACTGGCAACGACCGGCGTATCGCGCTCAAACACGACGAACAGCAGCGGCGAATACCAATTCTCCCAGCTCGCTCCGGGACGTTACACGCTCAATGTGACAGCACCAGGGTTTGGCTCGGTGGAAAAAAACAATATGGACCTGCTGGTGAGTCAACCGGCGACGGTCAACGTGGTTTTGACTGCCGCATCCGTGCAGCAGGAGGTGACCGTCACCTCCAGCGTTCAGCCTGTCCTGAATACAACAGACGCAACGCTGGGCAACGCGTTTGATGGCAACCAGATCGCATCGTTGCCGCTGAGTCAGCGCAATGTTCCCGACCTCCTAAGCCTGCAGCCAGGAGTGACGTTCCTTGGCCGTTCGGATGATGTGTCGGGGACGCAGGGAGTGGGAAATACGTCCACCGACTCGCGAGCTGGTTCGGTAAACGGTGGCCGCAGCGACCAGTCGAATATCACGCTGGATGGCGTGGATGTGAACGACATCAACAACGGCTATGCGTTCACAAGTGTTTTACGGACCACGCAGGATTCGGTAGCCGAATTTCGAGTAACGACCAGCAATCCGAATGCAGAGGAGGGACGATCGTCCGGCGCGCAGGTGGCGCTGGTGACTCGCAGCGGTGCGAACAACCTGCACGGGGCGGTGTATGAATACAACCGCTCGAATCTGCTGGAAGCGAATGATTTTTTCAATAAGCAGCAACAGCTTGCGGCCGGTTTGCCGAACCGTCCGGTGAGCCTGGTGAGAAATATCTATGGCGCCGCCGTGGGTGGTCCGATTCGCAAAGACCACCTGTTCTATTTCCTGAACTATGAAGGGAGGCGCGACTCACAGGGAACGAGCGTGAATGCAGGAACCGTGCCGACGGCCAATTATCGCGCTGGAAATCTGAAGTACGAATATGTAAATGGTGGCAACGATAGCGTGTTTACGCTGACGCCTGCCAACATACAGAACATGGATCCGATAGGCATTGGAAACAACGCCGCACTGCTTCAGGTGCTCAATGCCTACCCGCAAGGAAACGACACGACGCAGGGCGATGGGCTGAATAGTATCGGCTACCGGTTTCCGTACACGATTGCCCGCAAGTACGACACCTATATCGCCCGCATCGACTGGAATGTCACATCGAATGGCAAGCACACGCTCTTTTGGCGCGGCAATCTGCAGAACGATCGCGAGCCTACTGCGCCGGTTTTTCCGGGGCAACCGCCGGCGACAGTAGCACTGGCCAACAACAAGGGCTTTGCTGTTGGATATACGTTCCTCATCACCAGCAATCTGGTGAATGATGTGCGGTATGGATTGACGCGCGAGGGCGAGGATACCGCCGGTGCCTCCAATGACTCGATCATTTACTTCTCTGAAGTTGCGCAACCGGTGACGACTCAACGCTCGACCGCTTTTATCATCCCAGTGCAGAACCTGACGGACAACCTCTCCTGGACGAAGCATAACCACAACTTGAATTTTGGCGGGAATATCCGATTTATCGACGATCAGAGGACCGGGAATGCGCAGTCGTTTCCCGATGGACAGATGAACCAGGGTTGGCTGACGCGGAGTTCCACCATTGCCAATAGTCATGGCCCGTTTGATCCGCAGGTGTATGGCTATCCTGCCGTCGATTTTGCGAACTACGGCAATGAATACAACAACGCATTGATGAACATTGTTGGCACCATTACAGAAGGCGACGCAGTCTACAACTACAACAGATCCGGCAGCACGCTCGCGGTGGGAGCGCCACTGAAGCGCGATTACCGCTGGAACGAATATGAGGTCTACGCGCAGGATACGTGGAAGATCCTGAGTAATCTGACACTGACTTATGGGCTGCGGTATTCGTATCTGCAGGCTCCGGCGGAGACGAGCGGCACGCAGGTGGGGGCATGCCAGTTCTCGGGAAGCGTCTGCCAACCATATGCATTGACCAATTACGTGAATGGCAGTGCGGCGCAGGCCGCCGTAGGTGGTGCTGCAAATAACGTTGGTGAGATAGCCTTCAACCTGAACGGCCGCTATAACCACGCGCCGGACTTCTGGACTCCGGAGAAGAAAGATTTCGGTCCCCGCTTGGCGATCGCCTTCTCCCCTGCACCCTCCGATGGCTTCTGGAAGACTCTGTTTGGCAACCAGAAGAGCAGCATTCGCGCCGGCTATTCGCTGGTGTTCGATCACTTCGGCGCAGCGACGGTGAACAACTTCGACACAACCGGCTCGTATGGACTGTCGTCGCACCTTTCCAATGCGCCTGGATCGGTGCCAATCGAGGATGCGCCACGTTTCACCACCATCAGCGGTGTGCCGCAGTCGCTGTTACCATCCGCTCCGGCGGGAGGGTTTCCCGCGGTGCCGGCAGCGAGTGGAAACGGCAGCTTCGCCATCAGCTGGGGACTGGACTCTGCGATCAAAACGCCCTACTCACACCTGCTGGACTTTTCGATTGCTCGCGAGCTGCGCAACGGATCTTCGGTGGAGATATCGTACGTAGGGCGTCTGGCTCACCGGCAGTTGGCGCAGGAAGATGTGGCGATGCCCATTAACCTGCAGGCCGGCGGCACCGCCTACTTTACGCCGGCGGCGCAGCTGTCGAGGATGGCCAGAGCCAATGTAGCTGTGTCTTCCGTGACTCCCGATCCTTACTGGCAACAGGTGTTTGGCGGTCTGCAGGGCCAGGATATCGGACTGGGATACGGTCCGTTATCAGCCACGCAGAATGTGTATGCGCTATTCCTAAGCAATCTGTATAACGAGACTTATGCGTTGTACCAGCTGGACACACCAGGTTCGTTGCCGAACAGCAATATCGGTGCTGGAGTGAATTATCCGGCATTCCGCTATTACCACGACCAGTACTCGGCCTTGTACGCATGGCGATCGGTCGGCTATTCAAACTTCAATGCGCTCGAGGCGGTCTACCGGCAGCGGTTTGGCGCGGGCCTGCAGGCGGACTTCAATTACACCTACTCGAAGTCGCTGGATATCACGTCGCAAGCGGAACGGTTGGGAAACTCAGCGTCCACTAACTATGCGCAGATCATGAACACCTGGGAACCAAATCAACTCTATGGCCCGTCTGACTACGACGTGCGCCACCAGATCAACACAAATTTTGTCTGGGATCTGCCGATTGGTACCGGAAAGAAATTCTTCTCCGGGGCGAGCCGTCTTACAAACGAGTTGATTGGCGGATGGCAAACGACCGGCATTCTTCGCTGGACAAGCGGCTTCCCCTTCCTGATGAACAATGGCGCGTATTACCCGACAAACTGGGATATTCAAGGGTATGCGCAGCTGGTGTCGAAGATCCCCTCGCGGGCGGCGGCTCGGGGGCACCTGCAACAGCGGTTTGCTGACCCAGCCACTGTCTTCGCCAGCTTCGACCATGCGTTGCCAGGCGAATCGGGTACGCGGAATCCACTGCGGGGAGATGGATTCTTCGATTGGGATGAGGGTGTGAACAAGACTTTTGGCCTGGGCGAGCGGGCAAAGTTTATCGTGCGCTGGGATATGTTTAACATCACAAACAGCGTTCGCTTCGACCCACAATCCATCAACGCGACGTTGGACAACCCGCAATCCTTTGGCCAGGCAACTGCGCTCCTGACAAATTACCGGCTGGCGCAGTTTGCCGGAAGGATTGAATTTTAGCGATGAACCGGGAGTTCTGCAGGCGCGGGCAGATGCAGACACCGCGCCGTCTGTTGATACTGCTGCACGGGCATTTGTACGAGTAGCGGATTAGTTTGTGGGTTGAGCCAGGCCAGTATGGTTTTGATCTGTGACTCCGGCATGGCGGTGCAGCCTTCGGTCCCCATGCCGGCGCCGCCCCAGATATGCATGAATACACACGATCCGCCGCGCGGGTGAGCGGGACGAGGGTTTTGATCGACGACGAGTCCCCAACGATAGGCTTCCCCAGCGTCTCGCATATGTTCTGCGCTCTTCCAATCGACGGCGACTGTGGAGCTATCGAGAATCTGGTTGTAGAACCGTGATTGCGGGTCATCCACACACTGAGTGGAAGGCGTTATCGGCAAATAGCGCACCTTCCAGCCGTCAGGCTCCAGCGGTGCGTATCCAAAGGCGTCGCCAAGGCGGAAGATTCCCGCGGGCGACTTGTGATCTCCTTCCCGTTTGACTGGATCGGCGGCAACGCGCATTGCTTTTAGAGGGTCCAAGCCGATTCCCCATGCCATTCCTCCTTTTCCTATGACGATAGCGATGGGACCGCCCTCCGCTTGCCAGGGACCGTCTGCCGAAGAACGCTGATACATCTGCAATCGGCCATCCACAGAGTTCCAATCTGGCGTGGTCACCACGATGAGTTGAAAGGAGGAGTCCAGCAGGCTGCGATGCTGGCTGAGTTGCTCTGCAAAGGCACATCTTGCTGCGGCGGTCGCCAGCAAGCACAACCACAGAAAGCGCTTCACTCGTGGGCTCATAGGAGGGGGTGACGATGTATTTTGAGTATAGTGAGCGGCTGAGACGGCACAAATAAGCCGCACATGTACGTTCGCTGGCACGCGAAGGTTCTAAACTGTACCTGACGTTTCCGTGCTTCGAGAAAGCAGTTCCGCGACACCATCGGCTGCGCCGGATACACCCTCCAGCAGTGCAACAGAATGGTGAGTCGGCTTGCTGACATATTTTCCTGAGGGGCCACCGTTCTGAAGATTCCGTCACCAGCAAGTTTCTCCCGTCGGCTTTTCCCGTGTTCGCAGGCATTGGTTCGTCGCATCCTAACGCGCAGTGCGCGGGCATGTTCACTATGGTCAGTTTTGCTGGCCTGTTCTTATTGCGGAGCGCAAAACAGCGGCATTTCCTGGACGGGCATTGTCGTCGATGCGGCGGCTAGGCCTGTGAGCGGGGCGGTCGTCGAACTTACCTTCAACGGCAAGGTCTTTCGCGCGACCAGCGATGCATCCGGCCACTTCGCATTCCAAGGCCTGGGCGACAACACCTATCGGTTATCCGTAATCGAGCATGGAAAGCCGATTGCATCTCCAACTCCGATTGCTCCTTCGCTTCATCGGAGTCCGGCAACTCTGTCCCTATCGGCGGACGGCCTGCTCACAGTTGTATTCGACGTGGGCGAAAGCGCGAAGAGCGGCGGCGAGAAATTGTCCAGCCACGCGGTGAGCGAGATACCGCTGAACAAACGCGACTTCAGTCAGCTCCTGCTACTGGCGGCAGGAACAGCGACGGATACAAACGGCGCGTCGAATTACACCCAGCAGTTTGCAATCAACGGTCAGCGCGGCGTCGAGGCCACCTTCGCGCTGGATGGCGCAGATGCGAGCGACCCCGAGCTTGGGGGCGCAACTTTCACAAACTTCAACGTCGACGCGGTGCAAGAGATCCAATCCAGTTCGGGCTGGATGCCAGCCGAGATCGGACGCGGCGGCGCTGGCTATACAAATATCGTTACGCGCACCGGAACCGACGCCCTGCATGGCTCAGTGTTCGAATTCCTACGCAATTCGGCACTCGATGCGCGTAATTACTTCGACCACGCTTCGCCGGTAAACCCGGGCCGGATTCCGCCGTTTAGGCGAAATGAATTCGGCTTCACGAATGGCGGACCGGTGGTGCTGCCGCATCTTTACGACGGACGCGGAAAGACATTTTACTTCGGTGAGTACCAGGGATTTCGACAAGTGCTGGGAACCACGCAGGTTTTCCCAGTGCCGACGGCGGAGGAGCGGGCCGGACGCGACACGACTGTTTACCCGGGAGACGCGCTCATCGTCCCCGTGGATCCGTTGATCGCAAAGGTGCTGGAGCGCTATCCACTGCCCAATTACCCGCAGGGCGCGTATGGCATTCACACTTTCGCCACTTCCTCGAGTGTGCCCACGGACGCCGATCAGTTTTCCGTTCGCATGGACCACCAGCAAGGCGCTAACCATTTCTTCGGACGAATATCTTTCGACAATTTGACTGGGCCGACGACGAATCCAGACCAGACAGTGCTCGATCCCAGCTTTGGCGTTGCCTATATCGATCGACAGCGTAACGTTGCATTCGGCTTCTCGCGCGCTGCAACAAAGCGGCTTACGCTGGAGACGATGTTCAGCATCACGCGAACGACCCCCTCGTTTGTGACAACGAACCAGACCGATCCCGCCGTGAAGTTCAACGACAGCCTTTTTGAGACCTTCAACGTTGCGGGTGGCTCGGTGATTGCGGCTTTCAACAACCTCTTCGCGTTCCGGCAGAGTTTCGCGTACACGACGGGACGTCACTCGTTTCGCTTCGGTGGCGAGGTCCGGCTCAATCGAGACACAACCTACTTCGGAACGAGTCCGAATGGCGAGTATGACTTTGGCGGGGGCACGGCATACTCCAGGGTCCAGATGGTTTCGCAGAGCGGCGCGCATGTCATCCAGGTGGGTGATCCGCTGCCAGATACTCTCTCCAGCTTCCTGAGTGGGAGCCCATTCGCCTACACCCGCGCGTTGGCCCCTCCGTATTTCTCAAATGGAGAACATATTGGACCCGCGGCGATCAACCGGAATCAAGGCGCCGCCTGGTTTCAAGACGCATGGAAGATCTCCGCCCGCTTCGTGCTGAACTATGGCTTGCGCTATGAGGTCTATACACCGATTACGGAGCGGGCGCGCCGTACCTCAAGCATAAGAAATACCCCCACCCCGTTCGGACAGGGGTTTCTTGTGAATCCGCAGCCTGGTTACGAATCCAGCCGTTACAACTGGCAGCCGAGAATTCAGTTGGATTGGCATGTGTTCCCTAAAACCAGCCTGCATGCTGGGGGGGCGATCATGTCAATTCCACCGAATATCTGGCAGGACAACATGCTGACGGGCGGTACGCCGTTCGTGATTTACCCGCGCATCACCGCGACTGCGGCTGCGCCCGTCGCATACGGCTTTCAGATTGAACCCTCGCAACTCCCCCGCGTTTACACGATTACCGGGCAGGATATGTTTCCCGGGGACAAGACGACGTCGGTCGCGCCGAATACGGTGATGGATGTGGATCGGTACGAGAGAGACATCGCGTCGGTTCTGCCGGACCACCAGATTGTGCCCTTGAATGTGTCCGGCATCGATCGTCATTTCGGGAATGCTTATCTGGATACCTGGACGCTCGGTGTGGAGCACAGCTTTTGGGGGCTGACCGCAGATGCCAGCTACGTCGGAACGGTCGCTGTGCATCTGGCGCGTTCCGCCTACCCGAATGGATATTCAGGCGCTGACGAGAACGTCGCGCGGTACACCAAGTTTGACGCCTCCGGAGCTATCGTTGGCGGCTTCGGCACGGAGACTGTGATCGAAGCGAATTCTCATTCCACTTACAACGCACTGCAAACATCGCTGCAGGGATTGATTCCACACGGCGGCCCGGGACTGCAGGCCAGCTACACCTGGTCTAAATCGATTGACGATGTCAGTTCGGTTGCCGGCGGATTTATTGCAGGGGCGTCCGGGCCGGTGGCGCTGGCAGCTCCGCAAGATCCGTTCGACACGCATCCAGAAAAGGGCCCTTCATCATTCGACGTGGCTCATAGTTTCACACTGAGTGTGGCGCAGGACCTCCAGTTAGAGCGTGTGCCAATGTTTCAGGGTGTAAGCCGCGCAGCAACGAAAGGATGGGAACTGCTAAGCATCTCAAGTATCTCGAGCGGCGTTCCCTTCACTGTCTATTCCGGCATCCAGCAGACAGGAGTTGGATCGAACGGAGTGGATCGGCCCGATCAGATCGCCACGCCACATCTCTCGACCGCACGCGCAAAGCGAGAGGACTATTTTGGCCTGGGCGAACGGAATGCTTCGTACTTTTCGATACCTATTCACCTTCCCGACGGGACAGGTCCAAACTCGGGAATCTTCGGGACCCTGGGACGCAACAGCTTCCGGGGACCAGCTTTCTATGACTTCGATTTTTCGTTGATCAAAGATACCCCCATAGGCCGACGGAGCAACGGATCGGAGCTCACGGTTCTGCAGTTTCGATCCGAGTTCTTCAATATCTTCAACATCGTGAATATGGGGCTGCCGGCCAACACGATCGCTGGCTCAGGTTTCGGCGTTATCAGTAGAACATCGGGAAACTCGCGACAGATTCAGTTCTCGTTGAAGCTGCTCTATTGAGCCAGTAGCAAGAAGATCTACGATCGGGCTTGCATCGGCCATTCGAGTTCCGTATATAGCTCGGGCGGCTTCCGCAGCTACTTCATCGAGGCTTTGAAAACCAGATGACGGTCCCGCGGTCGAGCGTTGGCAATTGGAATCGTATGCTGCCATCCACCTGGGCGCCGCTCAGCACGCTCTCTTTACCCAGAAAAGGCAACACATGCATACGCGCGCCCAGGCGCTCGGGCACCGTGATCGTTATCCCGTGCTGGGGAGTGGGTGTCGCTACCTCGCCAGCCTGGAGCCCGGTGAAGTTGGCGAAGAAGATAGAGTATGTGCCGTCGACCAAGGCTGCATGCGCCGCAACATCGCGCGGTGCCTGAATTACGAGCTCCGATCGATCTTGGATGGCATGAAGGAGTTCCGGCTGATCGGAGGGGCCGACGGTGTCAAAGTGAGTGCTGGCTCTCTCCAGATAACTGCGCTCCGGGCAATCTGGGAATCGAACGGCTGCCGCGATGTCATTGAGCTTCGCGTCAGGCTGGCCGGTAAGGATGACCTTGCCCCCTTGCTGCTGAAAGCGGCGCACGGCGGACGATTCCGCATCACTGAGCACTCGTACATCTGGAAGGATCAGTGTGCTGCCTGTGAATGCTGATAGTGTGCGTGGCGTGACGATATGGAATTGGATATGTGCCTGCAAAAGCAGCAGGACCATGCCGCGATAGGATGCGATGTACTCCCGGGGACCGTAGTTTCGCGTCGCATCGGAGAAATACACTCCCACGTTGCCAATAGGAACTCGGGTGCCACTGAAGACATCCTGATGGGCGGCAACCCAGTCGAAGATCTCCGTACGTGTCGCCATATCGTTCGAGCCCGACATGACATGGCCCTTCGCATCCCACAAGTTGGCGCCTGCCATCAACTCCGACATCGCGAGATTGAGCATCGCGTCGCGCGGTTTGATGTGCGGAGCGCCGTCCCAGGAGTAATTGAGTATCCACGTAGATCGATCGCCGGCAAACGCACGAAAGCTGCGGAGGCCGACCTGATACATCAACCAATCAAAGGGTGTGCGCGATGCCGCGGTATGGTCATCGCCGCCTCCGAATTCGTATTCGTGGGCGATCGCATCGACATGCGGGTAGATCTGATAGACGTCCGCACCGACCCGAGGTGCTTCCTCTTCGATCCCGGGATAAATTTCGGGAATGACTGAGATGTTTGGATTCACCTGGGTTGCGTTGGCGCGAATCTCAATGAGGAAGTCCGTGATGGTGCGAATGCGAAAGTTCACCCACTTACGGAAGCGGGGATCTTGAAAATCTCCGAGCTTCAGATCGTGGCGTGCGTCGAGACCTGTTTCCCGGCGGAAGGCAGCGACGGTGGCATCATCAAAACTGGCCCACGTATCCTCCCAACCTGTGAAATGTGTCATCCAGTATGGGATGTCTACATAGATACCATCGATTCCAGTAGCGGCGATCTGACGCACGCGCTGCATGTACAGCGCGCGCCAGTCCGCGGCATATGGACTGACCCATACATCCTCTTCACCTTTACTGATCCAGAACGCGGCCTTCGCGTCGAAGATTGCGGGCTGGCCTGTGATCTTCCGCTGCAGCCACTGTGGATGATCCTTGGCCAGAGTGTGCGGTCCGTCTGCATTCTTCGAGATGCATTCCAGACCGGCGATATAGACGAAGGCCTTATTGTGATGCCGATGGGCAGCGGCGGCGACGAGGTGAATCGCATCCAGTTTCTGTTTTGGATCGAGCAAACTCTCATAACGCCCGGGAATGTCGTTATCGACTTCAATACCGTAGACGCCACTGGCTTCGGCCTGACGCACAATCGCATCCGCATTGGTGGCGGTGAGGGGATAGGCAGCGATCCGGACCTGTCGCAGCCACGCTTTCGACGGGCCATCGAAGGTCTGCTGAGCGGGCGACTTCGGCGCCGTGTTCTGGGCTAGTGATGCGGTTGCGACCGCGAACAAAAGGGCCGGGGCAGCGCGGAAAGCATAGCGATTCACGGGCAAAGCTCTCTTTCACAGTGCAAGAGATGGCCTACCATAGCCACCTATCTCAGAACTGGTAGCGAACGCCGAATTGAGTATGACGCGGCGTGTAGCCTGCGGCGGTTGAGCTCACGATGCCAAAGGACGGATCCTCGTAAGCGTAGTCAGGAAAGGCAAAGCGCGGCGTGTTCGTGAAGTTGAAGAAATCGGCATGCAGTTCAAGCTGGTTTTCGTGCACCACGGTGATGTTCTTCGAGAAGGAGACGTCGAAGTTATGGATGCCGTCGGCACGAATATTGGAAAAGTAACGAGGCGCGTTGCCGGCGTGCTGATCGCCTGGATCGGCAAAACATCCCGCATTCAGGTATGGCTGATCGGTAAAGGCGGCGCGATGCACGCTGATGCCGTTGAGCACCTGAGCGCAGGCTACATCCGGCCGCTGGTTTCCATCCGCCAGGCGAGGGTTGGCAATGCTGATAGGCATCGGTTGGCCTGTCTGGAAAGTGAACGTGGTGGAGCCCTGCCAGCCCCCGACAATCGTGTCAGCCCAGCGGCTCATACCGCCGCCAACCAGACGTCCGCGACCGAAGGGCAATTGAGCAACCATCGCAGTTACGAACCGATTCGTTGCATCGTTAGCACTGACCGACCACTCCGCTTTGAGGTTGTCCAACTCCTGCGGGTTGCCACTGTCGAGATTGCCCACAAACGCGTTGAATCCCGTGGAGGAGTTATCTTCGGCCTTTGCCCAGGTGTAGTTGCCCTCAAAGGAGAGATACTCATTGGCACGCTTCTGAAAGCGAACCTGCAAGGAGTTGTACCAGGAGCTTGCTGCGAGCAGTGGCATCCCCTGAAAGGCCCCGTCGAACTGCGGATAAGGTCGCAGAAGATTGATCTGTGGAATCTGATCGTCTCCGTATCGTGATTCAGGCTCATTGAAGATCGCGCCTGGCCCGTTGAAAAGAGGCTGGAACGGATTGTTGACCAGCGCGCTCAGCTGGTCGCTGGTACTTTGTCGGCGCAGCGCAGAGGGGATGAAGTTGCGATTGCTGGTGCTGTTATAGCCGCCCCAAGGCAGATGCGTACTGCGGTTGGCGGAGTAATCGATGCCAAGGACGATCTGCCCGGGGAACGCTTGCTGCAAACCCAGGTTCCACTGGTAGATTTCCGCGTTGCGTGCTTTCTCGAAATCCAGGTTATTTCCGTTCGACAATCCCCATTCGGCGAGCTTGCCATATTTCGTTCCCTGCGGATCCTCAATTCCTGTCGGAAAGGGATTTTCAAGCGTGGCAGATCGAGTTAAGTAGTTGTCTTTGGTGAAAAATACTGCCGGGGCGCTGCTGAATGCTGTACCTGGATACTGGAAGTTGGTCGCCACGTTCATGCCGTAGTAGATCCCGGCTCCTCCGCGAACGACGGTCCGATCACTGGCCTGGTAGGCAAAGCCGAATCGAGGCGCGAGATTGTTGCGATCGACGGGGATATTGCGCAGCGAGTTGGAGGCGAAGATGGTGCTGCCTGGCAGCGTGCCTAGACCGGGCACAGTGACACCGCTGCTGGCGGTGAAGTCACTGAATTGTTCCAGATTATGGCGTTCCGTGTAGGGGGAACTCCATTCGTAACGAAGCCCGAGGTTGAGAGTAAGTTTCGGGGTCAGCTTCCAGTTGTCCAAACCATAAAAGGCCGTCTCGCGCGAGAGATCCGCGACAGCGCGGCTCACGGTGATACTGCCCGTGTCTCCGTACCCTATGAGAATGTTCGCGAAAGAGTTGCCCTCCGTGCCGTTGTTTGTATCGTAGGGTGTGGACGAACTTACGGTCGGATCGAAGCTGAACAGTCCGGTGGGGTAGTTCGGCTGGAAGAAATTGTTGTAGAAGAGACGCTGCTCGCCACCGAACTTGATGCTGTGCCTTCCGTGTGTCCAGGAGAAAGCCGACGAATAGTTCAGCAAAGTGTGAGCGAACTTAGTATCTACGCAACACTGGCTGAAGAGCGGAGTAAATCGCGAATAGTCTCCATTGGAGTTGGGCAAAATAGCCGGCATGCGCGAGATGCCGTTCTGATCAAGCGATGCAGGAAAGCCGAACGACGTAGGATCAGGCGTCTTGGAGAAGCTTGGCTGGGCAACGCGATCGACGCCGAAGTGACTGATCCATAGCGTGTTTGCGGTCGGAGTGTAGGTGTACTCCAGACCATCGTTATAAACATCCGTCGTAGAGTTCACACCGTCGTTGAAAATATCGTCGAAGAAGACGGTAGGCGTATTGCCGTTGCCATGCAGAAAGCTGTAACGCGCATTCAGCCGCGATCGCTCACTGAAGTTCTGGTCCAGCTTGACATCGAATTGCACGCTGTTGTCGCCCGACAGGATAACGTCACGATAGTTATTGGTACCGATGCCAGGGTCGCCCGCCAGATTTGGCTTGGGATAATAGTTGAGGAGTTTCTGACCGATGGGGTCAATTTGGTTTTGGGGAATTTTATTGCCGGCGTATGCGGTGCGGCTGCCGTCGACGGGCGATGTGGTGAAGGGATCGAAGATTTGATTCAGAACCAGATTGCCGTTATCGTCGAAGACCTGGGTATTCGAGAAGTCACCGATGCGCTCCTGCGCGGTTGGCACCGTTGCGACGATGTTCACGGGGGCACGGTCGCGCACGATTTCGAGATCGGCGAAGAAAAAGGTGTGATCCTTGCGAATGGGGCCGCCGATGGAAAACCCATACTGGTCGCGCTGGTGACCTGGGACAGGACCGCTATTGAAGAAGTCCCGGGCATCGAATGCAGAGCGCTGACCGTACCACCAGGCGCTGCCGTGTAGCTGGTTGGTGCCGGACTTCATCACCGTATTGACGACGGTGCCGCCATTGTTGCCGTATTCGGCGGAGAAGCTATTGTTCTCGACCTTAAACTCCTGAAGCGCCTCAACCGAGGGTTGATAGTAGACGTTCGAGGTGCCACCTTCCCCCTGCTCCGGTGAGCTGGTCAAGTTTCCATCGAGCCGGATCTCTGCTGTCGCATTGCGTTGGCCATTCGAAACGAAGTTCGTTCCCGCCGGATAAGAATCCGCAACTCCTGAGCCAGTGGTTTCGGTGACGCCGCCGGCCAGGAAAGTCAACCCGAAGGGGTCGCGATTTGCCAGCGGAATCTGAAGCAGATACTTGCTGCCGACATCGGTTCCAAGGGTTGCATCATCGGATTCGAGCAGCACCGGCACCGCGGTTACAGTAATTTTCGAAGCGACGGTAGCGGGCCGAAGCGTGACATTGAGCGTTGCCTGCTGGTTTACCGTGAGTGCGATGTTGTCCTGCTCCACCCTGCCAAAACCGCTGGCCTCAACCAGCATCTTGTAAGTCGCAGGCGGAAGCGCCCTGAAGGTGTACCCCCCTCTGTTATCGCTGACACTGTTATGCGCGATATTGGTGGCCACCTCGGTGAGCGTGATGTGAGCGACGGGTACGACCGCTCCCGAAGCATCCGTAATGGTGCCCCGCAGACTCGCCTCATTGATGGACTGCCCGAACACAGGCGACAAGGACAGGAACACTGCGAGCATAACGGTCCACGCCACCGCTGCGAATCTGTGCATCCGCATCACAACCTCCCAAAAGCGGGCCCAAGAGAAAACGCGCTGTTCCGAATTGCTGTCTTTTATTGCTATTTATTTCGTATAGCCGCCTTTTGTATCTCTTCCAGAACATGCTGTCAAGGTGATTCGCGGAGCGCACCAGGTGGCACGCGGCGTTGGCGCCTCCCAGTTGAACGAAGGCCTCATCAGTCGTGATCTTTATTGACGAGAAACGGAGTGACGGCGCAGGGCTGCCAGGAATGGCGGTCCAGCGAAGGCCAAGGCGCCTACTTCACATGTTCTTCCAGGTTGCAGATGCCGCTAGCTACGCGGCGCGCACTTGAGAGGCGCAGGAAAGGGTCGGGGAGACTTAGGCCAGAGTGACGGCTATACCCATTGCTCTCAGGGCTTCTTCTATCTCTCGCGGCAGATTCTCATCGGTAATCACGTGATGGATTGCTCCGGGAGGCACGATGCGTGACAAGCTTCGACGGTTGAATTTGCTCGAATCGCAGACGGCGACAACATGGCGGGCGGCTTTCACCATGGCTCGATTTACCCGGGATTCGAGCAGATTTGGCGTTGTGATCCCGACCTCTAGGTCGAATCCGTCCACGCCGAGGAAGAGAATGTCCGCATGCATTTCTTCGAGGTTGTCTTCAGCGAGAGGACCCACCAGAGAGAAGGAGTTTTTCCGCATCGTGCCACCGACCAGGATCACTTCAAGGTCGGTTCCTGCCAGCTCGGCCGCGATATTGACCGCATTTGTGATGATGGTGAGCTGCTTGAAGCGCTTCAGCCGCTCCGCCACTGCCGTCGTGGTTGTGCCGGAGTCCAGGATGACGCATTGGCCCTCCTCCACCATCTTGCTGGCGGCCGCTGCGATCCTCTCTTTCTCTCGCAGGTTGTGTTTCTGCTTTTCCTGGAGGGTGGGATCGATCAGGGCACTGGGAGGTACGCGCAAAGCGCCGCCATGCGAGCGCTGGATGACACCCTTCGATTGCAGATAGTCCAGGTCCTTACGGATGGTGATCTGCGATATGTTCAGCTGCTCCGAGAGATCACTCACCAAGGCCCGGCCTTGATTCTGGATGAGTTCCAGGATGTGCTGGCGACGCTCATCAATCAACATTTCTGATCTGTCGCCCGGCTTCGTCTTCGCCTTGCTTCGCATGGAAAGCTAAAACCTCGCTATTTTATGGGTCCACCGGACGCCTTTGGGAACGATACTGCCATATCGCAAAACCGATCATAAACATAACCTTTCGGCGCTCCATAATCCGCCAGTGAGATGGGAATAAGCGAGAGCGTAATCATCGAAACCTCCATAAATCTGGCCATCGACCGTCGATTCTCTCTCCCACGACGATTCTGGCCCGGTTCCTCACGCGTCAAAAGAGGTCAGTGGATCCACTTTGCCTCCCTGTTTTCTGCTCCGCAGCCAGTAAAGGGCGAGTCCGAGTGCAAGCCAGATGCTGCCCAGAATCTGGGCATTGTGACCCAGGTTGAGCCATATGAACGCGCAGACAACCAGGCCCAGCAGAGGCGCAAGCGCGGGGAGGCGGACCTTCTCCTTCGAGCGGAACTTGTAATGAACGAGCGCCGCAGCGTTGACCCCCATGAAGGCGATGAATGCGCCGAAGTTCAGCATCTCCGCGCCCTGTCCGTAGGTGAGAAGAAAGACGCCAACCAGTGTGCACAGACCGACCAGCAAAACGTTGTTGCGCGGTATGGCAGTCCTGGGGCTGAGTGAGCCGAAGACACCGCGGGGCAGCGCGTTGCTGCGGCCCATGCCGTACAACAATCGTGCCGCGCCAAACTGCGCAGCCATGCCGGAGCCCATATTGGCGACGAGCAATGTGGCATTGAGCAGGTGAAAAAGAAATTTGCCGCCGATGAGCATCGCGACGTGAACGTAGGCGGTATCCACGATGGATTCATCGAATGGACCACGGTATGGCCACGCCAGTTGGGCGACATAAACCTCCGCAGCCGAAAGAATACCGATGAAGAGGCACGTGAGCACGGTACCGAGCATGATGTTCCGGCGCGGATTCTCCACTTCCTCCGACATGGTCGAGATGCCGTCAAAACCGATGTAGGTGAGCACCGCGATGGATGTGCCTCGAAAGAGTCGCGCGGCTGAGAAACTGCTGGGATCATAAAACGGCGTAAGCCATTGACCGCCGACGGGACGCGCGACAAATGCAAGGTAGCGGATGGCATACGCCAAAAAGATAACGACCACCAACCCCATGACGGAGGCAAGCACAGCGTTCACATTGCCCGAACTCTTGACTCCGAACAGATTGAGCGCCGTAAAGAGGATAACGAACGAGAGCGCCCACGTGGCATAGGGAATTCCTGGGAGGATGTTGCGCGCCGCCGCGCTGCACCAGATGGCACAGATGATGGGATTGAGGAGATAGTCCATGAGCATGGACCATCCGACGACATATCCTGCGAGCGGATGAAGTTCCTTGGCTACATAGGTAAAGGCAGAACCTGCGCTGGGATATACGCGGGCCATGCGACCGTAGCTGATCGCGGTAAAGAGCATCGCGACCATGGCAATGAGAATGGTGGTGACTACGTGGCCGCGCGCCTCATTGCTGACAACGCCGTAGATGCCCATCGGCGCTGTTGGCTGGATGATGATGATGCCATAGACGATGAGGTGCCAGAGCTTGAGCGACCGCTTGAGATGGGGCGCGGCGCCTGGGGATTGCAGCGTGTCTGCTTCAACGGCCATTCGCCCTCTTTACCTCGTTGGCACAGTGAAGATGAAATTATCAGAATCGCGTTGCGCCTGCCCGGTCGTGTGCGCTCAACGCACATTTGCGCTAGCCAGACCTGGCATCCAGCGCAGCGCATTGTCATGGTATAGCTTGCGCAGCACTGGTACAGGAAGGTCGAGACCTTTGACCATGTGTCCTTCGTAGTTGAAGGTGTCTGCGGTGGCGAAATACCGCCAGTCGTCGGTAAGTTGCCTCTGCCAGTCGGCAATTGAAGGCTTTACTTCGCTCTTACGGAGGATGTCGCTATCCGTCCCGTAGAGCACGCGGTCTTGATACTTGATGAGGAAAGCTCGCACTTTTGCTCGGGGCTGGATGGCAAGGTGGGGCACACGTGCGGCGGTGTCGATGGCAAAATTCGGATACTGATCCAGTCGCTGAGCGACCAGATCGACATCCGCTTCCATGCTGCCCAGGTGCGCTCCGATGACCCGCAATCCTGGATTTTCCGCGAGCAAATGGTCACGTGAGCGAAGA
>Ga0210396_10002704_pt1 | contig 17935 bp, 14 predicted proteins | sample IncBWH17OmetaG_FD_155466 | JGI IMG/M metagenome (GOLD analysis project Ga0210396, IMG submission 155466) | Forest soil microbial communities from Barre Woods Harvard Forest LTER site, Petersham, Massachusetts, United States - Inc-BW-H-17-O ... | reverse complement strand
CGACGAGGTGCGCGAGCGCATCACCGCCGCCGCCGACCGCAAGATGGCCGAGAAATCGGCGAATTACGGCCCCGATCTGATGCGGATGGCCGAGAAGAGCCTGTTATTGCAGCTCTTGGACCAGACCTGGAAAGACCATCTCCTGTCGCTCGATCACCTGCGGCAGGGGATCAATTTGCGCGCTTATGCGCAGCGCGATCCGCTCAACGAATACAAGCGCGAGGCCTTCGAAATGTTCGAGGCGATGCTGGCCAATCTGCGCCAGCACATCACCTCGGTGCTGTCGCATGTCGAGCTACGGGTGCAGCCCGAGCCGGTCTATGCGATGGCCGGCGGCGAGCCCGAGGAGGCGATGGCCGAGGAGCGTGCCACCGGCACGACCGGCCGGCCCATCCCGGCGCCGCGCACCCGAGGCCGCAGCGGCTCCAGCAACGGCGCCGAACGCGGCGGCCCGCGCCCCGCCGGCCCGCGCGCCCCGTGGGCCGGCACCCCCCGCAACGCCCCCTGCCCCTGCGGCTCCGGCAAGAAATTCAAACACTGCCACGGCCGCGTCTAACCGCCCCCATTCATGTTATCGTGTCATTGCGAGGAGCGCAGCGAAAGCTGCGCTGGCAACGACAACATCGCGGGCAGGAGGAGTGTGGAAAAAGTCTACTGCGTCTATGTTCTGACAAACTAGCCGCAACGCGGTGCTCTGCGTAACTGGCGATCTCAAAGCTGGGGTCTGGTTTTACGAACCATCATCACTCAGATGTATTCAGATGATTCAATTCCGAGCCGAATCGTGTTGTCCGAAATCGATTTGGGTAAACCCTCTGCCTTGACTTCCCGCCTCAGGCCGCCTCGCCCAGGATCGCGCCTGGGCACATGACGCCGCTGCCACGAGCAGCACGCCAGCGCCGGCCGCGGCAGGCTCGTTGATTCCGGAGCGTCCGGCGGAATGAGTGTGCTAGATAATAACGTTGTCGTCCGGTAACCGCTCTCGATAGAGCTGATCGCCACCGCCGTAGCGGGATGCGGCCGCCGCAGTTTTTACTCTTAGGGAAATCGAGCCGATGCGCATTGCAGTGATCGGGACGGGGTATGTGGGTCTGGTTTCGGGGGCGTGTTTTTCCGAATTCGGCGTGTCGGTGACCTGTGTCGACACGGATGCAGCAAAGATTGCGCGGCTGCGGGGCGGCGAGATGCCGATCTACGAGCCGGGGCTCGAGGCGTTGGTGGCGGCCAATACGGCGGCGGGGCGGCTGTCTTTTACCACCGAGCTTTTGCCGGCGGTCGAGGGAGCCGACGCGGTCTTCATCGCCGTCGGCACGCCGTCGCGGCGCGGCGACGGGCACGCCGACCTCAGCTATGTCTATGCCGCCGCCGCGGAGATCGGCCGCGCTTTGGCCGAGGCGCGAGCCGCGGGCTACACGGTCGTGGTGACCAAGTCGACGGTGCCGGTCGGCACCGGGCGCGAGGTCGCCACGATCCTGCGCCGGGTCTGCCCGAGCGGTGATTTCGATGTCGCCTCGAACCCGGAATTTCTGCGCGAGGGGTCGGCAATCGAGGATTTCATGCGCCCCGACCGGGTGGTGATCGGCGCCGACGACGACCGCGCCCGAGAGGTTATGCGGCAGCTCTACCGGCCGCTCTATTTGAGCGAGACGCCGATGCTGTTCACCGACATCGAGACCGCCGAGTTGGTCAAATACGCCGCCAACGCCTTTCTCGCGACGAAGATCACCTTCATTAACGAGATTGCCGATCTTTGCGAACGGGTCGGCGCCGATGTGCAGGACGTGGCCCGCGGCATCGGCCTCGACGGCCGCATCGGCCGCAAGTTTCTGCATGCCGGGCCGGGTTTTGGCGGCTCGTGCTTTCCGAAGGACTGCCAGGCTTTGGTGCGCACCGCCAGCGAGGCCGAGGCAAACCTTTCGATTGTCGAGACGGTGGTGCAGGTCAACGAGGCCCGCAAGGCCCGAATGGCCGACAAGATCGTCACCGCCTGCGGCGGCACAGTCGCCGGCAAGACGATTGCCGTCCTGGGCCTCACCTTCAAGCCCAACACCGACGACATGCGCGACAGCCCCAGCCTCGCCATCCTGCCGCGCCTCGCCGCGGCGGGCGCGGCGATCCGCGCCTTCGACCCGGCCGGGATCGACGAGGCGAGAAACCTGATGCCCGACCTCATCTACTGCGAGGACGCCTACGAAGCGGCCGAGGGCGCCGATGCGCTGGTGCTGCTGACCGAATGGAACGAGTTCCGCGCCCTCGACCTCGCCCGCATCGGGCGGCTGCTCGTAGAGCCGCTGGTCATCGACCTGCGGAACATTTATCAGCCGGCCGAAATGACCGCCGCCGGGCTCTCCTATGTCAGCATCGGCCGCCCGCCGCAGCTCTCCCGAGCCTGAACCTCGTCATAGCCCCGGATTTCCGCATGAGCTCTGTTCGAAAGCGCGCTCTCGTGACCGGCGGCGCCGGTTTTCTCGGCTCGCACCTCTGCGAGCGGCTGGTCGCCCGCGGCGACGACGTGTTGTGCGTCGACAATTACTTCACCGGCCGCAAGGACAATATCTCCGGTCTGTTGGGGGTTTCGCATTTCGAGGCGATGCGTCACGACATTACGCATCCCCTCTTTGTCGAAGCCGACGAGATCTACAACCTCGCCTGCCCGGCCTCGCCGATCCACTACCAGTTTGATCCGGTCCAGACCACCAAGACCAGCGTGATCGGCGCGATCAACATGCTCGGCCTCGCCAAGCGGCTGAAGGCCAAAATCTTCCAGGCTTCCACCTCGGAGGTCTATGGCGATCCGACCCTCCACCCGCAACCCGAAGCCTATCGCGGCAATGTCAATCCGATCGGTCCCCGTGCCTGCTACGACGAGGGCAAGCGCTGCGCCGAGACGCTGTTCTTCGACTATTACCGCCAGCACAATCTGCGAATTCGCGTGGTCCGCATCTTCAACACCTACGGCCCGCGCATGCACCCCAATGACGGCCGCGTCGTCTCCAACTTCATCGTCCAGGCGCTCCAGGGCGCGCCGATTACCCTCTATGGCGACGGCAGCCAGACCCGCGCCTTCTGCTATGTCGACGATTTGATCGACGGCTTCCTCGCGTTGATGGCCGCTCCGGACGACGTCACCGGCCCGGTCAATCTCGGCAACCCGGTCGAGACCTCGGTCGCCGAACTCGCCGACATGATCGTCGATATGGTCGGCTCGCGCTCGAAGATAATCCGCCGGCCGCTGCCGATCGACGATCCGGTCCAGCGTTGTCCCGACATCGCCGAAGCCGAGCGGATTCTCGGCTGGCATCCCAAGACAGCCTTGAGAGACGGCCTAGCCCGTACCATCGACTACTTCGACAAGCTGCTCGGCTCGAACCCCGGACGAGGACACGAGGTGTCCCCGTAGGAGGCGCCCGTGAGGGTTCTGGTGTTCGGGGCGGGAGGGCAGGTCGGCCGCGAGGTTTGCCGCGCGGCTCGGCCTGCATGGTTCGAACTCATACCTCTCGATCGGAACGCGGCCGACATCACCAAGGCAGCGGTCGTAAGCGCCGCGATCGCGCGGCAAAGCCCCGACCTGGTCATCAATCTCGCTGCTTATACCGCGGTCGACCGCGCCGAAAGCGAGCCGGAAGCGGCTTGGGCGGTCAATTGCGCGGGAGCTGCTCATATCGCTGCGGTATGCGGCGAGAACGCGACGCCGCTGGTCCACCTGTCGACCGACTACGTGTTCGACGGGCGCCAGAGCGAGCCCTACTGCGAGACGGATGACGTCAACCCGCTCAATGTATATGGGCGCAGCAAGGAAGCCGCCGAGCGCGCCGTGCGGGCGGCGGCGCCTCGCCACATGATTTTGCGCACCGCCTGGGTGTACGGGGCATATGGAGCAAATTTCGTGAAGACCATGCTGCGGCTCGGGGCCGAGCGGCCGGTCCTCCGCGTCGTCGCGGACCAGTGCGGCTGTCCTACCGCCGCCGCCGATATCGCTGGCGCGTTGATCGCGATCGCCCGGCACATCGAGCGCGGCGGGACGGAATGGGGCACTGTCCATTTCGCCGCGGCCGGCAGCACCAGCTGGCATGGATTTGCCGAGGAGATCGTCGGTGTGGCACGGACGCTCGGCGCGTGGCGGAGCGGACAGGGGCCGCGGGTCGAGCCGATCACCACCGACCAATATCCGACGGCGGCGCGCCGGCCGATCAACTCGGTGCTCGATTGCCGCAAGATCGCAGGCCTCGACATTTCTCCGCCACCGTGGCGGTCGAGCCTTTCCGCTGTGGTTCGAGAGATTGTCGGGGCTGAAATCAGATGAAGGGCATCATTCTGGCCGGCGGTCACGGCACCCGGCTTTATCCGGCCACTCTGGCGTTGAGCAAGCAGCTGCTGCCCGTCTACGACAAGCCGATGGTGTATTATCCGCTGACGACCCTGATGCTGGCGGGTGTCCGGGACATTTTGGTCATCACGACGCCAACGGAACTGCCCCGCTTCGCCAGCTTGCTTCGGGACGGCGGGCAGTGGGGCCTCTCGATCCGCTATGCCGAACAGGCTGAGCCCGAAGGGCTGGCGCAGGCCCTCGTCATCGGGCGAAGCTTTGTCGGCGGCGACCACGTCGCGTTGGTTCTGGGGGACAATATCTTTTACGGGAATGGACTTCCCGACATGCTCAGGCAGGCGGCGACGCCGCGCTCGGGTGCCACGATCTTTACCTACCAAGTGCGTCACCCGGAAGCCTATGGCGTGGTCGAATTCGGCGCCGACGGCGCCCCCGTCGCCATCGTCGAAAAACCGTCGCAGCCACGCTCGCACTGGGCTGTCACCGGTCTATACGTCTACGACAATTCCGCTCCGCAGATCGCCGCCTCGCTGAAGCCCTCGGCCCGCGGAGAATTGGAGATCACCGACCTCAATAACGTCTACCTGTCTCGGGGAATGCTCAAGGTCCAGCGGTTTGGTCGCGGCTATGCATGGTTTGATACCGGCACCCACGATTCGTTGTTGGAGGCATCCGAATTCGTCCGCACGATAGAGCTGCGCCAGGGCTTGAAGATCGCCTGCGTCGAGGAGGTCGCCTATCGCATGGGCTATATCGACGTGGATCAACTCCTCAGCCTTGCCCGGGAGTTGAGCAAGAGCGGGTACGGCAGCTACCTTGAGCGGCTCGTCGAGGAACCTTGCTGACCCTGCGACCGGTCAGATGATCTTGCGCGATCGCAATTCTTCGAGGATCTGCTCGGCGGCGGCGTCGGGTGTCACGCCAATCGTCGTGATGCGAATTTCGCAGGCTTCCGGCGGCTCATAGGCAGAATCGAGACCGGTGAAGTGATCGAGCCGCCCGGCCCGAGCCTTGGCGTAAAGCCCCTTGGGGTCGCGGCGTATGCATTCCTCGAGCGGCGTGTCGACAAACACTTCGAGAAAAGCGGTGGGACCGGTCAGTTCGCGGACCATGCGGCGCTCTGCGCGAAACGGCGAGATGAACGAGCAGATTACGATGAGCCCGGCCTCCGCCATCAGTTTTGCAACTTCGCCCACCCGTCTGATGTTCTCGACCCGGTCGGCGTCGGTGAAGCCGAGGTCGCGGTTGAGACCGTGCCGAACATTGTCGCCGTCGAGCAGCATCGTGTGGCGGCCGAGCGCGAGCAGCTTTTTCTCGACAATGTCGGCAATTGTCGATTTTCCGGCGCCCGATAATCCGGTCAGCCACAGCACCGCCGGCGACTGGTCCTTTAGCGCAGCGCGCTCCTCCCGGCCGACCGTCAGCGCCTGCCAATGGATATTGCTGGCCCGGCGCAGGCCGAAGGCGATCATTCCGGCTCCCGCCGTTTCGTTGGTGAGGCGGTCGATCAAAATGAAAGCGCCGGTGTCGCGGCAGACGGAGTATGGATCGAACGCCACAGGCGCCGCGGTCGACAGATTGCAGAACCCGATCTCGTTGAGCCCCAGCGTCCGGTCCGCCAGATGCGCCATCGTCTCCACATCGATGCGGTGCTTGAGCGCGGTAATGGTGACCGGCACGGTGCGCGTCCCGATCTTCAGCAAATAAGAGCGGCCGGGAACGAGCGGCTGGTCGCTCATCCAGATCACGTGCGCGGCGAACTGGTCGACGCATTCGGGCGGCTCGCGAGGAGCTGCGAGGAGATCCCCGCGGGAAATGTCGATCTCCGTTTCGAATGTCAGGGTAACCGCATCACCCTCCCGCGCGCGATCGGCTGTGCCCTCGAAGATGACGATTTCCTTGAGCCTTGCGGACCGACCAGAGCCGGCCAGTAAAACATCGTCGCCGGGGGCGATCGAGCCGGACACCACGGTGCCCGAGAAGCCGCGGAAGTCGCCGTTCGGGCGATTGACCCATTGCACCGGGAAACGGAAGGGCCGTTCGACTTTGTCGCCTGAAATGTCGACCGCATGAAGGTGCTCGATCAGGGTGGGTCCGCCGTACCAAGGCATCCGAGCCGAGATCTCGGTGACATTGTCGCCGAGTCGCGCGGAAAGCGGAATTGCCGTTACGAAGACCTCGCCGAGGTCAGCGGCAAAGGCCAGAAAATGCTCGGCTGTATCATCGAAGCGGCGCCGCTCGAACCCGACGAGGTCCATCTTGTTGACGGCGAGCACGATCTGCCGGATGCCGAGCAGGCAACAAATAAAGGCGTGCCGCTTGGTTTGCGGCAGCACACCTTTGCGGGCGTCGACCAGGATCACGGCGAGGTCCGAGGTCGAAGCGCCGGTCGCCATGTTTCGGGTGTATTGCTCGTGCCCCGGTGTATCGGCCACGATAAAGGCGCGCTCCGGTGTCGCAAAGAACCGATACGCGACGTCGATCGTAATACGCTGCTGACGCTCGTCCTCGAGCCCATCGAGCAGCAGCGAGAAATCAACCTCGTCGCCGGTCGTCCCGAAACGCCGGGATTCGCGCCGCAGCGTGCCGAGCTGGTCGTCAAGGATCGAACCGCATTCATAGAGCAGCCGACCGATCAATGTCGATTTGCCGTCGTCGACCGACCCGCAGGTTAAGAGACGCAGCAAGCCCTTGCCCGGGCGAGCGGAAGGCTCGCGATGCAGGCGGGACATCAGAAATAACCTTCGCGCTTCTTGCGTTCCATCGCGGCTTCCTCGTCGCTGTCGATCAGTCTGCCCTGCCGCTCCGACTGGCGCGTATTGCGCAGCTCGGCGAGAATTTGGGCGGGCGTGGCAGCGGTCGATTCGATGGCGCCGGTGAGCGGATAGCATCCCAAAGTGCGGAAGCGGACATGCCGCAATTCGGGCCGCTCGCCGGGCTCCAGCGGCAGACGATCGTCGTCCACCATGATCCAAACCCCATTGCGGCCGACTACCGGGCGCGGCTTGGCGAAATAGAGCGGCACGACGGGAATTTCTTCTGCTGCGACGTATTCCCAAATGTCCGGCTCGGTCCAGTTGGACAGCGGGAAGACGCGCATCGATTGCCGCTCGCGCAGGCGGGTGTTGTAGAGCCGCCAAAGCTCCGGCCTCTGGTTCTTCGGGTCCCAGGCGTGGCCTGCGCCGCGCACCGAGAAGACCCGCTCCTTGGCGCGGCTCTTTTCCTCGTCCCGGCGCGCACCGCCAAGCGCCGCGTCAAAGCCATGGCGGTCGAGCGCCTGCTTGAGTGCTTCGGTCTTCATCACCGCCGTGTGCAGCGCCGAGCCCGAAGTGATCGGGTTGATGCCCCGCGCCTTCCCCTCCTCGCTGGTGTGGACGAGGAGATTGAGCCCGAGCCGGCGCGCCGTGTCGTCGCGAAACGCGATCATGTCGCGGAACTTCCAGCCGGTGTCGATATGCAGCAGCGGAAAAGGCGGCTTGGCCGGAAAGAATGCCTTGCGCGCCAGGTGCAGCATCACGCTCGAATCCTTCCCGATCGAATAGAGCAAGACCGGGTTGCGGAATTCGGCAGCCACCTCGCGCATAATGCCGATCGACTCGGCTTCGAGGCGCTTCAGATGTTCGGGCAAGAGTCGAGCGGACGGGGCCTGGTCGGCAACAATAGGCAAAGAATGTCCTTCAACACCCAGCCGATAGCAGCGGCCGGGCGAGCTGCGCGTCTTAAGCTCAATGTAGCTTCGGTGTCCTGAGAAACCGCGTCCGGTCGGCTGACAGTATGCGAACGGTCAGTGTCTCGTCGTCGCGGACCACCTGCATCACCACCTCGCTGCCGGCGGCCCCCCCCGCCCACACTTTCCGCCACAGGCCGGCGAGGCTGGCAACCGGATCATCGCGCACCGCGAGGATGCGGTCGCCGGGGCGCAGCCCGGCTTTGCTAGCGGGTCCCTTCTCGGCGAGCCCGGCGACCACGATCGCGTCCTCCACCTCGGCAGCATACAGCCCGAGCCATGGGCGGGGCGGCCGGTTCGGCCGGCCGTAGGTCAGTATGTCGTCGAGAATCGGGGGCAGCAGCTCGATCGGCACGACCATGTTGACATCGCGGCGCAGTTCGCGGCCGTTGGCGTGCTGCACATGCAGCGAACCGATCCCGATCAGCCGGCCATCGGCGCCGATCAGCGCGGCGCCGCCCCAGAACGGATGTGCCGGTGCCGTAAAGATCGCGCGGTCCAGGACATATTCCCAATACCCGGCAAATTCCTGCCGGGCGACGACCCTCGCCGAGAGCGCGTGACGCGGGCCTCCTCCGGCGGCCATGATGGCGCGGTCGCCGGCGCCGATCCGCACCCCGACGCCGAGGTCCATCGGCGGCACCTTGAGCCGCCCGAGCGCCTGCACGAGACCAAAGCCGGTCTCCTGGTCGTAGCCGAGGACATGCCCTTGCACGGCGCCGCCGCCCTCGGAGGTGAGCCAAATCGTCTCGGCCTCGGTGACCAGATAGCCGATCGTCAGCACCAAGCCGTCCTCGCGGATCAGAACACCGCTGCCAGCACGTTCGGTGCCGAGCGTCCCGGCGGTGGAGGCATCCTCGGGGACGGTCGCACGCAGGCCAAGGACGGCGCTCAGCGCACGGTCCAGATCGAACGGGCAATCCGCCTGCTTCGGCTGGATCTCGCCCGGTATTTCCCAATCTACGGTTCGCGACATTGCAGCGGCTCGTTCATAGCGGGTGCCCGTATCATAACCACAAACGGCCCGGCTGGGTTCAGCTCTTTTCAGAGTCTCTTAACTGTGGTCCCGCCGAGGTCCTTCGCGGGCTCCCCGGTGTGCCCGATGATTGCTTGACAATCCGACAAGACCAAATTATGTCAGCAGCACTCTCAGAACGAGAGTGCTAATTCCATTTTTGGTTTGCGTTCCAGGAGGTATTCATGAAATTCCGTCCGTTGCACGACCGCGTGCTGATTCGGCGCGTCGAGGGCGAGGAGAAGTCGGCGGGTGGCATCATCATCCCCGACACGGCGAAAGAAAAGCCGATGGAGGGCGAGGTGGTCGCCGCGGGTCCGGGTGCGCGGGGCGATGATGGCAAGCTCCAGCCGATGGACGTCAAAGCGGGCGACCGCGTGCTGTTCGGCAAATGGTCAGGCACCGAGGTCAAGCTCGAGGGCGAAGAGCTGATCATCATGAAAGAGTCCGACATCATGGGCGTGCTCGAGCAGGGCGCCGCCGCACAAAAGGTCGCTTGAGGAGAAAAAGAGAGATGGCTGCCAAAGAAGTCAAATTTCACGGCGACGCGCGCGATCGGATGCTGCGCGGCGTCGATATCCTCGCTAATGCTGTCAAGGTGACGTTGGGCCCGAAGGGGCGCAATGTCGTCCTCGACAAGTCGTTTGGCGCGCCGCGTATCACCAAAGACGGTGTTACGGTCGCCAAAGAGATCGAGCTGCCCGATAAATTCGAGAATATGGGCGCCCAGATGGTGCGCGAGGTCGCCTCGAAGACCAGCGATCAGGCGGGCGACGGAACCACGACTGCGACGCTATTGGCCCAGGCGATCGTGCGCGAGGGAGCCAAGGCAGTCGCAGCCGGCATGAACCCGATGGACCTGAAGCGCGGTATCGACGTCGCGGTGGCCGCCGTCGTCGAGGACATCAAGAAGCGTTCGAAGAAGATCTCGACCAACGAAGAGATCGCGCAGGTCGGCACGATTTCGGCCAACGGCGAGCGCGAAGTCGGCGAGATGATCGCTCAAGCGATGCAGAAAGTCGGCAATGAGGGCGTCATCACGGTCGAGGAGGCCAAGAGCCTCGAGACCGAGCTCGATGTCGTCGAAGGCATGCAGTTCGACCGCGGTTACCTCTCGCCCTATTTCGTCACCAACGCCGAGAAGATGATCGCCGAGCTGGAGAACCCCTACATCCTCATTCACGAAAAGAAGCTGTCCGGCTTGCAGGCGATGCTGCCGGTGCTCGAGTCGGTGGTGCAGAGCGGCAGACCTTTGCTGATCGTCGCCGAGGATGTCGAAGGCGAGGCCTTGGCAACGCTGGTTGTCAACAAGCTGCGCGGCGGCCTCAAAGTGGCCGCGGTCAAGGCGCCCGGCTTCGGCGATCGCCGCAAGGCGATGCTCGAGGACATCGCGATTTTGACTGCAGGTCAGGTGATCAGCGAGGATCTCGGCATCAAGCTCGAAAACGTCACGCTCGAAATGCTGGGACAGGCCAAGCGGGTGCGCGTCGAGAAGGAGAACACGACAATCATCGACGGCGCCGGCAAGAAAGAGGACATCGAGGGCCGCATCGCGCAGATCAAGCAACAGATCGAGGAGACAACCTCCGATTATGACCGCGAAAAGCTGCAGGAGCGGTTGGCGAAGCTCGCCGGCGGCGTTGCGGTGATCCGCGTCGGCGGTTCGACCGAGATCGAGGTCAAGGAGAAGAAGGACCGGGTCGACGACGCGATGCACGCGACCCGCGCCGCGGTCGAGGAGGGTGTCGTAGCGGGCGGTGGGGCCGCGCTGCTATATGCGATCCGCGCTCTCGATGGACTGAAGCCGGCCAACAACGACCAGAAGGTGGGCATCGACATCGTCAAGAAGGCATTGTCGTACCCGGCCCGCCAGATTGCCGAGAACTCAGGTACCGACGGGTCGATCATCGTCGGCAAGCTGCTCGACAGCAGCGACCCGAATTACGGGTACGATGCTCAGAAGGGCGAGTTCACTGACATGATCCGTTCCGGGATCATCGACCCGACCAAGGTCGTGCGGCACGCGCTGCAGGATGCGGCCTCGGTCGCGGGTCTGTTGATCACGACCGAAGCGATGGTCGCCGAGAAGCCCGAGCCGAAGACCCCGCCGGCCATGCCGCCCGGCGGTGGAATGGGCGGAATGGACTTCTAAGCACCCGGTAACGTCATTGCGAGGAGCCCTCGCGACGAAGCAATCTCGACCCCGTCGAGCGCTCGGCGGAACGCTCTGTGCAACGAGATTGCTTCGCTGCGCTCGCAATGACGCCTGCAGGTCAGCCGAACGGGGAAGTCATCAAGCCGCCCGTCCGCGGGAAACCGCGGGCGGGCGGATTTGTTAAGCACGAGGATGGGTTGCATAAAGCCCGAATTGGATCGATCCTGGCCCGGCATTTGTTTTGCGTGCCGGGGAGAGAGGTCCAATGGGCGAAGTCATTCCGTTCCCGTCACGCAATGTCGCCGAAGCGGCGGTGGGAACCATCGCCAGGCGGCGTCCGCCGGCGACGGTTTTTCACGACCGCGGCTGGCGCATCCTCGAGCTGCCGAGCAGCGGACAATTTCTCGCGGTATCGAGCTATTGCCGCCGCGGGGTCGTGGTCGGCCGCTTTGCTCCGCAGGCGGCTGCCGAGAACCACCACGAAGGCACCGAAATCGCCATCCTGACACGCTGCGGCACCGACGAGAAGCTGGCACGCTGCACGATCGCTTGGCTGAATTCGGGCGGGCCGCGAACCGCCATGCTCGGCTCCTTCGTCGTCGCTGCGGGCGGCCGCTACCGATACTGGCGGGACGCGATCGTCGAAGTCGCGGCAATCGGCGGGACCAGGCTCGCCAGGCTGCTCGACGGCAGCATCGCGATCGCCCGGGAACCCGAGCCGGTGCCGCTGCTCGATTTGTTCGCTCCGGTCAAAGAGAACCGGTGCCGAGCCGCCTTCGATCGCCTGCCGCGCGAGCTGCGCGCCGCCATTCTGCGCTGGGCCGATCCTCGGGCGCAATTTGGCGACCGCTCGGATCCGGCCTTGCTGCTCTAGCTGCCATTCCGCGCTTGCGCACGCCGCAACCCTGCTCTGCTTAGCCGAACTGCCGGTCCGCACGACACGCCGCATCCTTGCCAGCCGAAGGCGCGTTGCCCATACTGATTGCGATGCGGCGTCTTTTGTCCGATCCGATTTTCGAGACGGCGGCCAACCCGCCGATACGGCAGTGCGACCATCCCGGCTGCATTGGCGTTGGTGATTTCCGCGCGCCGAAATCCCGGCTCGACCTGCACGATTATCATTGGTTTTGCCTCGAGCACGTGCGCGCCTACAACTCCGCGTGGAATTACTACGCGGGGATGAGCGATGCCGAGATCGAAGCCGAGATCCGGCACGACACCGTCTGGCAGCGCCCGAGCTGGCGGCTGGGGGATCGCCACGGCCCCGGCTACGCCAACCGGATCCGTGACCCTTTAGGCATATTCGCCGGCGGCCCGGAGGGGGCGAGGGAGCGCAGCCGACGCAATGGCGACCAGATGCGGGATCCGGCGCGGCGCGCGCTGTCGGCGCGCGAGCAAGCACTTGCCGTTTTCGAGATCGAGCCGCCCTTCACCTTGGTGCGCCTCAAGGCGCGGTATAAAGTCCTGGTCAAGCTGCATCATCCCGACGCCCATGGCGGCGACAAGGCAGCCGAGGAGAAGTTAAAGATCATCAATCAGGCTTACGCCACGCTGAAGGCCAGCTATTTCGCATGAGCCTCGCGCTGCCGCACCTCCAACCCATCCTGCTCCACCACTGGGATAAAAGCGAATAATGCCATCCGTTCAGCCAACGGCTCCCGCCCCCGCCTTTCCTCTCGAACAGCCCGACATCACGATCTCGGTCCGCCAGACCTTCGGGATCAACAGCGATCTCCAGGTCCCGGCGTTCAGCCAGGCGAGCGAGCATGTCCCTGATCTGGACGATGCCTATCGTTTCGATCGAGATACGACATTGGCGATCCTCGCCGGGTTTGCCTTCAACCGGCGCGTGATGATCCAGGGCTACCACGGCACCGGCAAATCGACCCATGTCGAGCAGGTCGCCGCCCGGCTCAATTGGCCCTGCATTCGCGTCAACCTCGACAGCCACATCAGCCGGATCGATCTGGTCGGCAAGGACGCGATCGTGTTGCGCGACAACAAGCAGGTCACCGAATTCCGCGAGGGTCTTCTGCCCTGGGCGTTGCAGCATCCGGTCGCGTTGTGCTTCGACGAATACGATGCCGGGCGCCCCGACGTCATGTTCGTGATCCAGCGCGTGCTGGAGGTCGAGGGCAAGCTGACCCTGCTCGACCAGAACCGGGTGATCCGACCGCACTCCTGCTTTCGGCTGTTCTCGACGGCGAACACCGTTGGACTCGGCGACACGACCGGCCTCTATCACGGAACGCAGCAGATCAACCAGGGCCAGATGGACCGCTGGAACATTGTCGCGACACTGAATTATCTGCCGCACGACGCCGAGGTCGACATCGTGCTGGCGAAAGTGCCGAGCTACGACAATGACGAAGACCGGCGGACGATCAGCGCGATGGTGGCACTGGCCGATCTGACCCGCGCCGGTTTCATCAACGGCGACATTTCGACCGTCATGTCGCCGCGCACAGTCATGACCTGGGCTGAAAACGCCCGCATTTTCGGCGATCTGGCCTTTGGTTTCAGGCTGACCTTCCTCAATAAATGCGACGAGATGGAGCGCTCGACGGTGGCCGAATACTACCAGCGCTGCTTCGGCACCGAGTTGGCGGAAACCGGCGTCAACGCGACGTTGATGTAGGAGTTCCGTTGTTTGCCGCCCCTCACCCTAACCCTAACCCTCTCCCCGCAAGCGGGGCGAGGGAATCTCCGACCCTGCTCCCTCGCCCCGCTTGCGGGGAGAGGGTCGGGGTGAGGGACAACTGATGGCCCAAGACTTTTCGCCGACCGAGATCTTCAAACGCGCCACTGCGGCGACGTTGCGGGCGATCGCCGAGCGCGACGATGTGACCGTCGGCTTCGGGCCGGAGCCGGCCGGCCAGAGCGGCGCGCGGGTACGCCTGCCGAACCCGCCGCGCGACCTCCCGGCCGAAGAGGCGGCCCAATTGCGCGGCGCCGCCGACAGCGTCGCGTTACGGCTGCGCTATCACGACGATGCGGTGCACAGCAAACGCGTGCCGAGCGGGCCGCTCGCAAGAGCGGTCTTCGACGCCGTCGAGCAGGCGCGGGTCGAGGCGTTGGGCTCGCGGCGCATGGCTGGGGTCGCCTCAAATCTGGAAGCGATGCTCGACGAGCAGTATCGCCGGCAAGGCTATGAGCGGATCACCGAGCGCACCGAAAGCACGATGGCCGAGGCGGTGCGGCTGCTGACCCGCGAGGCGTTGACGAGAGAGCGCCCGCCGCCCGCCGCGCGGCGCGTCGTCGATCTGTGGCGCCCTTGGCTCGAATCGAAGATCGGCAAGGACTTCTCGGAGCTCGACCGCACAATCCTCGACCAGGACGCCTATGCGCGAGCCACCCGCAAGCTGCTTCAGGACCTCGACATCGATTTCGGCGAAGCCGACGAGTCGGAGGACACTGAAGAACAGCAGGGCGGCGAGGAATCGGAGAGCGAAAACCCGAGCGAGGGCGAGGGCGCCACCGCCGGCGCCCAGGCTTCCGACGAGGGCTCACCCGCCGAGGGGGCGGCCGAGGACGCGCAGGACGCCGCCGAGGCCGGCGACGGCGAGATGATGCCCGGTTCGAGCGACGACGATCCGGGCCGGCCGGGCCGCCCCGGGCAGATGCCGCGCGGCCGCAACGACGACACAGCGGTCTACCGCGCCTTCAGCGTTGCCTCGGACGAGGTCATCGAATCCGATCAGCTGTGCGACGCCGACGAGCTGTCGCGGTTGCGCCATCTGCTCGATCAGCAACTGGCACATCTGCAGAGCGTCATCGCTCGGCTCGCGAACCGATTGCAGCGCAAGTTGATGGCGAAGCAGACCCGCGCCTGGGAATTCGATCTCGATGAAGGCCTGCTCGACGCGGCCCGCCTGTCGCGCGTCGTCGCCAACCCGGTCCTGCCCTTGGCCTACAAGCGCGAGCGCGAGACCGATTTCCGCGACACCGTCGTGAGCTTGCTGATCGACAATTCCGGGTCGATGCGCGGCCGGCCGATCACCGTCGCGGCGATGAGTGCGGACATCCTCGCGCGCACCCTGGAGCGCTGCGGCGTCAAGGTCGAGATTCTCGGATTTACAACGCGCGCGTGGAAGGGCGGGCAGTCGCGCGAGCGCTGGATCGCCGCCGGCAAGCCGCCCAACCCGGGGCGGCTCAACGATCTGCGCCACATCGTATACAAACCGGCCGACGCGCCGTGGCGGCGCGCGCGGCGCAATCTCGGGTTGATGCTGCGCGAGGGCATCCTCAAAGAGAACATCGACGGCGAGGCCCTGATCTGGGCGCATGACCGGTTGCGGTCCCGCCCCGAGCAACGCCGCATCCTGATGGTGATCTCGGACGGCGCGCCGGTCGACGATTCGACCCTATCCGTCAACCCCGGCAACTACCTCGAAAAGCACCTGCGCGAGGTGATCCACGACATCGAGCGCCTCGGCGAAGTGGAACTCACCGCGATCGGCATCGGCCACGACGTGACCCGCTACTACCGCCGCGCCGTCACGATCGTCGATGCCGAGCAACTCGGCGGCGTCATGCTGGAGCGCCTCGCCGAACTGTTCGACGAAGACCGCGGCGCCAACACCCGCGTCCGCAGCCGCCGCGCTGCGTGAGCTGAGCCTAATTCGCAATTCGGCAGCAGACGGAAGGGGAAGCCATGCCCAACCGCATCAACCGTGCCATCGAACTGTTGGAGCAGGATCAGGCGATCTATTACGCGGGCGGCCATAGCGGCCACGTGCTGACCTATTCGCAGGGGTGCGAAGACGCGCATGTCTGGGCCGATTACATCAATGTCGGAATGGAGCACGGGGCGTTCGACATGGCGGGCCTTGCCGAATATCTGCGCGGGCTCGTCGAGGGCGGCCCGACGCCCTCACGCCACCGCACGCCGACCGTCATCGTCGAGGCACCGGTCAATGGCACCGATGCTGCCAATGTCCGCTTTAATGCGTGGCAGTTCCGCCAGATCCTCGGCCGCGGTGTGCACGGCGTGCTGCTGTGCCAGGCGGAATCGGCAGCGGCGGTCCGCGCCTTTGTCGAAAGCTGCCGCTATCCGCACCAGGCGGCCGGGGTCGATCGGTCTCTGCCTTCGCCGGCCGAGCGAATGCGCGGGGCGAGCGGACAGGCGAGCAACGGCCACCTAGGGACCGGCACGCGCGGCCGCGGCTCGGAAGCAACTGCGGCCCCGGTATGGGGGATTGCGCCGACGGAGTACATGCAGCGCTGCGATCCCTGGCCGCTCAACCCCAACGGCGAACTCCTGCTCGGCGTCAAGCTCGAAAGCCCTGAGGGGATCGCCCATTGCGAGGAGATCCTCGCCGTGCCGGGGCTCGGCTTCGCCGAATTGGGACCGGGCGACCTCGGACTCGCGCTCGGCTATCTATCAGTCCCACGCGACCCGTATCCGCCAGAAATGAAACAGGCGCGCGAGCGTGTCTTTGCCGCCTGCCGGAAAAACCGCGTGCCGTTTCTCGAAACCTGTTCGCCCGAGAATATCGCCGCCAAGCTCGACGAGGGCGTGCGCGTCATCGCCGGCCACCGCGAGGAGACGGCAAGGATCGGCCGGGCACACCAGAAGCGCACAATGCCGGTATAGAATTGCGGTTACCGCGGGAAAGGGAAAGTCGGGAAATTTTTTTACGGCGCCCACGCTCTCAAGGTTGGGTCGTAGTGTCTGGGCAAGGTGGAAATACAGCGGTAACTTTATGCAGTTCGTTGCCCTCAGAAGCACTGGTTGTGCGCGTCGGCGGGGGTTTGTTCGCGCTAACGAGATCGAATAGTTCGAAACACCTATGTCGGGGCGGTTTTGAGAAGCGACATAATCGTCTTCAGGCGTAATAGTCCGACGCGGCGGTCTCGTCGAGCGGCGTGCGCTGAGCGGCTATCAAATTGAATACCGGGGTCAGAACGATTGTCACGAGGATGTTGAGGATGACCGTGTAGAGCGCGGTGTAGCCGGGGAAGGTGTAACCGGCGATTTGAAGGGGGTATGTCGGCGTCAGGTTCACTGCGGCGGCCATCGCCGTGCCGACGATGATCCCCACCCCCCAGCCGACGAGCAGCGCCCAGTCGTTGAACCAGCGGGTGTAGGCGCCGAGGATTACCGAAGGCGGCGTCTGGACAATCCAGATGCCGCCGAGGAGCTGCAGGTAAATCGCATATTGCGTCGGCACGAAAACGATGAACACGAGCGCGCCGAATTTGACGATCAGCGAAACCCATTTCGCCATCTGCGCTTCTTGCTTGTCGGTGGGGTTCCTGTTGATGAACTCGCGGTGGATGTTGCGCGTATAGAGGTTTGCCGCGGCAATCGACATGATCGCTGCCGGGACGAGGGCGCCGATCCCGATCGCGGCAAAAGCGATGCCGACAAACCACGATGGAAAACTGTGCAGAAAGAGCGCCGGCACTGCGAAGTTGTTGCCGAACTGCTTGAAGCCGGCGGTGTATTCGGGAAGGCCGGCGACCCCGGCGGCGATGGCAAAAAAGCCGACCAGCGTGAGCAGGCCGAGCATTAAGGAATAGCCCGGCAGGAGGGCGGCATTGCGGCGAACCGCATGGCCGCTGCTCGCGGCCAGAATCCCCGTCATGGAGTGAGGGTAGAGGAAGAGCGCGAGCGCCGAGCCGAACGCCAGCGTCGCATAGGCGCTGTAGGCGCCGGTGGTATTCAGGCCTGGGGTCGGGAGCAACAATTTTGGCGGGGGTACCGCG
>Ga0210396_10002702_pt1 | contig 17951 bp, 10 predicted proteins | sample IncBWH17OmetaG_FD_155466 | JGI IMG/M metagenome (GOLD analysis project Ga0210396, IMG submission 155466) | Forest soil microbial communities from Barre Woods Harvard Forest LTER site, Petersham, Massachusetts, United States - Inc-BW-H-17-O ... | reverse complement strand
GCTGGGCCTTATCGAGGATCGTATACCATTGGTAATCGCTATGATAGCTTGTCGGGAAATCGGCGAAGGCGGGGTTGGCCGGGTCCAGCAGGATGCCCAGGGTATGCGGGGGGCGCATCTTGAACCAGGAGGTGTTCCAGAAGACGGGGGTAAAATTCATGATGACCTCCTTGCCTTTGACCACTTTACCGAAGGCGTCGAGAAAGACCTTGCCGCCTTCTGCGAGGACACGACGCGCGGTATCGTCGAGGGTGGTGCAATAATAGATGTACCCGGTTGCCGGTGTGAGGCGCGCGTTTGCGGTGCTGTTGACCGGTGCGCGCATGCGTGCCGGATAGACCCAACAATCCCAGCTGTTGCGATACTGCGTGTTCCGGATGGCGACTTCGAGTTTTAGATGAACGGCTTTTCTGATGGCTTTGAGCGGCGTGGCTATCTGGCCCACGGGGATGGGGCTGCCGATGGGAATATCCATGGGTTGAAAGGCACCGGCGGCTATCGTGTTTTGCCGGAGATCGCGGAGGGTCCAATCGATAGTAGCCTGGTGTAATGGAGTTTTGCCATAGTGATATAGGTCTATGTCCGCGCGAAGAGTGTCGGCATTGGTATAGACAAATTTAGGCAGACGGGCCAGCGGAACGGTGGAGTTGCAGAAACGGCTGAACTCGCCTGCCGTGATATAGCCTTTCTCCTGCCAGAGGGCATTCAGGATACCTACGAGCGCCGTCCCCTGGCCGAGATAGTCCGTGAGACAAAGCAGCTGGAAGCCGGCGCTGCCGGGGGTGCGGAGCGATTTTTCTATTTCTGCTTTGTAGCATAGGGCCTGTAGTTTGCCCGAGGCCATGAGAAAACGGCGGTCCTCATCGGCCATGCCCTGGTCTTTTAACAGCTCGCGGAAGAGCTCGAAGCTTTTCTCCTGATAGACACCGGTGTATTTCGGTATCTCTGAAAAGTCGGGATATGCGCACCATTGGCCCATTTCGTGGGTGATGTAGGGTACTTTGTATTTCTCGATCTCGGCGCGGTAGTCGGTGACCGACTCCGGTTCTCCGGTCCAGTGGAGACCGCGCGGCCCGGATTTCACCATATAATCGTTATCGGGAACGAGAGGCCAGTTCATGCCCACGTCGGCGCCGGTGTAGACACGGCGTTTGTCTTTGCTCTTCCAGAAATCGACGAAGTGGGTGAGGTATTCCGCGTGGTGCCCGCCGCGGGGTTCGTTGCCATAGGCCAGCATACAAAAAGAGGCATAGTTACCATACGACTTCGTCATGCGGAGGGTCTCGTCATAAATGAAGCGGTCGATGGGTTTGCCGTCGCCCAGGGAAGAACCGTGATTGGCCCAGGACGGACCTTCCGGCTGCAGGTAGAAGCCTACGCGGTCGGCGGCGCGGAAGGCGGCTTCCGGCGGACAGTAGGAGTGAAAACGCATATGGTTGAGGCCGAAGCGGCGGGCGATGCGAAAGACCCGTTCCCAGTGGGCCTCGTCCATAGGGGCGTAGCCGGTAAGCGGGAATTCGCAATTCTCCACGGTGCCGCGGAGATGGATGGGGCGGCCGTTGATGGTGAAATGGGTGCCTTCGACGCGGAATTCGCGCATGCCGAATTCGACGATCCGAACGTCGGAGAGCTCGCCTTTGTCGACAGGTTGGGGCTCGGCTGGGCCGAGGGTCGCGGTGAGGCGGTAGAGGGCGGGATCGAATTCGTCCCAGGGAAGGAAATGGTCGCCCATGGGGAGGTCGGCTTCCAGCGAGTCGCGGCCTTCGTTTAGGGTATAGGTGATCGTGAGGGAATGGGATTGGTCGTGGGCGGCGGAATTAAAGGCCGCGGCGGACAGCGTGATCTTGCCGGCGCCGGTGGGCCGAAGCGAGCGGATGTCGATGCGTACATGGGCGAGGTGGTGCGCCAGGTCGGGGAAGACCTGGATGTCGTCCAACCAGGTGGCGGCCCGGGCGGTGAGGAGCATCTTGCCTACGACGCCGTTCCAATTGCCCTGGGTCTGATCGGTGAGACTGTGGGAGTCTTGCCCGACGTTGATGGCCTTGATCCGGTTGTCAATGCGCAGGGTGAGCGTGTGGTGTCCCGGGGTCAGCAAGCCGGAGAAATCGAACTCCTGCGCGGTGCAGAACCCATATTGCTGACCGATGTATTTGTCGTCGAGCCACACGGTGGTCTCGCTATGCGGTCGTTCAAGATAGAGGATAAAGTGGCGGCCGTGCCACCCGCGGGGGATGTCGATGGCTTTCTGGTACCAGGCTGCGCCCACGTAGTAAGTTGGCGGTGTCAGCCAAAAGGGAATTTTCAGGTTGCCGGGCTGACGATATTTTTCCATCCGCGGGTCGAAGAACCAGGAACTGTCGTAGATGCTCGCGGTCCATTGCGTCCGGGCCGTCACGGGATCGCCTTTGTGGTTCTCCATCATAGAGGCGGGTAGGTGTACGGTCTCCGGCAGCGTGGTGGCGAACCAGCGCCCGGCCTCCCCTTCGTCATGGGGGTCCATGCGGAAACGCCAGGTTCCGGCAAGGTTAAGGGTGTCCGCCGCGTGCGCGGCGGACGAGAGGAAGAAGAGGAAGATGAGCTGGTAACAACGCATTAACGGAGAAATTTGGCAAGGCTGAGGTTAGGGAGCTGACGGATACCGGTGACCACGGCGGCGGCGTTGAGCCGGGCGCCGGCTTCGTTGGTATGGGTGTGATCGCCGGGAAAGAAATTTTTCACGCTGTCGGCACCCAGGCGGTCGTACTGATCCGCGATAAGGGTATTGAGATCGATGAAGTATGCGCCGGTGGAGGCCGCCGTTTCGCGGGACCAGCCGCCGTAATCGGCGCCGTTGCGCAACACCTTATCGTCCTTGAACATATTGCGGGGGATCGGCGAACAGATGATCGCCGCAGCACCTTTGGCCTTGGTGTCGGCGACATATTTCCGCATATACCAGCCATAGGTATGGACGGTCTCATTCTTTTTCATGATCGGATTGTAGATATCCCTGGTGGAATCACCGAGACCTTTCAACGTACCGCGGGCACGGGCCGTATCGTCGAGCGGGCCACCATCGTTGTGCCCGAATTGCATGATGACATAGTCGCCGGGTTTGAGCTGTTCGAGCACCTTGTCCCAATGTCCTTCCGTGATAAAAGTCCGGCTGCTGCGGCCGCCGAGGGCGAAGTTACGAACGGCAATCCGGGTGGTGTCGAAAGATTCGCCGAGGAAACTGCCCCAGCCCCAGAGGCTGCCATCGCCTTTGCCTTTCCCGTTCTGGACGGTGGAGTCGCCGATGATATACAAGGTGGGGCGGTGGTCCTGGTAGAAGAAGGCTGCCAGCGGGAGAGCCATCAGAAGAATAAGTTTTTTCATTTGCCTGGATTTACGTCGGTTGAATTTTTTACCTGGATGGTGGAGCCATCTTTTGTCGTCACGGAGAAATGATCCAGCTGCCAATCCTTCGCGTAGCTGATATCTCCCGCGGTAACGGCATTGATGGTGGTGTTGTCGATGTGTACGCCGGTGATCAGCGAATAGTCCAGACCGGTAGCGGCGATGGCTTTTTTGGCGCTGGCCACTTTGATATTCGACACATAGATGTCTTTGAAATGCGGGGTGCCTTTCTCCGCCGGTTCGACCTTGTGGAGCATCGTCTTCCAGTGCGCCGGGATGGAGTCGGGGTTATAGCCTGGCGGCAGGGTCGAATAGCTATAGGCGGGGTTCCAGTTCATCGTAAAGAGGATGGCGTTGCCGACGCTGTCCATGGTGATGTTGCGGACGTGGATGTCTTCTACGGTGCCGCCGCGGGTGGTAGCCGATTTGATATGAAAGCCGTTGCCGGTGCCTTTCGCGGTGAGATCGGTGGCCAGTACATGGCGGATGCCGCCGGAGGTCTCGCTGCCGATGGTGAGGAGTCCTCCACCCTTGCGGGCCATACAGTGGCGGATGACGACATATTCCGTGGGGCGGTTGACGCGAAGCCCGTCCCAGTCGCGGCCCGCCTTTAAGCAAAAATCATCGTCGTTGCAGTCGATATCGCAGTTCTGTACCAAGACCCAGGAAGAAGAGTCGATGTCCACCCCATCCGTGCTGGGGCCGTGGCCGTCTTCGTTGTTGCGGACGACGATGCCATCCACCGTAACATATTTCGAATAGAGGACTTGTACAGTCCAGAAGCCGGCGTCGATGAATGTGAGCCCTTTGATGGTGATGTCTTCGGAATTTTGGACCAGGAGGGTGCGGACCCGTTGTGCATCATAGTCGACGATCCAGCGGAGGCCTTTGGGGTCGTATTCCTTGCGCATGGCCCAGTATTTATCCCAGCAGAATTTTCCGCGGGCGTTGACCTTGCCTTCGCCGGTGATCGCGGCCTTTTTTACCCCGATGATATTGAGGAGGGCGGCGGGCCATTTCATCTCGATGCCGGCGATGCGGGTGTCGATCCCGGGATAGTCTTCGAAATGCTGGCTGCCGATGAGCTCGACGTCTTTGTCGATGCGCAATTCTACGCCTTCTTTGAGAAAGATGGAGCCGGTGAGATAGGTGCCGGGTTCGAAGATGACGGTGCCGCCGCCTCCGGCGGCGGCGTTATCGATGGCGGACTGGATGGCCTTCGTGGCCAGGGTACTGCCGTCTTTGGCGGCGCCGGTGACGGTGATGATGGTTTTGGCGGATGGGAAACTTCGCGCACCCACTTTTGTGGTCCACCCAGGATCGGGCCCGGCGAAGGCTTTCAGCGGGGTGAGGGTCACGGGGCCTATGAGGCCGCTGGGAATGGGTGTCCATTTGGAAGCGTCGAAGAGGCCGCCCGCGCCACGGTTAGCGCGATCGTGGGCGGGGAAATTATAGTTATAGAATTTCTTCCAGGGGATGCCGCGCCGGTCCATGTCTTCGATGCGGTTCACCATGCCGTTGGAGACGATCACCTCAAGCGTGTTTTTTTCATGTATCTCCTTTGCGGGAATCGTCAGGCGGAAATCGGGACCGAGGAGGGTCGCCAGCTTTTTGCCGTTGAGACGGACTTCGGCGGTGCGGCCGACTGTGCCGAGATCGAGCAGCCAGGCCAAAGGGGCTGCGCCGGGGCGGGTGAACGTGAGCGTGTAGCGGGCGCGGCCGGAGAAGGTTTTGTAAGCGTCGCCGTCGAGATCGGTCCAGGAGCCAAGCTGCTTAACGGTTGTCGCCGGCGGGAGCGCGGGACCGCCGGATAGGAAATCCAGCCGCCACGAGCCTTGCAGGGCGGAGGGATGGCCGCCAGACTGATAATAGACGAAGAGCGGAGCTGTAGTCCCGGTGTTCGTTTGGAGGATGCAGGTTTGACCGGGTTGTAGCTGGAGATAGACGGACCGGGCCTTTTGCCGGGCCATACCATTTTCGCCTGTCATGGGATCGAAGATGGCGGCATCGTGAAAAGTGATGGCCAGCGGAACGTAACCGGCAAAGGGTTTGGAGGTAGGGTTGACGATAAAATAGATCTCGCCGGAAGGATAAGAACGGTGAACGAACGCCAGGCTGTCGTCGACCAGGGTCTCGCGGTGGATGTTGGCCCGGGCGAGGAGGATGTCGAGGTCGTCGCCTATGATGAATTTGTTTTGGGTCAGCAATTGTTGGAAGGTCGTGGTACGTTGTTGGAGGTTGGCAAGACCGGGTGGGCCGGAGGGCAGGGCTTTATAGACCAGCACGGGGATGCCGAGGGTGGTGAGCTTCTGCAGCGCCCCGACGGAAAGGTAGCGACAATCGGGTAACAGGATAGCGCGATAGTGCGTGCCGGTCGTTAGTGTTTGGAGTTGTTTGTCGGAGACATAATCGAACGTATAGCCGTGGGTCTGGAGATATTCGGCGCATTCTTTGAAGCCGGTGCCCAAGAATTCGGGGTCCATACGGTCGTAGTGTTTGAGCAAGCCGCCGTGTGCGGCATCGGGCGGGCGACCGGTGGGAGCGGGCGCACTGGTTCCGACGTCCGACCAGCTGTCGTAGAGGGGGTAATAGAGCAGGATATCGTTGTCGGGTTCGCCCTGCTGGAGGAAGCTTTGGGTGCGGGCGACGTATTGATTGAGGGTCGCGAAGGTGGACCAATCCGGGTCGTTAGGCGTAAAATGCACGGAAGCATAGAAAAGCCAGCCGGGCCATGGGTCATTTCGGGGCGTATAGGCTGTGCCGTGATACAGCACATGATTGACTCCCCCCAGCCAGAGGTTATCGAGCGCTTTTTTTACGTCCCCATAGGAACTGAGGAAATGCTCATTCAACCAGGTCACGGATTCCGAGGATGCCAGGGGTTTGCCCGTGACGTGCGCGGCGGAGGTGGCGAATTTATTTCGGAGGGTCTCCGTCCCTTCCGTTTCGGGGATATCGCTGGCGGCGTAGAGATCGAGGATATTGGCGGGTGAGCCATGGGCTTGGTTGCGGATCTTCGCGCCTTTGGAATGTGCCCAATGGTGCCAGGGCTGCGTGAATTGCTCCAGCAGCAGATCGGAGATGGTCTCGCGGTAATCGCAGAGGACGCGGGTATTGTTGTCGGGTGTATCGTTGCCGAAAAGCGCGGGAAGATGATCGTGGAGGTCATAGCCGCGATGACGGCGGAAAGCTTCGAAGAAATCCGCTGTCCAGTTGCTCTGGCCGCGGGAGTCGTCGACCTCGTAGCTGTCGTTGAAGAAGCAGCGGAGTCCCGACAGGTCGCGGCCGCTGAAAGCCGTGTCGAAGCGGCTGAGGTATTTGCGGAGGGCGATGGAGGAGAAATGGTCGATGACATTTCCTTCCGCACCGGGGGCGGCGCGTTCCACCATTTTGCCATGCCAGCCGAGGAAAAGGCCGTAAAGGGTCCAATCCGTACCGGCGGGGGCAGTCCAATCGAGATGACCTTTTGCGTCGACTTTCCCGGTGAGATCGATGGTTCTTCCGTCGCTGGAATAAGCCATCAGGGTCTGCAAGGGAAGCTTACGTGGAAAGCGGACCTGGAAGAGGGCCAGGGCCTGGAGGTCTTTATTGGCGAACACGGGTTCGACTAATTGGTCGATGGTCACTGGCCGGCCGTCCGTATGTACCAGCGGTTCCTGCAGGAAGGCAATGGTGTCGGTACAGGGAGCGCCGCCTTTTACGGTCCAGATCTTATGGAACATCTCGCGGCAGGCGTAGGTGGAGTCGATGAGCGGTCCGCCGCCGAAGGGCCAGCCGGTGCCGGTGGACATATCGATGCCGAGTCCGAGGCGTCCCGCCTCGCCGAGCGTAAAGGAGAACAGGTCCATCCATGCGGGTGAAAGATAGTTGATGAAATGGTCCTCGTATCCGTGTACGCCATAGATGGGGGTCAGCTCGAGGCCGCCGAGGCCGGCGGCCTCGTATTGCTGCAGGTTCCATTTGAGGTTTTGGGTGTCGACGGCATTCCCCATCCACCACCACCGGGTCCAGGGTTTCGTCTGGGCGGTGACAGCGGGCCATTGGAGCTGGGCGTGGGCCGCGAAGGGCAGGACCATACAGTACAGGATGACAGCGCGGACCCCGCGGAACCATGCGGGGCGTGGACGGGTACGCGGATGATTCATCGGTTATGATTTTTTGCATTCGACGGCATAAACTTCTTGCTTTCCTTCAAAGTTAGCGCGGAAGATGACCCATTTGCCATCCGGTGAAAAATGGACATTGGGCTCCAGTTTATACTGTTGATCTTTCATATTGACCAGTTTTTCCGAAACAAAATGATCGCCTTCCGGCCGGAAAAGATAGATCCAGCGGCCGTCCTTTGCGTGCGCCACCTGTCCGACGTCGCCGCCGTCGCCGCAGAAAAGTTTCTCATCCGGCGACACGTTGAAGTGGATAGACCACTCGTCACGAGTCATGGCATATTTTTTTTCGGCGCCGGTATTGACGTCTACGGCGCCAAGGTAGAACGTCTGCCCCTTGGGGATCTGCCAGTCGAAAAAGATCGTTTTCCCGTCCGGGCTAAAGAACTCATGACCGGCGATCTCGTTCTCCACGGTGCGTTTGTGCATCAGCCGGACTTCGCCCGATCCCATGCGAATGGTCCAGATGCGGTCTACTTTTTGCCAGGGTCCTTCATGACAGAACATCAGCAGATCGGGGTCGGTGGGCGAGAACTGTACGTGGCCCAGCCAGGTGTTCTCGCCGTGGATGACCTTGAGCTCGCCGGTCTTCAGGTTGATGGTGAAGAGCTTGTTGGGCAAATGGGCGTCGAAGATGCGATCGAAGAAATCGTGTTTCTCCGGGTATTTCCGGGAGATCTCGCGTTGTTCGTCGCTGGCCCAGGAACCGGCCAGCAGGGTCTCGTCGGCATTCAGGGTCGTGACGGCTCCCCTGAAATCGGCGGGAAAGACATAGACGAGGTGGGTCTGGCCGGTTTCGATGCTGGTGTTGAAGACACTGTCGTGGCTTTGAAAATAAACACTCTCGCTTCGATGACCTACGATCTCGGCATTGCCGTTGGAGGCGCTTACGCGGGTAAGCGCGAGCGTTTTCAGATCGACCGTATAAAGCTGGTGGCCGTTCTCATCGGTGCTGTAAAAGATCATTCGCTCACGGCCGAGGAACGGATTGTTGTGAAAATAGAAGCTGAGGTTTTGGCCTTCCTTCCGGGACAGGCGCACCACTTTGTGGTGCGTGTCCTGGTCGATCCATTGGTCGGGCATCGCTTTTTGCGGGCCGGTCTCGTCCATAGGCTGGGCCATGGCGGCTACGCGGCACAGCAGCAGGGCGGCCGAAAGGATACAAGATAAAGTTCTCATTGATAACCGGGATTTTGAGTATAAAGACCATTCATGGTAAGGATCTCTGCTTCGGGCACGGGATAGATGACGAAGTCGGGGATGACCTGGCTGTCTTTGGTGACGCTGTCGCCGGCGATCCAGGCGTTCATCGTGGTCACGGCCATGCCTTCGCGCACCAGGTCGTTCCAGCGTATGCCTTCGCCCAGGAATTCGCGTCTTCGTTCTTCCATGAGCTGCGGGAGGGTGACACCGGACATAGCGGCGATGCCTGCGCGGGTGCGTACCATATTCACGATGTTGTCGACATCCGTTTGCGAACCGGGAGTTGCGCCGTGGAGGATACATTCGGCCTTCATCATCAGCACGTCGGTATAGCGCATGACGATGAAGTTGATGGGCCAGTCGTTGTAAGCCGTGCCCCGTTTAGCGATGTTGATGTATTTCTTGATAAAGGGGTCCGAGGTGTCCGTTTGAATGGGCGCGGAAGTATTGGTGGGATAGCTCCCCAGGATATTGAAGGTATCGCGGACATCCACGGCGCCTGCGGCGCTGCCGGCGTAAGAGGCGCGGAGGTTCTTGGAGATATCGTAGGTCACGGAGCCGTAGCCGTTGCCGTAGGTCCCGGAGATCCCTACCCCACCCCAGTAACCCAGGGGTGTCAGATCGCTGGGGAAGGTCGCGCCGTTGTTAGTGCTCATATACTGCACGTCGAAGATGACCTCGGGGTTGTCTTCGTTAGTATAGGAGAAGATGTTGGGATAGCTGGCACCGAAGGTGAACTGGCCGCTGTTGATGATGTTGTTGAAATGGACAAGGGCGGAATCCCATTCGTTGGTGCCCATGGTGGGGCCGTCGACATTCGGATAGGCGGGTCCGGAACGGGTAAGATAGACCAGACCCAGCGTCCCCTCCGCAGCCCAGCGGGTGGCGCGGCCGATGTCCGCGCCTGTGTAGCTATTGGGCAGGCCTATGATAGCGGAATCCAGGTCGGAGATGATTAAATTATATACATCGGAAACAGCGCTGCGTTTGATCTTTTCCACGGCGGCGGCCGACATCACGTGTTGGACGATGGGCACTTCACCGTAGAGGCGCACCAGCTGAAAATAATAGAAGGCGCGGAGAAAATGGCATTCGGCACCGAACCGTGCGCGAAGGGTCGCACTGGTGATGTTACTCCCTTTTGTGACCAGGTTGTCGAGAACGCTGTTCGCGTTGTAGATGCCATTGAAAAGGCTGTCCCAGGCCTGGGTGATGAACGAGACCGAGGACAGTTCGGAGGCGAAATTGTTGATCGCCTGCCAGTCCCGGTTGCCGTCCGACCCGGCGATGATGTTGTCGGAACGCATTTCGCCCAGCCACATCTGCTCATCGGGATAGTTCCGGAGCTCATTGTAGACGCCGGTCACGGCCTGGGTGAAGTCGTTGGTATTGCTATAGAACTGCGAGGTGACGATACTTGAGGGTGGCTGCTGGTTCAGCTGCTTGCTGCACGCTGCCGCGAAAAGAGCGGGTACGAGGCAGATGAAAATATAATATTTCGAGATACGCATTTGACGATATTTTTTTCGATTAGAAACCAAAGTTTACGCCCAGGATAATGGATTTGCTAAGCGGCATGGCGCCATAGTCGCCGGGCAGCGGGTACGTGGCGTTGGTGAGGTTGGTATTCTGCGCTTCGGGGTTTACGCCGCCTTTGTATTTATCCCAGCCCCAGAAATTGAGCGCCGAGACATAGATGCGGGCCGAGCTGATGATACCCGTGCGGATCACCGTCTTGAGGTTATACGCGAGGGTCACGTTTTGCAGCCGGAGGAAATCGGTGGAATAGATCCAGTCCGATGTCGTATAGGGGATCGAATAAGCGTAGCCGATATTTCCGCGCGGCGAGTTCAGGCTTTGATGATACCAGGAATAGCGGTTGCGCCATGCGCCGATGTTCGTGGCGGTGCCGTTGCCAGGGTTGTCGATAGCCCGGGCGATATAGGAGATAATGGCGCCCCCGTGTTGGCCATAGAACATGAGATTGAGGTCAAAGTTCTTATAGCGGAAGGTGTTGTTCAGGCCCCAGGTGTATTTGGGTGTTGGCTGGCCGTCGATGACCCGGTCGTTGGCATCGATGGTGCCGTCGCCGTTGGCATCGAGGTATTTTTCGTCGCCGACGGTCTGTTTCGGCAGTTTGGTCACTTTAGGGTTATTCATATCGGCCTGGCTGAGGATGCCTATGTTTTTGACTACATAGTAGCTGTACATGGGTTTGCCTGCTTCCAGGAGAAAGGGCGGATAGCCTGTACCAAAGGCGTTGGGGATATTGATCTCGCTACCCAATCCGCCGAGACTCAGCACTTTGTTCTGGTTCCAGGCGATGTTGCCGTTAGCGGTCCAGGTGAATTTTGCTCCCCGATAGATCGTCGCACCAACGCCCAGCTCGATACCGCGGTTTTGAACCGCGCCGACGTTCTGCAGGTTGGAGGTCGTTCCGGTAGCTGCGGGAACCGGGACGGTGAGGAGGAGATTGGTATTCTTTTTTTGATAAACATCGAAGGTGATATTGAACCGGTTCTTCCAAATGGTGGCATCGAGACCGGCGTCATAGGTATTGGAGGTCTCCCATTGCAAATAGGGGTTGGGAAGACCGTTGGGGATCTGACCCGTACCCGCTACGGCCGTATTACCGCCGAAGCTGTAGTTGCCGGATGTGAGGGTCGGGATGGCGGAGTAGTCGCCGATATTGTTATTACCCGATTTTCCGTAGCTGAAACGCAGCTTCAGGAAGTTGATGAAGTCTACGGGGGTCAGGAATTTTTCCTGTGAGAGGATCCAGCCTGCGGACAGCGAAGGGAACGTGCCGTACTGGTTCGATTTACCGAAGCGCGAGGATCCGTCACGGCGGATGGAGGCAGAGATCAGGTATTTACCCTGGTAGCCGTATTGTAAGCGACCATACATGGAATAGAGGGTATTGTTAGTCTCCGTGGTGGTACCGGTGACGGTTACCCCGGCCGTGCTGGGGATGGCATTGCTGAGGGTATTCACGAGATCGTTTGCATAGCCGCCGGCGGTTTTGATGGAGAAGGTCTCCAGGTGGACATAGCTATAGCTCATACCCACGATGGCGTTGAACTGATGATCTTCGTGCACCGTCTTGACATAGTTCAGGGTATTCTCGTTGACGAAGTTCTGCTTGGTAAACCCGCTATAGGAGCCGGAGGCGTCTTTACCGGGGCTATTGAGCCTGTCCGTAACGTTGCCGGCCACGTAGTCCGAGATATAGGATTTGGTCGTCTGGTTAGTCTGGTCGTAGTTGAGGGTGCTGCGGGCGGTAAGGCCGTCGATGATCAGGTATTCGCCGTACATCGTATACAGGTTGCGGGTAGTCTTGACCGTTCCGATGACATTTTTCAGGTAGGCTACGGGGCTTACGCTGGAGGTTGCCCATTGGTAGACGGCGTTCTTGCCGGCGCCGGTGTTCATCCCGGCGGTATCTTCCACGATGGGGATCATATTATACAGGTGCATCAGCTGATTATCCTTGCCTTCCGCGCTGGGGGCTTGTATTACCGAATAGGTCGGTGCGATGTTAAAGCCCAGTTTGAAGTGTTTGGCGATATTGCCTTCCAGGTTGGCGCGGGCGCTGTAGTTGGTATAGCCGGTGCCCAGCAGGGTTCCCTGCTGGTTCGTATAGTTACCGGAGACGAAGTAACGGATGGTCTCGGTGCCGCCGCTGGCGTTGACTTCATAATTCTGGAAGGGGGCCGCACGAAAAGCCGAGTCCTGCCAATTGACGTATTCGAGGCCGGGGTGACCGGGCTCGAACCAGCGGGGGTCGCCCATATAAGTGGTGTTATAGGCGGTGGGCGCCAAACCGAGTTTCGCCTGGCGCAAGGCGATCGGGTCGGTGGCCGAACGGCCGGTGCCGGAGTTGACCCATTTGTAATTCTCGAGATCGGTGGCGAGTGCGATCCAATCGTTCGCGCCGAGCACATCCAGTTTCCTGGCTACGTTGCTGACGCCTGCGTTGGCGTTGACGCCGATGCGGGTCCGGCCGATCTGACCGCGTTTGGTGGTGATGAGCACGACGCCGTTAGCGGCGCGGGAACCGTAGATGGCACCTGCCGCGGCATCCTTCAACACCTGGATGCTTTCGATATCGTCGGGGTTCAGGTTGTTGAGAGGGTTACCGTTAGAGTAGCCGCCGGCGGTATTCTGGCTGTTGACGTCCAGGGGAAATCCATCGATGACATACAGCGGCTCCGTGCCCGCGCTAATGGAGCCTGTACCGCGTACGAGGAGGGTGAAGCCGGAGCCCGGCATACCGGTTTGTTGTCTGACCACGACGCCGGGCATCTGGCCGATCATGGCCTGGTCGATACGGGTGATGGGTTTCTCCTGGATGCTTTTTGTATCCATGGTTGCAACGGCCGCAGTTACGTTTTGTCTTTTTTGTGTACCATAACCTATGACGACGACATCATCCATGGATTTGTCACCTTTGACCATCGCGACATTGAGCGTACTGCCGGAGACGGAAACTTCTTTATCCTGGTAACCTACGTAAGAAATGACGAGCACATCCTTTTCTTTGGCCATGATGGTGAAGGTGCCATCGGCGCCTGCAGTCACCGCTGTCCTGGAGCCTTTGACCATGATGCTGGCGCCGGGAACGGGCTGGCCGGAATCATCCGTGATCTTACCCGTGATCTTTTTCTGAGCCTGTGCCCATACCGATCCCGATAATACAAGGAATAAAAGAAGCCAGATGAGCGATGGGGGAAATAGCCAGTTTTTTTTGTTTTGGTGAGCAAACATGACGGCAAGTGTTTGATGATAAAATAGAGCGGGGACGACTTGCCATCCGGTGATTGAGATGCCAATGACAAGTAATCGTTTTTATAGTTGTTCAAGCGTTATAAAAATAGATAAACCCCCAGGGGCAACTATCCTGCTGCATCCTGCTTTAGCGTTGAAATCTACGCAAACGTTGCCGGAAATGTAAGATTGACAATTATTACTGCGGTGGGACTAGAGAAAGCCGAGTTCCAGTTTTGCTTCTTCCGTCATCATCTCTTTAGTCCATGGCGGATCGAAAGTCAATTGTACGTGGCAGTCGAGGACGCCGGGAAGCGCTTCGATCTTTTCCTGTACATCGCGGACGATGTCGCCTGCGGCGGGGCAAGCAGGCGCGGTGAGTGTCATGGTGATCTTGATATCGCCTTTGTCGCCGATCCTGGTATCGTAGACGAGACCCAGGTCGAAGATGTTTACGGGGATCTCGGGGTCGAAGACGGTGCGGAGAGCGGCTTCGATATTATCGCGGAGCGTAGGTTCTGTACTCATGATTCGACGGATTTTTTCAGGTAAGCGAGGGCGTACAATTTGATCTGTTTGATCATCGACAGCAGGCCGTTCGAGCGGGTCGGCGAGAGATGGCTGCTGAGGCCGATGGCGTCGACGAAATAGAGATCTGATTTTACGATGTCTTTGGGCGTTTGTCCGCTGAGCACTTTTATCACGAGGCTGACGAGTCCCTTAGTGATGACGGCATCGCTATCGGCGGTGAAAAACAGTTTCCCATCGCGGATCTCGGCGTGGAGCCACACACGGGACTGGCAGCCTTTGATGAGATTCTCGTCCTTTTTGTATTGTTCTTCGATCATCGGCAGTTCTTTTCCTAACTGGATGATGTATTCGTATTTATCCATCCAGTCGCCGAAGAGTTCGAAGTCGGCGATGATCTCCTGTTGTGTTTCCTGAATACTCATGACTGCACAATTATTTGGCTGGGCTTTCAGCCCAGTAGCAATGCGGCTTTGCGGATGCCGGCGGCCAGCCGGTCGATGTCCTGGCGGTTGTTATAGATGGCCAGGGAGGCGCGGACGGTGCCGGGGATACAATAGCGGTCCATGACCGGCTGTGCGCAATGGTGGCCGGTGCGGACGGCGATACCTTGTTTGTCGAGGATCTCCCCCATATCGAAGGGATGGATATCGCCTACCAGGAACGAAATGACTCCTGCCCGGTGTTCGGCGACGGCTTTCCCGATGAGGCGGAACCCTTCAATTTCCGTGAGGGTGTTGAGCGCGTAGTTCATCAGATCGTGTTCTGTGTGCTGGATATTGCGGAGACCGATACCTTGCAAATAATCGATGGCGGCGGCCAGGCCGATAGCGCCGGCCATATCGGGCGTACCGGCTTCGAATTTATAGGGGAGATCGTTGTAGGTTGTTTTTTCGAATGTAACTGTTTTGATCATCTCGCCGCCGCCCTGGTAGGGCGGCAGTTTGTTCAGCCATTCTTCTTTGCCATAGAGTACCCCGATACCCGTGGGCCCATAGAGCTTGTGGCTGGAGAAGGCAAGGAAATCCACATCCAGGCTTTGCACATCGACTTCCATGTGCTGAACCGCCTGGGCGGCGTCGAGAAGGACGGGGATGCCGTGGCGATGCGCTGCCGTGATGATGGCTTCCACGGGGTTGATACCGCCGAGGGAATTGGAGACATAATTGAAGGCAACCAGTTTCACGCCCTGGAGCAATTGATCCAGATCGTCGAGGATCAGCTCGCCGTTATCATCTACAGGAATGACTTTCAGGCTGGCGCCCCGTTCTTCACCGATCATCTGCCAGGGGACGATGTTGGAATGGTGTTCGACGGCGGATACGAGTATGCTGTCACCGGGTTGGAGAAACTTCCTGCCGAAACAGGCCGCGACGAGATTGATGGACTCCGTGGTGCCGCGGGTATAGATGATCTCGTGGTTATGCCGGGCGTTGATGAAATCGGCGATCTTTTGCCGGGCGCCTTCGTAGGCCTGGGTGGCTTCCTGGCTGAGGTGATGGACGCCGCGGTGGACGTTGCTGTTGATCGTATGATAATAGTCGTCCATGGCGTGCAGGACCGACTCCGGTTTCTGCGTGGTAGCGGCGTTATCGAGGTAAACCAGCGGGTAGCCGTAGATGTGGGTAGACAGAATGGGAAAGTCCTTTCTCACTGTTTCTACGTCGATGCTGCTGCTTTCCAGTATGTCTTTTGTGGTTGTCATGACATTAGGCGTGTGTTACGGGTATATGAAGACTGATGAGCCTGTTCACATGCTGTTCCACGGGTGCGTGTTTGATCTTCTGCGTGACGTCGAAGGCAAAGGCGTTGATCAGCAAAGCCCTTGCGGCGGCTTCGCCGATACCCCGGGCGCGCAGGTAGAAGAGCGCATCTTCGCTGAACTGGCCTACTGTCGAACCATGGCTGCATTTGACGTCGTCGGCGAAGATCTCGAGCTCGGGTTTCGAATCGATGGTCGCTTTCTTACCGATGACCAGGTTGTTGTTCTGTTGGAAGGCGTTGGTCTTCTGTGCATCCTGGTGTACATAGACCTTGCCGTTAAAGACGCCGGTGGATTGTTCCAGCAGGACTCCTTTGTATAGTTCGTTGCTGAAGCAGTTGGGCTTCTGGTGATCCACGAGCGTATGGTTGTCCACGAGCTGCTGACCGGCGGCGAGATAAAGACCATAGAGATGGGTCTCCGTGTGGTCTTCTTCCAGTTTCGCCTGGAGGTCGTTGCGGACGAGGTCGGCGCCGGGCAGGGTGAACGTATAGTTATTGTACAGGCTTTGTTTCTTTTGGCGGACGGTGGTGTGGTTGACGAGCCGGGTGCCCGCGGGCGCGGATTGGATCACGACGTGATCTACTTTGGCGTCCCGGTGAAGGATGATCTCGGTGCGGCTATTGGCCCAGATATGGGCTTCTCCGCCGTCGGCTACAAGGGATTCGACGACGCTCAGTTCAGCGCGTTCGCCTGCCACCCATAGATGACGGGGCTGGACCATGAGGTTTGTCCCGGCGGTATAGGTGTGGATGATGTGCAGGGGCTTTTCGGGCAGGGCGCCGGCTTTGACGCGGATGAAGAGGCCATCGGAAAAGAGGGCGGTATTCAACGCCGCAAAAAAGCGGTCCTTGCCATCCTGACTGAACGAGGCGGCGAGGGCCGGGTCCTGTTTAGCTTCCGCGATGGGAAGGATCTCGACGCCTTTAGGGAGGTCCGAGCCCAGCTGTTTGTCCCAGGCGCCGTTTACCAAAACGATGGTATAGCAATCGAAGTCTGCGATCCTGGCGCTGTCGGCCAGTTTGGCGGCATTAGCCACCGTTGCGGGGGCGGCGATGCTTCCCGGCAGGCTCAATGCATATTCGTCTTTCAGGAAGCGGGTGAGATTGGTGTATTTCCAGTCCTCGTTGCGGATAGACGGGAAACCCGATTCGCGAAAGTTCTCGAAGGCATGGAGGCGGGTCTTGCGCAGGTCGGCGCTTTCGCTTTTGGCGATGGTTTGCGTTAGCTGGTCGAAGCCCCGGACCACCTCCTCATATAATGGTATGTCTTGTATGGATGTCATGCTTTAGTTAGATGGTTTCGGCTTTTTCCCGGGATTCTTCTTTAAGCCAATCGTATCCCTTTTCTTCCAGCTCCAGCGCCAGTTCTTTGGTGCCGGATCTGACGATGCGTCCGTTGTAGAGCACGTGTACGAAATCCGGGACGATATATTCCAGCAGCCGCTGATAGTGCGTGATGATAATAAAGGCGTTGTCTTTGGAGCGGAGCTTGTTGACCCCTTGCGAAACGATGCGGAGGGCGTCGATGTCCAGGCCCGAATCCGTTTCGTCCAGGATGGCGAGCGAGGGCTCGAGCATGGCGAGCTGGAAGATCTCGTTGCGTTTCTTTTCACCGCCGGAGAAGCCTTCATTGAGCGAGCGGTTGACCAGCTGGGCGTCGAATTCGACTAATTTCTGTTTTTCGCGCGAGAGCCGGAGGAACTCTTTAGCGTCCATGGGCGGCAGACCGCGATAGGTGCGAATTTCAGTGAGAGCGGTCTTGAGGAAATTGACGTTGGACACACCGGGAATTTCAATGGGGTACTGGAATGCCAGGAAAAGACCTTCGCGGGCGCGGTCCTCGGGGGACATGTCAAGCAGGTCTTTGCCATGGAAGTGTACCTCTCCTTCCGTCACATGATAGCTCTCCCTGCCGGCCAGTACCGAGGCCAGGGAGCTTTTACCGGAGCCATTGGGTCCCATGATCGCATGCACTTCCCCGGCTTTTACTTCCAGGTTGATGCCTTTCAAAATCTGTTTCTCTTCGACTTCGGCGTGTAAATTTTTAATGATCAGCATTTATTTATTGTTTTGGGCCGACGGACCCGTGGTCCGTCATGGTTTAGCCTACGCTGCCTTCCAGCGTAATAGATAATAACTTTTGCGCTT
>Ga0210396_10002701_pt1 | contig 17953 bp, 9 predicted proteins | sample IncBWH17OmetaG_FD_155466 | JGI IMG/M metagenome (GOLD analysis project Ga0210396, IMG submission 155466) | Forest soil microbial communities from Barre Woods Harvard Forest LTER site, Petersham, Massachusetts, United States - Inc-BW-H-17-O ... | reverse complement strand
CAGGGTCAGTTCGAACGTGCCGACGGGGACGTCGGGGACGCTCTTGAACGTGCTGCTCGTGACCCCGGCTTTGCTGATGAACGTGCTGCCCACCAGGTGCACCGTAGTGCCGTAGCCCTGAAGCACGATGATCAGGTCCGGGAATTCTTCGCCTGCGTGAGAGACGAAGTAGGCTGGCCCCGATAGGGGAACCGGCAGAACCGGGGTCCTGGCTGTGGCGTGACCCACGATCGACGCCGGCGGACAGGCCGCGGGGTTGGCTTCGAAGACCTTCGCCGGACATGCCTTCTGCAGTGTCGTCAACCGGGACGGCAGTTGCTTGGGCAGATCCACCTTCACCTTCGCGATGTTCGCGTCGAACGGCCCCGCGGGATAGGACAGCTTGACTTTCAGGCTTGCCCCGATCGCTCTGGAGGACTTGCCCGCGGTCTTCGCGGTCAGCTTCGGCTTGAACGCGAGCACCGCACAGTTGGTGATCTGGAACGGGACCGACAGGGCCGAGCTTGCGCCCTGATCGCTCGTGAGGCTGCCTGTGATCGCCAGCGGGCTGCAGTTGGTGGGATTGAACGTGAAACCGGGTCGATCGACGCTCACGTTCACGTGCTGGATCTGAAGCGGGATCCCATCGAGGATCGTCGGGATCTTGTACGGCCCCGAGGTGTCTGTCGTGATCGTCAGTGCCGCGGTGGTGGGATCGACTTCGATCTTCGCCCTGACGATCACCTTGCCGAGGTCGAACGGCCCGGCCTTCGCGGGGTTCACGATCGACAGGCCGTACGGGGCGCCCTCATAGCCTTCGGTTATGAACACTTCACCACCGGTGACGCTGTAAGGGTCTCCACCGACCCCGACACTGACGGTCGTGTGCCCGATCAGGCTCACGGGACCGCATGTTCCAGCGTTCGCCTGAGCTTCCGGGCAGAGCTTGACCGACGCCAGCGTCCCCAGCAGCCCCGGCGGCATCTTCAGCTTGATCGCCTGCAGGTTCTGGCTGCCGTCCGGGCGGCTCATGGTCATCGTGAATGGCGTGAAGCCACCCGCTTGGATGCTTGTCGTCCCAGCCGTCAACGATGGGGCAAAGGGCAACGGATCGGCGCACGGGCTGCCGCTCGGGCCGGTTAGGATCTGGAAGTCCGACGAGATCTGCGTAGATGCATTCCCCGACCAGGACGCAATCGACGCAGTGGTTGTGTGCAGCCCGCACGCGGCGGGCGTGGACAGCGGCGCTCGCGATCCGCCGAAGAAATGTAGCTTCAGATCTTCGAACGGCAGTTGCGGGGTGTTCTTGAATGTCGACACAAGCTGTCCGGTGGATGGGTCGAGTTTGACTTCTCCCGCCAGCTTTACAAGCACGCCGGAGACAGGTTCCTGAGCCACCAGATACAAGGCGACCAGGCTCCCGAACGGATTCGCGTTCTGCGCAGCCAGGTAGGCAGCGCCCGTCAGTGGGTTGGGCAACAACGGCGACTCGATTTCAAGCGTCCCAACCTTCGACGCTTCAGGGCAGCTCGGTGCGGCGCCACTTTCCAGGGCAACCTGTTCAAGCGAGCACGACAACAGCCCGTCGGCACCGGCGGGATTCAGCCCGACGCCTTGAGGCAACACAACGGTCGTATCCTTCACGTCGGCCTCCGAGAGGCCCGTCGGGTTCAGGCTCACGTCCTGCGGAACGTGCACACCGACAGTCAGTCCCGTAGGGGTGCTTCCAGCCTGCCCATCCGGCGTTACCTTGATGCTCGGGCTGAACGGCAGCTGGTTACAGCCGTCGATCGCAACCGGCCGTCCAAGATCGTCTTGGAGCGTGTATTCAAATGGCAAGCCAAAAGCTCCCTGTTCCTGCCAGGAATCGGCTTGGACAGTCGTATGCATCGGTCCCGCGCATGACGTTGGGAGCGTCAGAAACGGTGGCGGCGTGGCCTCGTCGAAGGTGGTGCACGGCAATGAGCCTTCTGTCGGAGAGATGCAATTCCATCCACGGACCGAATCATGGCGCGGATCACCCGGCACACCCCAGAACGTCACACGGCTCGAGATGAACCCGGATATCTCAGTAATGTTATTGATGCTTACGGTAACGCCGTAGTCGCCACCTGTCCGCACCGATGTGTCAAGGTACACCGGGACACCGGCGACATCGAAGGCAAACCGTGCCGGCTCGCCGACCGACGGCACCAGCGCGAACAGCGGAACTGCGATCGTCCCTACAGCGCGACCAAGTGGGAACGTGAGAGTCACCGATGCCACCCCGACAACGGTGTTATCGGGACAGAAATTCTGCCCCGATCCCGCATTCCCTATGAACTTTGCCAGGGGACATTGCGGGAAGGGGGTCGGATTTCCGATCAGACCCGGGGGGAGGTTGACGTGGAAATCCTTTACTGCTGCAGGAGGTTTAAACAGGTCGGCGGTCTGATTCAGTCCGATCATGGTAGTCAACTGGAACGGATGCGAGCCTGCTTGAGTGTCAAGCGAACCGTCAGCATTTTCGGGCCTCATTTCATACTGTTCGACCCCGAACTGCGTGGATGCGTCGTCTACCACGATCGGCCTGTTTATCGAGGAGGTCGGTATTCCACCACCAGATACACTTGCTTCGATCTCTTCACCAGATTTTGCCGTTTCAGCGACCTTGACCTTGATGTAGATCTCAATGTGGCTATATGCCGTCTGAAGAGATGAAGCTGCTACTCCTTCCGGCAGGGTGCACGTGACCAGCCCCGGCTGGACATTGCAGAATGCTTCTCCCAGAGACGGTGCCACGAATCCTCTGATGCCCAGGCCGAGTTCGACGCTTTGCGCCGTCACCCCCAGCGGCAACCTGTCGCTCAGAACCACCGATGAATTTATGCCCGTGTCGCCAAGATCCTCCGCCAGAAGAGAGATCCGACCTTCTCCGCCGGGGCGCAGATTGGTAGGGATGGACCCTGAGCTCAGATGCCACCACGGGGTGCACGTGCTGCATTTCACTTCAGCGGACGCCGGAGTCGCAAATGTCAGAGCCGCCAGCAGTCCGCCGGCGACCGCAATTGCAACGACGCGCTTGATGCCCTTGAGCTTGTCCTCGATCATGGTCTCTCTCCCCCGGCCTAGCGCCTGGTCCTGGCGGACAAGCTTTTTCCGGTCTGGGACTTCTTGGCCCCGTACCGCTTTCTCGCCTGCCGCTCACAGGTAGCGCGCCTGCGCTTGTGCTTCTTCCTACACGCTGTCAGAGCCTTTGCAAGCTTATGCGCCCGGCTTGAGGACTTGGTAGCAAGGGTCGACGCGGGCGCGGTCCCAACAATGTTGCCGGCACCGGAGAACGTCTCGCTCGACGGCGCGCCGAAGCCCGCCGGCTGTGGCGTGAGCGCCGGCTTGCACGCGTCACCTGTCGTGCACGGCGGAGGAAGCGATGCAGGCGCCGGCACGCACGGCGCTGACGGTGTGCATTCGTGAGCATCGTACAAGTCAACGCTCGTGTCGAAGTCTTGTGGGGAGAGCTGGGACAGGGTGAGGAAGAAGACATCGCCACCTGATTCGCTGGCGTCCATGAACGCCGATTCTTCGGAAGAGGTTCCCGCCGAGATCAGAGCGACACAGCCGCCTATTCCTTCGACGAAGACGTCGCTGGCGCTCTGGCCATAGCCGGGCGGCTGACAACTGCCCACGCCATCTGGCTCGAACTCGTAGACGTCCTCTTTGCCGTTCACGTCCGCAGGTACGAGCGAGTCCGAGCTGTTGAAGAACAATCGGCCACTGTTCGAGAGATAGCGAGACTGATACAGAGCCGTTGTGAGATCCTCTGTCGTCCAACCCGGAATGTTCGCCGCGAACCAGCGTCCGCTCCAGGTCTTGGCGTAATCCACAAGGTTTTCCTCGTATGCGTCGCCCTCAAACAGGCCCACAGGCTGCGCACCGGTTGGATCGCACGACGCGCATACCAAGCGACCGGTTCCTTCGTTTGCGTCTGCGTCATAGAGGAAGACCTCCTCGTCAGGCGTGCCACTGCTCGCATCGCGGTTTTCATATCCGGTAAGACTGCTTTCGGACATGAACGCCAGGTAACGGCCGTTTGGCGAGACCCGCGAAGTCATTTCCTTGAGATCGGGGCCACGCCCCCAGCTGGGGGCGTCATTACCCGAGAGGGTGGCGATGAACACCGGCGACGCCCACGTTTTTGCTGTTTGAATGTAATGCCCGACGTAGAGGTTGCATTTCTGTCCCGAAGCTGGGTTCATGCTTTCGCAGTTTCCGTGTGTGACGCCGTGTTCAGCGCCGTCACCAAGAACGCCATTGGCAACAAAGTAAACATAGGAACCGTCTTCGCTGGCTCCGATAACACCCTGGACTTCCGCGCTTTCGCCCGCCCTTTGGTCGACGGTCAGATCTGTCAGCTTGCCTGTCAGTGATCCTGTTTCGCCGTTGATCACTTCAAACTCGTAGAGATCTTCTCCTTCTGAGGCAGTTGAATCAGCCGTCAAGCGTTCGCTGTTCGTGAAGAACACTCGCGAGTCTTTATCATTTGCTGTCCTGTAGAGCGATTCCGAACTCGTCGGCTCCGGCACTCCTTGGGCCGCATCGACTTGGACCGTTTCTTTTTTAATCATGTCGTGCAGATCGAGCCCCGCATGCCCTTCGAACCCCCCGCCGATGACGCGTGAGCCATCATCAGAGATCGCATGCCTGAAGGAGAGCACGTCACCGCCAGTACAGGTCAGATTTCCGCCCGTCCACATGACCGAACCACATTCGTTGCTCGGCGTCGAAGTCAATGCGACATCTCCTGAACCAATGACGACATGACTGAAGTCAGGTGTGGCATTCGTCATCCTGACTGCACCCGCGCCTTCGCCATCGCCGCCGAATTTGGCGCCTGGGACGACATTCGCCGAGGTGACAAGGGCCCTGTATTCACCGTTTGCCTCACGCAGATAGATCGTCTTTTCCGAGCCTGGCGATAGCGGAGGCAGCGGTGTATGACCGTTCGGTTCGAGGAACCCAAGCGACAGGTCGCCCGAGAAGAGCTTGTACTCAGCCGTATGCCCCGTCGCCAATTCCGTTGCTCCTTCGTTGTGAGGTGTAGCGATATCCAGGGTTTCCCAACTACCGGGAGCGCGACGGATGGATATTGCCTGATTCACTTCCGGGGAATTGCTGCCAGCGGGATCAGCAACCAAAGGAGCCGTCGTCCCGTAAGTGATTCCGCCGCCATCCTCAGCCGCTTGTATGTCCGCTCCTGCTTCGTTACCCACGGCGATGATTCCAGCGCCGTGCTTTTCCGGCGGAGTTACCAATTCCCATGCACGGCTGTCTGGTTGTGTAAACGAGATGCCAGCGGCTTGGGTCGTAAACGTCTTGTCAGGGCCTTCGACTGTTACGATTCCGTCATTCAGTTCGCTGATGGCGACGACGCGGTAGTGGTAGACGGTACTTGCCTTCAGGCTCTGCAGGTGCACGCCTACGTCCACGTCCCCTTCACCTGAGCCGATGTGGAGACCGGGCGAAGCGGGTAGATCGCTGCCGTAGGAGATGCTTGTGCCGTACTGGAAGTAGTAGCTTGTAGGAGCGTTGTGGGCGTTGATCGCGGCGTTGAGTGTTGCCGATTCGGATGTCACGGTGGAAGCCGACTCGACATGGACGCCTGGTCCTTCGGTTGTGAATTCCCCGTCTTGAGAGACTTCGCCAGGGTTTGTGCCGCTTGTGTTGCTCGCCTGCAGACGGTAATGGTAGGTCGTGTCTGGCTGCAAACCGTTCAGCGTGACGCTTACTGGCACATCTGTTTCCCCTTCGGCAACAGGCGCCGAGCAGGTCGTCACTTTGCCGAAGGAAGTGCTTGTGCCCCATACGAACTGGCAGGTCGCGGCCCCACCTTTATCCGGATTGACGATGCCGTTGAGCGTGCTGCTCCTCGCCGCCAAATTCGAGACCGACCCAGTGGTGACATCCGGCACGGCGATGCTCGGCCCGAAAATGTCCACAGACGCTCCTTTTTGGGAACTATCGCCGACATACACGTCGTGGCTCGCCGGATCAACCGCGATGCCCTCCACTTCACTAAAGATGCCAGTCGGTGTCCCAAGGCCTGTCAAATGACCTAGATAGAGGCCGCTCGAATCGAACTGATCGACGACTCCTGCTGACCTATCCGTCACATAGATGTCACCGTTGCCAGGATCGACTGCCACTGCGGAAAGGTTCCCGAAAGAGGCCCCAGGCGGCCCCGTCAGTTGGCGTACATATGAATATTCGTTCAGTGCTGTCGGTTCGAACACGTCGACGACGCTGCCATCCACGACCAGCACATCCCCGTTGACTGTCGAGACGGCCACGCCGTAGGGTCCGTTGAAGGGGACACCCGGTTCGATGCCTGTCAACTGCGTGACATATTTCTCCCTGCCCGCAGCTTCGGGCTTGAAGACATCGACGACTCCTTGAAGTGGAGCTGAGACGTATACGTCCCCCGCTGCCCAATCTCCGATGCTTGTCGAGTTGTCTACGGCAACGCCACCGCGCCCATTGCATTCAAAGCAGCCAAAGGCTTTGGCGGGCGTGTCAGCCCCTGCCCAGACGGTCTGCAGCTCACCCGCCGTGTTGTAGACGGCCACGGCCCCTTCCAAGCCATTTTCGGTAGCGGCATCGGCCCCTACGTAAAGCTCGGCTTCCCCAGTTGCGTGCCCGACGGCGATACCGTTATCGAAGAAGGAAAGTGACGGGCCAGGCTGAGCGAGCTGCGAGATGAAAGCCTCTGATGAGGCGTCGAACTTGTCGACTCTAAACTCGCCTGTTTCTCCTACGCTTTCCGAAGCCCACAAATTGCCAGAGTCAACCGTCAGGGAGATCGGATTGCTGAGCCGGCCTGACAAAGGAACGGCTTCACCTTTCGGCCCTTTGACCGGCACTTCGGTGATCTGGAAGAGATAGTTGTGTGTCACCGTGGCCTGGGCAGGCACAGCGGATGGCAATAGTCCACATGTGAGCGCGCATATCGACGCCAATGCCAGCCTGCGAGTGCTTGTCGAACCGGGCACCCGTCGGCTCCGGACCACATGCGTGGTGAGCTTGTTGACAGCAGTCGGCTGCTCCCGAGCACCGGACGAAAGCAAGGTTCTCATCAGTTGGGTTCCCCTCCTCTGGATACATCTGGACCCGCCGACACACCTCTCCCGCCGGCTCTGTAGAGAAGCTTACTCGATGACGATTCTAGTTGTCAATGGTAATTGGAGACGTGTGACGGAGGTACGGCGCCTATCCCCATATGCCACGTGCCGCAGCGATATTCCGGGCGTTCCCCTCGAAAGGTCGCCCATGAACCAAGCCATCCTGCGCAATCGCTATCGCGACCGACGACCGCGACCGGTGACAAATGGCCTTAGAGCTCCAGCGTCCGGAGCGACCCTCCTGCCTGTGGTCCCATATTCTGAGCCCGTGAGCGAGACGACCCCCGGGGACGAACTACTCGTGCTCGTGCAACGGGCACTCGACGAGGACGTCGGCTCGGGAGATGTGACGACTGACGCGACCGTCTCTGCGGACGCAGGCGCCCAGGCGCTCATAAGCCAGAAGGCGCCCGGGACCATCTACGGACTCCAATCGGCCGAAGCCGCGTTCGCCCTGCTCGACCCGCAAGCGCGCTTCGAGCGTCTGGTCGAGGAGGGGCGCTGGCGCGAGGAAGGCGGGCCGGTGCTATCGGTGGAAGGCTCCGCGCGGGCCCTGCTCACGGGCGAGCGCACCGCGCTCAACTTCCTGACTCACCTCTCGGGTGTCGCGACCATGGCGGCCCGTGCCGCCCGGGCCGTCGAGGGCACCGGCACGAGAGTGCTCGATACGCGCAAGACCACCCCCGGCCTGCGTGCCCTGGAGAAGGCCGCCGTAGCGGCCGGCGGCGCCACCAACCATCGTGTGGGCCTATACGACGCGATCCTCATCAAGGAGAATCACATCGCTGCGGCCGGCGGGATCGTCCAGGCAATTGCCCGCGCGCGCGAGGCCTCCCCCACGCTCGCCGACACCCTGGAGGTGGAGGTGCGCGACCCCGATGAGATCGAGCAGGCCCTCGCGGCAGGTGCTCCGCGACTGCTGCTCGACAACATGAGCGTCGATGAGTTGCGCGCGGCCGTCCTCCAGGTGGCCGGCAGGGCGAAGCTCGAGGCCAGCGGAAACGTCACGCTCGACAGCCTCCGCGAGCGAGCCCTCACCGGCGTTGACTTCATCTCGATGGGAGCCCTCACCCACTCCGCGCCCGTCTTGGACCTCTCGCTGATTCTGCAAGCGCTTTGAGCGCTCGGGTGAGGCGCTAGCTCATACGGGGAAGCGACTTCAGACGGCTCACAGCCGAGCCATCTGAGCCAACAAGGCTCTCGACCCACGCTTCGGCACGAGGGAGGTCAAGCGCGCCTGCCGTGGCCATCTCCTCGATGTCGGCCCAGTCCTTCGTACGATCGAAGAGCGCCTTGAATACAGCCAACGCGGTGCAATCGAGCACCGGGATGGTGCGACCTTCAAACTGGACCACCTGCACGCCTTGGGCAACCTCGTCGTGGAACTTGTGGATGTCGAGGAAGAGATCGATCGGGGTGTCCTCCCACCAAACGCGCACCTGGCCTTCCCGTTCGAGTGCACGCCTGTTGACATCCGTAACCGTCACCACCTCGGGCAGGGCGGCGAACACCTCGCTCGCCCGTCCTGGATCGACAAAGACGTTCACGTCCAGATCGCGTGTGCCGCGCGGCTCTTCTGTGCAGTAGGCAAGGGCGATCGCCCCCCCGAACGCGTGCGGAAGCTTGGCCCGGGAGAGCGCGTCGTGGACATCGAGCAGGCGGCGTCCCAGCAGACTCACGGCGCAAACCGGGTGAGTGGCGGATAGGACAGCTCTCCGCGTCGCCTGTTGGGAAGCGCCTCGGCCAAATCGAGGACTTGCTCCAGAATCCGCCCCGCTCGCGCCGTATCGATCGGGCCTGTGGGCCGGCCGATCTGTAGTTCCAGGCCGGCGGCCGCGGCAAGACGAGCCAGCGCGTCAACTCCCGGTTGACGATGGCCATGCTCATATGCACTCACAACAGACCTCGGCAATGCGGCTCGCCGGGCAAGCTCGGCCTGGCGCAATCCACTTTCGCGGCGGATCTCGCGAATCAGCTCACCGGCTACTCGGTCAGCGACGTGCATAGCGTCATGTTAGCGCATCCGCATACAAAAAATGCCTGATTCGTCGGCTTATACGCTAACAACAGAACTCAGGAATCCGGCGAAGCCGACTTCAGCAAGTAGGCCCGCACAAATCCATCCAGGTCCCCGTCCAGCACGCGCTGCACGTCGCCCATCTCATACCCGGTGCGGTGGTCCTTGGCCATCGAGTACGGATGCAGCACGTAGGAGCGGATCTGCGAGCCGAAGTTGACGTCCTGGGCCTCCCCCTTCTCGCGTGCGATCTCTTCCTGGCGTTCGCGCTCCTGCTTCTCCACGAGCTTTGAGCGCAGCATCGCCATCGCGGTCGCCCGGTTGGAGGTCTGCGAGCGCTCGTTCTGGCATTGCACCACGATCCCGCTCGGCCGGTGGGTGATGCGCACGGCGGAGTCGGTCTTGTTGACGTGCTGCCCACCGGCGCCCGAGGCTCGATAGGTGTCCACCTGCAGGTCGTCCTCGTCGATCTCGACCTCGCCGGTGTCCTCCACCACCGGGGCGACCTCAACTCCCGCGAAGCTCGTCTGGCGGCGGTGGGCCGAGTCGAATGGCGAGAGGCGCACCAGCCTGTGCACTCCCCGCTCGGCCCCGAACAGACCGTAGGCGTTTTCTCCTGACACCCTGAAGGTGGCCGACTTGATGCCGGCTTCCTCGCCGGCGCTGGCCTCCAGCAGCTCCACCTGAAAGCCGCGACGCTCGGCCCAGCGCATCATCATGCGCAGGACCATCTCCGCCCAATCCTGGGCGTCGGTGCCCCCCGCGCCGGCGTTGACGCTCACGAGCGCGTCGCCGGCGTCATAGTCACCGGAGAACAGACGTTGCTCCTCGAGCTCGGCCAGGCGCTCCTCGACGGAGGCCAGGTGCTCCTGCACCTCCTGCTCGAGACTCGTGTCCTCGCCGGCCATCTCGACCAGCCCGTCGAGATCGTCGACATCGCCCTGCAGAGCTGTGAACGTCTGCAAGCGCTTGGTCGCCTTTGCGTGCTCGGCCGACACCTTCGCGGCAGCTTCCGCGTCATCCCAGAAGCCCGGCGCCTGCATGCGGCCTTCAAGCGCCCCGATGCGCTGGCTCAGCCCAGCAGGGTCAAAGATAGTCCGAGAGCAGCTTGAGCTGTTCTCGGACTGACGCAACACGCTGCGGTGTGGGCTCGCTCGGGACGACGGTGGCCATGGGGCAACGCTATCAGCACCGGCAGGCGGCTGCGGATGATCCGACACACCACCCAACACTTGAAATTCCAGAACTGATACACATTGCTGTTGCAAGGCCATCCTTGTCGTGTACGCTGTCGTCATCGCCTTAATGCGTCACGCAGAAACAATCCGCGAGGCTCCTCGGCGCTTCATCGTCCACAACACGCATGAGCAGATCCAGCTGGCTGCCGTGCGTGTGGTCGCCGCCAAGGGCTACCACCAGACGAGCGTTCGCGACATCTGTGCCGCGGCGAACATCTCCGCACGCTCGTTCCACGAGCACTTCTCCGGCAAGGAGGAAGCCGTCTTCTCCGGCGTGGAAGCCGGCGTCGATCGCGTCATGGGCTTCTGCCAGGAGGTCTACAAGAGCTCCCCCACCTGGCCGGACTCTCTCTGGGACGGCATGTACGCCTATGCCGAATGGGCGCAAAACGAGCCGGCGTTCGCCCGGACCGGCATAGTCGAGCTGCTTTCCGTGGGCCCCTCCGCCCAAGAGCTCGTGAAGTCGCTGATGGACGCCTTCATGATTTTCCTGCAACCAGGCTATGACCTGCTCGACCCCTCAGCCGCCGGCAGCCTCGATCAGCCCGTGACGCAGCGTTTCTTCGAAATGCTCTATCTGCACATCACCGAGCACTCGATCGAGACTGTCTCCACGATCATCCCCGATCTCGTGCGCACAATCCTGATCCCTTTCATGGGGACCCAGGCCACCGAGGAATTCATCGCACGGCGCCAGGCTAGCCCGTCACGCAGGTCACACCTGTCATCGAGCCCCTAGCCCGACCCGACTACAAGGCTAGCCCGTCACGCAGGTCACACCTGTCATCGAACCCCTAGCCCTACCCGACTTGCAGGCCGAACCCTCGACTCGCGGCGAGCTTGCCCATCGCGGCCGAGCAAACAGTCAAGGGCGACGATCGGAGTGGCGTCGGGCCGAGGCTAGGCGCCGTGGCACTTCTTGAACTTCTTGCCCGAGCCGCACCAGCAGGGATCGTTGCGCCCGAGTTCGTGCTCTGAGTCTGTCACGCGCTGCTCGACCACCGGGAGCGCTTCGCCCGGCTCGCCTTCGCCTTCGTAGGCGCCGTTGGGTCCGGCTGCCGCGGCGGCGGCCGCGAGCGCTCCTGCGCCCATCGCGCTCGAGCCGCCCGAATAGGAGACACGACCCGCGCGGGTGGAGTTGCCAGAGGCGGCGAACGCGGGGGGGCTCGGAGCCCCATCGGCCCCGCCGTTCTGAGCATCGACGTTGACCTGCACGTTGAAGATCATGCGCGTGAAGTCGGCCCACACGCTGTTCATCAGGTCGCCGAACAGCGTGAACGCCTCGTTCTTGTAGGCCACGAGCGGATCGATCTGGGCGAACCCGCGCAGATGGATGCCCTCGCGCAGGTAGTCCATGTCGAACAGATGCTCGCGCCAGCGTTCGTCGATGATCTGCAGGATCAGGAAGCGCTCCAGTGCGCCCATCAGCTCCTCGCCGAGCTCCTGCTCACGCGCTTCGTAGTGCTCCAGAGCGGTCTGGCTGATCCGCTCTCCGAGAAAGCCACGATCGACCGTCTCCGGGTCGAGATCGTCGTCCTCCAGCTCCACCGGGAAGAACTGCCCGAGCGCGGTGAACAGGCCGTCGAGGTCCCAGTCCTCCATGTAGTCGCCCGGTGTGTACTGGTCGATCGTGCGCTCGATCGTGCTGGCTACCTGCTGGCGCGCCTCCTCGCCCATCTCCTTGCCTTCCAGCACCTCGTCGCGGTACGCGTAGATGATGCGGCGCTGCTCGTTCATCACGTCGTCGTACTCGAGCACGCGCTTTCTGATCAGGAAGTTCTGTTCCTCGACCTTCTTCTGGGCCTTCTCGATCTGCTTGGAGAGCATTCCGGCCTCGATCGGCTCCTCGTTGCCGTCCTCGTCCACGCTGCCGAGGCGATCGAGGATCTTGTAGATGCGATCGCCCGCGAACAGCCTAACCAGGTCATCCTCGGCGGAGAGGAAGAAGCGGCTCTCTCCTGGATCTCCCTGACGGCCGGCGCGCCCACGCAGCTGGTTGTCGATGCGCCGTGACTCGTGACGCTCGGTGCCGCAGATGAACAGGCCGCCCGCAGCCATCACGCGCTCACGGCTGGCCTCGACCTGCCGCTCGATGTCCGGCAACAGCTCCTTCAGGCGCTGCTCGTGAGCCGGATCCTCCGGGGCGAGGTCCTGCTTTGCGAGCGCCAGCCTGGCCAGATGCTCGGGGTTGCCGCCGAGCTTGATGTCCACTCCACGACCGGCCATGTTGGTCGCGATCGTCACGGCGCCCGGCTGGCCGGCCTCGGCCACGATCTCAGCCTCGCGGGCCGCGTGCTCGGGCTTGGCGTTCAACACCGTGTGAGGTATCCCCCGCTTCTTCAGGCGTTCTCCCAGCAGCTCTGAGACCTCGACCGAGATCGTCCCGACGAGCACCGGTTGGCCGTTCTCGTGGCGGGCGGCGATCTCTTTGACGACCGCCTCCCACTTACCCTCCTTGGTCTTGTAGACCTGATCGTTGCGGTCGTCGCGGACCATCGGCATGTTCGTCGGGATCTGCACCACCGGCAGCTCGTAGATCTTCATGAACTCCGTCGCCTCGGTCAGCGCCGTGCCGGTCATCCCGGAGAGCTTGTCGTAGAGGCGGAAGTAGTTCTGGTAGGTGATCGTGGCGAGCGTCTGGTTCTCCTCCTGGACGCGCACGCCCTCCTTTGCCTCCACCGCCTGGTGCAGCCCTTCAGACCAGCGTCTGCCGTCGAGGATGCGACCGGTGAACTCGTCGATGATCTTCACCTCGCCGTCGATCACCGCGTAGTCCACGTCGCGCTTGTAAAGCGACTCGGCGCGCAGCGCCTGGATCAGGTGGTTGACGAGATGGCCATTCTCCGCCTTGTAGAGATGGTCGATGCCGAGGAACCGCTCGGCCTTCTCCACGCCCTGCTCGGTGACCGAGACGGTCTTGTGCTTCTCTTCGAACTCGTAGTCGAAGTCCGCCAGGAACCCCTTCTTCATGCGCGGGTCCATGCCTTCCGGGGTCTTGCCGGGTGTGAGGCGCGGAGCCAGGCGCGCGAACTTCGCATACAGGTCGGCCGCCTGTTCAGGGGCCCCGGAGATGATCAGCGGCGTGCGCGCCTCGTCGATCAGGATGTTGTCGACCTCGTCCACCACCGCGAACGGATGGCCGCGCTGGACCTTTTCCGAGAGGTCCTTGGCCATGTTGTCGCGCAGGTAGTCAAAGCCGAACTCCGAGTTCGTCCCGTACACCACATCGCATGCGTAGGCCAGCTGCTTCTCGTCGTAGGCCTGCTGGTTCTGCAGGACTCCCACGCTCACGTTCAGCGCGTTGTAGAGCGGGCTCATCCAGGCGGCGTCGCGACGCGCCAGATAGTCGTTGACGGTCACCACGTGCACACCCTTGCGTTCCGGTGCGGGCTCGGAGCCGTTCTCACTCGAATCCGGAGTCGAGCGGCCCGGTCGCACCGCCAACGAGTTGAGCACGACCGCCAGCGTCGCGGTCAGCGTCTTGCCCTCGCCGGTCTTCATCTCTGCGATGCACCCGTCGTGCAGCGTCATCGCGCCGATCAGCTGCACGTCGAAATGGCGCATCCCCATCGTGCGCTTGCCGGCCTCGCGCACGATCGCAAAGCACTCCGGAAGCAGATCCTCCAGCGACTCGCCCTCGGCTGCGCGATCGCGCAGCACGTCCATGCGCGCGCGCAGCTCATCTTCGGTCTCGAGCTCCAGCTCGGGCTCGAAAGCTCCGATCAGCGCGACGCGCTTCTCGTACTGCTTGAACTTCTTTGCCTCACCGATGTTGAGCGCACGATCGAGGATCGACATGTGCTCAGGGTATCGAGTACGCGGCGAGCGGTAGCCGCCGCCGGCGCCAGACCGCTATCCCGCGGCCGGCGATGTCCTCGCCGGGGCCGCTGCATGCGCCTCACGACGGCGGCGGCGCTTGTCGCGGTGACGCTTGACCTGGCGCGCCAGCTCGTCGACCACGAGGTTCAGCGAATGGAGCATCTGCGGGGACGAGTCGCGAGCCCGGAGCGTGATCCCCTTCAGATAGAGGGTGGCCTCGGCCACATCGTGATCGGCGACACGCGGATTGCGCTCCCTGATCAGCTCCAGCTCCACGCGTGCGAACTCGGAGACCTGGCGGGAGATCTTCTCCAACCGGCGCTCCACGTGCTCGCGAACATCGTCGGTGACTGGGACGTTACGGCCCTTGATGTCGATCTGCATCACGGGACTCCCTTCACTCGGAGACGGTGACATCCATGCTACGCCGGGCGCCGGCCGTTGTCCACCGGCTTACACGAATATTCGAAGCCACCCGTCTGCCCTCGGTTTCAAGCCGCACCCCTCAGCTTCGAAAGCCGCGTGTCCCAGCCCCAAAAAAGCTCCCTCTCAGGAACTAGCTCGCCTCAGTCCCAAGCTCACGCCGACCTCGACCGAGCAGGCACGCTCCGAGCCGCGGCGGCCGGCTCAGCGGGCGGGCAGGCTCTCGAGGATCCCGGAGTGCCCGGCGATCGCGTCGATCAGAATCGAGCCGGGGGCGATCTCGGTTCCTGGGAAGACGATGCTGCCACGCAGCTGGGCGCGCTCCCCGATCCGAGCCCCGTCGCCGAGCACCAGCGGGCCCATCAGGCGCGTCTCCTCGCCGATCTGCACGTCGCGACCGACCCAGACCGGTCCTTCGACCTCGGCGCTTGCGGGCAACGCGCCCTCGCCCGCAAGGGTCACGCCGGGGGCCACCTCTGTGCCCTCCACCTGCAGCCGCAGCTCTCCACGAAGCGCGTCGAAGGTGCCCTGGCGCAGCTCTCCCAGAGAGCCCACGTCGTTCCAGTACTCCCTGACCTCGTGTATGTGGAATGGCACGTCGTTCTCGAGCAAAGTCGGGAACACATCCTGCGCCCAATCCACGAACGGGCGCTCCGGGAAGTAGTCGAAGATCTCTGGCTTGAACATGTAGATGCCGCAGTTGCCGAGGTCCGAGAGCGCTTCCTCGGGTCTCGGCTTCTCCTGAAAGCCGGTGATCCGCCCGTCGCGATCGTGCAGCACCACGCCGTACTCGCGCGTGTCGCTCACCTTCTTGACGGCCAGGGTCGCAACTCCGTCGGCCGCCTGGTGCCTCGCGGCGAACGCGCCCAGGTCGATGTCGGTGAGCGCGTCCCCGGAGATAACGAGGAACGACTCGGACCCGAAGAAGTCCGCGCACGAGCGCACCCCGCCGGCGGTGCCCAGCAGCTCCGGCTCGAAGCGGTAGGTCAGCCGCTCTCCGAAATAGCGCTTGATCGAGTCGGGGAAGTAGTGCAGGTTGGCGACCACCTGCTCGAAGCCGTGCCGATCGAGCAGGTCGACGATGTGACCCATGACGGGTCGGTCGAGCACCGGCACCATCGGCTTTGTGATCTCGTAAGTCAGGGGACGCAGGCGAGTTCCCAGACCTGCCGCGAGTACCATCGCTCTCATCAGGGCGGCAAGCTATAGGAAACAGGCCCCGCCGGGCCAACCCGGCGGGGCGCGGCACCATAATCCTCCTCAGGCGCCCTGTTCCCAGGCGCTGCGATACACGCGCTGCTCCTCGCTCAGCTCGTCTATCTGCACCCCGAGCGAGGCCAGCTTCAGGCGCGCCACCTCGTCGTCGATCCGATCCGGCACGGGCAGCACGCCCGGCTCGAGGACTCCGGCGCTGCTCACAAGGTGCTCCACGCACAGCGCCTGTCCGGCGAAGGACATGTCCATCACCGAGGCCGGATGCCCCTCCCCGGCGGCGAGGTTCACGACGCGGCCCTCGGCCAACAGATTCAGACGGCGCCCGTCAGCGAGCATGTGCTCCTCCACGAGCGGCAGCGCCTCACGCCGCCCTCCGACGGCAAGTGCACGCAGATCCTCGAGCTTTATCTCGACGTCGAAGTGTCCGGCGTTGGCGAGCACCGCGCCGTCCTTCATGCGCTCGAAGTGCTCGCCACGCAGCACGTCGCGTCCACCGGTGACCGTCACGAACACGTCGCCCCGCTCCGCCGCCGCCAGCGACCCCATCACCTCATAGCCCTCCATGCGGGCCTCCAGGGCGCGCAGGGGATCGATCTCGCACACCACCACAGATGCCCCTGCGCCGCGCGCGCGCAGCGCCACTCCGCGTCCGGTCCAGCCGTAACCGAGCACCACCACCGTGCGCCCGGCGAGCAGCAGATTCGTCGCCCTCAGAATCCCGTCGATCGTCGACTGGCCGGTGCCGAAGCGGTCGTTGAAGGCGCGCTCGGTGCGCGACTCGTTGACCGCCAGCACCGGGCAGGCGAGGGCGCCCTGCTCGGCGAGCCTCCTGACCCGCAGCAGCCCCGCCGTCGTCTCCTCGGTGCCACCCAGCATCCGCCCTGCATCCTCAGGGCTCGACTCGTGGATTGCGCTGATGAGGTCGGCGCCGTCGTCGATGGTGACCTGGGGAGCCTCTTGCACGAGGGTCTGCACGTGCTCGGCATACCGCTCGGCGCTTTCCCCGCGTGCGGCGAGCACGGTGGCGCCGTGGCGCTCTGTGAGAGCGGACGCCACCTCGTCCTGGGTGGAAAGCGGGTTGGCGGCGCACAGCCCGACCTGAGCGCCCCCCGCTATCAGCGCGCGCACGAGGTTGGCCGTCTCGGCCGTCACGTGCAGACACGCTGCGACGGTCACACCGTCGAGCGGGCGCTCGCGGTGGAAGCGCTCACGCACCTCGGCCAGCACCGGCATCTGGGTATCGGCCCAGTCGATGCGGGCCTGGCCGCTGTCAGCGCCGGCCGAGATCTTCGACTCCCTGGCCGGCGCTTGCAGGTCGTCTAGTAGCGGTAGTGATCGGGCTTGTAGGGTCCGCCGACGGGCACGCCGATGTACTCGGCCTGCTCCTCGCTGAGCTTGGTGAGCTTCACGCCGAGCGCATCCAGGTGCAGGCGCGCGACCTTCTCGTCGAGGTGCTTGGGAAGCACGTACACGCGCTTGTCGTACTCGTCGTTCTTGGTGAACAGCTCGATCTGGGCGATCGTCTGGTTGGTGAACGAATTGCTCATCACGAAGCTCGGATGACCGGTGGCGTTGCCGAGGTTCAGCAGCCGTCCCTCGGAGAGCATCAGGATCGCGTGACCGTCTGGAAACACCCACTCGTCGACCTGCGGCTTGATGTTGATCCGCTCGATCCCCGGCGTCCTGGTCAAGCCCGCGATGTCGATCTCGTTGTCGAAGTGGCCGATGTTGCCGACGATCGCCTGATGCTTCATGCGCGCCATGTGCTCGGCGGTGATGATGTCCTTGTTGCCGGTGGTGGTGATGAAGATGTCGCCCGTCTCGATGACATCCTCGAGCGTCTTGACCTCATAGCCCTGCATCGCCGCCTGCAGCGCGCAGATCGGGTCGATCTCGGTGATCACCACGCGCGCGCCCTGGCCGCGCAGCGATTCGGCACAGCCCTTGCCGACGTCGCCGAAGCCGCACACAACCGCCACCTTGCCACCGATCATCACGTCGGTAGCGCGGTTGATGCCGTCGATCAACGAGTGGCGGCAGCCGTAGAGGTTGTCGAACTTCGACTTGGTCACCGAGTCGTTGACGTTGATCGCGGGGAACAGCAGCTC
>Ga0210396_10002700_pt1 | contig 17953 bp, 19 predicted proteins | sample IncBWH17OmetaG_FD_155466 | JGI IMG/M metagenome (GOLD analysis project Ga0210396, IMG submission 155466) | Forest soil microbial communities from Barre Woods Harvard Forest LTER site, Petersham, Massachusetts, United States - Inc-BW-H-17-O ... | reverse complement strand
CCAGCTTTGGAGTGCGGTGTCTCTGCCACCGCTTTTACGACCTCCACCCATCCGCGAAACCAATTTCTCTGCCGAGAACACAACCGCCGAGCTCTTGCCCGGCAAATCTTTTTCTTTTGTAGAGACCGCCTTCTGAGGCGGTCCGCTGGCGCGATTGTAAGAATCGCAATTTCTCGCCGCAATTTCAGGTTAGCCTTGTAATGATGCCCTTCCTCGAAATCACCGAAAACCCCGCCCGCGGCACCCTGACGCTCAATGTCCGCGTCCAGCCTCGCGCCAGCAAAGACGAAATCGCCGGCGCCCTCGGCGGCGCGCTGAAAATTCGCCTCTGCGCTCCAGCCATCGAAAACCGCGCCAATGAAGCTCTCGTCGCCTTCCTATCCGATCTTTTGAAAACCCCAAAGTCCGCTGTTAGAATCCAGAGCGGTGAGCACGGGCGCAACAAACGCGTGGAGATTCGCGGCGTCACCCGGCAGCAAATTCTCGATCTCCTCCGCGAAGAAGCGTAGCGATCGTTCCCAATTAGAATCCTTCGAAATCCGGCGGTACCTGACTTCATGAGCGCAAACATCGAATCCATCCAAAAAGACCTGCGGGCCGCGAAGCTTGACGGGTGGCTTTTCTACGATTTCCGCGGCCGCGATCCCATCGCCCATCGCATCCTGGCCCTGCCCGACAGCATGCGCACGCGCCGCTGGTTTTATTTCGTCCCTGCCAAAGGCACGCCGAAAAAACTGGTGCACAAGATCGAAGCGCAATCGCTTGCCGCCTTGCCCGGCGAAACTCTCTATTTTTCCGCGCAGGAAGAATTGCGCGGCAATCTGAAAAAAATCCTCGGCCGCGCCAAAAACGTGGCGATGCAATATTCGCCGAAAAACGCGATCCCCTACGTTTCGATGGTGGACGCCGGCACGATTGAACTGGTCCGCAGCACTGGCGCGAAAGTCGTCACCTCCGCCGATCTCGTTCAGAAATACGAAGCCTGCTGGAGCGCCGCGCAGCTCGAATCACACCTCGCCGCCGGCCGCGCCATCGACAAGATCGTCCAACAAGCGTTTGCTCTAGCTGCGCAGTCGGTTCGCGACAAAAAGAATCTCACCGAATACGATCTGCAGCAGTGGATTCGCAAGCGCTTCGACGAAGAAGGCATCACCACCGAAGAAGGCCCCGACGTCGCCGTGAATCAAAACGCCAGCGACCCGCACTACGCCCCCAAACGCGAATCCTCCGCCACGATTAAGGAGGGCGACCTGCTCCTTCTCGATGTCTGGGGCAAGCAGAAAGCCGCCGGCAGCGTCTATTACGACATCACGTGGGTCGGCTATCTCGGCGCAAAAGTGCCCGACAAATACGCCAAGGTTTTCAAAGTTGTCCGCGAAGCCCGCGATGCCGCCGTTGATCTGATCCAGAAGTCCATCAAGTCCGGCAAGCCTCTGCAAGGCTGGCAGGTGGACCAGGCCTCGCGCCGCGTCGTCGAAAAGGCCGGCTACGGCAAATATTTCTTTCACCGCACCGGCCACAACATCGGCCAGGCGGCGGTGCACGGCAACGGCGTCAACATGGACGGCCTCGAGACCCACGACGCACGCCACCTGATCCCCGAAACCTGCAATTCCGTCGAACCGGGAATCTACCTCCCCGAATTCGGAATCCGCAGCGAAGTGGATGTCTACATCGGCGAAAAGGAAGCGCGCGTCACGGGAGCCGTTCAGCAGGAGATCCTGCCCCTGCTCGCGTAAAATTTCAGGATTGGAGCGAAATGGACGAACCATTGCAGAACGCGGGCCCGGGCGCGGAGTCTTCCCCTCCGCCAAAGGTGCAAGACATCTCTCCGCGCGAATCCCGCGCGCTCGCTCTGGGCGTCGCGGCTTGGCTCTTGCCCGGCCTTGGCCACGCGCTGCAAATGATGTGGGGCCGCGCCATCGTGGTCTTCCTTTCGGTCGGCCTGCTCGTTGCCGCTGGCGCTTCCATGAAGGGAAACGTCTTCACGCGCCAGGGCGCCGACGCCTTTGACAAGCTCGGCTTCATCGCCGATCTTGGCGCCGGCGGTTTCTATTTCGTCGCTCGCGCCATGGAAACCGCAGGCGCCGACGTTTCGCACGCCGACGGCGATTACGGCACGCGCCTTCTTGCCACCGCCGGCGTCCTGAATCTTCTGGCCGCCCTTCACGCCTACGAAGCAGCGCGTGGACACAAGGCATGACCCCCGTGCCCGCGCTGGACCTCACGCATTTTCAGGCCTTCCTCCTTTTCGCCGTCGTCATTTCCGTCGCCTTCGGATTCCTCGGCCGCCGCCGTCCCAAAGATCGCTTCAAATATATTCTCTGGTCCCTGTTTCTCTTCCTGCTCGTCGGCATCGGCATCGGCTGGGCGATGTTCCCCTTCTCCCGCTGAACGATTCCTCGCACATTTTCTCGGGCCAGAATTGACAGTGTTTTTCCGCGGGTGCTATCGTCATAAAGCAGGGCCGAGGTAGCTCAGTGGTAGAGCAGTCGATTCGTAATCGACAGGTCGTGGGTTCAACTCCCACTCTCGGCTCCATTTAACTTCTCTGGAATCAGCGCACTTTTTCTTTCTAGTTCGATTGTCCCTTTGAAATTGCTGCGCGGTTAGTGGATATTTCGAAATTTCGTGCACTTTGAGATGTGTCCGGTCTCCGGCCCGGAGACCGTACTACAACCCATATGTCCGGTTGAGCTGGCACGACTAACCAGGAATTCGCGCGAAAACGCTTGATACCAAATTCATAGTCGAGTGCGATTCGCAATGGGAAGGTTGCAAAGCCGAATCGTGGTGCCTAAAATGCCAAATCTCAGACACAAGAATTGGCAAGCTCGATCATTGCCCGAAGATAATCACCCTTTTGTGAGTACGCCATACTCCGGCCGCCAGCGCAGAATTGCTTTGCGACAACTTTGTGATTGCTCTCGGACAACGACAGGCCTAGGTTTGCGAAATTAAGATATTCATAGAGTAAGACGCTCGAACGGGAACGGCACTCGGGGACAGAGTCTCGTTCGATTGACAAAGCCCCAGGTGGCGAGTGGTCCTGGGGCTTTCTTCTTGTGCAAACCTCAGTAACCTTCATTCAACAATTGAAAGGTAACAGTACGGAACTTTTCCGGTAAGCCGGGTGGTCTCAATGGGTCGACGCAACACTCAGCTCGAACCGACCTTAACATTGAAAACAAAAGCTAAAATCGCTCGCTAGGTTAGATCAGCCGGAACGCCACCCTGGCTAGGTTTTGATCGACTGCAGGCAAACAGATCAGTTCTCCCGGGGAAGCATTGTTGGATCAACTGATTAGAGGGTGTTGCATCGACGGTCTGAACCCCCACGACTTACCAGGAGTTGCACCCTGTAGTTGAATAAGATCCGACTGTTGCCTCGCAGGACATCCGCGTTTCGGTCATATGGTTGACAGCAAATTCGGCCGGGTGCAGTCTTTTGCTGAAGGGACAATTCCCACCCTGCCCCGACGCTAGGTCGCCCACCACCTTTCATCAGACAGGATGAAATGAACAAGAAAACCGCATCTCTCATTTCCGGCATGCTCTTCACTCTTCTCCCGATTCCTGCATCTGCGCAGTGCAAAGACCAGCTCTGTTCGAATGTGCAGAACATACTCGATGCAGCCGTCATTGACTTTAGAGGGTACCAGTCGCATGTATCCCCCGTTCCCGACGTCTCGACGGAAGGGACAAAGGTCCCTTGCCAACTGACGAAGTGGGCTAACAACGTGCTGATGTGTATCTGCTACGCGCAAGTCCCCTTTGCAAACGGCGCGAGCTGGTACGCAAGAACAATGGATGCGCTTAAGACACTCAATCCAGCTTGGCATTTCGTCGTTAATTCCCCGAGTGTCGACCATTACGTTGACGCAGGTCCACCCGATTGTGAAATCACTCCCACGGAGGGACCTTATATCGGGCAATGCCCGCTTCATCTGCAAGTGGCGAAGCAGAGTGACGGATCGGCGAAGCTTTACCTGATGATGAACTCGCTTTCCTCTCCGTTTTTGATGCATCACATTTTGCCCTCTCCTTCCAAGCTGACTCCATCCGCCGCAGCCGCCGTGGGCGTGGGTTGCGATGAATTCTGCCAAAACCTGAAGAAAGCGTTTGAGGCTCGCACGAGTGTTTTTGAAGACATCATCCATACCGCCAACTCGAAGGCGGACACCTCAGAAGGTACGTTGAAACTTAGTGGGGCGAAGGATTGTATGGTCAACGCAGTTAAAGTCTCTCCTTCCATCGACTCAGGAACGCAGTTCGTTTGCTATTGGCAGGAGCCTTCCGTGTCCGTTGCTGAGGTCCGATTCCGCGATCTGGTCTCTCGCCTTCAGGTCCTTGTACCGTCGAATTGGTTGACTCGCGAGGAAAACGAATTGGATGAGCCGACCGGCGCAAACCTCAGGGCATGGCATGCGGTCGAGCCAGGCAACAAACATGACGTTCGTGTCTACCTCTACAGCGACTCGGTAGGCCTTCACATCACAGCGTGGAAGTAGCAGCCCAAGGTCGTACTACTAGCCATATGTCCGGTTAGCCGACTAATCGGGACCTACAGGAAACCTGTGCTAGCATCGCGCCATGAAATCCGTGGCTCGATATGCAGCACTAGCGATGGCTGTGCTTTCTGGAATCACGTTCCTGGGTGGCTCTTTGCGTTATTTGGCAACTTATTACACGCATCATCGCGTCGCCCCTTCAACTGTCCGCCCGCTTGATACGCTGTTCACGGGAGTCGCCTGCCTTGGCTTCGGAAGGGTCTATCAGGTTCTGGGGCGCAGTAAACCTGACACCATATCTAAAACACAAACTGAAATCGACATAGTCCACGTTGGTTTCCTAAGCGCGTGGTTCTGTCTTCTTTTCATGGTCCAGACCATGAATCCTCCCGTCCGTAGTGTTTCGGCATGGGTTTTGGCCGTGCTCGTTTTTGCCTCCGTTTACCTGGTTCTCGTCGGATTCGTAACACGAAAGAAAATTTTCAGGCGGTCAGCCGAAGCACTTCCTGGCGACCTTCCCAAGGCTCTCAGGTTCTGGAAGTCAGCGCACGTCATCGGCTTCGTCTATGCCATGAACCTAGCTCTTTTTGGTTTCGTATTGAAGTTTCTCGGCAGCAATTGGTTAGTGCCCGGAATTCTCTTCGGCTTGAGCTTGGGCTTTCTTCTGTTATGGAGACCTCGCCAGATGGCCGGTAGCAGTGCCCAACTTGCCTGATTAACCCGGAAACCGGAGAAGCGGCTCACTGTACCCGCGCGGACGGCCATCCGACTAACAGGGACTTGGGAAGAGCCGAGGAATGGGTTAGTCTTAGAAGTGCAGTTCACTTTCGTGATGTGACGGGCAAATCCATCAAGAAGGAGAACTGCCGTGTACAGCAACTTTTTTCCACGAAACAAGCAGCAAGCGACGCAAGGGTTTCCCATCCGAAACCAACGTTAAGCGTGGTAACCGGGTCGTCCATGGCGAGAAGGAACTATCTGAGAAGCTAGGTAGGAACGACCCCTGCCTTGCGGTTCTGCACGCTGCTTTCAAGAAGTGTTGCATGCGGACTGGCCGTTATGACGGTGCGCCGCGAAACCACTACAACAGATAGATCGACAAGGGCACGGCACAAACCGTGCCCTTCAAATCCTAATTAACGCGGTAACCGTTCATGTGGGTACTGGAACGAACTTGGCCGGTTTGCCGACTTACCGGGAGTTAGAACGGGCAAACGGCACGGACTCACAGGGGATTGACCACGATCAGTCTGCGCTTCAAGGCAAACAGGACCATGTCGGAGTTGCTACGAAGGCTGAACGATTCCTGGATGTGATGCTTGTGGAACTCCACAGTTTTCTGGCTCACATCCAAGATACCGGCGATCTCCTTTAGGGATCGCCCCTCAGCGGTCATCTGAACGATCTCCCTTTGTCGCGGGGACATTTCCTTAGAGAATTGCCGCACCCTAGCTTTCGTTTCAAACCAGTCTTCAGCTCTCAGCTTGGGCGTCAAATAGTGCTTGTCATGCAAGACATGACCGATTGGATTTTGTAGCTCCTGTCCGGCCGAGTGTTTCAGAACAATCCAATTGGGCCAAGTTCAAGGGCGGCGGCAGCGAGATTTGGGTCGTCGTGCATCGTCAGAAAGATGAACTTGATTTTACGGGCTTCTAGTTTGATTCTCTGGGCCGCATCTAACCTATTTAAGAGGGGCGTAGTGAATTCTACGACAATCACGTCCGGACTGAGTCGTATGGCCTCGGTTATCAGCGCACGACCGTCCATAACCACCCCAACAACGGTATGAGTCTTTTCCAGATAGACCCGCAATGTTTCGGCGAACATGGCGTGGTCATCTGCGACCAAGAAACGCGGGCCGGTGCTGCGCGCAGCCACATTTTCCATATTCGCCCCCTCTGGGCGGTCGGCGAAAGGTGCTTGACGGCAGTCAATCACTCATTCATCCAGGTCGCTCAGCAAAAAATCCAGTGTTGCCCACCCCAATCCTGATTGACTCTGACTTTCGCAGGAGCTGTCTGGCTATCTCATATCTGCCAGTCGCCGGAACTGTAAGTTTTGACAGCTCTGCACTGTTGGGTTTTTCAGTGGTCCGCAGATTCATTCCTAGGGAATCTCCTAGTTGTGGCTGGATGGTATCAACGCCTAAATTGGCAACATTCCAGCCCAACCTGGCTGGGCCAGCCAGAGAGGTTGAAAACTGGATCGAGTGCAAGTGAGGCGGAGCGCCCATGCTTGCGCTGTATTGGTCAATCCTTCTCATTGAGGGAAGACCATTCGTAACTTCGATCTCCCTCCTCTCTGCACCACTTCCAGGTCTTTGTCAAAGGGGTGAGTTGGTCGCCAATTCTGTCGAGTTTAAGTTTGCCATCTGACAATAAAAGGAGAAATGGAAATGAAGAAGGTACTCGTCGTAATTGCTGTATTGCTGATCGGAACGGTGGCTTTTGCGCAAGATGGTCCCAAGGCGGAAATTACCGGCTTTTATTCCTATTTCCGCTTCAATCCCGAGAATAGCGGAACCTTCAGTAGTCATTCGCTCAACGGAGGCGGAGCGGATATCAGCTATTTCTTTACGAGCATGATTGGGATCAAAGCTGAGTTTGCCGGCTACCAGAGCAACAACGTGACTTTTACAAATAATATAAGCACCGCGACGGCTTCGGCCAATCTCTTCACCTACAACGTAGGACCGGTCGTTAAGGTTCGTGCCGGAAAATTCGAACCCTTCGCGGAAGCTCTGTTCGGCGGGGCCCACTCCAGTTTCTACGGCAACCTCTGCAAACAGCTAGCGACTTGCGTCGTTAACAACCCGAGCAACAATGCATTCGACTTCGCGCTCGGCGGTGGGATCGACATCCCGCTCTCCCACTCAATCGCCATCCGGCCCGCGCAGGTTGATTACGTGCTCACGCGCTTCGGCAACGGATTCACCAGTGGCAATCAAAACCAAAGCAACTTCCGTTACCAGGCTGGGATTCAAGTCCGTTTCTAGCCGATTCGAATTCCTGCATGCATTGAGAATCGAAAAGCAAGGGGCGCGCTTTTCCGCGGTGCGCCCCTTTAGCTAGGAAGAATGCATGCGTTGCAATCGGAGAAGCAGTGAACATGAAACAGAAAATAAATCCTCAGCCCTCGGAAGCAATTTCTGGGTCTCAAGGAAAAACAAGGTATGTATTGGAAGATGTGTTCTGGGTTCCCCTCAGCAATTGCAGTTCTATGCGTTCTACTCACTTCGTTTTACCTGAACGTCACTCCGCAATACCCGTGATAGGTCCACTTCAGTCTCGCAAGCCTTCGTTTACTTCCGAAGGAGTTTTGATTATGAACTCGACTCAAAGGCAACTGATAGTTGTGACTGACCTGTGCGAGCTAAATGGGCGCATATGCCCCTTACCTGCAGTGCCAAATGCGCTCGTAAGCCCAGGATGTAACGACCAGCTGAAATTCGGAGACCAACTTGAACTTCGACGGCCGGATGGAACGGTCACCAAAGTCGAGCTCCAAGGTCTGCAATGGAGCTCGTCTGGCGAAGAAGAACTGTTTATAGAGCTAGGACCACCGGTCACAAAGCAGGACCTTCCCCCAGGTACCACAATTTGGATGGTGTCAGGGACCCAAAAGTCGGGCACTTTAGCCACCATCAAATCTTCAAATGGTCTTCCTTGTCATTGTGCATAGGCATGAATTGCCAATTCCTGATTAACGCGGTTACCATCCATGTGGGTATTGGAAGGAACTTGGCCGGTTTGCCGACGCCTAGTCTCCAATGGTGAATTGCAGGTAAGGCTTAGAGATTTTGACGATAATGTCTCGATTGTCTTCGAGCAAAGTTACAAACCCGGCGTTGTCGCTGTCTGGCCGACCAACCGCCTTAAACTCGACGTCAATTTTGAAATAGGGACAGTCCGGGCTGACAAATGTTCGTCGTAATCCTGTGGAAAACCCTCCTTCGGTCCTGAAAACCTTGAGGAGGTCAAATCGCGTCATTCCCGGTTTAATGGTTTCCATTCTCTGTAGAGTATGGTTCACCCACTCTATGTGGTCTTGCGTTGTCCGCTCTTGACTCGTCGACCGAGTCGGCCGGACGAAGGCAGAATCTACAATCAAAATCATGGAAAGCAATAAAAGCACGAAAAGTCGTCGAACCATTGTTCGTCCCTCCTTTTGCGGCTGCTCAAGAGTGGGTGGCTGCTACGTACTCTACCCATAGTGCAGACTTTAGAACATAGCTCCCACAAATCATAAGCCCGTTTCAATTGTCAGCGCCTGACTAACGCGGTAACCGGAAAAGTGGGCACTAGCCCTCAATCTGGATTCCACTAACCATCTGCCTACAACCGCTCCAAGCCGATTCCGACACTGCTGCGGCAAACCCGAGCACTTGAGCACCGATATTTCGACCAGTGCGCTTATCTTCAGGTACGCCTGTCCTTGAACTAACCCTTCGTACAGCTTGCAGACTGCTGACGGAGGCCTACTCTGACAAAGTCCAGCTATATCCCGGATGCGCAGTTTAGGAGGCATTATGCGTGCCTTGAAAATATTGCTTGCCGCCTTGGCGCTGGGTGCGCTGTCCCTGAGTGCATTTCCCCAGCAACCGTCGAAGCTGACTGAAGTTGTGGACAGGATTGTGGCCCAAGAACAGGCGGAAATGCAGTCGCTGCACCAGTATTCCCCCATAGTAGAGACCTACATCCAGGTTCTCCATGCGAACAAGAATCAAGAGGCAGTGCCGAAGGGCGACAACTATTTTCTTGGGCGCGCAGAGTTGGCGAAGGGCGTGGAACTCGAACCCCTGATCACTGACAGTCACGCGAAGCACAACATGTTCGCGGGTATGGGCAGATTTGTCTCGATGGAATTTCTCCCCCGCGGCTTCCTGCAAATGATCTACCTGGACACAACCGGGTTTAACCGACAGCATTACAAGTTTAACTATGTCGGACGGGAGTTCCTGGGTCAGGTACGCTGCCTGGTTTTCGACGTTGACCCGGTTTCGAAGGATGAGAAAGGGCGCTTTGTCGGCCGGATTTGGGTAGAGGATCAAGACTATCACATCGTGCGCTTCAACGGCGGCTATAGCAGCCGGTCCAAGACCAGCTACTACTTTAATTTCGACAGCTGGCGCACGAATGCCGGAAAGGACAAATGGCTACCGGCTTTCATTTACAGCGAAGAAGCGAACAATCCGATGGTGCAGTCCTTCAGAGCACAGACACGCCTTTGGAGCTACGCCCCCACCCTGGATCGGGAAGAGCAGGAGCTAAGCAAGGTGGTGGTGGAGGCCCCCAAGCCGGTGACGGATCAGACAGAAGTCGGGAACGACTATTCGCCGCTCGAAGAGAAACGCGCGTGGGAACGCCAGGCCGAAGACAACATCGCCTCCAAGATGGAGCAGATGGGTCTGATGGCGCAGTACGGGGACGTGGATAAAGTGCTGGAAACGGTGGTTAACAATATTGAGGTTACAAACAACCTTGATATAGAGCCGACGGTCCGCTGCCGCGTTCTGATGACCTCGACGATGGAATCCTTCACGATGGGCCACACCATTGTCTTGAGCCGCGGCCTGGTAGATGTGCTCCCTGACGAGGCCAGCCTTGCGGCCATCCTCGCCCACGAACTCGGCCACATCGTGCTCCGGCATCGTATGGGCACCCAATATGCGTTTTTCAATCGCCTGCGTTTCGACGAAAAAGAAACGTTTCGGCATTTTGGTTTTACTCACACAGTGGAAGAGGAACAGGCGGCGACCCAACAAGGGATGGAGTTCCTGAAGAAGTCACCCTACAAGGATCATCTCGGAAGCGCACAACTCTTCCTCCAAGCGTTGAATGATCGTTCGAAGGAGATTCCCAATCTGGTTAGCCCGCACCTGGGGAACAGGGTGGTGATTGGTGTTACCGGCACATCCGCGACTTCAACCGCGGAGGCGTCGACATCAAAGCCAACGGGTGACCTTATTGCCGCTCTGCCGCTTGGCGGACGTATCAAGATCGAACCCTGGGACAATCGGCTGCAGATGCTCAAGACCAAGCCAGTTGGGACAGTGGCCAAGGACGAGGTAACGCCGTTCGAGCTCACTCCGTTCTTCCTGTATCTCACACGGCAGGGAGATACTGCATCGCCCGAAATTCCTGGCGCAGTAGCGGTGAAGTCCACCGCGGATACGGACTTATCGGACGCCAAACCATAATCGCCCCCTACTGGGTAAACCTGAATCTAGTTCGATACGGGTACCGGAGAAGTCGACGCTAGTACCCACTTGTCCGGTAACCCGACTTACCAGGAGTTGACTGCCAAGATGTAATTGAACCCAACAGGGTCCCAAACCCTCTGTCCTGGCGAAAGGTTCCGTTCGCTCCTCTGCGCGCTGTTAGTGCTAAAATCCAGCCTGTTGGAGACGCGAGAGATGCCTTATTGCCCGATTTGCAAGGCAGAGTATCGAACGGGTTTTGCTCGTTGCTGTCATTGCTCAGCCTTACTCGTTGGCAGTTCCAGTGAGGCTGACGCGGAGAGAGTAGTTCTTCTGTGGGAAGGGCTAAGCCGGCAGAAATTTGAGGCACTTGTGGCAGCTTTGCATGACGCGAACATCCCCAATCGAGGCAAGTGCGGCGCTGATGCCGGGGCGGCATACATGTTCAACTTGCGTGGAAGACGATTACTGAAGGGCATGAAAAAAACGTCGTGGCAAGTCTCCGTGTTAGAAGCGGATTATGATCGGGCGCAGAATATCGCTCGACCTTTCCTTTAACGCATGCACTCATACCGGCACCTTGAGCAGGTCCTGACTAACAGGGTTGCCGTCGACGTGGGTACTAGCCTCCACTTTTCCGGTTAGCCGACTAATCGGGACTTGGGTTTTCTCGAATCATTTTTTCTGAAAAATGAGGCCACAAATCGCAACAATTACCATCATGATCAGCACTAGCAGAAGCCCACAGCCAATAACTTGAGCCCGATCCTTGATCCATCTTCGTCCATGCGGTGGAGGCAAAGGCCCGAATCCACCGCCCGTGACCACTTCCTCTGTCAAAGCTACAATTTCAGGGCACGCGTTATCGCTTGCCCATTCAAAGGAAGCGAGAAAGCTCTTCGGATCGTTCTTGATGCCCTTGGCTTTCTCTTGTTCGAGAATCTCTCCTATCAACTTGTGTAATCGCATTCGCAAGTCTTCCGGAAAGGATTCTCTGCGACCAGATTCGCTAGAGAGCATTTTCTTTTCCGTTTCATTTAGCGGGGTACCGTGCCTGTCTGCCTCCTGAGAAAGCAGTTCGATCATGTGCTCTGCGGCGTCTTCTTGACGACCGAACGGGCTTTTGCGAATCCATTTCATCGTCTGCAACTGGTATATGCCTAGCGTTGAGCCTGGAGCTTAGCAAACTTACTGTGTGCCTGGTAAACGCCCTAACCGAAAATGTGGAGTCCTAGGACCGGACTTGTCCGGTTTGCGAGCGGCGCTTCGAAGACGCAGTCAGGGCTAATCGGGAGTAGAGCACAAGGATTCAAGTGAACAGTAAAACACTGCCCCAGAGAAAGTAACCCGATTTTAGCCTTCAGGGTTGCCAATAATAGACCTGGCGGGCGCGCGCGTCCGCGCTGGCCTTGTTCACCCGCACCTGCACTTTATTTAATTCGTTTGGTTTCTGGTCCGAGGGTGGCGCAAACGAAAGTTCATAGTAAGCCTCGGCATCGTTAACGCATTTTTGCACTTCCGCAGCGATATCGTTGCTTACAGTTAGGGCCATCCCGCCACTTTGAACCGCGAGGACTTGCAACGCGAGGTTGCCCAAGTTCGCGTCGTAGGGCTTGCTCACACCGCCCACATATTCCTTCCACCAGAAAGCTCGGGTGCCGAAGTCCGCATCTCCCAGCGGATCGATGCTGTAAAGCGTAATGTGGGCACTGCGCAAAAGGTTGGAAAAGCTGATGATGTCATGGAAGATTTGCTCGCGTTGCTTGGTATCGAGCTGTTCCTGGACGCCCGGGCCCGAGAGCACTGGCCATCCCGGGGAGAGCCAGATCAGGAACTTGCGACCGGGCAGAGCTGCTTCTCGACTGGCCAGTTCGTACAGAGCCTTGAGCGAAACCTCGAAGCGCTCTTCCGCACTATAGATGCCACCAGACCGGAGAATGGAATGCAATCCGACAGAGGTTTGGTCGAGCGAGGCACGCAGCGCATTCCCATCGGTCGAGAAGGAATCTTGCACCTGAATGCCCTTATCCGTCAGGAACGCTAGTGCTATGGGGTGGGCAAGGTGGCCCCTGTCCATTTTCAAGAATTTGTCGAGTTCGGACCGTTCGTACGCGATGTGATCGACGCCGGTGTTCACATCATCGATAACCAGAACGATGTGAACGTCCGCATCGCGACCACGAACGGCTTTGAAAGAACTGATGGGCTGTTCCTTTTTGTTATCCAAAACGGTGAAATCTTGTTGCTGAAGTCCGGTAAGCGGCGGACCGGATCTGGGAGTCACTACGACATCCAGATGAATCATGTCGTTGGGAACTTGGGTGGTCGGAATCAGCGCTTTGGAAGGCGCGTCAATTTGCGCAGAAGCTACGGCGGCAAGAAGGACAGATGCGAAAAGCAAAGAACCGAAATGAGCAACGCACATAGGAATTACCCTCCTTCGAGCCACTTCAACCGGGTGGGCGCCTCGCGAAGGTTATTGGAGGCACATACCACAATAGATGGGATAGACGGGTGCTCTAGATACAAATAAAACGATTAACCGCGCCAGAAGCTGACGCGCAAGGAAATGGCATTCAGTCGCGTAAAGTTGAGGGCACGGACATGAGTTCACCTAGAAAAGTGAATTAGTTCTCAAATTCTTGGGTAACTCCTGGTAAACGCGGTAATCGGACAAGTGGGTACTAGCTACTACTTGTCGGTGCCGTCCCCTGGTTTGTCGCTATGGTCGCGCTTCTGGGAGCGTCTCAATCACCTTGCGTGCGTCCGCTGCATCTTCATCATTCACGAGCAGCTGATAATACGTGCCGTCATACCGGACCGTTGCGAAAATGCCTGCGGACAAAAGCGCACCTTGCAGAATTTCCACTTGGATCTCCGTTGCATACTGAAGCAGCACTAGTTCATCGTTTTGGGGCACGGCAAGAAGGCTTCGCGCCGCGGCTGCATCCTCTTCGCGCACAAGCACCCGATGTCCCAGGCCGCTCCATGCCAGATGCTCTCGCATGCGACCAGCGGTATCCGCCTGAATCATCGCATCGATGCCTGACGACTCAAGGACGCCCCGCGCAACTTCGGCCTCGCCTTCTGTAGCGTAAGACTGGACAACAACTAAATCACCTTGCGACATAAGCTCAGTATACCCCCTGGACAAGTCCTGTATCGAAGGCTAACGAGACGAGCAGATCCGACCGAGCGAAAATTTCGAAGAGAATATTGGGAAGGTGAAGGCAGTAGCTACCGATAAACGACTTACTAGGACTTAGGCCGACTCCTTGCGTTGAATTTGTGCGAGATTTAGAGTGGTTCCGGCGCAGTTCCACATGCACACAGAACCAAGGCAGGTATCTTAATGCAATCGCCCCAAAAGCAAACGCAGGGACGAGTGTCGGCCGGACCGGTCGTCTTTGGAATTGTTGTTGAAGTTCTGTTTGCTGCAGGACTGTGCCTTCCCCATACATCGAACCCTCCAATTATTGCGTTCTGCCTTGCGGAGGCTCCTTATCTAGTGGTCCTGTTCATGCTGCTGATCTCTGCGGCCGATCCCAAACGGATGCAGCTCTGGGCCAAGGTCGCATTTGGGCTCGGACTCCTCTACGCAGTGCTTTCCGCCCCTGTCATTTTTGCTTACGCCATCGGCTTGGGCTTTAGCGACTATCCAGGTAAATGGGTGCAGGCGGTCAGTCTTTTTGGGTTGATCCCTGTGAACCTTTACGTGGTTTTCGCGGCCAACGCCGTGGGCCAGGGATCCCTCGCGCAACGCATCTTGTATCCGATTCTGAAGACAGCCGGTGCGTTCATTCTGATTGTCCTGGGAGTCTGGGCACACGATAAGTACGACGAAAACCGGAGGATGCAGCGGTTCGACTCAATGCTCAACGAAACTCAACTCATCCAAGTGATGAACAATGTTCTTGCGTGTTTGCAAAGATATAAATTGGAAAAATCCAGTTATCCGGATAGCCTCACGGCGACTGCCGGCGTGCGCGGATGCAGTTCGCTTGATGCGAATCCGGGGGAAGTAGGTGGCTACACCCTAAGCTACAGACCAATTCACGTTCAGGCCCTCGGGAAGACGGAATCATTCCAGTTGGAGGCGCGCTCAGAGGGAGGATGGTTCGAACATGCTGAACCCTACATTGCCGATTCCTTGGGAATCATTTACAGGCGCACCCAGTTCGGAATGCGACCCATGGTCGGCTCGGAGGGCGGGATGATGCTTTCCGATATTCGTCGCTGTGTGGAAAGACCTGCGTCCACGGAGCAACGGCGTGACGCTGATGGAATCGTCCAAGATCTTCAAAGCAGATGCCCCTATCGGCCGGGTCAATGGGAGAACCAAGATGGAGTGGTTGTGTTCCAAATGACAGGAAAAACCGGTTACGCCGTGGAAATGCACGTGGTTTTGACGGGCGGACAAGCGACGCCGAAAATAACCGGGTCAGGACGATGCGCAAACTACGCGATGAATTGTGTCCGAAGCTATTTGATGGACGAGAAAGGCGCTGTTCACGGAACCCCAGAGCCGCGGGCGGCGACGCTTGACGATCCCGTAGTGCCGGCGTGCGAATCGTCTACTGCTCCTTGCGATTGGCCCCTGGTCAATTAGAACAAGACGCACAATCAACGCGTTAGAAGGTGTTGCGTCGACCCATTGAGACCACCCGACTTACCAGGACTTGTGATGGGAAACGTGCACAAGCGTACAATTTGAAAGTCACATTCCGTCGATGAAAATCCTCTCTTACATCGCCGTTGCATTGGCAGGTCTGCTTGGAGGTGCAGTGGCGGGGGCCTTGGGTGGTTTGTTACTTGGTTGGTTCTTGGCGCTCGGTTATCACAAACACGGACCGACCGATCCAGGCGATGCTCCAGCGTATGTGACCTTGGGGCTAATAATGGTCGGCGCTTGTTTGGGAGCAATTGTTGGTCTCGTGATAGGAATCATCTTTAGCATCCGTTTCGTGCGTCGTGTGGGAGGCTAGTACGAACTTGTCCGGTTAGCCGGCACGACTTATCCGGCAAGTGGAATTGAATAGGTAGCACTAGCGCGTTTCGCTGAACTAATATTGAGACCGGTAAACACGATTCGCTGGGCGCATTCGGCCAAGGGCCGGTTGGCCTGCCTTTTTCCCACTTCAGTAAAACATCCGGAGAGGCGATACATCTGAAGCAGGACAGGAAGCCCTTCGCCTCAACGCTCAAAGGAGAAAAGAGATGAAACGTTTTTCCAGATTTGCGTTGGTATGGTTGGCTGTGGGTTTTGCATTGGCTCCCCTGCGGGCGCAGAACGCCCCGAAGCAAGCCCCGGGGCCGGCTCCCAGCCAATCGGAAGGCGTGCTGGAGGCGTGGAATGACATCGGACGGAGATTGATTGCCATGGCGCAGGATTTTCCGGAGGACAAGTTTTCCTACAAGCCGCAGGCGGAATCTCGGACGTTTGTCGCGAACCTGGTGCATGCCTCGGCGTCCATGTACTTCTTCACGGATACCGCCGCGGGGAAGAAACCGCGGCCGTCAAGCTACGCCGACGACCCTAAGGACGTCGGCGTGAAGACCCGGGCCGATCTTGTGGCCTTTGTGACGAAGTGCGTGGAAGACGGCGCCGCGGAGATCAAGGCCAAGGGCGACAAAGGCCTCATGGAAACGGTCGATGATGGCGGGCCGCATCTGGACCGGCTGTACGACCTAGCTTACGGCCTGATCGGGCATTCGAACGAACACTATGGCCAGCTGGTGGTCTACTACCGGATCAACGGCCTGGTGCCGCCGGAATCAAGGCCCAAGAAATAGGGGAGTTCTCCGGATCTCTGAACTCTGGCACCTGCGCTAGTGCTTGAGTAACGCGGTAACCGCCCATGTGGGTACTGGAACGAACTTGTCCGCTTTGCCGACAAATCGAGCACTGCGGTCGGAATCAACAGGCTGGCCTGGTCTCTACTGGTTTAGTTGCTTCCTCGGATGTCCGCGATTCGATATTCAGCATCGTGCGGAGGGCCTAGGTGCTGCAAGAATCTTCCTCAGGAACTTGGATCCTTCGGGCAATGGTGACCTCGTATCCGGTTCACCAACAATTACACGGACAATTTAGTTGAAAATTCTCGGAGATCGTTGTGGTCATACTCATAAGTCCGGTGACAGTTGGGACATGTAAGTTTCCTTTCTGAAAATCTGATTAAGGGAATAGGGTCTCCTTTGGATCGGCGTCGAGCCATGTACTCACCAAGAACTATTCCGCTGTTGCATTCCGGGTTTTTGCACTGGACGCCATAGTCTCTCTGTACGGTCATGTTGGCCACCTCCCAACGAGGTTAGAGGCTACAGCGATGCTACCTAGCCAGCAAGTACCTCTCCGGCCTCCCTCATTGGAATTCAGGGCGAACGGTCAACTGTCCATGTGGGTCCCAGTACCTATTTCTCCGGTAAGCCGACCTCCATGATAGGTCTTTGTCAAGAGGACAAAAGCTCTCCTGACGCGCTCGGGAGGAGCGCGGGTGTAAATTCTTTCCGGTTCTTCGCCGCGTGTGTTGGCTTCTCAGCCGCGGTTCTTCTCAGGGAGAACCAGACTTCCATTTGCTGTCTCAGACCAGCGAGTGGGCTTGAACAGGAGATTGAGTTTGTGAACTCCTGCCAGTCTCGAAACTTATCAACGGGAGCATCCAGAGCTCACGCTCCTTCAAACTTATCAGGAGTTGTAAAGCCTGTGGTGCAACTCGGGAGCGAACAGTGAGTTGCGTGACCTCGTTGCGAGTAAACTGATCCTGGATTGGTCGCCCGAGCAGATCGCCCGGTGGTTGAAGGCTCACTATCCCCACAACGAGAGCATGCGCGTGTCCCACGAGACCATGTACCGCAGCCTGTTCATTCAAGCACAGGGAGCGCTGAAAAAAGAGCTGACGGACCACCTGCGGTCGAAGCGGCGCATGCGCCGCTCGCGCCATGCCAGCGAACATGGACACTGCCGGGGACAGATCGTCGATGCCATCTCAATTCGTGAGCGACCCGCGGAGGCGGAAGACCGAGCGATTTCCGGCCATTGGGAAGGCGATCTGCTGGCCGGTGGAAAGAACAGCTACTTTGCGACGTTAGTGGAACGGCATTCGCGTTTCCTCATGCTGATCAAGGTGCCGAGCAAAGAGACGGCGGTGGTGCTGGTGGCGTTGAGCAAACGCGTTCGTAAGCTTCCGGCAATCCTGCGGCGCTCGTCGACGTCGGATCGCGGATTGGAGATGGCCAAGCACAA
>Ga0210396_10002698_pt1 | contig 17962 bp, 19 predicted proteins | sample IncBWH17OmetaG_FD_155466 | JGI IMG/M metagenome (GOLD analysis project Ga0210396, IMG submission 155466) | Forest soil microbial communities from Barre Woods Harvard Forest LTER site, Petersham, Massachusetts, United States - Inc-BW-H-17-O ... | reverse complement strand
GATGTGATGTGGCTGGCCGAGCTCCATTTCGAGCCGCGGCGGTCGGTATTGTCGGCGCCGCTCAGCATCGCCAGCGCGATCGCCGCGCGCACGCGGCGCATCAAGGTCGGCATCGCCGTCCAGGTGCTGCCGCTGTGCCATCCATTGCGACTGGCCGAGGAGGCCGCGACGGTCGATCAGCTGAGCCACGGCAGACTGATCTTGGGTGTCGGGCGCAGCGGCGTGGCGCAGACCTACGAGGCCTATGGGGTGTCCTACGCCGAAAGCCGCGACCGCTTCCGCGAAATCCTCGACATCGTCGAGCAGGCCTGGACAAAGCCGAGCTTCTCGTACAACGGCCGGTATCACAGCTTCAAGGACGTCGCGGTGGTGCCAAAGCCCTACCAGAAGCCAACGCCGCCGATCCGCATCGCCGCCAGCACCCCCGACACCTTCCCGGCGATCGGCCGGCGTGGCGCGCCGATCTTCGCCTCGGTGCGCCACACGGCTTGGGACGACCTCCCCAAGCAGATCCAGACATATCACGACGCCTGGAATGAAGCCGGCCATCCCGGCCGCGGCCAGGTCTTCGTCTCGGCGCCGACCTATATCGCCGAAACCGAGGAGCGCGCCCGCGCCGAACCCAAAGAAAGCATCATGCATTTCTACCACGAGCAGGCGAACCTGCTCGAAGGTGCGGCGCGGCTGGTCGACCCGGAAACCGCCGCCCGGCGCATGCGGCGCGTCGACCAGCTGCGCAGCCTTCGCTACGAGGACGGGTTGCGCGACCACGCTCTGGTCGGCACCCCTGCTGTAATCGTCGAAAAGCTGTCGAGATTGCAGCAGGAGATCGGCCTCAGCGGAGTCCTTGCCGAGCTCAATTGCGGCGGTCTCATTCCGCATCGACGAGTGGTGACGGCGATGGAGTTGCTGTGCAAGGAGGTCAAACCGAGCTTTGCTGGTACAAATAAAGATCTTCTGGTGCCAGCAACCAGATTGCGATAGCTTTAACCATGCCACAATGGCAAGCGAGAATTACGATGTTGCGGTCGCATCTTGGTACGTATCGCCCCTTGGGTTTGGTGCCGCTGATCGGACTGCTGACACTCAGCGCATGCGCTACATCTTATGGGCCGCCGGGAAAGAGCCAAGCGCAGCTAAACATGGAGAATGATGCTTGCAGTAGGGCCGCTGCGCGATCTGGTGGCAATGAAATGGTCTATGCCCAGTGCTCACTGCGCTTTGGAAACAAAGTACGACTTTCAAATGGCCAAACTTTGGAGCCACAACAACAGCCAACTTCGCCAATCGCCCAGCGCCCGGCCCGGGTTCTCTCCCAGGGGCGACCAAGCACGAATCCAGTTAGCTAACGGTGCCCAAATCATCGCACCACCGGGAAAGGATTTGTTGGAACTCAGCGGCGACGCGAATAACTGTCTCTATGGAGGCGGCGGCGGCAATGTTGAACTGTATTTTACATGTCTACATGAAAGGGGCGACATCCTGCAATTTCCAGACGGCAGGATTTGGGGATTCGCGCCACAATATGGTAATATTGCACCTTCATCCCCGGCACCATATACCCCGGGTGAACAACGACCTGAGACAAGTAGTCACTTAGCATCTGCTGCTGTTCGCTTCCAAAACGTCATCCAAAATAACTAACAAGGAATTTTTAGAGCGTTTCATCCTGGCAGCGAACTCGAGAATGCAAATGCCACTGTCGAACAAAGCGATTCAGGCAGTGCGGTCGTTGTCGATACCATGGCATGGCGCGGTCCATCTGGAAAGAGCTTCCAAACGGTGTTGCGGTTTACACTAGCCTTCGATAGTCAGGGGTCTATCAATTCTGTGGCCATGGATGTGCAAGAATCCGGAAAGCCATTCTTCGCAGCATTTGAAGGACTTAATCTTAGCAAAGAAGCAGCTCTATCTTATTTCAGCCATAAATTGCGCGAAGAAGGACATAACGTTGGTTCGTTTTTTGTTAAATTAATAAACAGTAACATGTCGATCCAAGATGCGCTGGTAGAATGCCTTCAATACATGACAAACAATCAATCTGTTAGTTAGTAAATATCTTGGCATCATTCGAGATTGCAAACCGCCAATAAACATTAATTATTAACGATAAATGTAAGTTTGGAAATTTTCAAAGGGTGCATAGTAAAACCCATTCACACATTGCGGGGAGGGTTTCCATGCCAGCAAAGGATCAACACATCATCACCGGAATGCACGCAGAATACACCCTCAAATCGCCGTGAGGATTCTGAGCTAGAAGGTCACCGCCTCTCAGCGGCGTATTTCACACGCGCAGAAGTCTGGCGACAAATTCCGGCACGATCCGACTGGCCGGACCGTAGATCCGCTCGGCGAAGAGGCTGGCGCTGTGAGAGGGCTCGAGGTTGAGCTCGACCGTGTGGGCGCCGGCGCGGCGGGCTTCCTCGACAAAGCTCGCCGCCGGCTCGACGCTCCCTGAGGTGCCGATCGAGACGAAGACCTTACACAGGGCGAGGACCTGATAAATCGCGTCGAGGCCCAATGGGATCTCGCCGAACCAGACGACATGCGGGCGCAGCTGTCCCTCGATTGCGCAACTCGGGCAGCCCTCGTTGCCGGTCAGGTCGTCATACCATACGGTGGCCTTGCCGCAGGCGTTGCAACGCGCCTTCAACAGCTCGCCGTGCATGTGGATGACGGCGCGCGATCCGGCCCGCTCGTGCAGATCGTCGATGTTCTGGGTGGCGATCATCACCTCGCGCGGCCGCGCCGCCTCGAGCCGCGCCAATGCCTCGTGCGCGGCATTGGGAGTGACCGAGGAGTGCTGCAACTGCCGCCGGCGCGCGTTGTAGAAGGCCAGCACCCGCGCCGGATCGCGCGCAAAGGCCTCGGGTGTCGCCACCTCTTCGAGGCGCACTTTCGCCCAGGTCCCCTCGGCATCGCGAAACATTGTGAGCCCGAATTCCTGCGAGATGCCAGCGCCGGTCAGGATCAGGATGCGGGGGGCCTCGAGCCAGAGATTGCGCGTGCCTCTCATGGTGTTCTCCAAGCGGGTATCCGCATCAGTTTTGGCGGTCCGCGTATCCGGGCACCCGGTAGATACCCTTGATCAGACTCGACATATAACAATGGCTTAGAGCCGAAGTATCATCTTAGGCAGACGAGGGGCTAACGTCCTCCCTCCACTTTCGGGTGTACTGTTCCATAGATCTCGTTTTGACCTCAGGAAGGCGATGGGACCTGCGAGCTATGATGATCAACGATTTGGCGGTGCCTCCGGCTTTTCAAATAGCGCAAGGCTCTCCATTGCCAGGCCATAACCCAACAGGTCGTGCATTTGGCGCCGGAGGTATTCGGTGAAGAGCAGCCGAGTGTAGCGCAATAGCAGTGTCGGTTTGCGGGTCAGATCTTCGGCCAGTTCCCAGGCGCGCGCCATGAGCTTGTCGGTCGGCAATACTTCGGCGACGATGCCCAGTCGCAGCGCTTCTGCGGCGTCCAATGTCTGGCCGGTCATCAGGAAATAACGCCCGCGGTTCATTCCCAGAAGCAGCGGATAGACGATGTGCATGCCGTCGCCCGGCACGACATCGGACATGAAATGCGCCGAATCCTGAAACTGCGCGGTATCGGCGGCGAGCACGATGTCGCAGAGCAGCGGGATCTCCGAGTGGCGCCAGGCGGGGCCATTGATCGCGCTGATCACCGGCACCTCGATATTCAATAGGTTCATCAAGAGGTGCCGGCCTTCCCAATGGATGCGGTCAATGCGTTCGATCGACGGCCGGGTCGGGAAGGACGAGGTCCCGGATGTCGCGCGCGGACCGGAGAACTCGGCGCCAGTGCCGGTCAGGATCACGACCTTGTTCTCGCGGTCGGCGCCAATGTCGTGGAAGGCTTCCGGCAATTCGCCGTGCGGCAAGAACCCCCAGCGCAGTGACTGACCATCGGTGTGCAATGTGACCTGAAGGATGCCGTTCCGGCGCTCCATTCGCACCGTCTGGTATTTGTTGGCGTATTCCTCGAACGAGCTCATTGCGGTCCCTCCCTACTGATCAGATCGGCAGCACCCCGCCCGGGAACGGCACGATCGGCACGGTGGCGCCGGCCGCGATTGCGGGGGCGTGCGGCGGGCGGACGACAAGGCAATCCGCCGCTGAGAGCAGGCGCATCATCGAGCTGTCCTGCGCCTCGAACGGGAACACTTCGAGGGTGCCGTCTGCGGCCCGCGCTAGTTTCGATCGCAAATAATCCTGCCGCCGGTCGTTCTTTGGCAATGCTGTGCCGAGCCGCGCCATCGCTGGCGCTTCACCGGTGGAGGCGGCGCCGCTCAGCCGGTCGAGCGCCGGCGCCAGGAAGAGCAGCGCGCATACCAAGGTCGACACCGGATTGCCGGGCAGACCGACCATCGGCGTACCGCGGTAGCGGCCGACCATCAGCGGCTTTCCGGGCCGCATCGCGATCTGCCAGAAATCGAGCTCCAGCCCGTCGGCCCCAAGCACGTCGCGCACCAGATCATGCTCGCCGACCGAAGCGCCGCCGGTCGTGACCAGCAGGTCGACCCCTCGCGTCGCGGCGGCGACCTGACGCAGCGCCGCCGGGTCGTCGGGGGCATTGCCGACCGACACCGGGATTCCGCCACAGGCCGCGACAAAAGCCGCGAGCGCCAGGCTGTTCGAGCTGACGATCTGGTGCGGCCCGATCGGATCGCCGGGCATGACGATCTCGTCACCGGTCGACAGGATGCCGACCCGGGGCCGGCGATGCACAAAGAGCCACGGCCGGTTCATCGCCGCGGCGAGGCCAATGTCGCGCGCCGTGAGCCGCCGCCCGGCTCGCAGCAGCACGTCGCCTTCGGCGAAATCGAGCCCTTCGCGCCGCACGTAGCGGCCGCGCGCGGCGCCTTCGAGCACCCGGACCCGGTCGCCCTCGCGCTGCGTGTCCTCTTGGATGACGATCGTGTCGGTGCCCGCCGGCATTGGCGCGCCGGTAAAGATGCGGGCTGCCTCCCCAGCGCCGACATGCCCGCCAAAGCCCGCCCCCGCCGGCACCTCGGCGATAATTCGCAGTTCGACCGGGACCGCGGCCAGATCCTCGGCGCGCACCGCGTAGCCATCCATCGCCGATACCGCGAAAGGCGGCTGCGTCCGGCGGGCTGCCAGATCCTCGGCCAGAACGCGGCCGACCGCATCGACGATTGAGATCTGCTCGAGCGGCAGCTTTTCGAGCGGCGCGAGCAGGCGCGACAGCGCTTCTTCGACGGAGATCACGGTTCTGCCTCCCAATTCCCGGATTTGCCGCCCGATTTACGCAACAGGCGCAGATCGGTCACGACCATCCCTCGGTCGACGGCCTTGCACATATCGTAAACGGTCAATGCGGCGACGCTTGCCGCCGTCAGGGCTTCCATTTCGACACCGGTGCGGCCGCGCAATTTGCAGATCGCGGTGATTTCAACCGCCGAGCGCTCGGGTGCGCATTCGAGATCGACCTCGACGGAAGTCAGCGCGAGCGGGTGGCACAGCGGGATCAATTCCGCGGTGCGTTTTGCCGCCATGATGCCGGCGAGCCGGGCGACGGCGAGCACATCGCCCTTGGCGACATCGCCGGAACGGATCCGTTCGAGCGTCTCCGGACGCATCACGACGCGGGCGCCGGCGATCGCCACCCGGTCGGTCTCCTGCTTGTCGGAGATGTCGACCATCCGCGCCCTGCCCTCGGCGTCGAGATGCGTGAAGCCCGGGTCGGCGGGAAGGCCCAGCAGCCGGCGGGTCGCCGCGGCCACGTCAGGCTCGCGCATCAAGGTCTCACCTACCAGGAAACAGCGCGCCCCGGCGGCGGCCAGGCGGTCGAGATCCGCGGATTGGCGGATCCCGCTTTCGGCGATCACGATGCGGTCCGCCGGCACTTTCGGCGCCAGGGTTTCGGCGGTGCGCAGATCGGTCTCGAGCGTCTTCAGGTTGCGGTTGTTGATGCCGATCAGCCGCACGGGAAGGCGCAGAGCGCGGTCGAGCTCGGCACCGTTATGGATTTCGGCGAGCACATCGAGACCGAGCTCGGCGGCGGCGGCGGCCAATTCGCTCGCAGCCGCATCAGAGAGCGCCGCCATGATCAGCAGGATGCAATCGGCCCCAATTCGCCGGCTTTCCAGGACCTGATACGGGTCGAGGATGAAATCCTTGCGCAGCACCGGAAGCCGGACCACCTCGCGCGCGGTGATGAGGTCGGTCTCGCTGCCCTGGAAATAGGGTGCGTCAGTCAGCACCGACAGACAGCTGGCGCCGCCCGCCTCATAGGCGGCGGCGAGTGTTCTTGGATCGAAATCCTTCCGGATCAGACCGGCGCTGGGCGATGCCTTCTTGATTTCGGCGATCAGCCCGTAGCGCCCTTCGGCGAGATGGCGCTCCAGGGCCGCCGCAAACGGCCGCACCGGCGGCGCCTCGGAAATCCCGGCGAGCAGCGCGGCCTCGGACCGCACGGCTTTCGTGCGCGCGACGTGGGCGCGTTTCTCGGCGCAGATCTCGGCGAGCACATCCCTCATCGCGCTATCGCCTCCGCAATGGCGGGCTCATTGGTGCGGGCGACCAGTTCGGCCAACACCCGTTGCGCCGCACCCGTGTCGATCGATTTGGCAGCCAGTTCGATTCCCTCTTCGACCGTCGTCACTCGACCGGCGACGAGGAGGGCGGCGCCGCTGTTCAACAGCACAACGTCCCGCAATGGTCCGCCGACGCCAGCAAGTAGGTCCCGCATCAGACCGGCATTGTGCTGCGGCTCGCCGCCTCGAATGTCTTCGAGCCGTGCCCTCGGCAGCCCGAAATCCTCCGGAACGACCTCAAACATCTGGACCTCGCCGTCCTCGAACGCGGCGACCGTCGTCACGCCTGCGGTGGTCAGCTCGTCGAGGCCCTCGCCGTGCACGACCCAGGCGTGCTCGGCGCCAAGCCGGCCGAGCACCTCGGCCATCGGCCGCACCCATTCGGGCGCGAACACGCCGACCAGCTGGCGGCGCGCCATTGCCGGGCTCGACAATGGCCCGAGCAGGTTGAAGATCGTCCGCGTGCCGAGCTCGACCCGGGTCGGCGCGACATGACGGGTAGCGCTGTGGTGGCGCGGCGCCATCAGAAAGCCGAGACCGACCTCCCACAAACACTGCCGCACGATCGCGAGGTCGGCGTCGATATTGACGCCGAGCGCGGTCAGCACATCCGCCGATCCCGATTTCGAGGAGAGCGCGCGGTTGCCGTGCTTGGCGACCGGCACGCCGCAACCGGCGACCACCAGCGCGCTGGCGGTCGAGATGTTGAAGCTGCCGGAGGCATCCCCGCCGGTGCCGCAGGTGTCGATCGTGCCGGGCGGCGCGTCGATCGCCACGGCTTTGGCCCGCATGATCCGCGCCGCACCGGTGATCTCGTCGACGGTCTCGCCGCGTACCCTGAGCGCCATCAGAAAGGCGCCCATCTGCGACGGTGTCGCGTCGCCGCTCATGATGATGTCGAACGCCGCCTCCGCCTCGCTTTCGCTCAGGCTGCGCCCCTGTGCGACATGCGCCAGCAGCGCCTTGAGGTCGGCAGGGTCACCGGTCATGCGGCAGTTCCGTCGCGCTCATCAATGTGCAAGGGCATACCCGTTCGGCCTCGTTCAGTGACGCCCATTATATCAGCGTGCAAGTGCATCTCGCACGAGCCGAGCGCGCCTTGTCAAATCCCCCGGCGGGCCGTACCTATCCAATAGCTCGGAGGCCGTAAGCGCTAGGAGTACAACATGCCCAAGGCGACGGTACGCCGTGGCAAACTGACCATTCCGCTCTCAGACGATGTCCGGGAGAAGCTCGATGTGCATGACGGCGACGAGCTTGAAGTGACAAGCGAGGGCGGTCGGATTGTGCTGACGCCTGTGGCCGTAGAACCTCTGCCGGGCGAGCTCGAGGCGCTTGACGAGGCGGAACAGGAATTTGCGGAGGGAAAAACCCGCAGCCTCGACGATATCCTTCATGGATTGGGACGTAAGGTTAGGTAGCCGAGCCCAACGAGCCCTTGAGCGGATACCGGCTCGCGATCGGGACCGGATCCAGGCCGCTTTGCTTCAGATGAAACGTGAACCCTACAGCGGGGATACCAAGCCGCTCCGAGGCAGGCATCAGGGAGCATTTCGGCGCCGCGTCGGATCGTGGCGCATCATTTTCGCCGTGAAGATCGAGATCCGGACGGTGCTCGTCGCCGACATTACACGACGTACTTCGTCGACCTACTGAACCGGCGGAATTGGATTTCGCATCTCGATCGGAGCCCGCCTTGCGAAAGCCGAAGCCGGGCCGTACCTATCCTTAATCTTTGAAGTAAGGGAGGTGCGCGATGGAGCTCAAGGATCCGAAGCTGTTCCGGCAGCAATGTTACGTCAATGGCGAGTGGGTCGACGCGTTGAACCGCGGCACGATCCCGGTCACCAACCCGGCGACCGGCGAGACCTTGGGCACGGTGCCGCGGATGGGCGCCGAGGAGACGCGCCAGGCGATCGAGGCGGCCGACCGCGCCCTCCCCGGCTGGCGCGGCAAGACCGCCAAGGAGCGCGCACAGGTCTTGCGCAAATGGTTCGACCTGATGATGGCGAACCAGGAGGACCTCGCCACCCTGATGACCGCCGAGCAGGGCAAGCCATTGGCCGAGTCGCGCGGCGAAATCGCCTATGCCGCCGCCTTCATCGAGTGGTTCGGCGAGGAGGGCAAGCGCATCTACGGCGACACGATCCCGGCGCACGCCTCCGACAAACGCATCGTCGTCACCAAGGAGCCGATCGGCGTCACCGCCGCGATCACCCCGTGGAACTTCCCGGCGGCAATGATCACCCGCAAATCCGGCCCGGCCCTGGCCGCCGGCTGCACGATGGTGCTGAAGCCGGCGACCGCGACCCCGTTCTCGGCATTGGCCTTGTGCGAGCTGGCCGAGCGCGCCGGTGTGCCAAAGGGCGTCTTCTCCTGCGTGACCGGCGGCTCCAAGGAGATCGGCGGCGAGATGACCTCGAACCCGATCGTCCGCAAATTGACCTTCACCGGCTCGACCGAGGTCGGCAAATTGCTGATGGAGCAATGCGCCGGGACGGTCAAGAAATTGTCGTTAGAGCTGGGCGGCAACGCGCCGTTCATCGTCTTCGACGACGCCGACATCGAGGCCGCAGTCAAGGGCGCGATCGCCTCGAAATATCGCAATGCCGGCCAGACCTGCGTCTGCGCCAACCGGATCTTGGTTCAGGACGGCGTCTACGACGCCTTCACGAAGCGCCTCGCGGAGACCGCCGGCGCGATGAAGGTCGCCGACGGGTTCGAGCCGGGCGCGGTAATCGGGCCATTGATCGACATGAAGGCGGTCGAGAAGGTCGAGGCCCACATCGCCGACGCCTTGAAGAAGGGCGCCAAAATCGTCACCGGCGGCAAGCGCGCCGCCCAGGGCGGCAGCTTCTTCGAGCCGACGGTCCTGACCGATGTGACGACCGACATGGTCATCACCAAGGAGGAGACCTTCGGCCCCGTCGCGCCACTCTACCGCTTCAAGACCGAGGCCGAGGCGATCAAGATGGCCAACGACACCGAGTTCGGCCTCGCCTCTTATTTCTACAGCCGCGACATCGGCCGCATCTGGCGCGTCGCCGAGGCCCTCGAATACGGCATCGTCGGCATCAACGAAGGCATCATCTCGACCGAGATCGCCCCGTTCGGCGGCATGAAGGAAAGCGGCATCGGCCGTGAAGGCTCAAAATACGGCATCGAGGAATTCCTCGAAGTCAAATACCTCTGCATGGGCGGCATCGACCGCTAGGAAGAGCGTTAGCGCGCGGGACGTCGCGAGAACGACCCCTCGCCCCGTTCTCGCCGCGCGACGGTTGCGCGTGCGCAACGCTTGCTCCATGCTTGCGCACGTACAAACCCCTGCCGTTCGGTCGAGGGGACATCCTAAAGGCCGCCGCTCACCTCCAGTATGCGGCCGCACGAGTCGGCCAGGACACGGCATGTTCCCTTTAGAACTAGTCAGACTCACGGCGTTGATGGAACGCACCAGCGGTATCCCTGAAGTCACGATCGGGCTCATCGATGGGCCCGTCGCCACTCAACATGCCGATCTGGCGGGCGAGCACCTCCACGAAATTCCCGGAAAAAACGGAGCCACATGCTCTCAGGCCAATAGCACGGCATGTCTGCACGGGACCTTTGTCGCCGGAATCCTATCCGCAAAGCGGGATTCCCTCGCCCCCGCTATTTGCCCCAACTGTACGCTCCTATTACGCCCCATTTTTGCCCGAGACGACTCCGGGCGCGACCCCATGCCCAGCGCGACTCCTGTGGAGCTTGCAGCGGCAATCATTGCATGCGTCGATGCAGGCGCACGAGTAATCAACTTGAGCCTTGGCCTAGCCCAACCCTCCACAAAAGAGGAGCGGGCGCTGGAAGAGGCACTCGATCACGCCGTTAGACATGGCGTGATCGTAGTTGCGGCGGCGGGCAATCAAGGCACCGTTGGAAGTTCCGCCATCACCCGTCACCCGTGGGTCATCCCGGTCGTGGCTTGTGACCTACGTGGTCGACCGACGAACGAATCAAATCTCGGCAGTTCGATTGCCAGGCACGGTTTGAGCGCACCCGGCGAAAGCGTTACCAGTCTCAGCTCTGAAAGCCAATCCCTCACGCTCGGAGGAACGAGTGTCGCGGTTCCTTTTGTGACTGGTGCGATTGCGCTGTTGTGGTCCGAATTTCCTACTGCGCCCGCCGCACAAATCAAACTAGCCGTTACCCGAACTACCACGCTGCGGCGAGCGTCAGTAGCTCCGCCTCTGCTGGACGCAGAGACGGCCTACCAAATTCTATCGACGGCGAATGCCAGGAGGCGATTAGCATGAACAGGACAATTGAACGCAATGTTGACCCGGATCACGATGAACACCCGCCTCGCCGAGTACGACTGCCCGGGTTCATCGCCGACGAGGAGATCGGATTGGGCGATCTGATCAAGCGAACCACCTCCTATTTTGGGATCCAACCCTGCGGAGGCTGTGGGCGCCGAGCGGATGCGCTTAACCGTTGGATGGTTTTCACAAATCGGAATTCAACGTAGAGGAATTCTCGTTCTTATCCTGGGAGTTGTTCGGCGCGGTTAACTCGTATTCCGTTCAGGGAGGAGAATATGAACGAATCAACTGAAAAGATGGAAGAACCGGTTAAGGAGAATGATGCGCTAGCTGCCTCGCCCTATGTAGGGGCCCGGACCAGTTCGCCGATCACGCAGCAGGCTGGATGTCCAACCTGTGGCGGTCAAGGGGAGCCTATGGACATGAGTCCCAATGCTGCTGGGCTACCCACATATGTCTATTCGATCGGCCGCGTTGAGGCGCGCTTCCCGAACCTTGCCGCAGAAAAAGAATTCGCCCAGGCGACCGGACGGACGAACACCGCCGGCAAACCCGATCAACAGATCTTCCACGACGTTCTGTCCGAGCGCAAGAACCGTTACCTGGTTCGCCAACTGTGCTGGGTGCTGAGCATCCAGGGGCTGGACACCTACTTGCTGCTGCCACGCGATCCGGCGGACATCGATCTTTTGGTGGAAGCCATCCGCACCGAACCCAGCCCCAATGAAATCGATGTCGTTATCGGTATGCGTGGTCCCATCGCTCCACCGACGATGTGCAATGGGTTGATGGTGCCCATTGTCATATTCGATCAGATCTATTCTTTTGACCGGGTTACGCTCATTCATGCCATTCCGAGGCCGGAGAAGACCAATGCCGCGCAGTTCAGACCGGCGGCCGAGGAACTGTTCGACAGGATCATGCAAATGACGGACAACGCCGGTGCGACCGACGAGCATCGTGCCTTGAACTATCTAGCCATGCGCTATCCGGCCGTTTATGCCAAGGCAGCCGAGCAATTTGCGCTGGATTTTTCACTGACTGGGATTGAAGCGCGTCCCTCACTTTTGAGCAGTACCCGTAAGATCGTCGATGTCATCTTTGCTTATACCAACCGAAAGACCGACTTTACGGAAAAATTTTCAGTGCGTTGCGACATGACCGAGGAGTTTCCGTTCCTCGTCACCAAACTATCGCCGTACTATGATCGATGAACTCAACCAACCTAAAGGAGACATGAAATGAACACTATGAACATGCCAGGATTTGCCGCAGAGCATTCGCTTTATAAAACCGACAGGCACTTCCACATAACCTTGTCGGATACTTTTTTTGAGTTTAATGCCGAGATAAGACCACAGCTCAACTGCATTGAGCAAGATGGACATGTGGTATGCACTGATGGTGGAGGGTTCGGTTTAGGTTATACCGATGTACCGCTTGGTTTCCCAGGATTGCCTTTTGATCATAGATATGCGCAGTGCCGTGCCGGTTGCTACCATATAAAATCTGATGCTGTACGGCGAGCGTGCCTCGCTGATTGTTGATGCGCCGACTTCTTCGGCGCATCCTGGCCCCATGATCGTTAACTCAAGCACCGAGGTAATTAAGATGAATATTCCAGGATTTACTGCAGAAGCGTCTGTGTCCAACGTTGGCACGCGTTATCAGGCCGTTGCTGAAGCTCGTTTTTACGGTGGAATTGTCCAACCTGCTGGCCCTTTCTCTGATGTGGTGTCCGACCCTTATGGGTCGTCGTTTCCGCACATCTTCCCCCCCGGCTGGGGAAATTGCTTGAAGCGTGAGTGTGTTCATCGTTATCTGGGGGTGTGTACTGAGTATCGTTGGGTAATTGCTATTTGTTAGCCGGCTAAGATATTAGAGCTAAACGCTTGCCAAGCCCGGTAGGGTGGGAAGATGTATTTCGTGCCCACCAATAAGCGAGTCATCAAAGGTGCGGTAACCGCTTTTTGAGCTTGGAATATGGCGGGCCACCTTCGGCGGTCAGACGCGTGTGTGCGCCAACCGGATTTTGGTTCAGGACGGCGTCTACCACACTTTTACCAAACGCCTCGCCGAGACCGGCGGCGCGATGAAGGTCGCCGACGGGTTCGAGCCGGGTGCGGTGATCGGCCCGCTGATCGACATGAAGGCGGTCGAGAAAGTCGAGGCGCACACCGCCGACGCCGTCGAGAAGGGCGCCAAGATCATCGCCGGCGGCAAGCGCGCCGCCCGCATCAACATAGAGGTTGGGCGGCAGCTTCTTCGAGCCGACGGTGCTGACCGACGTGACGACCGACATGGTCATCACCAAGGAGGAGACCTTCGGGCCCGTCGCCCCGCTCTACCGCTTCAAGAAAAGCGGCACCTGCCGGCTCGGCCCTTTAGTTTGAAAGGGCACTTTCGAGATCGGTTCGCGAGAAGTCGGCGCCGACATAGAGCAACGGGCAGGAGTGTTCTTTGGCGACTTCATACGAAAAGCAGTCGCCAAAGTTCAGCCCTGTGGGATGCGCGCCCCTTCCCCATCGCGCATAAGCCGCGGCGATGCGGCGTGCCGAGGCGGGTGTCACCGACACGATTTCAAAGCCGAGCCCGTCGATCAGGCGGGTCATTTCCTCGCCCACGTTGCGCCGGTCGGCGACGATCAGAGCTTCCGCCACCGTTCCCGCGGAAATGATGATTTCGGTCTCGGTTGCCAGAACCCTTATGCAGGCATCCGCTCCGGTTTCGCCGAGCGCGATCGCCATCAGCGCCGAAGTATCGACGGCAATCATCGGGGCAGACCATCCGGCCCAAACAGGAAGTCCTGGCTTCTGGCAGCGCTTTCTCCCGTGCGTGCCCTGGCGGCCCCGGATGACCGCACCGCTTCGAGCAGTTTCTTGCGTGCTGCGGGTGCCACGGCGGCTTCGACGGGCACCAGACGCACCACCGCCCGGCCGTGCCTGGTCAGCACGACCTCTTCTCCCGCTTCGGCGCGGCGGATCAATTCCGTCAACTGCCCCTTGGCGTTGGTTACCGCAACCCGCATCCGATCCTCTCCTGGCCCGACAATCCATAAACATGGATCAGTGTCTGGTCCAGTCAAGCCAGGCGGCATGAACCTCGTAGAGCGACCAACGGCTCGAACGAGACCGGCGAGCTCACCTCGACCGCCGGGGCGATGAAGTTCGCCGACGGGTTCGAGCCGGGTGCGGTGATCGGTCCGCTGATCGACATGAAGGCGGTCGAGAAAGTCGAGGCGCACATCGCCGACGCAGTGAAGAAGGGCCCAAGGTCGTCACCGACGGCAAGCGCGTCGTCCGTCGACATGAAGTCGGGCCGGCAGCTTTCCGGCCCGACGGTGTTGACCGATGTGACGATCGAGATGGTCATCACCAGGGAGGAGACCTTTGGCCCGGTCGCCCCGCTTTACCGTTTCAAGACCGACGCCGAGGCCCTCGAATACGGCATCGTCGGCATCAACGAAGGCATCATCTCGCCGAAATCCCGCTGGCGAGATCGCGCTGTTCGGCGGCATGAAGGAAAGCGGCATCGGCCCAATCTGGCGGATCACTGGGGCTCGAAATACGGCATCGAGGAATTCCTCGAGGTCAAATACCTCTGCATGGGCGGCATCGACCGTTAGGGCGAATCCTCGCCCTTTCGCCGGTGCGGATCGAGCGTGAGCGACGCCCGCCATTTCGGCCCGGGTGGCGATCGGTTTGATGTGCCCGACCCATCGTAGGTAAGGCGCTACTCTCGCCAAATTCTCGCCTCCGTCCATCCAAGCTCGTTGAATTCAACCGCGCGCAGCGGCGTCTCTGCGGCCGAGAAGAATTCGTCGAGCTGCGGCGGCGGCACGGACGTGCCGCCGAGCATCGCGTGTGCTTGGCCTCGATGATGGATCTGATGCTGGAACAGATGCAGCAGCAAGCGGTCCGCCCGCTCCGTCTGCACGCGTTTGCCGCGGTGCACGTGAATAATCTGATCGGCGGCGGTTTCGTCCAGAGCCTCGCACCAGGCGATCAGTCGGCGATCGACCGCCGCTTGCGCAGGCCGCAGCTCCGACATGGTAGGGCAAGGCAGAGAGTCCGCCCACGCGGCGGGACCAAGCGCGCCGCCTTCGAGCGCATCGACGTAAAATTGGTCGATGATCAGGATATGGTTCAGCGTCGCTTGGATCGACGGGAAAAAGCCCGTTCGCGGAGCTTCGAACTCTGCCTGCGTCAACTCGGCACAAGCCGCGAGCAGGCGATGATTAGCCCAAGCGTTATTGTACGACATCACGCGCAGGGTCTGAAGGTGCGAGGCAGGCATGGAGTTCTCCTGGTTGCAGGGTGCGGCGACGGGTCAGCGCGGTTCCAGCCGCAACGTAGTCGTCAGAACCTCGGCGCGAACCATCGACTGCGCATACGGGCTCGGCTGATACTTGCTCAAATATTCGCGGCTGGCCTGCGCAATCGAATCGGGATCGTTTGTCGGGAGCGCCTGAACCCCGAGCCGGCGGCCGGCAAACTCCAATGTGGCCGATCCGCCCGTCGCGAGGTCCCTGTACCAACGCCCCTTGTTGCCCTGCACCGAACGCACGAAGACCTCGTCATCGGCCACCACTACCCAGATGACCACTGCACTCTCCGGGTGTTTCTCGGTCCGGATCGTGACTTCCCGGAGATCGCGCAAGTCACGCAGGGTGTCCGCATCGAACTTCGCCATTGCCTTTCTCCTTTATGCCGCTGTCGTTCTTGGCTCCCGTGAGCCTTAGCCTCTCGCTGCCTCGACGGCGAAGACTGGATATTCCATGTATATCCCACGTGCTTGAGCGGAGAGGCCGATGCAAGTGCAAGTCGCACGCTGGGGTAACAGCCTTGGATTGCGCATCCCTAAAGATATTGCGCTTCGAGCGGGCTTGCGTGAGGCAGCCCGGGTCGAGGTAGCGGCTGAGGATGACCGCATCATCATTTCTCCGGCTCGCCCGCGCTATGTTCTCGCCGATCTGTTGAAGGGGATGACCCCGGAGGCAATGCGCGAAGCGTTCGATTGGGGACCGGATAAGGGTCGCGAGATCGTCGAGTAAGGCGATGCCCTATGCGGCAGAAGCGGGTGACCGGATCCAGACCGATTTCGATCCCCGCATTCGGTCGCGAGCAGAGCGGCCGACGCCCGGCGCTGGTTGTCTCACCCGCCGATTTCTGCTGGGCAACGGAGTTTGCGATCGTCTGCCCAATTGCCGCGCGCGTTCGTCCCTTTGGCACCAGCGGTGTGCTGCCGATGGGATTGCCGGTTTCCGGGGAGATCTTGACCAGCCACATGCGCAGCATCGACACGCTGGCCCGTCCGATCAGCTATGCGGGAGCCGCGGTTCCTGCCGAGGTCTTGCACGAAGTTCGCATGAAGCTTGCCGCCTTGATCGGGCTCGCCGCGTAGAAGGGCACCATCGCCTTCCCACAGCGGTGCAATTCAGCGGCGCGGCCATCGACCACCTGGTGGTATTCTCGATCGCGGCAGCCCGGCGATCCGCATTTTAGCAGGACCTTTAGGCACAGTAGGGAGGCACGGATATGGAACGGAAGAAAGCATCGGATTTCCCGCAGGGGCTCCTGGACCTGTTCGATGGATACGTGCACGGCGGGATGAGCCGCCGCGACTTTTTGGATCGGGCACAAAAATTTGCCGTCGGCAGTGTGACTGCGGCAGCGCTCTTTCAGATGCTCAAGCCCAATTATGCATGGGCCATACAGGTTCCGGCAGACGACAAACGAATCAAGGCGGAATACGACACGGTGCCGTCGCCGCAGGGCAACGGAAATATCAAGGGCTATCTCGTGCGGCCGGCGAATGCGGCCAAATTGCCCTGTGTCCTGGTCGTCCACGAGAATCGCGGCCTCAATCCGTATATCGAAGATGTGGCGCGGCGGCTGGCGGTCGCCGATTTCATCGCCTTCGCGCCCGATGGGCTGACCTCGGTGGGCGGCTATCCCGGAGATGACGAGAAGGGCGCCGCGCTCTTCCGCGAGGTAGACCGCGGCAAGATGGCGGAAGACTTTTTCGCCGCGGCAATGTGGCTGAAATCGCGCCCGGACAGCACCGGCAAGCTCGGCGCCGTCGGCTTCTGCTTCGGCGGCGGCATCGTCAATCAGCTGGCGGTGCGCATGGGCTCGGATTTAGCTGCTGGAGTTCCCTTCTACGGAGCTCAACCGAGCGCTGCCGATGCGGCCAAGATCAAGGCGCCGATCAATGCGCAATACGGCGAACTCGACACGCGCATTACCGACGGATGGCCAGCCTTTGATGCCGCCTTGACGCAGGCGCAGGTGCCGCACGAGGGCCATATCTACAAGGGCGCCAATCACGGCTTCCACAACGACACCACGCCCCGTTACGACGAAGCCGCAGCCAAAGAAGCGTGGCAGCACACCCTCGATTGGCTCAACACCTACCTGCGGGTTGAGCAGAAGACGTCCGGGTAGAGCTTGCTCGCCCGCATCGTCCCGTCGTGCCAAAAAAAGAGCCCGCCATGTTTTGATAGCTGCGCCAAGCAAACATGATGAGAGCGAAGGCAGCATGAAACTCACGGTCCGCCCACTCACTCCCAATCTGTGGCCTGCGCTCGAGGACCTGTTCGGCGAGAATGGCGCCGCCGGCGGCTGCTGGTGCATGTATTGGCGGATCGGCAGAGCCTATCGCAAGAGACCGCACGAGGAAAACAGGGCGGCGTTTCGCGAGGTCGTGAAGGGCGGTCCGCCTCCGGGCTTGCTCGCCTTCGACGGCAACATGGCCGTGGGCTGGTGCCAGCTGACGCCGCGCGATGCCCTACCGTGGCTTGATCGCACGTGGCGGCTCAAGCGTGTGGATGATGTGCCCGTCTGGTCGCTCTCCTGCTTCTACGTGCGCAAGGGCTACCGCAGGCGGGGCGTCACGTCCGCGCTGATCGCGGCGGCTGTAAAAGCTGCGCAGAGGGCAAAGGCGGCTGCGCTCGAAGCCTATCCTCTCGATGCGGAGCAGACGCCGAGCGCTTCGTGGACCGGCTATGCCTCGACTTTCGCGCGGGCCGGGTTCAAGACGATCGCCCGCCGGGTGCCACCACGCCTGATCACGCGCCACGATCTAA
>Ga0210396_10002696_pt1 | contig 17968 bp, 13 predicted proteins | sample IncBWH17OmetaG_FD_155466 | JGI IMG/M metagenome (GOLD analysis project Ga0210396, IMG submission 155466) | Forest soil microbial communities from Barre Woods Harvard Forest LTER site, Petersham, Massachusetts, United States - Inc-BW-H-17-O ... | reverse complement strand
TGCATTGCGGGATCGAAATGATCAGGCGGATCGCACAAATGTCTGGCCACAATGACCAGATTATGAACAGCCCATGCGCACGTCGTGACGAAGGTTTAACCTTCTGCATCCCCAAGGGTTTACGATTTCTGCCGCCGATCAGGAGTTTGATCCGCTGTCGGCCCCACGAATTCGGCGAACTGCCACCACCCCTCGCCCTGATGCCCGATGAAGCAGCGGAAGAGCCTTGCAGTGGCGCTGCATCCTCAGGCTCGTCGTGGCTCGTTTGGCGCTTGTTGACGCCGCCTTGCTGCCTGTCGTCACAGACTGGAAGGGTTGGCCGAGCGGTGATTTGGCAGCACAGCGAGACGCGCGTCGGCCGTGTCGAGTCCCACGCACGCAGGCTCGGCGGCGCCGAATAAGCCAGAATTTACGTTCGGCTCGCGGGTTCGACCGCCCCACTGAGAGTACAATCGGCCCCGATCTGAATGCCCAATTCTTTTGAAATCTGAGCGATTCGGCGTTCGACCACGCGCGTTTATTTTTTTGCATCCGGGCCAGGTCGGAGATTTTCGATGAGCACGTTCACTCGAGCCTGTCTAAACACCTCGATCGTCGTCGCAATCACATTGCTTTCAGCACGACCGACCTTTGCAGACAAGGGGACGGGGCCGTTTCGCGTCTCCCAAACGATGGCGGTGGGTGGCGACGAAAGTTGGGACTACGTCGCCGTCGACGCGGATCGCAAGCTCCTGTACCTGCCCCGCAGCTCGCATACGATGGTTATCGATGCGTCCAACGGCAAAATCGTCAGTGACATTCCGGGACAAAAACACAACCATGGTGTCGCACTCGTCCCCAGCGCCGGACGCGGTTTCATTTCCGACGGGAGCGATGCCGCGGTTGTTGTCTTCGATCTGAAAACAAGCGCGGTGCTGGGCAAGATCAAGGCCGAGGAAGACGCGGACGGCATCATCTACGATCCGGCCAGCCGCAAGGTGTTTGTCGTCTGCGGCGATGCAAGCGTCGCGATCCCGATTCCGGCGGACGTCGACCCAGCTTCTGGTAAAGCGGACGCCCCAATCCAATTGGGAGGCAAGCCTGAGTACCTCGCCTCCGACGGCCAGGGCAAGCTTTACATTGACCTGGTCGATAAAGATCAGGTTGCGGTCGTCGACACTAAAACAATGCAAGTCGTCGACAAATGGTCGACCCGCCCCGGCGGCAAACCCGTCGGCCTGTCAATCGATCCCAAGCAGCGCCGGTTATTCGTGGGCTGCCGCAACCCTCAAAAACTGATCGTGATGAGCGCGGATGACGGCAAAGTGATCGGCGACCTGCCGATCGGCGCCGGCTGCGACGGCACGCAATTCGACAACGGTTATGCCTTCGCCAGTTGCCGCGACGCCTCGCTCACCGTGGCTCACGAAAACTCTTCCGGAAAATTCGAGGTTGTGCAAACACTGAAAACTCGGGACGGTGCCAAAACTCTCTGCGTCGATCCGACCACCCACTCCGTGTTTCTTCCGGCACCCAGTCCGAAACCGAACCCGTTCGTGGTCCTGGTCGTGACCCCGTCTTCGGACAGGTAGAGGGATGGGGAGATTAACGCGGCGGGCGTTCTGTCGTTTTGTGCGATTAGCCCGATCTTGTGCGTGTCCAATTCACCCAGGGCATGAGGTACCTTATGAAGAAGTTTCCCCAAAACCGCAGCACCCTTCTTGCGGCCGCCGTCGGCCTGTCGACGTGTTTAGGCCTCGCCCACATCGTTGCGGCCGACGACATCGCGGCCAAGCCCTACAAGATACTTGCCACCACGCAGATTCCCGCCGCCGGGCGGATCGACTACGTTACTGCGGACAGCGTCAATCGCCGGGTTTATGTCGCCTGCGGCAATGCGGTCAGTGTTTTCGACCTCGATACCTACAAGCTCGCGGGCACCCTGGCCAATGCGTCCGGGCATGGCGTCGCGATCGACCCAGAAAACCATACGGGTCTGGTCTCCGGCAATCCCGCGACCTTTTTCAACACGAAGACACTCGAAGCGATCAAGACCGTTCCGGCGCCGGGTGCGGACGGCTATCTCTTCGACGCCCCGACCCACCACTTTTTTCTTCTGAGTCATCGTGAACCCAACCTACTTGTGGTCGACTCCAAGGACGGTTCGATCGTCGGCAAGGTGGAGGCCATCGGCCCGAACGGCGCCAATGCCGCCGTCGAGCAGGGCGTCACGGACGGCGAGGGACATCTCTATTTTGACGTGGCCGACGCGCACCACATCGCCGTGGTGGACGCCAAAACCCTCAAGGTGACCGGCCATTTCGACCTCGGCGAAAAAGGCAAAGGGCCGGCGGGCCTGGCCATCGATACCAAGAACCACATTCTTTTCGCGATGTGTCGCGGCGGAAGACGGGGCGAGGGCACGCCCACTTGTGTCATCCTGAGTGCGGTCGACGGCAAGATCATCACCACCCTGCCTCTGGCCGGCGGCAGCGACGGCGCCGTTTTCAATCCTCGCACCATGGAGGCCTTTAGTTCGCACGGCAACGGCACGCTGAGCGTCATCAAGGAAAACAGCCCGACGGAATTTGCGGTGGAAGAGACCGTGAAAACCAAAGCCCGCGCCAAAACCTGCACGCTGGATGACAAGACCGATCATGTGATCGTGATCACGCGCGAAGGGGGTCGCCAAGGCGGCGGCCCGCAGGTCCTGGACGTTGTGTTTATTGGTCGATAAGTTTTTGGTATCGAAACCCCCGGGTGCCATGCATGGCAATCCTGCGGATGAATTCGAGTCATCGGTGTAGCCTGGCCGCGCGAAGCCACGGGCGATGGCACCCAAAAGGCATCGGACCGCACCTCCTCGTAGCTCCCGCTTCGTTCCGGTGAGTCAATCGGCGGCGTCAGTCCCGGATTCCGCAAAAACTGATCTTGGGTGAATCTCGGTTTTGTGGCTGAATGGAGAGAGCGGATCTCGGCGCGAGCGGTTTTTGTGCGCGTGGAGGGCGGTGATCGGGACGCAGACAGCCCAAAGTCCAATGTCCAAGGTCGTGGGACGGGACACAATCACCCTCACGCCAGCCCTGTCCGCGGGGACGAAAAAGCGTACCCGGCGGGGTGGGGATCCTTTCTTCACATTGAGGATCGAGGGAGAAAAAGATCCCCGGCGCGCCGGGACAAGTTGTCCCGCCGGGACGGGTCTCTCACAATTGATATAAGGGGGGTGGACCCACCGATGAGAGTCCCACCGGTCAGCGGCGATCCGGCCGGGCAATCGGGACGGGATTGATTCAGACCAGCGGGACGGGGCGCGCGGGACAAGACCGAAAATTTGTCACCACAAGAACGCCAACAAATCCGATCCGCTGAGTCGGGATTACCTGATTAGGTTCTACTTCGTGCCTTCGTGTCTTGTGGTGAAAGCCTCCCCTTCGAGCGGGACGGGACACGATGTTTCACCGAGAAAAGCCCGGAGAAACTCTGGGAAGACCGAAGCACCCGATAGCCGACGCGGTCGGCTCGCCAGGAGTGGGCGAGTTGGGGGAAGAGTGAGGCGGGAGGCGGAAAGGCATTGGCCGGTGGGTCGGGACGCTTTGTTTCAATTGGGAGTGACCCAGCGAAATAGTTGGCCCGGCGCCCTCGCGGGACGGTGACCCATCAACAGAAGTCACCCACAAGCAGCGGGGCACGCCGGGCGACAGTTAAGACCAGAAATTTTGAACAGGAGGTAGCGGAGGCAACAGAGGTTAGAGTGAAATGGCTTGGATCTTCCCTCTGTTAGCTCCGTTAACTCCTGTTCATACCCCCTTCCCCGGATCGTCGGGACGGGACACCGGGACTGGGATGGGACATGGCGGCAGGGTGGTGTGCCGGGCGGCTGCAAACGCCGGCCTGGTCATACCCTACGACGGGACACCGGGACTGGGAACGGTACCGCGGGACGCCGGGACTGCAGCGCTCAGTAGTTGTAATCGACGCGGAACAGCACGCCTTCCGTGTAGATCTGGGCGCCCGAGCCGCTGGAGGCTCCTAGGAATTCGGCGAACTGCCACCAGCCCTCGCCCTGATATCCGATGAAGCAGCGGAGGGCCTGGCAACTGGGCGGTCTCCAGGCTACGCCCAGCGACCAGTTGGCGGTCGGCGCGGGCTGCGGATTGGATCGAATCGTCTGAGCGGTGGCTCCCGACGTGGCGGTCTCGAAGAATCCTTGGCGGTCTTCGCCGATGAAGAGCGCGCCGTCCAGACGACCGACCAGCGTGAATCCCGAATCGCCGATTCGGCGTTCCAGATCCAGGGTCCAGCTCGGGCCGAGGCCCCAGTAGTTGTTGTTCACACGGCGCTCGTAAATTCCACTAGCCCCGGGGGCTCCCGCGGCGGCCTTGGTTTCATCGGCCGTCGAGTCGAAAAAGATATCCGTGCCTCGCAAGCCCAAGTGCCACTTCATCCACCAGGAGCAGATCGAGATCTCGTTGCTCGCGTACTCGAAGCCGGCCTCCTGAATGTCGAGGCGGCTGAGGAGCGAGGCCGGCCCATCGGGCGCCGAGCCTGGGCCTTCAATAGTCCCTGTGCCTCGTGAAGTAATGAAACGGTAGGAGAGATCGAACTCGCCGAACCCGTCGGGCAGGCGGTAGCCGAGTTGGAACAACGGCGAACCGGTCCAGTCGAGCCGCGCGTTCCCCACGGCAACCTGGCTCTTCACTCCTCCGAGGGTGACCGTGTCGTGAATTCCATCGCTCACGTGGGGGAGATTGACATCGACCTCGACGTCCGCCACCCAGCCGGGCTGCGGCAGGCAGAACGGATCGAGCTTAGGGTCACAGTCGAAGTAGGGGCACTCCGGCGTCGAGCAGGTGTAGGTCGGCATCGCCGGAGCGTAAAGCGACGCGGGAATGTTGGGACTTTGCGGCAGCCCACTTAAGTACGGAGTTTCGCTTCCGCTCGAATTGGTCGGAACGGCCGCCGTCGGCGCGGGGTCCGCCGACAAGATCGAGACGGGCAACTGCGCCGAGGCCCGGCCCGATTGGACAACCAGCGCGGCCAGGGCCACCAGCGGCACGAGAGCGCGGAACAGTCCGCCGCGCCGCGCCGTCCCGAGGGGCAAGCGTCGCTGGCTGTCGCGTCGCGCGGGGGGGCGGCTGGAGCTGGCGAGGATTTGAGTTTGAGGAATCATGTCCGACCTCTGTGGCAGATGTTGTCCGATGTCCATTCAGACCCAGGCTCGTCACGAATCGGTGTACGAGGCTTAATTGGCCGTATGGATCTCCGAGTCTGGCAGCTCGGGCGCCTTGAGCGGGGTCTCGTTCACAGCAGGCAAGAGCGAATGGCCGGCGGCACTCGAAACCGAGGGAACTTCCGCTGTCGGGGCAACGCCGGCCACGGGAGTGACACGGCCCGGCTGCGGGGCGCCAAAGTTGGCGGCGCTTTCGGTCGGGCTGCCGTTGGCCAGCGAACGGATCGCCGGAGACTGGTTCGCCTGCGCCGCGGGAGCCACGGCGGGCGAGAGAGCGGCATGCGAGACCGTGGCAGGCGGCACGGCCGCAGGCTGGACCGCGACAGCCACTCGTTGGACTGTCGGCGGCGAGCCAGCCAGGGAGCGCGGCGCGTTGGACGCCACATCGTAGTGCACGAGCGGTTCGCCGGGCGCGCTCGGATGGCAACAAGGGAACGGCAAGAGCACGCCCAGGTCCGGCAGAGACGGGACGGCTTGCGGATCAGCCAGCTGGAAGATGTCGTCCGTTTGCAGCATGTCGGCCACGTTGACGGCCGACGTCCAGAGCGTGTTGAGCACGCCGACGTACGTCGTGACAAATCCGGCCAGAGTTTGCTGGGCGCCGAACAGGTCGCTAAAGGCAGCGTTCGGATCAAGCTGACGCCGTTCCAGCACGCCTCGATAAGCCCGCACCTGGTCCGGGAGGATGTGATTGCGATAGTAGTCCAGCGCCTGGAGATTCGTCTTGTAGCCGTTGAAGTTAGTGGCCAGCTGGTTGGAGAGGGCCAGCTCCACGCGGTGGGATTCTTCGGTGGCCCGGACGAGGGCCGCCTCGGCAGCAATAATGTTACCTTTGTTCTGGTCCCAAATCGGCAGCGGGAAGCTGATCGTGGCGGTTGGCGTCAAGCCCTTGGGTTCGACGGTGAGATCCTTCAAAAGCGCCACGTTGATTTCCATGTCGGGCACCGGAATGACTTGCGACAGCTTGAGCTGGTACTTGGCCTTGTCGAGCACGTTTCGCGCGGTGAGCACGTCTGTGTGGTTACGGAGGACATAGTTGAGCACGGTGTCGTAATCGAAATACGGGATGACAGCGTCGATCCGCCCTTCCACCTGGGTCAGCGGCAATTGACGCTGGTTGATCGTGGCGACGAGCTGTTTCCAGGCGTAGAGATAGCTCTGGATCGACTGGTCGTAGGCCAGGCGGACCGAGAAGGCCTGGGCGCGCAGGGCCATCGGTTCGTAGGAAGCGGCGTTTCCGGCCTGCAACAGGCCCGCATGAAGCATGTAAACTTCGTCGGTGAACTGGGCCAGCGCCCGGTTCACGCGGACAGTCTCCTTCGCCACCAACAACGAGTAATAGGCCTGACGGACGCGAGTCGCCAGATCGCTGCGCGCCCGGCGCAGCGCCAGCTGGGCATTTTGCAAATCCATCTCGGCCGCGGCCGAAGCCAGCTTCAACTTGCCGCCGGTCTTGATGACCTGGTCGATGAACGGTCCGTCCGTGCTCATGACGCTCCCGTCGTTCGACGGAGTCATTTGCACGCCGACGGTCGGGTTGGGATAGGCGCGGGCCTGGATCAAATTGCCGCGGGCGGCTTCGACGTCGGAAGCCGCTTGTCGCAGTTCCGGACTATTCCCCGCCGCAATGAACTGCAGCTCCGAAAGCGTATAGGGGTGCCCCTCGGGGCTGGGCAGCGCGACGGGTTCGGCGGCGAGCGGCGGAAGCTTCGGGAAGAGCAGGTTGATCGCGCGCTCTTTGGCGGCCGGGTCATTGGGGATCTCAATCGCTTTGGCTTCCGATCCGGGGAGGTCCGAGGGGATCTTCGGCTCAAACTTCTTCGGCGCCTGGTCGGGGGCGACTTCTTCATATGATGTCTGCAGATACTTGGACGTCAGCACGTCGACCCCGGCCCCCGGCGCGCCCGAGCCACCGGTGCTCGACGTCTTTCCATCCGTGGAAGGAGTTGTGGGGCCCGGCGGAGTCGCACCGGGCGTCGTTCCCGACGGCGACGTCGACGCGGGAGCATCCGCGGCCGGAGGGGCCGGAGGCGTCGCAGCCGCGCCGGCAGGCATGGTGTCGTAAGGATGCGAAACCAGGCTGGCGACCGTCCCATCGGTACGCTCGCGGGCGTGATACAAGCACCCGCTTAGCGACGCGACGACGCAACAGGCGAGCAACGGGTGAATCGACATGGACCAATTCCCTTACAAGTCCGTGTGAACGCTGCTGATGAACTTTGCCGTGGCAAACTGCGGTGACTTTTTCGAGGGTGGCGATTTGCCACGGCGTGCGCATCGCGCAGAAACTGCGGACAATGGGAGATCGTCCTGACTTTCCAGTTGTAATGAGAGACGGGACGCGCGCGCCCTAGACCCACACAAGGTTGCCCAGTTGACGGGTTTTTGATTGAAGTCTCGCGCGCGAAGTGAGCAGTTTCCGTGCTTTTGAGACAGCGAAAAGTCAGATCAGCGCGCCGCGGGGCGAATCTTCGGGCAATTTGCGAGAGCTGACTCGAGATGCAACGGGTGCTGGAGGGAACGTGCGGCGGAGATTCGACGGACCGCTCACGCGCGGCGTTCGTGCAGCCGTTTCGAAATCACGCCCGCCAGATATCCGCCTTTGAAGCCGGCGTCGATGTTCACCACGCAGACGTTCGAGGCGCAGCTGTTCAGCATGCCGAGCAATGCGGCGATTCCGCCGAAGTTCGCGCCGTAGCCGACGCTGGTCGGAACGGCGATCACCGGACACGCGACCCATCCGCCGACGACCGAGGGCAGCGCGCCCTCCATACCCGCGACGACGACCACCGCGTCGGCCGCGTCGAAGCGGTGCTTTTGCTCGAGCAGACGTTGCGGTCCGGCAACGCCGATATCGACGATCAGATCGACGCCGCATCCCATCCAGCGGAGCGTTTCGAGCGCCTCTTCGGCGACCGGTCGATCGCTCGTCCCGGCGGTGATTACGAAGACGGAGCCGACGGGCGTTTTCGGAGTCGACGAGAGCAAGCGGATGGTGCGGGCAACCGGGTTGTGCAGCGCCGTCGGAAAGCGTTTGAGGACCGCGGTCGCTTGCTCGGGAGAAACTCGCGTGGCAAATCCCCGCTCGCCGTGCTGCGACTGAGCCTCGAAAATGGCGACGACGGCCTCCGCCGTCTTCCCTTCGCTGTAGACCACTTCCGGAAAGCCGCAGCGGCGGCGGCGATCGAGATCGACGTGTGCGTCTTCGATTGCCAACGTCATCGGCGCGACTTCGCCCGCTGCCTGTTCGACGGCCGCATCGACCGTCAGGCGACCTGCGCGCACACTTTCAAAGAGCGACGCCAGTCGCGTGCTTCCGCCAGTCCGGGATGATTCATCGTCGTTCGTCAAGCAGTGACCTGATCGTCCGGGTGAAGAATTCGCGGCTCGAGTAATTGGTGTCGCGACGGTCGATCTGAACCGTGCGGAGGGGGAGCTGCTCGGGTTACAATAGCGATTCTAATGACATTGCGATTCTAATATTGGGATCTGAGTCAACTGCCATTTTAGGAAGCCGCCGGCCTCGGCGGCAAATCTCTCAACTGGGAAGCGGCGAGATGCAGATCGGATTCGGAAAGTTAATGGCGGCCTCTGCGGTGGCCCTCGCCGCGCTCATCGGCGTGCTGATTTTCTATCAGCCGGGGGCGCCTCACCCACAGACGGGGCCGGGAGAAGTCGCGAAGACGACTCCGCAGACAATTTTGCTCTATTGTGCCGCCGGACTGCAGCCGCCGGTTTCGAAAATCGCCTCGGATTACCAGACGTCGCACCACGTGGTGGTTGAGACCAAGTTTGGCGGTTCCGGTTCCCTCATGAGCCAAGTCCTCATCGGTGGCGGGGATTTGTTTGTGGCAGCCGATCGACTCTATCTCGACAAGGCCGCGGAACAAAAGTTGACGGAGGAAATCCAGGGGATCGCCTACCAGTTTCCGGTCATCGTGACGCAAAAAGGAAATCCCAAGCACATTGCCGGCTTGAGCGACTTGCTCAAGCACGACGTGCGGCTGTCGCTGGCCGATCCCGAGCGCGCGGCCATCGGCAAGGTGGTAAGCGGACTGCTGGAAAAAGACGATCGCTGGGAGCCCTTGTGGAAAAAGGCGGTCATCCATCGGGAGACGGTCAACGAAGTTGGCAACGACGTGAAATTGGCAGCGGCGGACGCGGGCATCGTTTGGAACGCCACGTGCGCCCAGTATCCCGATCTGGCCGTCGTGCGTGTGCCCGAATTCGACCACGCCCGCGGACAAATCGCCGTCGGCTTGTTGTCCGCATCGAAGGATCCGCAGGCCGCCCAGGAATTGCTCAACTACATCACGGATCCCCAGCACGGGCTCAAAGTGTTCGCCGAGTACGGCTACGACGTCATCACCAAGCAGCCGCCTGCCGCGCACTGAGTTCACGATCCTCGTCATTTCGGTCTGCAGAAGCGAATGGCTGGGCGAGGATCCGATTCCACGGGGTCGGGAGCCTCACGCATGTCCTCACCTTCGAGCGTTTCGCACGCCAAGTCGGACGCTCCCTTCTACACAGTGCTCGGAGTTCTCGGGGGCGGTTACGTTCTGTTGATTGTGGCGATGGTCGCCGCCGAAATCGGGTATGCGCGACTGGCCGATTTCTCCCGCATCTTCGCCGACGAAAACATCCGTTTTGCGATTCGCCTGAGCGTCATCTCCGCCAGCATCAGCACGATTCTCGCGCTGTGGGTCAGTGTGCCGATCGCCTACTTGATGTCGCGCAGCGACTTTCGGGGCAAGCAACTCGTTGATGCGATCATCGATATTCCGATCGTGCTGCCGCCGTTGGTCGTGGGGCTGTGCCTGTTGATCCTGTTCCGCCAAACGCCGCTCCGTTACTTCGACGATCGGTGGCCGGTGGCGTTTCACGTTCCGGCGGTCATTCTGGCCCAATTTGCGGTCGTGAGCGCGTTCGCAGTGCGGACGTTACGCGCAACCTTCGACGAGATTTCGCCGCGCCAGGAACAAGTCGCCCTGACGCTCGGCTGCCGTCGCGCGCAGGCATTCTGGCACGTGGTGCTGCCCGAGGCCCGCTACGGACTGTTGTCCGCAGCGACGTTGGCGTGGGCGCGGGCGTTGGGCGAATTCGGGCCGGTGCTGGTGTTTGCCGGAGCAACCCGCCAACGGACGGAGGTCCTGCCGGTGAGCGCCTACCTTGAGTTGAGCGTCGGAAACGTGGAAGGGGCTGTCGCCGTATCGCTCGTGATGATCGCCGTCTCGCTCGTCGTTTTGGTCACTGTCCGAACGTTGGCGCACGGGCACTTTCGCGGCCGGCTGCTGGGCGAGCAGCTCTAAGTCGCTCGAGCCGAACGCGAAACGGACTGAAAACCGGCGCTTATAACCTTCGTTTGCCGAGAGTCGCGTGGGAGAAATAAAAAAACCCACGGTGGGCCAAGCCCTTCCGTGGGTCTATGAAAAACGATGGTCGGACCATCGGCTGTTCTCGACCAGGCACGCCTCAGCGTATTCAGGCGATCGACTGGGCGGTGAATCGGCGGGCAAAGCGGATCGCGCGGTGCCGCGCGTACCACTGTCGCTTGGACCGGTTCGGCGAATGCCGTCGCTTGCGCGTCCCGTCGGCCAGGAAAACGTTGGCCCTCGCGTGACTCATGCGGTGCGTTGCTCGGTGGGTACGCCTGCTGTCGTCCGCGGTTCGGCACAATTCGCCGCGAGACCGCGACCGTGACAAACGCTCCAACTGTTGCGCTCTCTATCTTCGGCCGAACACCACCTCGCGGCGCGCAAAAGTGGGGCAAACTGGCGTTCTCCGCCCGGAAGCACGGACAGGCAATCCGTGCGGGCAGATCGGGTAGGCCTTTTCGCGTGCGGGCCTTGCCGGGAAGCGGGAGAGCGGGCAAAAAGGGGCAAAATTTGCCGTCCGCCCTTGGGGATTGGGGCACGCGCTCTGGGGCTGACAGCCGGCACCGAACTTGCTATGAACCCACCGCGCGGCAGGGCTGCCGCTCAATTTCCAGCCAAAAATCTCGCATCAGAGACGGATTTCCACCGGGAGACACGGATGGGCGTTCCCCTATCGCAAATGGTGACGGTCGCACGCTATGTGATCGGCAAGACGCTTCGCCGTGAAAAACGCTATCCGCTCGTGTTGATGCTCGAGCCGCTCTTTCGCTGCAACCTGGCCTGCGCCGGCTGCGGCAAGATTCAATATCCGGCCGACATCCTCAAGAAGCAGCTTTCGCCGGAAGAGTGCTTTCATGCGGTCGACGAGTGCGGCGCCCCGATGGTGTCGATCCCGGGCGGGGAGCCACTCTTGCATCCGCAGATGGACCAGATCGTCGAGGGCCTGGTCGCCCGCAAGAAGTACATCTATCTGTGCACCAACGCCCTGCTTTTGGAAAAGCAGCTCCACCGCTTCAAACCGTCGAAGTACTTGACCTTTTCGGTGCACGTAGACGGGCCGCGTGAAGAGCACGACGTCGCCGTTTGCCGCGAAGGTGTTTTTGACATCGCCGTGCGAGCGATTCGCGTAGCGGTGGCCGCAGGCTTCCGCGTCACGACGAATACCACCATGTTCAACACGGCTCATCCGCGGCGGATGCGGGAAATGTTCGACATCCTCACCGACCTGGGGGTCGAGGGGATGATGATCTCGCCGGGGTATGCCTACGAAAAAGCCCCCGACCAGGACCACTTTCTGCAGCGGGCTCAGACCGTCGAGCTGTTTCGCCGCACGCTCGCGCGTCCCAAGCGCGGTTGGGTCTTCAACCAGTCGCCCCTGTTCCTCGAGTTCCTGAAAGGGAATTGGGACCTGGAGTGCACGCCTTGGGGTAATCCGACTTACAACATTTTCGGCTGGCAGCGCCCTTGTTACCTGCAGCAGGAGAGTTACTGCGGCACGTACCAGGAACTGCTCGAAACGACCGATTGGAGCGCCTACGGCCGGCAGAGCGGTAATCCGAAGTGCCAGGATTGCATGGTCCACTGCGGGTACGAGCCGACGGCCGTGGCCCAGACGTTTAGTTCGCTGCGCGGCCTGGCCGCCGCGGCCCGCTTCACGCTGTTGGGTCCGTCGCGAAGCAACGAGCCGGAAAGCGATGATCCGGTCACCTTCGGCGCGCCTGCGCCCGTAGTCTATCAGCTCGATTCGCCGACCCGTCCGTCGCAACGCGAGCCTGTGGAAGTGCCTTTGCAGTCCCGCGCGGGCTGAAGCCGTCTATCGCTCACAACAGCAAGGCGTCGAACGAAAAAAAAGAAACGGCCGAGGGGAGAGAATCCTCGGCCGTTTCGTCATTCCCGGGAGGGCGAAGCCCCTGCTGAGCCGCGTTCGCCACGTTGAGGACGATCGCAGCGAGCGTCGGCTCGGCGGGAGCCTCGCCCTCCCCAATCTCCACGGTTCGTCAGGACTTTGGCGAGCTCAACCTCGTCCTGGGAACCACTGCGAACTTCACGGATCAACCGTCATAGTCCACCACGACGATGCCATGTCTCGAGGTGATGTTCACCGCGTACTTGCCATAGTCATAGCGAACCCTTTGCCCGTCGTGCTTGGTGCAGATCTTCGGGCTACCGCAGGGCGGCACACAGATCTGGACGAACACGCATTTGGGCGGGCCGCACGCCTCACACGGATCCCGATGCGCACACGGATCGCGGACGGCGACGACCATCGGCACGGCACACGGAGCGATATGACGCTTGTCGTGATACTTGACTCGCGGGTAGAGCGCGAATCCCGGGGCCATAACGATTGGCGGACCCCCGGCCGCCGCCGGTCCCATCTCTGGAACCGGCTGCACCGATGGGGGCAGCGGCTGGGACATGGGTCCCGGCGGAACTGCTCCCTCGATGCCCGGTGCGGGCGGGGGCGCTTCGTAGCTCCCCACCTCGGCTAGCGGAGCCTGTCCGGAGGTCAACAGGATCGCCCGCTCGGCCGGGGTCTCCCTGCTTCCGGATCGGTCCGCCGGTCGATCATCGGCTGCCAGTGTGGCCGCGCCGATCAACGCCCCGGCGATGGTGACAAACCCGATCAAACGTTTCTGCATGCGGTGCTCCTTCTCAACTCTGTCGCTGACACATCCGGTCGAACCGATCGATCACGGCCTGCGAGCCCCCTGCCCTTCGCCTCGGCAACTCCCACCGGCGATTTGGCTCGAAATCAGCGACAAGACCGTTCTCCGGCGGGAGTGGATCGGCCGTGTTTCAACAGGACTCGAAAGTGGGCCCGTCACGGGCCCGGATTCGGGCGCGGACGCAGTTTGGGAAAGATTTTCCCACGGTCTGTGCTGCGTTGCGCCCTGCGGACACGGCTGTACTCTCGGAGATTCAAACTTACGGATCAAGGCGCCCAGGTCGACGGCCGCTCCGCGACAGACGGCCGACATAGTGTTCCTTCGGCTTTCGCTTCGCGCGAAATCCTTTCGCGTCCGACCGATCGTCAAAATGTCGGGACGATTGGCGTCCGCGGGTGCTCGACATCCGGAGAATTCCTCGCTCGACGGGTGACAGGACTGTCCCGCTGGGACTAAACTCACAACGTTGGCCCGCCTTGCGGGTTGAGACACATCGCCCGATCGCGTAAACGACACGCGTCAAGCGCACGCTCCTATCCGCGCCGCCCGTTTTATCGCGAGACGTGCAACACAGCTGCTGTGCTTTGGGCCGATCGCAGCACACGAAAGACTCAAGCGACCTCCATGCCCCTCCCATCTGACGATCACTCCGCTGCCGACGAGAAGAACCCGGCAGCCGGCATCCGCCTGCAACGGTTCCTGGCCGCCACCGGACTCGGCTCGCGCCGCAAATGCGAAGCATTTATTGTGGACGGACGGGTCAGCGTAGACGGACACGTCGCCCGCGACCTGGGCACGCGCGTCGACCCCGGCAAGCAGGAGGTCCGCGTCGACGGGGAAATCGTCCGCCGCGATCCTCCGCGCTACTTCTTGCTCAACAAGCCGCGAGGCTATCTCTGCACGACCAGCGATCCGGCCGGCCGTCCGCGGGCCCTCGATCTGCTGCCGCCAAGCAAGTTGCGGCTCTTCACGGTCGGCCGACTCGACGAGGGGAGCGAAGGCCTCATCCTGTTGACCAATGACGGCGAGATGGCACATAAGCTGGCCCATCCGCGGTTCCAGGTGCCACGGACGTACGCCATCCAAGTCGCTGGTCGGCCGACGCCGGCGACGTTTGCCACGCTTAAAGAGGGACTTTATTTCCAGGAGGGCCGCTTTCACGTTCGCTGGGTGAAGCGAGTCAGCACGAAGGGCAACAGCACCTTCCTGCAAGTTGGACTCAGCCACGGGCAGAACCGTGAAATTCGCCGGCTCTTTGCCCGCGTCGGACACAAAGTGATGAGGCTGCGCCGCGTGGCCTTCGGACCGCTCCTTCTCGGCCACCTCGGTGAGGGACGGCATCGCACCCTGACGCATGCCGAGCTGGTCGCGCTGCGCGAATTGGCGACGAATCGAAAACCTTGCCCCCGGTACCGGCCAGACGATAAACCCAGGCAGGCCGACCAACAGCGTGAGCCCGCGGTTCATGACCGGCCGCGCGAGGAGTCCGCCGAGGGCCAAAGTAGAACTCGCAAGCCGCGCGTTGGTCGCCGTGGCGAACAGCGCAGAGTGCAAGAGGAATTCGCCGGAGAGCGACAGCGCTCGCTGCAAAGCGGCGGGCCGCGCACGCGGCAGCGGGCCGGCGCCTCACAGAAAACAGCCTCGCAGAAGACCGCGGGGCGTCGCGAACGGGCGGCTGCCGTTCGCACTCACGGCGAGGGTGGACAGGGTGCGCGAAACCACGGTTCGCGCCGGCCGCGGAAACGTCGCCAACGCCATGCCTGATCCGGCCCCACCAATCGCGCCGCGGCCCCCCGCCCTTCAGCAGCGGGTACGTGTCCTGTCTCAGCGTCGGCTCGGTCGCGACACTTACGCCCTCGCGCTCGAATCGCCCGAGCTGGCGGCCGCCATTGTGCCGGGCCAATTCTTTATGGTCCGCGCCGCCGACTCGGTCGATCCGCTCTTGGGCCGCCCCTTCGCACTCTACGACACTGTGATGGACGGCGATCGGCCAATCGGCGTCGAATTCGGATATACGGTGGTCGGCAAACTCACCGGGCTGATGCCCTCCTGGAGCCCGGGGGATCCCGTGGAAATCTGGGGGCCACTGGGCAACGGATTTCCCGTCCCGCGAGTCGACCATCTCCTGTTCGTGGCTGGCGGCATCGGTCAGACGCCGTTTCTGGCCGTCGCCCGCGAGGCGCTCGGTTTGCGGACATATGGGCAGCCGCCCCGCATTGTCGGCCGACGACCGCGGAAATTGACTGGCTGCTATGGCGTTCGCTCCTCCGACTATCTCGCCGGACGCGACGACTTCGCGTTGCCGGGCCTCGAATTGCGACTCGCGACCGATGATGGCACTTTCGGGCATCATGGGTTTGTCACTGAGCTGCTGGCCGCTGCGCTCGACGGCGCCGATCGCCCCGATTGCGTCTACTGCTGCGGCCCCGAGCCGATGATGCACGCGGCCGCGCGGCTCTGTATCGCCGCCGACGTGCCCTGCTGGCTGTCGCTCGAAACTCCGATGGCTTGCGGCTTCGGCGCGTGCTTTAGCTGCGTGACCGCCGTGCGGATGGAAAACGGCGAGTGGGATTACCGCCGAACCTGCATCGAGGGGCCCGTCTTTTCCGCCGATCGGCTCGTGCTCGACTGAACGTGCCGATCTGAGTCGAATCGGCGATCACCGACGGCGCGTCACGGCAAATTCTCAGCCCTCGTCGATCACGCACGCGAACTCGCGGAGGGCCGCCGACACGACGGGCGCCGGGCAGGACCAGACGAGGAAGAACATCGCCTCGCGAACAGTGCGCTCGGCCGGATGACCGACGACAAAGCCGGCCCCCTTCGATGCGGCCAAATACGCCTGGGCGGCCCGTAACACGAGTGAGTTGGCCTTGTGGCGGACCGATTCGGCGCTCGGTGTCAATCCGTTCGTGACGGCCGCCGAATAAAGATCGGTGCGCGCGGTCGCGTGCTCGGCCTCGAGCGCCTTGAGAATCGGCACCAGATCCGCGCGACGTTGCGCCTCGCCCTTCAGTCGGCCGAGGATGCTGGACGTCAGACCGACGGCCAATGCCGAGGTCGTCAACGAGCCGGCCCCGCCACCTCCGTGCTTCATCACTTGTTCGATCGGCCCGAACAGCAAGTTGCGGTTGGGGACGCGGACGTTGTCGAGCGCGAGGGTGGCCGTTTGCGATGCCGAGAGTGCCAAGAGGCGCATGGGCGGCTGTCGATCGACGCCGGCCAGCGCGGTCGGCACGGCCATAAGCACCTGACGTCCGTCGGCCAGCGTGCCGCCGGTGACGATGTGTTCAGCCGCTGCCGCACCCGTCACCCAGGGAACCGTCCCATTCAGCACGAACTCGTCCGAGGCTTCGACGGCCAACACCGCCGGCTGCGCCAGGTGCTGCCGCGACGTCGTCAGATGCGAAATCCCGACTGTGGCAAACGTCTCGCCGCGACAAAGCGCCGGTAAGAGTCCCGACTTCATCTCGAAATTGGCGCTGGCCGCGATCCGCTGACAGGCGGCGTTCCGCTGGGTGAGGACGAAGGTGGTCGTCAAACAGGCGGCGGCCAATCTTTCGTAGGCGGCCATCACCTGGACGTCGGTCGCCAGGTGCCCGCCAAACTCGGCCGGTAGGCCCCAGGCCAGGACTCCCGCATCGGCCAGCAAACGAATCTGTTCGGCGGGCCAGTCGTCGATGTTCTGCAGTTGCGGCGAAAGTTCTTCGAGCTGAGCACAGAGCCGCTCGAGATCGTCGGGCAACTCCACGGGCAGACCGGAGGCAGGTTGGTTCATGGTTACCGTCGCTGGGAATGGGGCAAACGCTCGCTGTCGTCGCGTCCGTTGTCCGACCCCGGCGATTCAAGTCAGGGCGTCGAGAAACTCGGTCATTTCACGTTCGGCGTGGCCGTCACCCACTTTGCGCGCGATCTGTATCCCGTGGGTCAGGACGGCGCGGGCTTCGTCCGTTCGTCCGCGCTCGGCCAGGGTTTGACCTTTTTGAAAATAGGCGGGGACGTATTCCGGATGCCGGTCAATCACGGACTGATACTGCGCGAGGCCTCGTTCGACGTTTCCCTCGTTGACGCAGGCCTTGGCAAGCGCGTACTGCAAAAACACGTCGTCTGGATCGGACTCCAGCAATTGTTCAAGCTGTCGGGTCGTCGGCAAGTTTGAGTCCTGGGAAAGTTTTGCTGAAGCATCCGATCGTCCGCGGCTTGAGTCGAACTCGTCGCCTGCGGCTGAAACTCAACTCTGGTGTCCGATTCTAGCAATTCTGTCGGTCGCTCAGAATCGGCCGACCGCTGAATGACCGTGAGGCCTCCCCATCACCGCAATTTGCCGTCGGAACTGAAGGGCAACCGCGGAAAAAAAACGCCGGCCGGCAGCGACGCGGGGCGACCGCCGTCAGATTCTGCACACTCGTAACTCGGTTCCAGCTAGGCAAGTTATGCACGTCGCCTCTCACGCTATCAAGCGGCGGAATTGGATTAGTCGATTCTGGCGTGGCGGAGGCACGATGGAACGCGCTCCGTGAAGCGGACGGAACCTCACCCACCTGTTGTTCACTCGTAGAGTCTCCCCCCGCTATGCCGAAACGCCCCCTCGCACACGCGTTGTTACTGGCTCTGATCCTCGCTGCCGGCGCCGGCCTGGGTGCTGGCGGCGTCGAGGGCACTGCTGCGCAGCGCGCGGAAAACCAGCGGGAAACTCCCCTGGTCCGCGCCGTACA
>Ga0210396_10002695_pt1 | contig 17982 bp, 16 predicted proteins | sample IncBWH17OmetaG_FD_155466 | JGI IMG/M metagenome (GOLD analysis project Ga0210396, IMG submission 155466) | Forest soil microbial communities from Barre Woods Harvard Forest LTER site, Petersham, Massachusetts, United States - Inc-BW-H-17-O ... | reverse complement strand
GGGATCCCTCCACGTTTTATCAGCGCGAAAAAGTGTCTATCGGCGGGGCCGTATTCGAAGCCAGAGCCGTCACCGGCAACGGCGCTCGAGACATCTCTTTTACTCTGAGCAGAGGCGAGATTCTGGGCATCGCCGGCATGGCGGGTTCAGGTCGGTCCGAGCTAATGAACGTCCTGTTCGGCAGCGCCCCTCTCGACTCCGGCGAAATCTTGATCAACGGAAAAGTGGTCAAACATTCGACCCCGGAGAAAGCCATCCGAAATAAAATGTGTTTCATCACGGAAGATCGGCAAAACACCGGGCTCTTTCTTCCCCAGACAATCGCGCGGAACGTCACCATTGCGAACCTGGTTAACACCCGGGAATTCGTGGTGCATAGCCGGGACGATGCTCGTATCGGCGACAAATTTGTAAAACAGCTCGCGATTAAGACACCGAATTCGCAAACCCGGGCAGTCGAATTGTCCGGCGGCAACCAACAAAAGGTGGTGCTGGCGAAATGGTTTAACACCAATGGCGAGATCTTCATTTTTGACGAGCCGACCTTGGGTATCGACGTCGGCTCAAAGCAGGAGATCTACAAGGTAATGGTCGACCTGCTGAAGCAGGGGAAAGCCATCATCATGGTTTCTTCCGATATGCCTGAGGTCATCTCGATGAGCGACCGCGTCCTGGTGATGAAGAACGGAGAGAAGATGGCGGAACTCCGCGGTGATGAGATCTCCGAAGAAAATATTCTCATCAATTCGATCGGAGATAAGACCATATGAGTAGTGAAGCGGCTCCCCAATCGAAGCAGACAGGCAGGCCCTCTCTTTTCAGGCGATACGAGAATTTAACTGTCCTTGCTATCTTTGTCGGATTCGTGGTGATCATCGTCATCCTGCAACTGTTCCTGACGGGCGGCACTAAATTCCCTACCTTTATCAGTCCGGTTAATCTGCTGAACATTCTTCAGCAGGTGGGTGTGCCCGGCATTGTAGCCGTCGGGATGACCATCGTAATGATCTCTGGCGGTATCGATCTGTCCGTCGGGATGTTGGCGTCGCTAGTGTCGATCATCACCGCGCTCGGAATCTCCAAATGGCAGCTCGGCGTCGTGCCAGCCGTTCTCCTCGGTATTTTCTCAGCGGTAGTGCTTGAGACCATTATGGGGTTCATCATTTCCCGCACGAAAGTTGAGCCATTCATCATCACACTTGGCGGGATGATTACCTTTCAAGGAATCGCCTTACTCCTCTGCAATTCGCGCGAAGTGATCATGAATGGCGAGTTGGATTTCCTTAAGACCAATTTGATCCAGGGAATCAAGGATCCGGTCAGCCATCTGAACCTGATTATCCCGCCTTACGTCCTGATTTTCTTCATTATCGCTTTGTTCGGCGGGCTGTTGCTTGGTTACACCCGGTACGGCCGGCGCATCTACGCGGTCGGGACCAACCCTCAAGCCGCTTATCTAGCAGGTATTGATGTTAAGAACATGAAGCTCTCGGCCTACGTGATCATGGGCGTTCTTGTTGGCATCGGGGCAGTGATGCTTCTTGCCCGGATTAACACCGGTATCATCACGCTCGGTCAAGGACTGGAGATAGACAGCATTGCGATGGTGGTGATCGGCGGCACCGCTCTGAAAGGCGGCAAGGGGAATATTCTGGGCACGTTGATCGGTGTTTTCTTTCTGGGATCGATCGGTAACGCGATGAACATGCTCCGCCTGCCTTCCGAAGTACAATTCGTCGCCAAGGGCTTGGTTGTAATTATTGCGGTGTCCGCGGGCGACGTTTCAAACCGAATTTCCGGGTTCCTGTCACGGAGGAAGGAGCTGCGTTGGACGCAGAGCAACGGGCAAAAAAAGGAGAGAGTGTCAAATCGACTAACTAGTCCAAACCAAAATGAAACGAACCGCACATAAACCGTCATACAAGACGTTGCAGATCAACGATCTGTTTAAAGCGCTGGTGCTTTTTACCGCCCTGGGAGCGCTGTTATTACCGGCCGGAAAAATGAGAGCCGCAGAGGGCAAGGCAAAGGTAATTGGTTATTACATGGATGCGTCGGACGACTATTACAAAGCAGGATTTCAAGTATTTAAAGCGCTCGCTACGAAGGCGGGATGGCAAGTACAGGACGTGGTAGGACAGGGTACTGCTCCCGAGCAAATCGCGGCAGTCGAAAATTTTATTACTCAAGGAGTCGATGCGCTGGTGGTAGTCCAGAATTCACCTGCGACCACTTCTGAGTGTTTAAAGAAAGCCCATGCGGCTGGCATTCCAGAATTCCATCTCACGCACAATCCGCCTAATGAACCCGGGCTGGCCGGATTCGCAGGATTTGATTGGGTATACGATGGGGAACTGGCGGGACAGTCGGCCATGAAACACAATGTGAAGCGGCTGATCATGGTCGAAGGCAAATTGGGCCAAGGTACAGCCTCAGGCCAGACCCAAGGTTTCCTACAGGCATACAAGAAAGCGGGTAAAGATATCGGCAATTTGCTGGACAGTGTTGGTGTCAAAGGCGCCGGAGGCAAAGATCTGCAAGTTGTATTCTGGGGCTCAGGGAATTGGTTTGCTGACCCTGCGAAGAAAGTCATGCAGGATGCTATCACGGCCTTGGGCCCGGACGGATTTGATGGCGCCTATGTGCAGAACGACGAAATGATGACCGGCGCGCTTCAAGCGATGCAGGAAGCCGGTCTTGATCCGAGCAAGTATTGGCTGGGGGCTAGCAACGGCAAAGAGAAATCCTGGGATTGGGTGGCAAAGGGACAGACCACCATGGACGTAAATCAATGTCCGACGCTCGAGGCAGACATTTGTTTTCAGCAAATCACCGCCTACTTCGATAAGAAACCGTATAAGCGAGCGGTGTTCGTTAACTTTCTGCCGTTCGAAAAAGACAATCTAGATAAATCCAAGCTAATTCCTTGGATCCTGAACGATTATATGTCGAAACGAGAGGCGAACGCTTTCATCTTCGACATCAATAATGCGGTATTCAGGGAAAACCCATCCTACGCTACAGCAGCGAAGTAAGTTCCGGTAGGGCAAAAACCTCGGCGCGCCGATTGATGCAGACCAATCGGCGTGGTCGCTACGCGGCCGCTCTACCGCAACCGAATCGCCTTATACGCTTTCATCGTTTCGGTAATGGCTTTCTCGACCGGGAGCCGCTCCATGCTGGAGGCGCCGTAGAAGCCGTGGACACCTTTGGTCCGATGCAATACGTATTCGGCGTCAGGCGGCTCAGAGATGGGCCCGCCATGACAAAGAACAATGACCTCCGGATTTACCGCTTTGGCTGCATCGGCGATTTCCTGAACCTTGGCCGGAGCATTCTCTAAGGTCACCGCGGTTGTCGCGCCGATCGATCCTTTAGTAGTGAGTCCTAAATGCGCCACGATAATATCGGCACCTGCTTCCGCCATGGCTTCGGCTTCGTCCGCGTTGAAACAATAGGGCGTCGTCAACAGATTCATCTCATGAGCCAACCGGATCATCTCGATCTCCAGACCGAAGCCCATGCCGGTTTCCTCAAGATTCTGACGGAACAGCCCATCGATTAAACCAACCGTCGGAAAATTCTGCACGCCGGAAAAACCGGCGCCGGCCACCTCGCTTAAGAAAAGCGGCATCTGGCGAAATGGATCGGTTCCACAAACTCCGGCTAATACCGGGGTATCTCTGACGATGGTGAGAACTTCACTTGCCATTTCCATCACAATGGCGTTCGCGTCACCGTACGGCATCAAACCGGATAACGAACCGCGTCCAGCCATGCGATACCGGCCGCTATTGTAGATAATGATCAAGTCAACACCACCGGTGGCCTCGAATTTAGCCGAGATGCCAGTCCCGGCTCCGCCCCCGATAATCGGCCGGCCTTCCTCCATGACTGCCCGTAACCGTTTAAGAACTTGTTCTCTGGTAAACGCCATAATAAAAATTCACCACAGAGGCACAGAGAACACAGAGATAGGATTAAATTCTAATGGCAGGACCTGAATATCCTTCTTTGTGACCTCTGTGTCTCTGTGGTGAAATTAGGTTGTTAGTGTTTCTGTTGGCTCATTAGCTCGAGCATCATCTCGACTGCCTTAGCCGAGAAGGCCGGGTCATTGATATTCAGGTCGACCTCAACAACAGGGATTCCGGGTTTAACCTTGGCCTTGATCGCATCGAACATCGCGCGATCCGCTTCCCGGTCACAAAAAGGCTGGCCATCACCGTCCAGCATTGAGACACCGCGTAGCGGAATCAGGAAAGCAACCGGGCCGGTGGCGGCATTGGCTTTCTTGGCAAAGATCTCCCCCATTTGCCGGTTCTCGTCCAGGTTGGTCCGCATCAGCGTTACCGACGGGTTCCATTCATAGAGAAGCCGTTTGGCTTGGCGAAACTTCTCTGGGACAGTTGAGGGCGCACCGAAGTTAGCCATGTCGACACAGCCAGGTACAATCAGGTGAGGTATCCCCCGTTGACCGGGCGCATCGAGTCTTTCCGGTCCCGCGCTGAAAACGCCCTGACAAAGTTCATCCGCCCATTCTGTGGTAGTGATATCTAACACGCCTTCCACCAAACCGTCCGCAACCAAGGTCTCCATGGCTCGACCTCCGGCTCCAGTAGCGTGAAAGACCAGAACCTCAAAGCCTTTGTCGCTCAATGCCTTCACACAAGTGTTTACACAATCGGTCGTGTTACCGAACATCGACGCGGTGATGATAGGACGATCGGCGCCGGCCGGTGGCGGCTCATTTTGGACCATGCCGGAGATGGCGCCGGCAGCGCGCGCATAAATCAATCGCGAGATTCGGTTCAGTCCGGTCACGTCAACAATCGACGGGATAATCGTGATATCTTTACCGCGGACATAAAAGGAGACGTCACCGGAAGCCACGGTTGAGACCAACACCTTGGGTAGGCCGATCGGTAGTGAACGCATCGCGGACGAGATAATTGCTGAACCAGCGGATCCGCCCATACCAATGATGCCGTCAAATTTTCCCTGCTCGTATAACTCGTGGACCAGCTGTGGCGCACCTTGATCGAGCGCTTTCATGGCCGCCCCTTTATCCCGTGCGGCACGTAGTTGATCCAAATCGACGCCAACGGACTTCAGTACTGCGCTGGCTTCGAAATCAACCGGGAACAAAGCCGTTGTACCCAGTGCACCAACGTTGATGGTCAGAACTTGGTGACCGAGCTTCAGCAGTTCCTGACGCAAGAAGGCATGGTCTTCGCCCTTGGTATCAAAGGCGCCGATAACACAGATCGTTTTGGGCATGGGGGAAACGAATCCTCAGTGATTGGTGATTAGTGATGGGTGATTGGTGGGATTAGCCAGTCGACCAGATGGCCTTCTGCCGATGACGGTTGCTCAAACGCCTTGAGCTAGACGCACGGGCAAATTTGTCATCTGTACATCCGTATTTGTCATTACTGCGCCGCGGTCACCTTGCAGCCGGGAATTTCCCGCAGCAACCGTTCCGGACCGGCCGGCGAGTAAACGACGATGAGCTTCATCGGTTCGTTCCCGGTGTTCAGGGTAGAGTGATAAATATCGGCCGGGATATAGATGCTCGCTCCTGGGCCAACCTTAACCGCAGGTTGATCGTCCACCATTTGTTCGCCTTCTCCGGAAACGACATAGATGATCTCTTCCGACCCGGGATGATTATGGCGCGCGTGCCCTTGTCCTTGGGCAAGCTCAACGATCCCGAAACTGAAACGTTCCGCATTCGTTACCTGGGGTTCACTGAGGAAATGAATCTTTCCCCAATCAAATTCAAGCCGGTCGACGTCGTCTGTAGTAGTAATAAAACCAGATCCAAGCTTCTCCATAAAAGGGGATGGGTTGTTCGATGAGGCAAAGAAATCTGGCAAGAAATTCCGCGTAACCAAATAATTTGTTACGGGGTGGGTCACAGGGGCTTCGTTGCTCGTCGGCGGACGCCTGACGCCCGGTGGCTTCGATAATGGATGGGACTTATGGGACCAATAGGACCTATGAGACGCAGCCACATAAGTCCCATGAGTCTCATAGGTCCCATCCGACGACACACCCTGCCCGCAACGATTCGACGACAGCTTGCCCGACAAAACCTCCCTGAGTCTCGACGAAGGAGCGAAGTCGGGAGAACGCGAACGACGGTTATCCCTCCAGCATCTCCTTGAGGACGGCGCAGAGAACAGGCCGGATATGAGCGGCTAATTCAGGATTAGCGTAGGCTACCCATGAGATCGGCGAGGTTGTATCCAGAGGACCATCCATCGGACTGCCGTCTGGAGACTCTAATATGACGCCGGCTTCTTCTAACACTAGCGCGGCTGCCACATCGTAAGGATGGCAGCAAAGAGCGGACGGGATACCCAGCTTCTTGAAAACTAGAGGCCGAATATCTGCGATCATGCGGTCGTGTCCCGACAGCAGTTCGCAGAATTGGCCGCCGGTCGAGATATACTGATCTTCAAACACGATTACTTCCTTCCCGGCTGCGCTCGGGTAAAGTCGCTCCCATAACTGCTGCTCGATCGCAGCCGTCAGCGCTTTACCGGCAGGAAAGAAACGCGAGATATAGCCGAACCCATGGAGCACGTCGGCGGCATGCGATGGTCTTACGGAACGTGAGAGGATCTCGCCGGTAAGGATATTGACCGAATCGCTAAGAAACCCGCGACCTCGAATCGCGGAGAACCTGTCCGCCCGCCACTGTTTGGTCGTCGGTAGCTCGACCATCACCGCAACCTCGATCTCAGATAATCTGGTTGCTGGGCCCCTTTGCGGCGCTACCCCGGCTAAAAACCAAGCCGCCCGCTTGTCGTACATGATCCCCCGGGTGCCGTCGATTGGGTCCAGGATGATTTTCGCCTCGGTTTGTTCACAGGGGACTTTTGGAGGAAAGGTAACGGGATGCTGCGGATCGATCCCTTCCATAACCAGTTCTACCGGGATCGTCGGAGGCCAGTGCTCAGTGAACCACTCAGTGATCGCATCTTCGCTGATGCGATCGATGCCATAGATAGTATCGGCGACGCTCTCCCGCGAGATCGTGGCTAAATCGCAAGGGTCACTCTCGTGCCGAGCATTCAATACGGATTGACGAACATGATCGCCAAGACCAAGCAGTAAGGTCCTGATCCGGTCCGGTTCCGATATCTTCATTTTTAAATGAGGCTTCGCCCGATTTCCTTATCGATCGACTTGCAGATTTTGATGATGAAACGTCTAGTAGCATTTAATTCAACCCCCAAACTTTTTAATCATCCGCAATGGCTAGACCAGTCACCTTGTTCACCGGCCAATGGGCCGACCTCCCCTTAAAGGATCTCGCAGCAACCGCAAAAAAGATGGGCTTCGACGGGCTTGAATTGGCCTGTTGGGGCGACCATTTCGATGTTAAGGCCGCCGCTGAATCCAAGGACTATTGTAAAGAGCGATGGCAAATTTTAACCGGAAACGGCCTGACGGCGTTTTCGATCTCGAGCCATCTGGTTGGACAAGCGATTTGCGACCGGATCGATGAAAGGCACAAGGCAATTCTGCCGCCCGAGATCTGGGGGGATGGCGATCCGGAAGGTGTTCGCCAGCGCGCAGCCGAGCAAATGAAGTTGACCGCTCGAGCTTGCCGGAACTTTATCGATACCAAGCCGGTTCAGGACCTTGATTTTCCCGCGGTGGTCAACGCTTTCTCCGGATCAAGCATCTGGCACGCCTGTTACGCATTCCCGCCCACTAGCCAAGAGTATCTCCAAAAAGGCTACGACGATTTCGGGCGCCGGTTTCTACCGATTCTAGACGTGTTCGAGCAATACAATGTGAATTTTGCGCTCGAAGTTCATCCGACCGAGATCGCTTTCGACATCGGGTCGGCCCATCGAGCCCTGGAAGCTGTCAACCAGCATCGACGATTCGGTTTTAACTACGATCCGTCACACTTGGGATACCAGGGGGTCGATTATGTGAAGTTCATTCGCGAGTTCAAAGATCGCATCTATCACTGTCACATGAAGGATGCGTGGTGGGGCCACGGCAACGGAGACGTCGGTGTTTTCGGTGGTCATACCGACTTTGGCGATTACCGGCGTTATTGGGATTTCCGTTCGATCGGTCACGGTGACATTCGGTTCGAGGATATCATTGTGGCTCTGAATGACATCGGTTACGGAGGACCGCTTTCCATCGAGTGGGAAGACGGCCGGATGGACCGGATCCACGGAGCAACGGAATCGTGCCGCAATGTGAAGTCCTACGATTTTGCACCGAGCCGAGCCGCGTTTGATGCGGCTTTTGAACGCAAGAAGGCCTAACTCACGAGCATCACGCGGAAAATAAGAAGCTTATGACCCAAAAACTAAAGATGGGAATGGTGGGCGGAGGCCGGGATGCCTTCATAGGCGGTGTGCATCGGATGGCGGCCCGGCTAGACGGACGTATTGAACTTGTGGCGGGAGCCTTTTCTTCTTATGCGGCTAAATCTCGGGCGTCAGGTGAAGACCTGGGACTCGATCCCTCAAGAGTCTATCCGGACTACGAAACGATGGCGGCCGCGGAAGCTAAGCTGCCAGAGAGTGAACGCATCGACTTCGTGTCGATCGTGACACCGAACCACGTGCACTTCCCTCCCGCCAAAACCTTTCTGGAAGCCGGTTTCCACGTCGTTTGCGATAAGCCGATGACGTACGATCTGGCTGAGGCAAAAGCGTTACGCGACCTGGTGAAGTCAACCGGTAAGGTGTTTGCGTTGACTCACAATTATACTGGTTACCCCATGGTCAAAGAGGCGCGGGAGCTAATTCGGAACGGTGATTTGGGCAAAATCCTCAAGGTCGTAGCGGAATACCCACAGGGTTGGTTGATTCAACCGATCGACGCTGAAGGCCAAAAACAAGCGGCTTGGCGAACCGACCCTTCCAAAACGGGAGCTTCGAGCTGCATCGGCGACATTGGCACCCATGCGGAGAATCTGGGCCGTTATATCACCGGACTCGAGATCGACGAGCTGTGCGCCGATTTTACTACCTTCGTCCCCGGCAGGCGCCTGGAGGACGACGGCAACCTCTTAGTTCGCTATCAGGGTGGAGCTCGCGGTGTCCTCTATGCATCACAGGTCTCAGTGGGTGAAGAAAACGACCTCAGCGTCCGGGTTTACGGAACGAAAGCCTCACTGGAATGGCATCAGGAACATCCTAACGAGCTGACCGTTAAATATCCAGATGCGCCGCGGAAGATCTATCGTCGAGGGAACAGCTACGTTAGCGACATCGCGAAACGGTTTACCCGGCTTCCGTTCGGGCATCCCGAGGCCTTTATTGAAGCCTTCGCAAACATCTATCTGGAAGCTGCCCGGGCGATCGAAGCCGTGAAAGAAGGAAAATCGATCCCCGCGGATGTCGACTATCCAACGGTCGAAGACGGAGTACTCGGGATGGCATTTATCGCTACTGCTGTCGCCAGCGCGCAAAACGGGAGCACCTGGACAAAGTTCGTCTCTTAGGAGTTAGTAGCTGGAATCAAATTTGGTGGGGCGAGGCTCCCGAGCGGCCACAAGGGCTTAAGCAGGTGAATCGGCGCACAACCATCAATGGGCTGAGTTAGGCCCATAAATGTGCCGAGCCGCGGCCCAGCGCTCGATCACGGCTCGGCGCGCCTGAAATGTAGCAATACCTTTTGTCAGACAAATACGAATCGCTTCGTCACTATTTCGAGGCCTTTCGGGAGCCTCGCCTCACCAGGTTAGTTCGCCGTTTCGCCTGCTAGCTCCTGCTTTTTTCCGGTCGCCTTTGTCTGCATGCTATGGCTAAATAGCACTTTCTCTTTTTGCGACAGCCAAACCCAATCAATTCGTTCTTAACGGCAGCGGAACCCGAAGCGCTGTTTTTGTTAGCTGCTATCCTATTTTATCTAGCCGGGTTGTTGATCGGTCGAGTGCTCAAACGCCGGTTCAAGATCGGATTAGGGTGGACTTATCAGATCTTTATCGTTGCCGCCGCAGTCCTTATCGCCAGCGATCTGTTCCACTTCGATTTTCCGGGTCAACGTTTAGTCGGCATGACGGCCCTGTTTTTTGCTGCCTTTCCGCTTAATGCTCTACTTTACCGCTATTTCTGGCCGATCTTTGGGTATCCAGGCGAACAAGCGCGAGTTCCCCCTTTCTTACCGCAGATCACGACGCTGCTGTTAATTGCCACCGCGTTTTTCACTAGCTTAAGTACGTTTTACGGCGCCGCCGTTCCTGGTCTGCTAGCTGGTTCCGGACTGATCGCTTTCGTCCTCGGCTTAGCCCTGCAAGACACGCTCGGAAATATATTTGCCGGACTTGGTCTCCAAGCCGGGAAATCCTTTCGGGTCGGTGATTGGTTGATCGTGGACGGAAAACACGTCGAGGTAATCGAAGTAAATTGGCGCTCTACTCGACTCCGCAATAACGACGCTGCCAGTTTAGATATTCCAAACAATCAGCTGGCCAAGGCAACCATTGTGAATCTCTACAACCCAACGCCGATTCACGCCGCCCGCGCCAGCGTCTGTGTGGAGTACAGAATTCCGCCCAACCATGTAAAAGAGGCCCTCGTTCAAGCCGCCTTGGCTGCCCGGGGCGTTCTCTCTAGCCCGGCTCCTGCCGCATTTTTGATGAACTTCGATGATTCCGGCATTCGCTACGAGTTGAAATACTGGATCAATGACGCCCGCCGGTATCCGGAAATCAGCGATATAGTGAGAACAAATATCTGGTACGAACTCGACCGCCGCACCATCCCGTTTTCTTACCCGACCAGGGTCGTGGAGATGCGGACCAAGAAAGAAACCGAACCTACGGACCAAGTTGTGGTGTTGCTCCAAGCCCAACCGTTGTTCGCGGATATGGAAGCCGATCAGATCCAAGCGCTGGCCAAATCCGCTCGGCATTTACGGTATGGAAAAGGAGAAAAGATTATTGCTCAAGGCGATCCCGGCAAATCGATGTATGTGCTCTCGTCCGGTATCGCTCAAGTTACCGTAGAACGCGATGGCCGGGCCTCGGACCTCGGAGAACTCGTCAGTGGCGAATGCTTCGGTGAGATCTCGCTGCTAACGGGAAACCCCCGCACTGCCAGCGTTACGGCCAAAAGCGATTGCGATATCGTCGAGATCGATCAATCCGCCATGCGCGACCTGCTGAAACAATATCCGCGCTTAGCGGACCACCTCAGCGAAACGCTTTCGACGCGCCGCTCGGTGCTAGAAACCGAGTTAGCAAACTGGAAAGACGACCCGGAAGCAGCCCCAATCAGCCAGACGAAGGAGAGTTTTCTGGCGCGTATGCGGCAGCTCTTTGGGTTGTAGGTTACGAGTTACGAGTTACGGGTTAGGGGTTGCGGGTTGTGCGTTGCGGACTCGTAGCGAGCACGTAAGCGACATTTGAAAGATGAATGCTCTGCTGTCGCTTGTCTCAGACGGTTTGGCTAGTAGTCGTCGATGGCCAACATAAAAGACTTTCGCGACTTCGACGCATTCAAAACATCTAGAGCCTTTGTTCGTGAAATCGGCTTTCTCGTCCGGTCGACATCGCTCAGGCGAAGTAGGAATCTTGTCGACCAGATTGAACGGGCCTCGATTTCTGTCCTTTCGAATTTTGCCGAAGGTGCGGAGCGTGATGGAAACGCAGAGTTCATTCAATTCTTGACGATCTGTAAAGGATCGATTGGCGAGCTTCGGGCACAGCTCATATACTGCCTGGACATAGAATTGATCGACCAAGATAAGTACGACACGGTGGACGAGATGGCGGCATCAGCGGGCAGACTTGTCGGTGGTCTAGCTCGATACTTGAAAACATCCGGTAGGCTGGGTCGAAAATTCGAAAATCGAGCCAGACCAATCAGAGGAAACAGGCGAGACGCACGAGAGCGTAGGTTGCCCGCAACTCGTAACCCGCAACTCGTAACCATGAACCAAGATTCGAACTGGATGCGGATCGCGCTACGCGAAGCGGAAAAAGGACTCGGCCGCTGCAGCCCTAACCCGGCGGTCGGAGCTGCCGTCGTAAAGGCCGGACGGTTGGTGTCGACCGGGTACCATCGCAAGGCTGGTCGACCGCACGCCGAGATCGAGGCACTCGGAAGAGCGCCGGCTTCCGCTCTCTATGGCTCGACACTCTATGTCACCCTAGAGCCGTGCTCTACTTTCGGCCGGACTCCGCCATGTACCGACGCGATTATTGCAGCGCGGATCGGACGAGTTGTTATTGGCGCGATCGACCGCAATCCGGCACACGCAGGGAAAGGAATCGAGCTCTTGCGATCGGCGGGAATTCGGGTCAGCACCGGCGTCCTTGAGAGCCAATGCCGGCGCCTGAATGTTGGCTTTGATCGATGGATCAGTTCAGGCCGGCCCTGGGTTATTGCTAAAATCGCTCAGTCACTGGACGGACGGATTACCCGTCCCCCGGGCGAGTCGACTAAATTAACGGGAACGGCTGCGCACCGGAGAGTGCAAGCATTGCGGGCAACGGTTAATGCCATTCTCATCGGCGCAGAAACCCTGCGCCAAGATAATCCCCAGCTAACGGTTCGCGGTGTTCGGGCGGCCAGACAGCCATGGCGCGCGATTGTAACCCGCAACGATGAATTGCCGCCAGAATCGAGGCTGCTAACAGACGGTTTCCGCGAACGCACCTTAGTTTACCTAAGCCAATCGTGGGACCAAATTTTGCTCGATCTGGGCAAACGAGGGGTGACCCGCCTCCTGGTTGAAGGCGGCGGCGAGGTCCTTGGCGAACTGCTCGATGCAGACCTCATCGACGAGGTATGGAGTTTTTTTGCTCCCATGTTAACCGGTGGCGCTAAACCTTCATTTGGCGGCGAAGGCGTGCCTGACAATGCCGCAGCTAAAGTTCTGCATCATCCTCGTCTGGAGCGGTTCGATAGCGACATCCTCGTTCGCGGCTTCATCCGGTCGCCTGAGTAAAATTTGGAGCGATGTTAATACGCTCCGACCGTATAAGGCGACTCGTCGACAATAGACTTAAGACGCCGGGCATAGGTTGCCAGCGCTTCCTCTCTCTGGGCGTCGGTCATATGGGCCGGACCGTAGACGATATGCGGCGCTAGAACTGAGAAGCCTACGAACTCAAAAATCCCTCTTTGGACCGGGCGAAGAATACCGTGAATATCGCCATTAAATCCGCCTCTTTCGTAGTGCTCGTTGCCGCCACCGGTGGTCAATGACAGGAGAGCGCGTTTTCCTTGAAACACACCCCTGTCGTACATGCGGCCACTGCCGTAAGCCCGTCCCATAGCGAGTACCCGGTCGGCCCAGCCTTTGAGAATCGCAGGTAAACCGAACCACCAGAGCGGAAACTGCCAGATCATGAGGTCGCACCATTCCAGCTTTTGGAGTTCTTGCTCCACGTCCGGCGCAAACCCGTTGATCTCCGTAGCAAACGTCTCCTCTAGTTGCGGTTTGAAATAATCCGGATCCTTGACGCTAGTAAAATTGTGGCGGCTGGATACCGGGTTGAATTCCATCGAGTAGAGCTCGGATGTCTTGATCTCATGGCCTGCGCCGGTCAGAAGCTTTTGAGCCTGCTGGAATAAAGCACCGTTGAAGCTGCGAGGTTCGGGATGGGCTAACACGAGGAAAATGTTCATGGGCCAGACGTTGTCACCTTGGATACATTTTGACAACTAGGCACCTTTTTGTAACCTATCATCACATTGGAAACCAAAGGAACAGAGATTACTGGTGATTCGAGCAACGGACCAGTTTTTTGCCCGGTAGTGATCACGCTGGCGGTAATAGGCGGGAAGTACAAACCGCTGCTCCTTTATCACATCGAGGCGAACAAGGTGCTCCGGTTCGGCCAACTCCGACAGTTGGTCAGCGACGCTAGTAAGAAGATGTTGACCCAGCAGCTTCGCGAGCTGGAAGCTGACGGGTTAATTCACCGGAAAGTCTACAAAGTTGTTCCGCCAAAAGTGGAGTATTCGCTTACCGAGCGCGGCAAAAGCCTCCAGCCGGTCCTCAGAGAGATGGGGCGTTGGGGCGCAAGCCATGCCCGAGTTTACAAAAAGAGCATCGGCCATTGGCAAAAAAAGGTCGATACGGAGTTGGCTTCTGCTCGTCGCGGTTGACCGAACCCATCGCAACGCTACCTCTTCCCCAGCGTTGCGAAACGCCACCAAAACCATTACGCTTTCCGCATGTCAGAAAGTAGCGTCAAGCATCATCTGCCTGGTTTCGACCAGGCACTGGATACGTTGAAAGAAGATGTAACGCTGATGGCTAACCTGGTAGGTCGGAATTTGGCCAATGCCCGAGCCGGGTTCGCGGAACGTGACGAGGATTTTTCTGCTGCTGTGATCGCGGACGACGATGAAGTTGATCTTTTAGAGAAGCAGGTGGATCGCCTGGGCACTGACATTTTGATGCGTTACCAGCCGATGATTACCGATCTGCGCACCGTGCTGGCCACTATTAAACTAAGCAACATTTTGGAAAGGACCTCTAACCACGCGGTGTCAATTGCTCGGCGCTCGAGGAAGTTAGCCGAAGCCCCCTATCCGGCCGATGAGCAAGAATCCCTTTTGACTCACTTTGATGGCGTGATTCGTCTCTTCGGCGAGGCCATCGTCGCGTTTCGCGATGTGGACACGTTAGGCGCGGGTCGGGTATTAGAGAGAACAGAAACATTAGCCGCTACAGGACGCGGGTTTGTCGAGTGCTTTACCGAACGCCTCGAGGAACAACCCTTCGGATCACGAGCTTACGTCAACCTGATGGCCATGGCTCTGAGCCTCGAGGAAATCACTTACTTGGCCGAACATATCGCTCACGAAACCGTCTACATCGCTGAGGCGCGTGATATCCGCCACCCGCATAACACTTTGGCTCAGACCGAGGAAACGTCACGATGAATCTTTTCCGCCTCCGCTTCGCTTCGACCTTCGTCCCTCGTCCTCAAACTATAGCGGACAAGACGGCCCGACGGGTGACCCGGTGGGTACTGCCTCTGGCTGCATTCGTGTTTATCCAAGGATGTGCAAGCGACATTCCTTCGCAGCAGGCGTCGGCTTACTCGGCCGCAACCGGGTTCTTAACCCTTTGCGATGATGCAGATTTCGATCACGCCCTTGGGCACTTTGCAAAGCCGCTCAAGGCGAGTACGGCCACCGATATTTGGGTTAAAGAGATGACAGATCACCGTGGGGCCTACGGGATACCGGTGATGAGAGCTTTAGTCTCACGAGACGGCCAGAATTTACCGGGTACAGCAAATGAACCCGCTAAAATCAACTTCGTTTTTCGGACATCGTTTCTCGAGACAACGCCCGCCGATGAATACGTCTCTGTGGAAAAGCTGGACGGACGGTGGCAGGTATATAACTACAAGTTCCGGCCTTCAGGAAAACCGGGTAAATTAAAGAAGGCTAATATAAAGAAGGATTGGGAAGAGCAGACCGACGAGGATCAAAACCAAAGCCAATATTAGTGCATCGGCGATAGCTCCTGGGTATGACTGGATGCACTAATATTCGCGTCCTACCAAACGCAGCAGATTTTTGCCGAGTACTTTCTCCTGTTCTTCGGCAGTCAGACCGGCTGTGGCCAGATCGTTGAGAAATCGTTTGAACTCGGGCGCCTGCTGTTCGCGTGGATACAAGAGCAAAGGATAATCGGAGCCGTACAAGACTCGATCAGCGCCGACCAGATCAACTATTTGCCGGAAAACCCGTCTGTCATAGAGGAGCGGGGAAGCGGCACAGTCGTAGGTGACGTTTCGTAGAATTTCGCGAAGACGAGGGTTCAGCTCGTAAAATGGAAGACCGCCGCCCCAGTGCGCCAGAATCAGCTTAACGCCAGGGAAATCTTTGGCTAGCCGGACGAAATTCTCGAGCGGCGTGACCCGGGTAGCCGCCTTGGTAGGTATCAGCGGGTCGGTAACGTGCAGATTTATAGGCGCGCCGCGCTCGGATGCAATTTGCAAGACCCGCAAAAAATGCGGGTCGTCATAAGCAAATTCCTGGGCCTGAGGGAATAGCTCGCCGATGCCGCAAAACCCGACATCGAGCGCCCGCTCTAACGAATCCAACGCCGCTTGTTTCGCCCTAGGTTGAATCGTGGCAAAAGCCAGGAGGCGATCCGGATGAGCCTTAATTAAATCATTGAACCAGGCGTTTTGCAGATCGCAGGTTTCCTGGTTTTCCCAATACCAACCCAGCAGGACGCATTTTTCGATGCCGGCGCGATCCATGTCCCGCAGCATGACCGCCGCGCTAGCCCAACCCTGGACCGATCTACGGCCAACCGGCGCAATGCAACTAGTCCACCAATGTTCGCCGCGTTCTGTTCCCCACTTTACCGGGTCGACCGATACTTCTTCAGGATAAAAGTGCACGTGAGAATCGACGATCCGCATGGGAGAAAGGAGTGCAGGAGCAGCAGGAGTTCAAGGAGTTCAGCTAGGAGGAGTCAGGAGCCAGAATCCAGGAGCCAGCTGCTGCCGGGGACGATGCCAGCGCCTTGAGAAAATAGCTGCCGATGAGCCAAATCATACTGATTTGCTCGGCAAGATCTGGCTGCTTCCGAACTTATTACTGACTTACTGATTACTTAGGGGAAGAGGTTGCTCTAATCCCCGCGTTTTCCTCCAGCCCGGCGCCTTCTGACTCCTGGCTCCTCCTCGGATTCCTACTTTTCTTCTGGAGTCCGCTCCCCAAATCAGGCTATTACGGAGGCGTTCTGGGGGATCAACTATCGACGTTATCGACTGCTACCGTTTACAAACCATTGGTAGCTACCTACTAATGGCTCAAATGGCACTTTCATTTTGTACCGATACGGGCTATGTTCTCGACGGGGGTCGCCAGACGACCTATGACACCGGGTATATTGTTCTTCTATTTGTTACTTAGCTCCAGTTGCGACGACGCGGCGAAGACAGCGGCCACGTTTCGTCAACATCAGCTAGAGGAAGCCGTTTTCGCAAATAGCGCCCAGGAATGCGCCGATGCACTAGAGGTGCATGCGGATCCAGATGGTATAGTCGATCTAACACCGGCCCGTCTTACCGATCTGAACCTTCGTTCGCACCGGTTATTTCACTATTTTGCCGAAGAAACCAGGGCGACGCCGCTGATTCTCGCAGCCAGCCTGGGCGAAGATGATGTTTGTGCCACCCTGATCGCACACGGAGCAAAACTCTTCGAGAAATCGCAATGGGGTTGGGTCGCAGCTCAGTATGCCGCAAGAATGGAACACCCGGCGCTTGCCAGCCGGCTAATGGAGACGGATCCGCTCTCAGCCCATTTCTCCATTATGATCGACCTTACCCACCAGAGGGTCGTGCTTTACAAGGATGGCGCCGCCTTAGTGACGGGAAAGATCTCGACGGGGCGTAAAGGCCACGACACTCCTCCTGGCCACTACCTGGTCACTGACAAGATACGGATGCAGAAGTCCTCTATCTATAAGGTACCGATGCCCTATTTCCTCCGCCTATCATTTAGCGAATATGGCATCCATCAGGGAGTCAACCCCGGCCGGCCAGCCAGTCACGGCTGTATCCGTATCGGGGAAGAGACTATTGCTAAAACCGTATTCGACCAGACGCCTATTGGTACTTTGGTGACAATCGAGTGACTTCGGTAAGGATGAGCTCCCGCTCATCCGGGCGTAGGTTAGAAAACGAACCGGCAGTTAAACGCGGACGAGCAGGAGCTCGTCCCTACCGGCCAGTCCCTCGGAGCCCGAGAACACTGATAAAGAAGCTATTGAAAATGGTCTGGATCCCGAGGGTAGTTGCTACCACGGTCCAGATCACGAGACGCGGGGTAAGTTCGTCGCCATCCAGCGATCCAAAGTGAACGGCAGCCCATTTGGCGATGGCGATTAACAATAGTGCGCCGCCGAATGCCACTAGAAAGAGCCCAAGTAGTATGCCTTTTTCCAGGGAGAAAAGCCTGAACCAGCGTTCGACCCGCGTATCCTCCGGGCGTAAACCCATCA